>Ga0310345_10000040_pt1 | contig 337342 bp, 282 predicted proteins | sample HC15DNA20500_MG_FD_204667 | JGI IMG/M metagenome (GOLD analysis project Ga0310345, IMG submission 204667) | Marine microbial communities from station ALOHA, North Pacific Subtropical Gyre - HC15-DNA-20-500_MG | ecosystem: Environmental > Aquatic > Marine > Oceanic | place: Pacific Ocean... | reverse complement strand
CCGACTCCACTCGACGCTGGGCTACGTCAGCCCCATGACGTTCGAGAAAAACTGGTCCGCAGCTCAGCAACACCGGGCTGCCTAATTCCCTCGGTTATGGGATTCGTGGAACAGGGGCAAGGTCAGACTTCCGCCAGCGTAACAGAGACTAAACGGCGGCTGAAACACTCGCGACGCAAGAGACGAGCCTTCCCCGTGCGGTTGGGGCCTTTTCAAATTCCGGTCGCTGAGCACGTCACTGCATTACTCTTCTTGCGTCTTGGCATCCGATTCCAGCTTCATTTACCGCCACTACAGCAACTGCTGACGGATTCATCCCGGCGTGCAGCATGGGCAGGGATGGTTGTTCGCGAAATCAATGAAAGCGAGAGCTTTTAGATACTACTCGATGCCCAATGCGTCACTGACAATTTCATAGGATTTTTTCAATATTGAAGTTGTGAGGCGCTAAGGAAACTGAGGAGGCTGGCTGGTTCAGGTAATTCGTGACTCGGAGGCGGAGTTCTTAGGCCACCAGTATAAATTTTCAGGGACTTGGGGGAGCGTTGAGATCCCGTGGCGGCTGCGTCATCGGGGAGGACTATCCTGGAGCATATGCCGATGACCGAGATCAGGACCGTTGAAATGGATAAAGGCGAGCTTTGAAGGATGCAGCCGGAATGTCTTCAGGCTCTCTTCGGATTTGTTCGTGCTGTTGGATAGGCCATCGCCTGCATCGATTGATTAGGCGATGGCCTATCGACAAATAATTAATTGGCTTGGAACATTCACAATAGCGCGCTGCTGGTGATTCAGTGCGAAAAGTGCCTAATAGGTCTCATTATGGGGTCGTGCTGACGAGTGCGTTTGGTTGAGTGGTTCAGTCCAGGGCTGGCCTTTTCATCTTGTTCGCCATTTGCGGTGGCTCCGCGCATTAACGACTGAGGACCTGCGAACGTGGACTTGTGCAGACCCTCCATAAACCAAAGGGGCCAGATGGCGCCAGCGCACTGCGCTTCGCTGCTTCAGTTCTACCCTCGTTTATCCGGATTGACGAACTTTCTTTGTGTGATTAGGCTAACCGCCCACGCGTAAGTTGGCTGCGCCGGATTCTGCACACTTCCGTATGCAATGTATAGGTTCTTATGTCGATGGTCCCGACATAATGACGCACGGGTCGCGCTGCTTCACCCTGAAGGGATGATTTTCAGAAATAAAAGATAGATTATAAAATAATCCAAGGCCTATTGATTCATCCTTTTTCATGCCCGAACATCGTTTGCGTTGTCGAATCAATTCTCGATGTTTCATCGTCGCAATCGAATCCACGTGGCACTATCATGCAGCTCACACGCGCTGAATCAGACATCAGCCAGGGCCGTTTGGGTTCACTCCCCAATAGCGCCTTCGAGGCTTCGACAGATCATCCAGGGACGCCATGATCCGTGCAGTAGGATCGGATTTCGCGCCCTCAAAAAATTGTAGAATCGTCATCGCAGACGATCATCCCATCGTACTCATTGCATTGAGCCATTTCCTTAATTCACACGGGTTTACCGTTGATGCGATGGTGTCGACGGCAGACGAAACTTGCGCCGCCATTCTCAACCCAGATGTGCAGTTGGTCATTACAGACTACGTCTTCGGACATCCCGGAGATGGTTTGCATCTCGTTGACCGCTTGCGGCGTCTACGAAGCGATATCGGCATCCTTGTTTATTCGATGGTGACGTCGGCTCCTGTCATCAATGACATTCTCTTGGCCGGCGCCAATGCCTTCGTCCCCAAGACAGAAGGGACCGAGACGTTGTTGCGCGCCTGCCAAAATGTCCTTAAGCGTACCGCGGCCCAAGGCGTCAATTTTTCCCCCCTAACTGCCACGCAGGATGGCGGAGCATTCGAACTCCTAAGCGTGCGCGAGCGTGAAGTGATGCGGCTCATTGCCCAGGGAATGAGTGTGAGAGAGATTGGCAAGCACCTACGTCGTAGCCCGAAGACAGTGAGTGTTCAGAAATGTTCGGCCATGGCCAAACTCGGCTTGCGCAATGACCTTGCCCTTTCTCATTATCTGGCGCGGCGTGGCTGGCTAGAGTGATGCGCTAACTAGCGCCATCGTGACATCTTTACGGAACGACGAGACGTGTACAGGCGTGGCGAGACGCCAATGGATTATCACGCCTGCGCAACTATGAAAATCCCCAGCAGATTCACGCTTGAGGTCTGCAAGACCGCTGTACGAGTAGGGCAACAGTTTCCCGAAACATCCTCATTGCTGCGAGAGGCTTTGATCTGCACCCCAATATCTGTGCCTAGACGAGCGCGGCGGTGGCTCAGACAGCTTCGCCTGCGGGCGTGGGCGCAATTGCTCCTGCCAGTACTGGCTTTGCATGGCACGCCGACCGAATCCGCGTCAGTCACGACCGCGTCGGTAATGCCGTCAGACATGCGGCGTCCAGTAGCGGAGACAGTCTCGGCGCCGACCACCTCCACTACGACACCACACCCAGGGGAACTCGTTCTGACTTCCGATGAGCGAGAGTACCTGCAGTCTCTGCCTGTGCTGAAGGTAGCATTCCATAGCGGATCGTCGCCGTGCGGCTATCTAAAGGCGAACAAGCGGCTCAACGACATGGTGGCCGGCTATCTGTCCTATCTGAATCGCACGCTTGGCGTGCGGTTCCAGAACGAGGCTACCGCATCCTTTTCTCATGCCTTGGAGACTGTTCGGGAAGGTGAGGCGGATCTCATTGCTGTTGCAGTAGGCGAAAATGCAATGCAGACAGGATTGCTTGCCACTCAACCCTACGCGACATTTCCGCTGGTCATCGCGGGGCGTCTATCGGCCGCGGGTATTGATGGCGCCGGAGACCTCCGAGGTAAGCGTGTGACAATCAACGAGGGAAGCGGTATTGCGGGCTTGCTCCAGGAGGCAGTGCCAGGTCTGCGCTTGTCGACCGTAAGTTCGGTGCATGCAGGGATGAAAGCCGTTGCTGATGGGAAAGCCGACGCTTACGTGGCCGATCTGGTCACCGTTGAAGTGGAGTTAGAACGTCATTTCGCAGGTGCTTTGCGCATCATCGGCTCCAGCAGGCGAGGGGTGGAGATGGGCTTTGCCGTCTCCCCTGCGCTCGGTTCGAGACTGGTGCCGCTTATTAACCGCGCCATAGATCATATGCCGGAAGACGAACGGCTGGCGATCGTGAACCGTTACTTTGCGGCCGGCTACCCACTGGAGCCATCATGGCAGCAGATACTCAAGCGCATTGCTCCATACCTGGTTGCCGTGGTCGTCTTTGTCGGTGTCCTGTTGCGCTGGCAGTATCAACTGCGGCGCGAGGCAAGCGCGAGGCGACTTGCCCAGCAGCGGCTTCAAGCGCAGCTGGCTTTCCAGCGTACGCTGATGGACGCCTTACCCATCCCCATTGCTGTCAAGGATGGGAAGGGGTACTACGTCGAAGTCAATGCTGTCTATCAGGCTATCGCCGGGATGACACGGGAGCAGATGATCGGTGCGTTGCCCAGCGACTTACAGAGGTTGGAATCGGCACGCGTGTCCGAAGCGCTGGAAGCTGGCTCGCAGCGAGCGCTGGAAACTAGGCAATTGCAGCAGTTTGCCGTGGATTTCCAAGATTGTGATGGGATGCGGCGCCATTTTCTGTGTTGGACGAAACCTATCATCGGTGCTGGTGAGGACATCGCCGGCATCATCTCAGCGGCCGTCGACGTCACGGATATTCGCAACGCGGAGTCTAAAGCCCGAGCCGCCGAAGCCATGCTGGTCGACGTGACTCGTCATTTGCCTGCCACGGTGTTCCAGATGCGCGAACGCGATGGCGTTTGCGCGTACACATGGGTAAGCGGCAACACTCAGCAGTTGCTGGATCGCTCCGCCGATTCGCTGGTCGGTGATAGCGACCTGATGCTGGATATCGTCAATCCGGAGGACCTCCGCAAGGCATTGGCCGCGGCAGCCAATGCCAAGGCGAAGGTTCAACTCATGACACAGGATTTGCGTTTTCTCGTCCGTGGCCAGACACGCTGGATTCGGGTCCAGGCGATGCCGCAGCTAGAGGCCGATGGCAGCGTCCTGTGGCATGGCTACTATGCTGACCGTACGGAAGACCGCGAACAATCCGAAGTGCTGGCAAAAGCGAAGAACGCGGCGGAGGCAGCATCCATCGCCAAGGACCGCTTCCTGGCGATGATGAGCCATGAGATCCGCACGCCGATGAACGGCATTCTTGGATTGCTTGACCTGTTGCAGAATATGTCGCTGACGCTAGAGCAGCAGCGTATGCTGGCACTGGCAGGCGAATCCGGGCACGCACTCGCGCAGATCCTCGACGATATTCTGGACTACGCCAAACTGGAAGCCGACCGGATGATCATCCTGCGTACGCCGGTGGACCTTCGGAATCTGTTCGATGGCGTGCTGAGCCTGCTTCTACCCCAAGCCGCCCAGAAGAACTTGAGCTTGAGACAAACAGTGGGTGCAGAGTTACCTGCCATCGTTCAGGCTGACAGTATCCGCCTGCGCCAGATCCTGTTCAATCTGCTGGGCAATGCCGTCAAGTTCACTGAGCGGGGTCGCGTTACGTTGCGCGTAACCGTGGAGCCTGCAAGCGGTGGGCCACCGAATGTGGTCGTGGAAGTGGAGGACAGCGGTATTGGCATTGCCAAGGAGGACCTCAGCCGACTGTACGAACCATTCGTTCAGAGCAAGGAGAGTGCCACGCGAAGGATTGGTGGCACTGGACTCGGCCTGTCAATCGTCCGAAGACTGGTTGACCTGATGGACGGCGAGGTTACGCTTGAGAGCGAGAAAGGCGTCGGTACAACTGTGGTGCTGCGGATACCCTGCGAGGTCGTCTCCAAGGACTTTGACATCCCGCACCTAAAAGGTCGACCGCTATCGGTTTTGGTCAGAGATGCTGAAATGCGAGAGGCACTGATAGCGCTCGGTGCCGCCGCCGGGATGCTGCACATCGATGCAGGTGACGTACTTCCCAGGGATGGGGTGCTGCTCACCGATTACTGTGGACCAGAAAAACCAGACAACAGGATCACGATCTATTTGACCGACGAATTTCTCCCGCTGGGTTATCGTCAGGATGAACGTGGTGTATTGCTTGGCACCAATCCATTACGCTGGACAGCATTTCTCGGGGCACTGGAAGCGGTGCTCGGGCATGTCCCGTCGGCCAGCCAGTATTCCACGCCCGCAGTTGGCGGGCCCAGGGTCTTGCTTGTCGAGGATCATCCCATTAATCGGGAGGTTATACAGCGGCAGTTGAGTCTGCTTGGCTATCGCTGCACAACATGCGCCAATGGACAGGAAGCGCTGACCGCAGTCCATGCAGACACCTACGATCTGGTGCTGACCGATTGCCATATGCCGGTCATGGATGGATTCGAACTGACGCGATCGATTCGCGCGAGCGAGCGACTTCCTGTACGCGGAATTCCCGTAGTTGGCGTGACCGCCACGATCGATCAAGAGGAGCATCTCCATTGCATCAACGTTGGTATGAACGGGTTCCTGCTAAAGCCGGCGACTCCGGCATCGTTACATCATGCGATCGAGGCAGCGTTGCAAGGAAAGCCTCTAGGTCTAGCCCCCGCAGCTGGAGCGCAGGATCCCGTAGTGATCTCCGGTCATGAAGCACCCGGATCAGACGGCTTTCGTCCTGAGCGAATCAACGCCGCTGAGTTGAGTTCGCACCTAGGCGACATACTGGCAAGACAGGAAGCACGGCAGATCTTTCAGCAGGCTCTCAAGGAAGATCGTGAGGCACTTCGCAAGCATCTGGCGGAGCTTTCACCCACAGGCCTGCACCTCTGGTGTCATCGGGCCGCTTCAGCCCTGACGATGCTGAATCAACCTTACCTGGTCCAGCTTGTTCGTCGACTGGATGTTCTGTACGAAGCGGCGCCGCGCTCGGAAGTGCAGCAGGTTGGTGCGTCACTGCTGGATATGTATGATTTTCTGCTCGACTTGCTGAACTCGGCTAGGGATCCGTGTCAACCTGGTCTGCCGTCTTCTGGGCGGCAATGAACTAGTCGTTGATCTGGTTGAATGTACCGGTCTCTCAGTAGGTTGCGGGAGACCGCCCAGCCGGAGGGGCTCCAGATGGGAGAGCACCTGGCATTGCGTCTCAGCCTCGGGCCAGCCAGCGCCACGCCTCAGCCGTCTCGCGCGCCACGTCAACGACCAACTGCTGACGGACTGTCGCCGCGCCGCCTTTTGGCAGCGTTTTCACTTCGTGTGCATTGGTGCCCTCAGCATCGTGGTCGACCACGATTACGATCACGGGGTCATCGCTTTCGAAATGCCGCACACGGCCACCGTCCAAATGGACCACGATAGTCGGCATGGATTGCAAGCTTTTCATAGTCGAGGCTCATTGAACGGCGGTTGCATAGTTCGCAGGAATGGGCATGTAGCCCATTGCCCACCATATTGCCGCAGGATGGTTGGGGAAGTTGGGGATCGCGTGGTGGAGAAAGATGTCCGGTACCAATGCCTTTGCAGATGGACGGGCATGCACTGTCTCGCACCACTTCTGTCGCAGCCGGAGCCACGTCAGTTCGGCACGGGCGATGTGGTCCCACTCGTGCGGTACCAATTGCTGGTCGAACAGCATGGCACCTTCAGTTGTCATGACGGCCACCACGCTGTTGTACCGCCCGAGCCCATGCGGAAAGCTGCGACGCACGAATGTCAGCAGACCAGGGTTGGGTTCGTTGAAAACTCGTCGCAACAGTCGGATGTACACAGCACATTCGCGTCTCGAACGCTCGCTGTAGTCCTTATGGTCAACCTGCGCGCACGATTCTGCGGCGGGAACCGTGCCCAACTCGATTTCAATGGCCTTGGTCTGGAACATGCGCGTTCCCTTTGTCGCGTCGGCATAGGATGCAGGGCATTGTCAAATTAGCGGACGCGAAGGTCTAGTAGGACGCGGCCTAAACTGCTTGAGCCGCGTTGCGAACGCGTGACATTGGAGTCACGCTGACTCGTCCGCGAGATCATTCAGAATCGCCTGCGTACCCAGAACGTGCGCAAGGACGCCAACCTCGTGCTCGGCAGTGTCCTGTTAGCGGCGGCAGCGGGCCGGACCATGCTCATGACCATCGCCTCAGGCAAGGGCACTCCCGCGAGTCCCCGTGGCTGAGATCGGTGTCGACATTACGCGCTTTCCCAATCCCGCCAACTTCCTATTCTGAGCCGGTCTATGTCTACGCAATGACGAAAGTGCATGCAAACGCCGAAGCACTCGTTTCCGCAAGAGCACTACATTGTTAATGACGCTGGTAACCGCCGCGTTCCCCAATGCCGCAGCGCAGGGAATCGTTACACAAGCGCCATTTAGGCGCGCGCCTATACCGCTCTGCCAGCCCCATGCGCTAAGCTGCGTACGCACGTGTGGAAGGTTCAAACTCGTGGACCCCCTTTCCGGGCCGTCACCCGTCGGCCCGTTTTTTTTGTTCGCGCCGGTCTCATCGTCTTGCGCCGGCAAATTGTGAGTGTTCCCTCCCACGTGCCCTCCGAATCCAGCCAGCGACGTCCACACACGTGGCGAACGTACGTGGTTCAGACGCCAACAGTCAATTGACCGTGCTCATCCAATGAGCACGACTGCCGCCGTCGCAGCCATCGGTCTATGGCGCTGTCACTGCATCAGGAGTGGCCAACGACATCCAAATCGGCGTTGAGGCGAGACGACCCTTGATGAATGACGACGACAGTCGGACGGTCTCCCAGCAACACTGCACGTTGGCATCGGCATGGGTCGCTTAACCCGATGGCACGGGCTCGTGGGGTGTGCGCGTCATCAGTCTGGTTGCGCCAGGCGGCATGGAGCCCGCTCATAAGTGCCCCACAACGAAGCGGTCATCGATCATTGATCGGAAACGCAGCATATTTGAAAGCATCGATCGCATCATCGGAACCACGAGCAGTAAGCGGTGGAGAGTCAGCGCCCGTCGTGTAAATCAGGACTGCACTGGGCAAGGCAATCCGTAAGCATACGTTGATCGATGCCCGGTAAGGACTGGGAGCTTCCTTTAATGTACCAGCATGATCTTGCGGGTACTTTGGTTCCACCATTCCACCATTCCACCAGTCCACCATTCCGCCACGTAGACGTTGCGGCTGGCGCTCACTGCCGCGCCGCTTGGGTTGTCGAAGGACGCGGCCGCGCCGGTGCCTTAGTCCCGTCTACGTCAAAGGGATTGATGCCCCTGCACAATCCATTGCGATAAAGCAATGATCGAAAACGTATGGGAATAGTTTGATAAAGATGGAATAGGAACACATGCTCCGCTGGTGTAACTGGCCATTGCCGCTACCCAACTGCAGGTGGGTGCCAAGGTCGATGCGGAGACTCAGAAGATGCCTCTGCACATGTGGCTTTACCCGTGGCTCACATGGGCAGGCATCCTGATCATCGTCGGCGTGCTAGTGGCTATATTCCTTCGCCCCGATCACCGCATGGAGGTCACGGCAATAGCTGGGCTCGCGGTTATCGTGCCCGTAGCCGCGAGCGTGTCGCGGCTACGGCGCGTACCGTGAGCGGAGTCCGGGTCGTCAGGCTGCGCCGCGAGTGTTGCGCGCTATGGCGGTTGAGACTTACTCGGCCCTGACCTTCACGTACCGGCCCGGCGCGGGTTCGATCGGCTGGAACCGGCTGTCGCCGAGCTTCGCCGGCGCCGCCTTTTGCTTGCCGCCGTGACGCTTGAGCCAGGCGCTCCAGTGCGTCCACCAGCTTCCCGGCGTGGACTGTGCGGAAGCGAGCCAGTCCTCTGCATGATCTCCCTGTGCGCCGGCGCTCCAGTAGCCGCGCTTCTGCTTGGAGGCCGGATTGATGACACCGGCGATGTGGCCACTTTCGCCCAGCACAAACTCGCTATCGCCACCGAGCAGTTGCGTACTGCGATAGGCCGACTGCCAGGGGACGATGTGATCCTCCTTGGTGGCCAGGACGTAGCTCGGCACCTTGATCTTGCCCAGGTCGATCGAATGCCCGCACATCGACAACTCGTCGCGTCTGCAAAGCCGGTTCTCCAGGTACATATTGCGCAGGTACCACGCGTACATGGGACCGGGCAGGTTGGTCGCATCGGCGTTCCAATAGAGCAGGTCGAAGGCTGCCGGCGATTTTCCCTTCAGGTAGTTGGTGACGACGTACGGCCAGATCAGGTCGTTGGGTCGCAGGGTCTGGAAGACGAAGGCCAGTTCCTTGCCAGAGTAAATGCCACCATTGCCAATGGTCTGCTCGCGCGCCACCACGGTGGCTTCGTCGAGGAAGAAACCTAGGTCGCCTGGGTCGGTGAAGTCCAGCATGGTCGTCAGCAGTGTCATGCTGGCCACCATGTCTTCGCCGCGTGCTTCCTGGACTGCCAGGGCCGAGGTCAGCAGCGTGCCGCCGACGCACCAGCCCAGCGCGTTCACCTGGCTTGCGCCACCGATGGCACGGCTGACCTCCAGCGCCTTGATGACACCTTCCACATAGTCGTCCCAGGTGGTACCGCGCATGTCTTCTTGCGGATTGCGCCACGAAGTGACAAAGACCGTGTAACCCTGTTCGCAGGCGAAACGGACGAAGGAGTTCTCCGGCTGGAGATCGAGGATGTAGTACTTGTTGATGCAGGGCGGCACGATCACCAGCGGGCGCGACATCACCTTCGACGTCAGCGGCTTGTACTGGATCAGCTGCATCACATCGCATTCGAACACCACGGCGCCTTCGGATGTGGCGACGTCACGGCCCACCTCGAACGCCGACTCGTCGGTGATGGCGATGCGCCGCTGGCGCATGTCCTCGACATAGTTCGCGAAGCCGTTCAGGAGGCTCTCACCGTTGGTCTCCAATGCCAGCCGGATGGCTTCCGGGTTGGTGGCCAGGAAGTTGGACGGGCTCATGGCATCGACGAGTTGCCCCAGGAAGAAGGACAGTTTGCTCTTGTCGTCGTCGTTCAGATGGATCGACTCGGCCAGTTCGGCAAGCGTCTTGGCATTGAGGAGATAACCTTCCTTGAGCATCCGGTACCACGGGTTCTCGTCCCAGTCCTTCACCGCGAACCGGCGGTCCGGCTTTTGGTCTGCTCCGGCCTGACCGAATGCCGAGGCCAGTATCGAAAACTGACCTTCAAGGTGCCGGAAGCCGGACTGCATCAGGCGGGGCATGTCGATGCCGCTGGGCAGGTAGCGTGGGTAGGCGAATAGCTCCGCGAGCGACGTCAGCGGCGAGGGAAAGCCGTTCAGCAGCGGATTGGCAAGCGGTGTCGGCACAGGCATTGGCGTTCTCATGACGAATGGCGTGTTATATCGGACGGTTGCGCGGCTCATTGCTCACGTCGTTTTGCTGACGTTGGCATGATCAGGGCGTCACCGTCGACCACGACCTTGTCCTGAACCATGCAGACCGTGCTGAGCGCGACACGCCGTTTCTCCGGTTGGAGATCCGTGACCGTGACTGTCACGTGCACGGTTTCACCAGGCTTCACCGGGGCCCTGAAGCGCAGGTTCTGGCTCAGGTAGATCGATCCCGGGCCGGGAAGGCGACTGGCTAACGCCGCCGAGATCACGCTTGCCGTCAGCATCCCGTGGGCGATGCGTCCGCCAAACGGCGTGGTCTTCGCAAAATCTTCGTCGAGATGGATGGCGTTGTTGTCGCCGGAAGCCGTCGCGAACAACTCGATATCAGTTTCAGTGATGGTCTTGGCGTAGCTTGCGGTCATGCCAAGCTGCAGGTCTTCGTAGTCATAGCCATTCAGGGTGTTCACGAGGTCTCCTTGATAATGTTGAAAGCTGCTCGGGCGCCAGTTCCAGGCGATATCCGCTCGCCGACGCGCGCGGCGCTGCGTATCGTTCAGTGGGTGGTCGATGTGTAGCCTGGTCCCGCGCCCCAACGGGTGCGTGCCCCATCTTCAGTGCATGGAGTGCGCGTGCAGGCTGTACCGGGGACTAACGGACGATCGATTCTTCATGCCCTGCGATGCAGGGGCTGCATATCGATCGGCGATCCGGGGGCATTCACAAGCGGAATGTCCGGGCGTGTGTCGTGGACGGGGTTGCTGACGGGGGCGCTCAAGCATGAACCGAACATGGATTCAAGAGCCCCAGCATAGGTGGGCAACTGGCGATCGACTTTGCATGAACAGCCAGGGCGTTGACATTTCGTGCCACGCGAGCCAAGCGTAGCGATGCAAATGGATGGCGCGTTACCCGCGGCTACCGGGTTGCCCACCCGATTTCAGACGTTTCTGGTCTGAATGCCGAATCCTTGGGAATCCAAATTGACCAGGGGATTTGTAGCATTACCCAGATGTCGTCCCGGCGTCTCTGCAAGCCACTAAATCGCGGCAGTTCGCTCTGATGGCTATCAATGCTCTGGATTTTTGCCGGCCGCTTCCCGTGGGAGCACGTGTCGGAGAGGGCCGGCATCGGGACGTTGACTCCAGTCAAGGAGACCGGGGCGGTACGGGGATACTGTAACTAAATCGATTCAGTTTACGAATCGAGAAACGCTCCCCGTATGCCGTGCCGGTATCCCGTGCCTGAAGGCAGGGGAATGCCGCCAGTTCGGCAATCGGTCAGCCGTTTGCAAACCGATTCGCCCTCAACCCAAGACCTCTATGTTCAAACACATCCTGCTGCCCGTTGACGGTTCCGACCAATCGCGCAAGGCTGTATCGGCGGCCATTGAATTTGCCCGTAGCACCAGGGCCCGTCTGACGCCATACATTTGCAAGGAAGAGCCTCGCTTGTCCATTTCGATGAGCGCGGCGGTCGATACCGAAAGTGTCGCGAGCAGGCTTGAAAGTGCGGCCCGGGAGGAACTCTCCCGGATTGAAGCCGCAGCCGCATTGGCGGGAGTACCGTGTATCGGAAAAACGTCCTCCGCCTCGGCACCACATCTTGGGATTATCGAGAAAGCCAATGAATTGCAGTGCGATGTCATTTTCATGGCGTCTCACGGTCGAAAGGGGTTGGGAAAGCTGCTGCTTGGCAGCGTCACGCAGGACGTGCTCTCCCATAGCACGATCCCCGTTCTCGTGTTCCGATAAGCGCAATTCGCCAGACGATTCCACAAACAGAAGAGGAGGAGGTCATCGTGTACAAGAAAATCCTGTTGGCTGTTGATGATAGTGATGCCGCCGAGCTTGCCCTTGCGCAGGCCGTGACCGTCGCAAAAGCCATGAGCGCGGAGGTCAAGGCATTATTTGTTGTCACACAGGCGCTTGGCAGCACCTTGACGCCCGCCGAGGCGGCAACCGCGGCAATCGGCAAGCGGATACTGGAACATGCTCGCTCGAAGATGGAAGCCAACGGCTTGCACTATTCCACCGAACTGCTTGAAGAGGCCGGATCGGCAGCAGGGCAGATTGCCGACACGATCACCAGCGAAGCCAATGACTGGGACGCCGATCTGATCGTAATGGGAACGCATGGCCGACGCGGCATCAAGCGAATGGTGCTTGGTAGCGTTTCGGAGGGCGTACTGACGCAATCCAGGATCCCTGTGCTGGTGGTGCGCAGTGATTTCGAGGATTGAACGTTCGGGGCGTGCTGACTGGCCGCTCATTGGCAATGATGCGCTGATGTCATTACCGTAGCTGCAGGCAGCATCGACATTGGGCAGCACTGCATGCCCCGGATAGGTCAGGCAGAAGTTCGCTTTGCCGGCCAATTGTGACTGTTCCCGCCAGAGCTTGGGAAACATCTGTTCCCATCCAATTGCACTTGCTGTTGGTATACGGGCTTTCTTCAGGAACAGTCGTGCAGTCCCAAGTATCTATGCATCAAGCCCCACCTTCGCGCCTTGGCAGCGAAGCGACCGATGCTATTCGCCAACTCAAGACGCTAACCGAGATTCTTCCGACAGACAGTCTGCTGCGCAAGGCCGCGTTAGCACTGCTGTTGGAAGCAAATGCCGGCGCGCAACCGAATGCCTTGCCGTTGACGTTGGTATCGCCTCCCGCACCGGGGTCTGCGCTCCCGGAGATCACTGGGAGGCGCGCATGACAGCGGTCGAATTCCAGCAGTTTGTCATGCTGACGGGGCGAGCACTCGCAATCCTCGGCGTCATCCTGCTTGTCGTCATTCGTCTGGCGTCCCCGCACGAAAATGGGAAAAAGTAGCCGCCCCCGCAAGCCGTATCGTCCACGTCAGGCAGAGGCCCATCTCCCCGGACGCTTGCAGCCGTGGGTGCTCGACAAGCTCTTTGCTCCGCTCGAAAGCATGTTGCAACACATCCGGGACGGCGGCGAGCTGGAGGTCGACGACGATGAGCAGCTTTGGTACTACAGCACGACGATGGGAGGCAGTTTCAAATGCGCCGAGTTGCTTGAATCGTTCGGCGACATCTTCGCCCGGCAGCGGCAGCGCGACACGAATGCACCGGATCCCGAAGCGCTGTACGCCATGGCGGCAAGCATGACGGCGGAAATCCTGGCGATGCGCGAAGTGGAAGCTGCCATTGCCTGCGCCAGCGAGATGCGTGGCTATATGGCCGCGTCGTCATTGGGGAACATGAAGGATGCGGTGCTGCTGGCATCGCTGGATAGTCACATGACGACTGTGTATGGGCAGGGCGATGCGTAAGCGCTGAGGGCGTGTCCCTCCTTCCTGTCCCATTGGTCTGTGACGGACGACTCCTGTTGACGCGATGCGGTGGCGCACCTGCCTTGCGACCCATCCGTAAAGGCTTTCCAGAAATTTCTCTGGCCAGCTTGTGCTGCCTCTGAACCCCGAAGTCATCTCGGCCCCCTACAGTCTGGCGAAGCATGGCGGCTACTACAGCGGCCCTGTGCCGGGACTCCACCTGGAGCGCCCTTGACCGCAATTCCGCCTCCTCGCTTCTTTGCCTCGTGTTTCCCTGATGACGCCACTCCGATCGTTCATTGGTCTTCTGGCCGCAGCCAGTCTTCCCGCAATTTCCCTGGCTCAATCGGTCAATCATCAATCACCCTCCGAGCAGATTTCCGTTGGCACGCTGTCGATCATTGCCAGCCCGGCTGCCAGTGCCGCCGCGAGTGCCGAAGGCAGCGATCCGGCCGCGGCGCTGGTCTCGATCGCGGGGGTGGGGAGTGTCCTCGTTGTCACGGGCATCACCGAGGCAGGAAAGGACGCATTCGATGTGCTGCTGGAGGGCTCCAGGCAGGCTGGCAAGGCGTCTTTGAAGGTGACGCGTGGCGCGGTGGAGGCGGTTGGACTCTCCGTTGGCACCACGGTAAACGTGGTCGCGCAGTCGACTGGCACCGTGCTGGTCGCATCGGGGAAGGTCCTGGCCTTCCTGCCCAATGCGGCAGGTGAGGCGCTATTGCATCATTCGCGCGTGCCTGGCACGAGCCCCGTTGTTCAGCAAGGGGCAGCAAGATGAAAGCGAGAGGTATCGCGGCCATGGCCGCCAGCGCGATTGCCGCCATGTGCCTGGCCAACTCGCCGGAGGCCATCGCCGGCCAGCCGTGCAATGACAGCCCGCTCACGCCGGCGGTACTGCAAACGGCAATGGCAACCGCTCAGCGGGTGACCGGTGAACTGGACCGCCGGGGCGTGCAGGTTGCGCTGTTGGGGCGGGTCGGGCAGGACCTCAGCAAGTACGGACTCAAATACAGCCATGTGGGCATCGTCTATCGAAGCACGCCCGGGTCACCGTGGCGAATCGCCCATCTGCTGAATACCTGTGGAACGAACCAGTCGGACCTTTGGTATGAAGGTGTCGGGAACTTCTATCTGGACGATCTGTTCCTGTTCGACACTCTGGTCATGGTGCCGCCCGAAGACACGGCGAAGGCGCTACTTTCGCGTCTGTCGGATGGACAGGCTCTCCGCGCCGTCCATGACGAGCTTTACAGCCTCGTGGCATATCCGTTCTCGACGCGCTATCAGAATTCAAACGGCTGGGTCATCGAAACCGTTGCCGCCGCAAGCGCGCGCGATGCCACGATCCGTGACCGTGGGCAAGCACAAGCGTGGCTGGAGATGGCGGGCTACAAGCCGTCCGAAATGGAGATTGGCACGCTGACCCGACTCGGTGGACGGATGTTCAAGGCCAACGTGGCATTCGATGATCACCCTGATTCCCTGCGGTTTGCGGGCAGGATCCGTACCGTGACCGTGGAATCGATCGAAGCCTTCCTCAAGACCCAGCGAAAGGGTTGGGACATCTTCGAGATACCGGAAAGGCGCTAGACGGGCCATCCGCGCGGAAATACGTCGCCTTCTGTTTGCCACGATGGCACTTGAGCCAGATTCTCAAGTGCATCCATCAGCTTCCCGATCAGGGGACGGCGCGAGTGCATCTGTCCTCGCCACGATCGCATACGCCGCACCGCCGCCGGGCGATTGCACGCTCACGTAACTCGGCTGCCAGGGGCGATGCGAGCACCTCATCGCCCTAAGTGCCACGCATAGGTTGACTACGACAAGGCGGTGCGGAGTGCATCGCACTCGGAAGGTCGATGGGGGGACTACCAGTTGCCACCGAGACTCCGCGTGGCGCTCTGCGCTGCGGCCAATACCAGGCCTTTCATACGTTCCACGGCAAGTTCGGAGAACCGCTCGAGCGGGCCCGAAACCGAGATCGCGCCCAGCAAGAGCATGGAGGGGCCAAACACTGGCGCCGCGATCGCCGCGCACAACGGGTCGCGCTCTCCAAACGAGGTGAAGATCAGGTCGGATGGTGCCGGGACCTGCGCCTGGATGGCTGAGTCCAGTGTGGTAATTACCTTGCCTGCCGCCCCCCTGTGCAACGGCAGCATATCGCCAGTGCGGACTCGATCGAGGGTGGAATGATTGGAGTCAACGCGTATCAGGCAAAGGCGACGTTCACGATCATGTCTCACGTGGAAGGAGGGGCTCTCCGTGCCTTGGTCAACGAGCCATTGCAGGATGGGCTGAATCGCGCCCTTCAACCCGTGGGCCTGTTCGTAGGACCGGCCAAACATGAACGCCAGCGAACCGAGTGCGTATCGCTTGTCGGCGCGATGTGTCACCAGCCCGGCACGTTCCAGTGAAGAGAGCAGACGCAAGAGGGTGCTCTTGTACATCCTGGTGATGTTCGCGAGTTCGGACAGTGTCAGTCCCCGGGGAGCATTGGCCAGGGTGGTGGCGACATGCAGCGCTCGATCAACCGCGGCCACCCCATCACTCCTTTCCGAGGACGCAGAGGATTACATGGAAATCTGACTCGATTGGTCTAGTTGCATCTGTCGCTGGTTGGTTGCCTACGCGCGCAATCTATCTCGCTCATGGGGTCTATGCGAATCTTCTCTACGTGAGATTGAAATTCCATTTGACAGAATGGTTGGAATCAATATTGATCACGATTCTCAGTAGAGTATCGTCAATTTCGTCCGCAAATATCGGGGTTTACACCAATTATTAACTGTTGACTTGGGACTTCTTTTGCCTAAAACTTAAAAAAAGAACACGTGTTCTGTGGAATAGAACTGCGTAAAAACAAGCGAAAAACCAAGAGGAGACAGTGATGCGTACGAAACGACGGTTTCTGGTGACCGCGGTCGGGCTCGTGGCCTGCGTGGCTGGAGGGAGCGTTCGGGCGGAAACACAGGGATACCCCACCAAGCCCATCCGATTTGTGGTGGGCTTCAGCGCGGGCAATTCCATCGACACGGTGGCTCGCATCATTGGCCAGCGCTTGTCCACGAAACTGGGCCAAACCGTAGTCGTGGATAACAAGACAGGTGCCAATGGCATGCTCGCGGCCGCTGAAGTTGCGCGCTCGCAGCCAGACGGGTACACGGTGCTGATCAGCAACTCGAGCACCATCACGGTGAACCCGCTGCTCTACAAGAAGATGACCTATGACCCGAAGAAGGACTTTGCTCCGGTGTCGCTCATGGTCTCCGTGCCCTTCATCCTGACGGTCAATCCGCAAAAAGGTCCGATCGGCACTGCCGCAAATTTGCAGGGCATGCTGGATCTGGCCAAGGCCAAACCGGGGGTCTATTCCTACGGATCGGCGGGGATGGGCAATCTCACACAACTGAGCTTCGAACTTCTTAACAATCTGGCCGGTGTCAGCATGACCCACGTGGCATATCGTGGGTCGGCTCCTGCGCAGGTAGCGCTGCTGGGCGGTGAAGTGGACGCCGAATTCGATAACCCTTCCGCGGTACCCAAGATCAAGGCCGGACAGTTGCGCGCGCTGGCAGTGACATCGGCCCAGCGCTGGCACGAACTGCCCGATGTGCCAGCCATTGCCGAGGCCGGCTACCCGGGTTTCGATATTTCATTCTGGGTTGGCGCTCTGGTACCTGCCCAGACACCTGCACACATTGTGAACGCGCTTTCTGAAGCCATTGCGAGCACCGTGCAGGACCCGGCGGTGAAAGCACGGCTCGAGCAGCAAGGCAACATTCGCATGTTTGGCCCCAAGCGCTTCGCCCAGCAAATCGAAAAGGAAACCGCGCAATACGCGGAAATTATCCGCAAGGCGGACATCAAGCTGGACTGACCGGCACGCACAAGGGAGTACATCAAGGTGGCTTGGGAAAAGGAACTGGCTGAACTTGCACAGCGAAAGATGCTGGCCGAGCGCATGGGCGGTGCGGACAAGGTGCAGCGACATAGGGACAATGGAAAGATCCCGGTGCGCGAGCGCATCGCGCTCCTGGTAGACGGCGAATCATTCGTGGAAGTAGGGGGACTGGCTGGAACGGGGCAGTACGACGACAACGGCAAGTTGGTCGATGTGACGCCCTCCAACTTCGTCATGGGTCGCGCGCGGATCGGCGGTAGACCTGCGGTAGTGATGGGCGATGACTTCACTGTGCGCGGTGGTGCCAACGATGGTGCCGTCGGCGACAAGATGATCGTAGGCGAGCAATTGGCACACGACCTGCGGCTCCCGCTGGTACGCCTGGTGGATGGCACTGGCGGAGGTGGGTCCGTCAAGAACATCGAGATCAAGGGGCATACGCTCCTGCCCAAGCTCAAGTCCTGGCCATATATCGCGCGCAATCTCGCGACCGTGCCAGTAGTTGGTCTGGCACTGGGTTCGGTGGCGGGGTTGGGCGCGGCGCGTGTTTCGGCCAGCCACTACTCCGTCATGGTGCGCGACACAGCGCAGCTCTTCGTGGCGGGGCCTCCAGTAGTGGCGCGCACCGGCCAAGTGCTCGAGAAGAACGAACTGGGTGGCGCCCAAATCCATGCGCGCAACGGCGTTGTCGACGACGAGGTCGCTTCCGAGGAGGAAGCTTTTGCTCGTGCGCGTCGATTCCTCTCGTATCTGCCTTCGTCCGTGCACGAACTATCACCGCGAGCGGACGATGGGCGCGAAGCCTCGTCGGATCAGGCGGTGCTGCGGAACGCTATTCCGGAGAACACACGTTCGGTCTACAAGATCCGCACCATTGTAGAGACGCTGGTGGACAGCGGCTCGTTCATGGAGATAGGGTGTCATTGGGGGAAGGCGATCGCGGCGGGTATGGCTCGCATCGATGGCTGGCCGGTCGTTGTGGTCGCCAGCGACCCGTATCACTACGGTGGCGCCTGGGACCGTCAGACAACAGAGAAATACATGCGCATGGTCGATCTGGCCGAGCAGTTTCACCTGCCTGTGCTGAATCTTGTCGATGTGCCGGGCTTCCGCATCGGCCTGGAGGCAGAAAAGGAAGGCGTGATGCGCGCCGGTGTCCGCGCGCTCACAGCCGTGGCGCAGAGCACGGTGCCCTGGTGCACGGTGATCCTGCGTAAAGCCTTCGGCGTGGCGGGGGGCGGACATCAGAATGCCGATCGCTTCAATTTCCGCTATGCGTGGCCGTCCGCGCAATGGGGGTCACTGCCAATCGAGGGCGGACTGGAAGTGGCTTACAAGGCCGAGATCGAAGCGGCCAGCGACCCTGACGCCGCCCGTGCACGGATCGAGGCCCGTGTACGCAACCTGACCTCTCCGTTCCGCAGTGCCGAAGCGTTCGTGGTGGAAGACATCATTGACCCGAAGGACACACGCGCCTTGCTGGTGGAATTCGCCAACCTCGCCGCACCGCTGAGGCAGGCCGGCCCGGTGCGCTTTGCGTTCCGTCCATGAGGGAGGTGACCATGCCAGAACGAGCATCCCGCTCCATCCGTCGAATCCTGATTGCCAACCGCGGTGCGGTGGCGGCCCGCGTGATTCGTGCGGCAAAAGCATTGGGACTGGAGGCCGTGGCCGTGCATTCCACCGCTGATGCGCAGATGCCCTATCTGCGGGAAGCCGCCGCCAAGATTTGCATTGGCGACGCGCCAGCGACCGCGAGTTATTTGAATCAAGAGGCGCTGCTGCGCGCGGCTCGGGACACCGGAGCCGATGCGGTGCATCCAGGCTATGGCTTCCTGTCTGAAAACGCTGCCTTCGCGGAGCGCGTGGAGGCTGAGGGACTTTGCTTCATTGGCCCAAGCCCGCACTGGATCAAGACCCTGGGCCACAAGACGGCGGCGCGAGATCTGATGCGAGTACATGGGATGCCCATGATGCGCAGCAGTGAACTGCTGCCAGACGACCTTGACGAAGTTACCCGAATCGCCCGCGACATGGGTTTTCCTCTCATGCTCAAGCCAGCGAACGGTGGCGGTGGCATTGGCATGTTGCCAGTGCGGGGTACGGACGAGATCGCCGCAGCCTGGCGGCAGGCGCAGTCCACGGCAGCCAAGGCGTTTGGCGCCTCGGAACTGTACTTCGAGACGTTGATCGATGCGCCCCGGCATGTGGAATTCCAGTTTCTTGCCGATCGGCACGGGCAAGTACGCTGCCTCTACGAGCGAGACTGCTCCGTACAGCGGCGGAACCAGAAGGTGGTCGAGGAGGCGCCAGCGCCATATATTCCTCGTGAAGCCGTGCAGGCCATGGCCAGACGGCTGGAGACGATCCTGTCGGACATTGGCTATGACGTCATTGGCACCGTCGAGATGCTCTACACACCCGCTACCGGGTTCACGTTCCTCGAAGTCAATACACGGCTGCAGGTGGAGCACGCGGTAACGGAGGAGGTAACGGGCCTGGACATCGTGGCAGCGCAAATCCGGCTGGCTGCGGGTGAGCCGCTTTCCGCAGTGCTGCCCGTCGCTGTCGAGTGTCGCGGTCACGCCGTCGAAGCGCGTATTTACGCCGAAGACCCGGTGCGCTTCTTCCCATCCCCCGGTGAGCTCACAGTGTTCCAGCCCCCGTCGGGAGACGGTATCCGGGTGGAGACGGGCTATGCCGCTGGCACCCGCGTGTCGAGCCACTACGACCCAATGCTTGCGAAAGTCATTGCACATGGCGTGGATCGCAACGTCGCGGTTGCCCGGTTGACCGGAGCGCTGGATCGCTTTCGCATCGAAGGTGTGAAAACCAACATCCCATATGTGCTGCGCGTGCTGCGCGATCCGGCGTTCGTAGCCGGCCAGCTGCATACCCAGCTAGGTGCCTCGATCGCATCGCGCCCCCTCTGAAATCAAGATAAATCAGGAGTTCCTCATGCTCACTATCTGTTCCCCTCTGGCGGGCCGCGTCGTTGCCCATTGCACCAATCCCGATGGCAGCGTGCAGGCGGGTGATCCACTGCTGATCGTCGAATCCATGAAGATGGAAATTCCCGTGGAGGCGGAGGCGAGTGGCACCGTAGCCCGCTATCTGGTCGAGGTCGGCGCGGATATCGCCGAAGGCCAGCCCGTGGTGGAGATGCGATGAGCGGAAGCACTGAATCGCTCGGCCACTTCGAGCGCCATGGAAAGGTAGCGCTGATCCGATGGGCCAACCCACCGGTCAACGGCTTGTCGTTTGCATTGCGGCAGTCCCTGGCGGCAGCGCTTGATTCGGCAATGGCGGACCCGGCTGTCGATGCCATTGTGCTGGCGGGCGAGGGCCGTATGTTCTCCGGCGGCGCTGACATCCGCGAGTTCAACACGCCCCAGGGGGTAGCCGAGCCGACCACGCCGCAATTGATTCAGCGTATCGAGAACCTGGGCAAGCCCGTGGTAGCCGCCATCCACGGCTCCGCGCTGGGCGGCGGTCTGGAGCTTGCATTGGGCTGCCACTGGCGCGTGGCCGAATCCAAGGCGGCTGTCGCCTTGCCCGAGGTGAAGCTTGGTTTGCTGCCCGGCGGTGGCGGAACGCAGCGCCTGCCCAGGCTAGTGGGTGTGGAAACAGCGCTGGATTGGATTGTCTCGGGCAAGACAGTAAGCGCGGCCAGGGCCCTCGAGGCGGGCCTGCTGGACGCCATATTCGAAGGAGACTGGCTGGCGCAGGCCATCGCGTTTGCGGCGCAGCTCGATCGCGCGACGGCACTTCGCCCGACCGGCGCCCGCAGGGTCACGCCGCCCGCTGATGCAGCCGTGCTATTCCGCACCGCGCGAGAGATGGCACGAAAGACGGCACGCGGGCTGGACGCGCCGCTTCAGTGCATCGCCTGTGTGGAACAGTCGCTCGGCGGATCGCTGCAGGAAGGATTGGCATTCGAGCGTCAGCGCTTCGTCGAGCTTGTGAACGGCACGCAGTCCAAGGCAATGCGCCATTTGTTCTTCGGTGAGCGCGAAGCCGCCAAGCCGCCACCAGATGCGCAAGGCGCTGCCTTGCGTCCGGTGCAGCGTGTAGGGGTGATCGGCGCGGGCACGATGGGGGGCGGCATTGCCATGGCGTTTGCCAACGCGGGCTATGCGGTAACGCTGGTCGAAGTCTCCGAGGTGGCGCTCACCAGGGGAGTCGAGACAATCCGTCGCAACTATGCGGCCACGGTTTCGAAGGGCAAGCTGGATGAGGCGCAGATGCAGTCGCGGCTGGCACGCATTCATGGTTCCACCAGCATGCAGGATCTCGGGGGGACGGATCTGATCATCGAGGCGGCCTTCGAAGACATCGCCGTCAAGCATGATCTTTTCCGACAGATGGATGCCATCGCCAGGCCGGGCGCGATTCTCGCAACCAACACCTCCCGGCTTGACATCAACGATATCGCCGCCGTAACGCGCCGTCCGAAGGACGTCGTGGGTCTGCACTTCTTCAGCCCAGCAAACGTCATGAAGTTGCTGGAAATCGTGCGCGCTCGGGCTACGGCATCTGACGTGATTGCCACGGTGCTCGACGTAGCGAAGCGCATTGGCAAGGTGCCCGCAGTCGTAGGGGTGTGCGACGGCTTCGTTGGCAATCGCATGGTGAGCCCGTACACGCGCGAGGCGCATTTTCTGCTGGAGGAAGGCGCAAGCCCCGCGCAGGTGGATCAGGCCGTCGAACGATTCGGCATGGCCATGGGGCCGTTGCGCATGGGTGACATGGCGGGTCTGGATATCAGCTGGGCCGCACGCAAGCGTCAGGCTCCCACGCGTCCCAAGCACCTGCGCTACTGCCACATCGCAGATCGGCTCTGCGAATCAGGCCGCCTGGGACAGAAGACCGGCGCAGGCTTCTACCGCTATGAGCCAGGCGGCCGCGTGCCGGTATCGGATCCGGCCGTCGAGGCGATCATCGATGCCTGCGCTCGCGACTCCGGCATCGCACGGCGAGCGATTACCGACGAGGAGATCGTGGAACGGACCATGTACGCCCTGGTCAACGAGGCCGCGCGCATCCTGCAGGAGGGCGTGGCGCGCAGGGGCAGCGATGTCGACGTCATCTACGTGAATGGCTACGGATTTCCAGCCGCGCGTGGTGGTCCGCTGTTCTACGCGGACACCGTGGGGCTGCCCAAGGTGCTTGCGCGTATCGAGGAATTCCACCGCATCCATGGCCAGCTCTGGGAACCTGCGCCGCTGCTCGCGCAACTGGTGGCGCAAGGCAAGTCCATCTCGAGCTATGTGGCTATCACAGGCGAGGCCACTGAGTAACACACATGAACGACCTAGCACTTTCCCCAGGCGGCCCAGACGCCGCCTATCTCCATCACTTGGCGCAAGGCCAGCTTCGTATCCAGCAATGCGGTGAATGTGGCCGGCACGTGTTTTATCCTCGGGTCGCCTGCCCGCATTGTGGTGGCTCCGATCTGCACTGGGTCGCCACGAGCGGCCAGGGCACCATCTACGCATCCAGCCTGATCATGGGCAAGCCAGGCACAGGCACCGACTATGCGATCGTGCTTGTGGATCTGGACGAAGGCGTGCGCATGATGGGACGTGTGCAGGAATACGCGCAAGACCAGGTGCGCATCGGGATGCGTGTTCTCGCTCGCATTGTTGAGCAGAATGGCAAGCCGCTCGTGGTCTTCGTTCCCCAAAGTGTGGGAGGTGCGCAATGAGCATCAGGGAACTACGCGGCAAGGCCGCCATCGTTGGTGTTGGCCATGCCGGGATTGGAGAGGCTCATGGTTTCAGCGCCATGGAGATCCTGGGCCAGGCCGCGCTTGCGGCGGTGGCCGACGCAGGGCTGACGCTGCGGGATATCGATGGTCTCGCGACCTGTAGTTCGGCAGCCAGTATGTGGGCGCTGCCAGTTGCCGAGTATCTGGGCTTGCGGCCGCAGTTCATCGACAGCACGATGCTGGGTGGGTCGAGCTTCATTGCTCACCTGATGCCGGCGATCATGGCACTGGAGAGTGGCCAGTGCAACGCGGTGCTCGTCTGCTACGGCAGCACGCAGAAGACCGGGACGTTTTCACGCAAAGGCATGGTCGATGCGTTCCGCATGATCGACCCGCAGCCATATGAACACCCTTACGCGCCTATCCAGCCACTGACGTCATATGCGCTGGCCGCCTCGCGGCACATGCATGAGTTTGGCACGACGCGCGAGCAGCTCGCGGAGGTCGCCGTGGCCGCTCGTCGTTGGGCGCAGCTCAATCCCGAGGCCGTCATGCGCGATCCGCTCAGCATCGATGATGTGCTTTCGGCGCGGATGGTATCCACACCGCTTACCGTGCGCGACTGCTGCCTCGTCACTGACGGCGCTGGCGCTTTTGTACTCATGCGCGCGGATCGGGCCAGGGATCTGGTTGCCAAGCCCGTGTACGTGCTTGGCAACGCCACGGCGGTATGGAACCGGCAGATCTCGTCGATGGAGAACCTCACTGTCACCGCCGCATCCGAATCGGGTCGACGCGCCTTTGATATGGCGGGCCTCACGCCCGCGGATATCGACGTCGTGGGTCTCTACGATGCGTTCACGATCAACACGCTGCTCTTCCTGGAGGATCTCGGCTTCTGCAAGAAGGGGGAGGCCGGCGCTTTCGTCGAGAACGGGGGCATTGCTCCGGGCGGCCGCCTGCCGGTCAATACCAACGGCGGCGGGCTCTCATGTGTTCACCCCGGCATGTACGGTGTCTTCCTCGTGATCGAGGCGGTGCGCCAATTGCGCGGCGATTGTGGAGCGCGTCAGGTCAAGGGTGCGCGCGTTGCCCTGGCGCACGGCAATGGCGGCACATTGTCGAGCCAGTCGACGGCGATCTTTGGTGTGGAGGAATCGCTGTGAACACACAGGAAAAGGATTCGGCATGTTGAACAAATCGGTCCCTTCAGTGCATGACGCCGTACGCGACGTACGTGACGGCGCGACGATCCTGATCGGCGGCTTTGGCATCTCGGGTGTACCCACCGAACTTGTCTGCGCGCTGCTTGATCAGGGCGCGCGCGACCTCACCATCGTCAACAACAATGCGGGCAATGGCAAGATCGGCCTGAGCCAGTTGGTCGAGGCCGGCCGTGTGCGTCGCATGGTGTGTTCGTTCGCGCGCTCGTCCAATCCAGTGGAGCCAAATGCCGCGGCATTTGCCGAGTGGTATCGCGCAGGCAAGATCGAGCTTGAATGCGTACCACAGGGCACGATGGCCGAGCGCATGCGCGCGGCGGGCTCGGGTCTGGGGCCCTTCTTCACGCCCACCTCATACGGTACCAGTCTTGCGAAGGGGAAGGAGACCCGGGTCATCGAGGGTGTGGGGTATGTGCTGGAGCAGCCATTGCACGGTGACTTTGCTTTTGTGAAAGCACTGACGGCGGATCCCTGGGGCAACCTCATGTATCGCAATGCGGAGCGCAACTTTGGTCCCGTCATGTGCATGGCAGCCAGGGTGGCGGTGGCCCAGGTGGATACGATCGTGCCACTGGGCACGCTGGTGCCCGAGCACGTCATGACGCCTGGCATCTTCGTGCAGCGCGTGGTTCAGGTCGGAGGACAGGCATGAAGGCAAACATCAAGCGTCTCAGCCGCGCCGAAATGGCTGCAAAGGTGGCACGCGACATTCCTGACGGCAGCTACGTCAATCTTGGCATTGGCATCCCGACGCTTATCTCCAGGTGCCTGCCGCCAGACTGTGATGTGATCCTGCACAGCGAGAACGGCATTCTGGGAATGGGGCCCGCTCCTGCGGATGGCAGCGTGGACCTCAGCCTGATCAATGCGAGCAAGGAGCCTGTCACGCTGCTGGGCGGTGCTTCCATCACGGACCATGTGACTTCGTTCGCCATGATGCGAGGCGGGCATATCGATCTCACGGTGCTAGGGGCGTTCCAGGTGTCCAGCAGGGGTGATCTGGCTAACTGGGACACCGGTGCCCCGGAAGCTATTCCTGCCGTAGGCGGCGCCATGGACCTCGTGGTAGGGGCGCGTCAGGTGTTTGTGGTGATGGAGCATGTCAGCAAGGCTGGAGAGCCAAAAATCGTTGCCGAATGCTCTTATCCGCTGACGGGGGCGGGCGTCGTGGATCGCATCTATACGGACTGTGCGGTCGTCGACGTGACCGCAGACGGCTTGGTTGTGCGCTGGATGTGCGAAGGACTTTCGTTCGAGGCATTACAAGACATGACTGCCGCGCCTCTGCAGTTGGCGTTAAGTGAACGCAGTTCGCAGTCTCGAGTTCTCTAGCGAAGTCAGAAACCGGCGCCGCAGAAGTTCTGCCTCTTCGGCGGCGCCGGGCAGCGTGCCTATGCCTTCGATTTCACCCCACGCCGCACATTGACCGCCTCGCTCAGCAGTTCCAGCACCGTCACGGAGTCCTCCCACCCGATGCAGGCGTCCGTGATGCTTTGACCATAAGTCAGAACCGACGGGTTGTGTTCTCCTGGGGTGAACTTCTGCGCCCCGGGTACCAGATGGCTCTCGACCATCAGGCCGAAGATCGACTGGCTCCCGCCGCTGATCTGTTGCGCCACATCGCGCGCGACGTCGATCTGGCGTTGGTGCTGCTTGTTGCTGTTGGCATGGCTGCAATCCACCATCAACGAATTGCGCAGCCGCGCCGCTTCCAGTTCCTTGCAGGCTGCGGCGACAGCTTCCGCATCGTAGTTGGGCGCCTTGCCGCCGCGAAGAATGACGTGGCAGTCCGGATTGCCCTTGGTATGGACCGTTGCGACCTGGCCGTTCTTGTGCACGCCAAGGAAGTGGTGCGGGCGCGATGCGGCCTGGATCGCGTCGATCGCGATCTTGATGTTTCCGTCGGTGCCGTTCTTGAAGCCAATGGGCGCGGACACGCCCGAAGCCAGTTCCCGGTGTACTTGGCTTTCGGTCGTGCGGGCGCCAATCGCGCCCCAGCAGATCAGATCGCCGATGTACTGGGGTGAAATGACGTCCAGGAACTCGCCGGCCGCCGGCAACCCGAGACGGTTGATATCTACCAGCAGGCTGCGCGCGATGCGCAGGCCTTCGTCGATGCGATAGCTCTCGTCCAGGTAGGGGTCGTTGATCAGGCCCTTCCAGCCGACCGTGGTGCGGGGCTTCTCGAAATACACACGCATCACGATTTCCAGCGAGTCCACGTAGCGCTCGCGCTCGGCCGCCAGACGCCGCGCGTAGTCGAGCGCGGCCTGCGGGTCGTGGATCGAGCAGGGGCCCATGATCACGAGCAGTCGGTCATCGCTGCCATGCAGAATGCGGGAGATGCGTTGGCGCGTCTGGGTGACCAGCGGCTCAACGGGGGTGCCACGGATGGGGAAGAAACGGATCAAGTGCTCGGGTGGGGGCAGCGGGATGATGTCCTCCACGCGCGCATCGTCCGTCACACTGGTGCGGTCCGGCGGCGCCTGCCAGCCTTCGGCAACGGTGGGCGGGGACTTTTGTGGATCACTCATGGCTGACTCCTGGGGGAAACTGGGAAATATTGTGCGGCGGCTGACGCCAACCAGGCTTTGTAGCGGAACCCGGCAAACCTGTCATTGTGATACCGCAGGCTAGATCGGGAGAGATTTTAAATGAGCGGAAGGCATGAAAGGCGTGAAAGGAACGGGGCAGACATTTGACCCGTCCGGTTTCTGCAGGGCAGGCCAGCACTGGTGTTCGGGAGCATTTCCTTGACGGCGCAATTAATGGAGAATGGGCGAACCTGTCTTCATCAAGGCAGGACACAGAACAAGACCACGATATGTCCTCTCGATCCTCGCTGCGCCCCGTCTTGCCGATTCTCATCGGCGCGTCAGTCATGCTGTCCCTTGCCATGGGACTGCGTCAGAGTCTCGGAATCTTCGTGCCGCCGCTGACGCGGGACATCGGGATAACGGTGGGCGACTTCACCATCGCGGTAGCGGTCCAAAACCTCACTTGGGGCTTGCTGCAGCCATTCGCCGGCGCGCTGGCGGTCCGGACCGGTTTTCGTCCGCTGATGATGGGGGGATCGTTGCTGTATCTCGTCGGCCTGGTGTTGCTGGCCACGGCTAATGGATTGTGGGCCGTGGTGATTGGTGCTGGTGTGCTGATTGGCATGGCCATGGCCACTACGGGTACAGCCTTGGCCATGGCCGCGGCTTCGAGCGCGGTCAGTCAGAACGTGCGAAGCATGATTCTGGGCCTGGTGTCTGCTTCGGGATCGATCGGCGCGATGATCGCTGCGCCGCTGGGCCAGGGCATCACGGGCGAGTGGGGCTGGCGCATGGGCGTGGCAGCCTTTGCAGTGCTGGCGGTCGTGATGTTGCCCGCCGCATGGTTCGCAGGCCGCGCGGACAAGGTGCGGGAAGCGCCGGCGGCGCGGGCGCAGCCGGAACAGAGTGGCCGCCAGGCCCTGATGACGGCGCTGCGACACCCTCCGTTCGTCGTCATGGCGCTCGCCTATACGGTATGCGGCATGCAGTTGGTCTTCCTGACCACGCACCTTCCTGCGTACCTGGAAGTCTGCGGCATGGATCCGATGTTGTCCGCCAAGGCGCTCGGCCTGATCGGCGGATTCAATATTCTGGGAAGCCTGTTCTTTGGATGGGCCGGCGGCAGGGTCAACAAGCTGCTATTGCTGGGTGGCATCTACATCTGCCGATCCATCGGCTTCATCTGGTTCTTCCATGCACTGCCGACACCAGAAAGCACGATGATGTTCTCCGCAATCATGGGCTTTCTGTGGCTCGGGGTGTCGCCGCTGGTGCAGGGGTGGATTGCCCAGACGTTTGGTCTGCGCTGGCAGGCAATGATCGCCGGCGTGGCGTTCTTCAGCCATCAGATCGGGAGTTTCATTGGCGCCTTCGGTGGCGGCTGGCTCTACGACCAGATGCAGAGTTACTCGCTGGCGTGGAAGGTCGGTGCGTCGCTTGGCTTGACCCTCGGGCTGATCCAGGTTGCGTTCGCTTTTGCTTCCACACCGAGGGCGCCACGGCTGGTGCCCGCGGCGGAGTAGGGGCTATCGGCGTTACCCGTCCCTCGGCGGGGTCGAGCCCGAGGTCGGTGGCAGATGGAAAGCCGTCCATCGGACGGCTCGCGCCGTTACGCCATCTGGCTGATCGTCTTGCGGAAGCGCCGCAGCGAGATCACGAAGAACGCCGCCCCGATCACGAACAGCGCCACGAACTGCACCCACACGACCTCGAGGCCCGCGCCACGGAACAGGATCGCCTGGCTGAGTTCCACGAAGTGAGTGGTGGGCGCCGCCAGCATGATGTACTGGACAACCTCCGGCATGCTTTCGCGTGGCGTATTTCCGCCGGACAACATCTGCAGCGGCATCAACACGAGCACGAGCAGCATGCCGAACTGCGGCATCGAGCGTGCCAGCGTGGCCATGAAGATGCCCATCGAGGTGGTGGCGAACAGGAGCAGCGCGGCGCCGCACAGGAAGAGCGTCTCCGACCCGGCGATCGGCACATGCAGGGCGCCACGCACGATCAACATCAGTGACATGGCGGCGGCGACCAGCACCACCAGCCCCATAGACCAGACCTTGCTGAGCATGATTTCCGACGGCGTGACGGGCATGACCAGCAGGTGTTCGATCGTGCCGTGCTCACGCTCGCGGATCAGCGCGGCGCCGGTCAGGATGATCGACAACATGGTGATGTTGTTGATGATCTGGTTCAGCGCGCCGAACCATGCCAGTGTCAGCGTTGGGTTGAACCGCACACGCAGCGCCAGTTCCACGGGAAGCCGGGGGGTGGAGCGGTACCGGTCCACGAACGTCTGGATTTCGCCCGAGACGATCTGCTGGATGTAACCGCTGCCAGTAAATGCCTGGCTCATGCGCGTGGCGTCGACGTTGAGCTGAATCTCGGCGAAGCGTCCGCCCAGGACATCCCGCTGGAAATTCGGCGGGATATTGAGCGCGAACGTGTAGTTGCCCGCATCCATACCTGCGTTGACCTCCGACGACGTGATCATCTGCGGCATGGTGAACTGCGGCGGGAAGAAGGCGGAAGCGATCTGTTGCGACAGCGGCGAATGGTCCTCGTCAACGATGGCGATCGGCGCCATGTGCAGTGTATCTGGCTGGGCCGTGGCGGCTGTGTACACCGAGGCCGTGAACGTGTAGATGATCAGCACCAGCATGATCGGGTCACGCGCCAGGCTCCAGAGCTCCTTGACGCCGAGCCGGTAGATATTCGCCAGATGGCGCAGCGTGCCGCGTCGCGCATCGGTGCGAGCGGGTGGGGTCGCTGGGGCTGCTGGGGTGGAGGCGTTGGGCGCGGCGTCCATCATTTGTCCTGCTTGGCTAGCAGCGCCACCGTCAACCCGAGAATGACGGGGATGGCGATCAGCATCGGCCAGTACGAAGCGTGAAGATCGGAGAAGCCAAGCGCCTTGTTGAACACGCCACGGCTGATGATGAGCATGTGCGTGGCGGGATAGATGCCGCCGATCACCTTGCCCGCACCCTCCATCGAGGATACCGGCGTCAGGAGACCCGAGAACTGTATGGTCGGGATCATCGTGCCGATCATCGTGAAGAAGAGGGCGGCGATCTGGCTACGGGTGAACGTGGACGCGAACAGGCCAACGCCCGTGGACACGACGTTGAAGATCAGGGCCGCCAGCACCAGCGCCAGGAAGTTGCCTTTCACTGGCACCCCAAACAGAGTGACTGCCAGGAACGACATCAGGAAGAAATTCAGCATCCCAAGAGCGACATATGGCATCTGCTTGCCCAGCAGGAACTCGGTTCGCGTGACGGGGGTGACGTACAGATTCAGGATGGAGCCGAGTTCCTTCTCGCGCACGACCGACAGGGCGGTCAGCATCGCCGGCATCATCATCAGTAGCAGCGGAATCACGGCAGGCACCATCGCCGGCAGGCTCTTGACGTCTGGGTTATAGCGGAAGCGGGTTTCGATCGCTACATTCGACGTGGCCCGCACACCGTAACGCCGTAGCGCCTGATCCGCCAGCCAGGCTTGGTGCATACCCTGGACATAGCCTTGAACGGTTTCGGCCCGCGTCGGCATGGCGCCGTCGATCCAGGCGCCGATCTGGACTTGCTTGCCACGCGCCACATCGCGCGCGAAGCCGGGCGGGATTTCGATAGCCAGGGCCAGCTTGCCGCTGCGCAGGCGCGCGTCCATGTCGGCATAGCTCTCAAGTGGCGGCTTCTGGACGAAGTAGCGCGAGCCGGCGATATTGAGCGCGTAGTTCTCGCTCAATGTGGTCCGGTCGCGGTCGAGGACCGCATAGGTCAAATCCTCAACGTCCATGCTGATGCCGAAGCCCATTACAAGCATCAGGATCACGGAGCCCAGCATGGCCAGGGTCAGGCGCACCGGGTCGCGTTGAAGCTCCAGCGACTCGCGCCACAGGTAGCTGTACATGCGACCGAGCGAGAATGGCTGATGCTTGCTCCTTGCTTCTGTCTCCGCCTGGGCCTCTACCGGGGACGCAGGGGCCTCCGTGTCTTCCGCGGCCGCCTGCGTGCCGCCACCGGCTGCCACGAGGTAGTCGATAAAGGCGGCTTCCAGCGTACCCGCGCCGCAATCGCTGACGATCTTCTCCGGCGGGTCGCTGACCAGCACCTTGCCCGCGTGCATCAGCGAGATGCGGTCGCAGCGGGCCGCCTCGTTCATGAAGTGCGTGGAGATGAAGATCGTAACGTGATCCTCGCGGGACAGCGCAACCAACAGCCGCCAGAAGTTGTCACGCGCCACGGGATCGACGCCGGAGGTCGGCTCGTCGAGGATCAGCAACTCGGGCTTATGCACCATTGCCACGGCCAGCGAAAGCCGCTGGCGCATACCGAGCGGCAAGCCGTCCGGCAGGCTCTCCATCACGTCCTGCAGCCCGAAGCGCTGGGCCATTTCCTCTACGCGGACTTCGATGTCCTCCCTCGGCACGTGAAAGAGCTGGGCATGAAGCACCAGGTTCTGGCGCACCGTCAGTTCGGTGTAAAGCGAGAACGCCTGCGACATGTAGCCCACGCGGCGGCGGGTGTCGATATCGCGCGGATCCACCTCTTGGCCGAACAGCCACGCGCGTCCGTCGCTGGCGGGCAGCAGACCGGTCAGCATCTTCATCGTCGTGGACTTGCCGCAGCCATTGGAGCCGAGGAATCCGAAGATCTCGCCCCGCCGGATCTTGAACTGCACGTGGTCCACGGCGACGAAATCGCCGAAGCGCATGGTCAGGTCTTTCGCTTCGATGGCGATCGGGGTGTTTTCGTCCACGGCCAACGGCGCGATCACCACGGGCTCGTAGCCACGCTTCTTCTCCTCGGGCAGCAGCCCGATAAACGCGCCTTCGAGATCGGCGGCGCCGGTGCGGGCCAGCAGTTCTGCCGGCGTCCCGGTATCGAGGATCTTGCCGCTGTCCATTGCCACCAGCCAGTCGAAGCGCTGGGCTTCATCCATGTAGGCGGTGGCGACGATCACACTCATGCCCGGACGATCCTGGCGAATGCGGGCGATCAGATCCCAGAACTGTGCGCGTGCGAGGGGATCCACGCCGGTGGTCGGCTCGTCCAGAATCAGCAGGTCGGGGTCGTGGATCAGCGCGCAGCAAAGGCCAAGTTTCTGCTTCATGCCGCCGGAGAGTTTGCCGGCCGGGCGATCCAGGAACGGCTGCAGACCGGTGCTGCGCGTGAGGTCGTCGATGCGATGACGCCGCTCGGCCGCACCGTGGCCGAACAGTCTGGCAAAGAACTGCAGGTTTTCCTCGACCGACAATGTCGGGTAGAGGTTCTTGCCCAGCCCCTGCGGCATATAGGCGATGCGCGGGCAGACGGCGTCGCGATGGTCCTTGCGCGACATGTCACCGCCGAGCGCGGTGACCGTGCCTTCCTGCACGGCCCGCGCACCGGCCACCAGCGACAGGAGGCTCGACTTGCCAACACCATCGGGACCGATCACGCCGATCATGCGGCCCGCGGGAAACTCCAGCGAAATGTCGTCGAGAGCAACCGTCTTGCCATAGCGCAGCGTGACGTGCGCGACTTCGGCAACGTGCTCGTGCGTACCCGTCGAGACGTTCATTACGCGGTCTTCAAGGTAGTTTGGTGGTCAGCGACGCGGGCCACTCTGCCTTGGCATCGAGCTTGACCCATGCCACGCCCGGCAGCCCCGTCTTGACCACCTTCAGATGCTTGCGCAGCAGATCCGGGTCGATCTTGGCGCGAACCCGGAACATCAGCTTCTGACGCTCGCTTTCCGTTTCGACGGTCTTTGGCGTGAACTGCGCAGTGCTCGAGACAAAGGAGATCTTGGCCGGAATCACATACTCCGGCGCGGCGTCCAGAATGATTCGGGCGTCCTGGCCGATGGCAAGCCGACCGGCCTGTGCTTCGGGCAGGAAGAAGGTCATGTACACATCCGACAGGTCAACGAGGTTCAGTACCTTGCCGCCAGCGCCGAGCACCTCGCCCGGCTGCGCCACGCGGTACTGGATCCGGCCGTCGCGCGGTGCCTTCAGTTCGCTGTCGTCGATATCGGCTCGGATGCGGGCGATAGTGGCCTGCGTGGCGGCGACCGTCGACTGCGCGCCAACTACCTGTGCCTGGGCAGCCTCGATGGCAGACTGGGCAGCGGCCACCTGGGCGCGAGCTGCGGTAACGGCCGCCTGGGCGCTGCGCGCGCGCGCCCGGTCATCGTCCAGTTCCTGGATCGACGAGGCGCCTTCCTTGGACAAGGTTTCGGAGCGTGCGCGCCGGCGGAGCGCCGCGTCGAGCTCGGCCTCGCGCTGGCCGACCAACGCTTCCGACGTGGCCTTGTCGCTCTTGCGCGCCGCGGCCTGCGCCACAGCCGCCGCGGCTGCGTTGATGGCCTGTTGATGCTGGGCCACGGCTTCATCGTGCTGGGCCTCGAGCGTGGTGATCTGCATCTGGGCCAGTGGCTGGCCGGCCGTCACGAAATCGCCTTCAAAGACGAGGATGTCGCTGACGCGGCCAGCGAGCTTGGTCGCCACATCGACCTCGGTGGCCTCGATGCGGCCGTTACCGCGCGCGAAACCTTCGCCGGGGCCGTTGTCACGCAGGCGATCCCACGCGTACCAGCCGCCGGCGACGACAGCGAGCACGACCAGGGCGGGAACGAGCTTGTTGGTAGGAAGCTTCATGGGCCGACTTGGTTAACGAGCAGTAGAAGGTGTGGAGGGCTTGGCGTCAGGCGCTGCTCTGGCGGGCGCAACTTCCGGAGCGGCCACCTCCGACGGCGAGGCGACGGCTGTGCCACCGCCCAGTGCGGCATACAGGCTGACGCGGCTGGCAAGCAGGGCGCGGCGCGATTGGACGGCCTGTTGCTCGATGACAAGCAGATCACGCTCGGCATCGAGGACTTCGAGGAAGGTTGCGGCACCATTGTCGTAGCGCAGCTTCGCCAGTCGTCGGCGTTCGGCCTGGGCCGCCTGTGTGAGTTGCAGAATATCGACCTGTTCGGCCAGCCAGCGCTGCGCGCTCAGGGCATCGGCCACATCGCGGAAAGCATTCTGGATGGTCTTTTCGTATTGGGCTACCGCCTCCACGCGCCGCGCTTTCGCGAGGTCGAGGTTGCTACGCAACTGTCCGCCCTGGAAGATCGGAATGGAAATACTTGGTGCGAAGGACCATACGCCACTGCCTCCACGGAACAGACCATCCAGGTCCGCGCTGGCCGTGCCGGCGAAACCGGTCAGCGTCACTCGCGGGAAGAATGCCGCCCGCGCAGCGCCGATGTTTGCGTTCTCGGCCATCAACTGGTGTTCGGCCGAGACGATGTCGGGCCGGTTCTCCAGTTGCTCGGATGGCAGGCCAGCGTCGATCTGGCGCATCAACTCGGCGTCGTTGACCAGGCCGATGGCCGGCTTGACGTCGGCCGGCGCGCCGACCAGAACCTCCAGCGCGTGAGACTGTGTAGCGCGGTCCTGCTCGAGTTGGGTGACCAGTGCTCGGGCCTGCTGATAAAGGGTAATGACTTCGGTCAGTTCCAGCTTGGATGCGGAACCGACTTGTTCCCGGCGCGTGAAGATACGCAGCGATTCGGCCCGGGTGTCCGTTGTCTGCTTTGCCAGAGCGATCCGTTCGTCGAGCTCGCGAATGGCCAGATACGTCTGCGCCACCTGCGTGATGATCGACAGTGTGACAGCCCGTTGCGCAGCATCGGACGCCAGATAGTTCTGCAAGGCGGCGTCCTTGAGACTGCGAATACGTCCCCAGAAATCGATCTCCCACGTGCTGAGTCCAACGCCAACTTGATATTGACTGCTTATTAGAGGTCGACCAGTCAGATTCAGATCACCGGGTACCCGAGCCCGGGTTCCATCGGCGGATGCGCCGATCCACGGGTATTGCTCCGCCCGCTGAATGCCGTAGGCAGCAAACGATTGCGCGACACGCGCTGCGCCAATGCGCAAGTCCCGGTTGTTGTCGAGCGCTTGTCCGATCAGTGCCTGAAGCTCGGGGTCCGCGTAGAACTCGCGCCAGCCTATCGTGGCGGCTGGCGTGACGGCCGGCGCCGTGGCATCTGGCGACCATGCGGTCCGCACTGGTGCAGCAGGGCGTTCGTAGGTCGGATCCATCGAGATGCAGCCGCCAAGCAGCATCGGGACGACTATCAGTGCCGCGGCTGGCCCGCGACGTGAGATATGACGCTTGATGAGTAACTCTCTGGCAAAGGCAAGTGACATGCGTGGTAGCCATTCCATGCAGGCATCACCGCGCATGGCGCGCCGTGAAATAATCCGGGGGCATGGGGCACGTGGAGTGCCCCGTCAGGGTTTCCCCCCAGAATATCGCAGCTCTGCGTGGGGACTTTGATTCACGACATGAATCTTTTATTTGGCGAATTAAATAAATTCCTCACTATGGTTGCGCCGGATTCCGAATTCAGGCATATGGCAGTCGGCTTTCAATCCCTCACAGGCACTCGAGGTAGTGGTTCATCTCGTCCAGAAGTGCGTGGTAGAAGGCGTCCGGCAGGGGCCGTTCGTCGGCGTGCGCGAGGATTCGCTCCGTACCGGCTCGCAGTTCGTTGGTGATTCCGGCCCGCAGCGCGGTCGGCAGATGGCTGCACAAGGCTCTGAGCAACTCTCGAATAACCAGCAGCCTGGCTCCGTAATGTAGCGACGCATCGCCCAGTACGCCGATATCGCTCATCATGGCACCGAGCGGATCAGCGGGCGTGCCGCCTGATCCTGGGTTCTCGGAGGTGGTGCAGGGAGGTGTCAGTTCGGATCTTGCCTGAGTTGCTACGCCGAATGCGGCGGACTGTGGATTTCGACTCATATTGATCTTCATGGATTAGGTTCGCCTGCATGGAGGCGAAAGTGCGGATAGGCCTCTCTCTCGCGATAGCAGCCTACGCTGCCGTCGCGCCACGCACGGCCACACTCGAGGTGTCTGGTGTCTAACCGATGGGCTGCCGTGCTTCGGTTGCTAATAACGGCCTGCGGATCCAGATATGGGTCTGCGATATTGACCGTGGGCAATTCGCGGCAAGTTGTTGCTAGCCGGAGACGTCGAAGGCAGCGTGTCGCCGACGTCGTCCATGTTGCGCGAGCTCCTGCAATACATATTCCGGCTTCGCCTTGATGCGAATCAACATGGAAGATTGGGGAGGCAGTGAAGTCCCAGTATCCTGCCGACACTTCAACGTTCTTGTTGCAATTCGTCGCTGGCTTTGTGGAAACACCCAAGGCCTGCTGGCCACATTCGTCATTGGGAATGGAATCATATGCCCAACCGCTAAGGCGTCGAGGTATCAAAGCCATAGCTGCCGGGGTCGTCGCCCTGACAGCACTGATCGGCGGAAGCGCGTTCGTCATGCTGAGGTTTGACGGATACGTGAAGGCAATCTACGAGCACAACACCGCGCCGATCAAAGAGCTAGCAGAAATCAGGACACGTGCGACCGACATCCGCCGCTTGCTCTGGCGGCTTGTTGCCTTGCGCGGCCGCGAAGAGGAACGCCAGGCCATCGCGGCCATACATGTGAATCTGAGGGCCATCGACAACGCTTGGGCCCGGTATTGCGCGGATGCGCCAGACAATCAGCACGAGGACGTGCTCGCCACCGAGATCGGGCATCGGCTGACCTTGTTCAGCGGAATCGTCCGGTCTTCGCTGGAGCGGATTCCCTTCGGCGAACACGATGACACGCGCGACTGGCTGGAGCAGAACGTCGAGGCGCTGAATCAGCTGGATACGCTGATCGCGAGCGAGGTCGATCTGAACGTCGCCATGGCGGCCGCGCTTCGGCAGGAAAGTGCCACCATGCTGAGCGTGGTCATCACCACCGCCTTCGTATTTGTGCTGCTGGCGACTGGCGCGACGATTTCGATCGCTATCTTCACGCACCTGGTTCGCCAGCGTGACGACGCCATGGAGGAGTCGCGCTATCACCTCTGGCTGGCGGACCAGGCCATCGAGATGACCCTGGATGGGGTCATGATTACGAATGCGGAAGGGACGATAGAAAAGGTGAACCCCGCATTTTGCCGCCTCACGGGATACAGCCAGGCCGAACTGGTCGGCAACAACCCTCGCATGTTCAATTCCGGACGACAGACGAAGGAGTTTTATCGCGGACTCTGGAAAGCGCTGAGAGAGGCGGGCCAGTGGAAAGGCGAGCTGTGGAATCGGCGCAAGGATGGTGGCGTGTACCTGGAGTCGTTGTCGATTGCGGGCATTTGCGGGGCAAACCACGAGTACACGCATTTTGCTGCTATCTGCACTGACATTACGCATCGGCAACAGACTGTAGAGCGGCTTGGCTATCTTGCCACCCACGACATGCTGACAGGCCTGCCAAACCGGCTTCTGCTCGACGAGCGCCTCAGCCAGGCGCTTGCCCGTGCCAGGCGCATGCCACAGCCGGTTGCACTCATGTTCCTCGATCTGGACGGATTCAAGGCCGTCAACGATACGCTGGGGCATGGCGTCGGCGATGAGTTGCTCATCCTGATTGGGCGGGATCTCCAGAACGCGGTGCGCGATTCCGACACGGTTGCACGGATTGGTGGCGATGAGTTTGCCATCGTTTTGGAAGGCATCGGAGACCAGGACCATCTCCCAACGCTGGCGCGGAGCCTTCTCCGGATGATCCGGTCCGCGCGGCAGATCGGCGAACACCAGGTTTTCGTGACGTCCAGCATTGGCATCAGCGTGTACCCGACGGATGCATTGACACCCGCAGAACTGCTGAGAAAGGCGGATGTCGCTATGTACCAGGCCAAGCGCAATGGAAAAGATGCGTTCTGTTTTGCCTCGTCAATCGGAAGTCCGGACGCCACGCTGTAACAGGAACGCTGGCTCCATTGCCGTGCGGTAATACCCACCGACAAGGAGGAGCACGTGAGGCGGCCATTATTTACGGAAGTCTGATCGTCAATTTAACTCCACAAGGACATGTATCTTGATTTTCATCAAAATTTACATCTATTTATATCGAAAAATATCCCGATAAATACAATGACGATGTCCTGTGATGAAGGTATTTATCGCATTTTGACTATTCACAAATTTCGCCGTCAATATTCCGAAGCGGAGTCTTTTGGTGGGCTAGTATTGGCACATCAACAACGTAGTAATAAATTTAAAAATGGAAGTCGACGACAGGGTCATCAGCATTTCAGATTTCAATCTTTCTTATCTCTTGCTCGCGCAGCGCATGATTCTTGAGCATGACGCAGAAGCCATGTTCCGGCTAGGTGTCAGTCAGGAAGTGGCCGAGATCATTGGAGGGTTGAGCCCCACGCAGTTGGTCAAGCTGGCGCGAACCAACATACTTCTTTGCGCCTTCAGATTCGATAACCATTCACTGCTATCAACGCTGGCAAATGGGTCGCCGCAACACGATCTCCAGCAAATGCACATGGCTATTCTGCTCTCGGCGCACCCCGTGGACTCGATCAACTGACGATGCAGGCAGAACATGACGACTCGGAAGAGTGTCCTTAGAGAAGTAGAGGAGTTCCGGTTGGCGGTGGAACTGGTTGAACTCGGCGCGCGGTTGCAGGTTTTGGAGTCCGAAGTCGCGATATCGCGTGACCGTCTTACCCGGCTCTACAAGGAGTTGCGAGGTGTCTCGCCGCCGAAAGGGCAATTGCCGTCCTCGCCAGAGTGGTTCCTTACATGGCGACCGAATGTGCATGCATCGCTGTTCCTGTCCGCCTACAGGTTTCTGATGGCTCGGGGTAAGCAATCGCGCATCCGCTGCATTGTGTCTGCCTATCGCCTGTACGCGGAGCACATCTCGCTGATAGGCGAGGAATTCACCCTGAGCTTTACGCGAGCCTGGACCATGCTCAGGTTCCTGGACTCTGGCACGTTGGTCAGTTCCACCTGCAAATGCTGTGGTGGTTCGTTCGTCAGGCACAAGTATGACCTGCAGACCAACTTCGTCTGTGGATTATGCGCGCCGCCCCCACGCGCAGCCAAGGGGAAGAAGCTGGCTATGCCCATCGTCGTGCCAGAAGGCTTGCAGCAAACGATATCCATCGAACCCGCGGCGATGAATCGCTCGGAGGACGCATCCTTCCGTCGGATGGGCAATCTGAAGCCCTGAGTTCTGCTTCCCCCCGGCAGTATCGGTATTGGCAGCTTTCTCTATCAACGAGGGGGCTGCGATTCTTCATATTCAGATCCAAGTAATCCGCCTGCACGCAATCTTCCTCAATGGGAAAAAATGCCCTCCAGAGGAGGGCATAAACGCGGATATAGCCAAGTCCAATGGGGAGTAAACTTGACTACATTTTCAATTATATGATTATTTTCAATAAAATAATTGAAATGAACGCTAAAATATTGCATAGACGCAAATTTATGAGCGTGTGAAATGCCAAAATTAATCGCGCTGAAATTAATACCTGACACCACTTCAGTCAGCAAGACAACCATTCTGGAACGATGCCAGAGCGCCTGACGAGCCTTCATATATCAGGCGTAGCCCGTTGAGATCGTTGAGCTTCACGCTGCGGTGTCGGACGGTGATCAGTCCCGTCTCCGAAAGCCTGGAGAACAGGCGGCTGATCGTCTCTAGCTTCAGGCCCAGATAGCTGCCGATTTCCTCCCGGGTCATCCGCAGTTGGAACTCGCTTGCCGCAAATCCCCTGGCGGACAGCCGCGCGGAAAGACTGAGAAGGAACGCGATCAGCCTTTCCTCGGCATTGAGCACCCCAAGCGTTCTCAACATGCCATGGTCGTGACGGACTTCGTTTGCCATGAGCCGCAGGATGTTGTTGTACAGCCCGGGCAGCGCGACAGCAAGATCGCGCAACGCTGTCAGATTGATGCGGCAGAGCCGGGCGTCCTCGAGGGCCACCGCGTGAGACATATATTGCGGGGACACCAGGCTGTCGAGGCCGACCAGTTCGCCGGGAAGATGAAACCCAACGATCTGTACGCGTCCATCCTGGGTGGAAACCTGGCTCTTCAATGTGCCGACACGGATTGCATAGATGGCTTTCACGGGATCACCCAGCCGATAAAGCGATTCGCCCTTATGCAGGCTGATTCGGCCATGTACGACGGAGTCCAGGCGATCGATGTCGCGGCGATTCAATCCACCCGGGAGGCAAAAGCTGGCGAAGGTACATGCAGAGCAGCGAGGCATTTTCAAGTGAGGCGATGCGAGAGGGGCGCAGTTTCCGTAACTTGCTGACCGTTGGCAGCGATGGCTACCCGGAAGGCGAGAGGCGGTGGCGGACACCTGGGTGGTGGCGTGTGCTTGACGCCACCCCCGGCTTTATTGCTTTGGACCCGCAGAGGGAACTCCCTCGTGCGTGAGCTCAGAAGGTTTGCCAGTCGCCGTGACCTGACTTGCCTTCCAGAGCGGCCAGCGCAAACTGGCTGGATGGGTTCATCACATTGGTTTTCGCAACCCTCTTGACGACGGGCGCAGCGGCTTTTGGCACGGAGGCGCGAGGCACGGTGATGGCGCTGGTATCGTTCGCGAGACGGAAGAACATCATGTCCTCCTTCATTCGCCGCGCCTGTTCCTGAAGAGACTGGGAGGCGGCCGCAGCGTCTTCTGCCAACGCGGCGTTCTGCTGCGTGGCTGCGTCAATCTGGCTGTTGGCGACGTGTATTTGTTCAACCCCACGGATTCGCTCATCGGATGTGACGACGATCTCTCCAATAATGTCCGACATCTTGTTGATCACGCGGATGACTTCCTGCATGGATGCGCCGACCTCGCCAGCCTGGCGCGCTCCTTCCTCCACGGTGGCAGAGAGCTTTTCATCCATCAACTTCAGGGCGTCAATCACGCGGCGAATCTCGTCCTGGGTATCGACGACGACAGGCTGGCCAAGCTTTCCTTTGGAAACATCGGTGGCAATATGCAATGCCTTGTCGAGCGGCTTTGTCACCCCACGCGTCAGCAAGGTAGCGATTACCAGCGACAACAGGATGCCGGCGGCGATCAGCAAAGCGGCCATCAACAGGATCGTCTTTGTCATGCCCGAGCTTTCTTTCACGGCCGCTTCCGCCTGCGCGGCGTTGTCGGATATGGCCTTGTCGATCAACTCGTTCAGCCGGTCAGCTTGCGCGGCGACGTTGGCGTCCTGGTATTCCTTGGCCGCAGCATAGTTTTCCGCGCGAAGCAGGGTCAGCACCTTGTCGTTCTCCGGGAGCAGTTCCTGCAGAGAAGCATTGATCTGCGTGGCAAGCTCCCGTTCGCGGGGGGAGGTGATGCCGTTCGGGTAGTAGCGCGCCCAGGCATCCTCGATGGCGGCGCGCGACGCGGCAATGTCCTTCTCGGCCTGTGCAGTGGCTTGCGGTGAAGCTTCGACCTGCGCACGCCAGAGATTCATACGTATACGCAAGGAATGCGCCCTGACCGAAGCCACGCGAATAAGTGGTGTGGTATTGGACGCGTAGAGTGCCTCGATGCGCTCACCAAGCGTGGACAGTCCATAATAGCCAAATGCGCCAACGCCGGTCAGCAGTAATGCAAACAATGCGAACCCCGCTATAAGCCTGGATTTGATGCTGATAAGCATATTCTTCATTTTCTGAAAAACGAACCTTCTTTCGCTTGCATTTGTATGGAAATGTAACCACACGCCATGATGCGAAATAGGACCAGAAACGCCAACGGGGTCCAGGATGGCCACTTCATTAAAGCCTTACGGATTGCGGCCAACCCTCTTGAGACACTGATACTTGTTCAGATCAAAATGCATTTGAATTTATTTCACACTCAATCCTATATAAATGGGATAGATGATGGTTGTAGATTATTGACTATGATCAACATTTGGGCGCGCCGTGCATCAAATAGCGCACATTAATGGCATGAAACTGGCCGAAAAGCGCACAGCCATAGGGCAGACGTAAACTTGGTATGGTATGCCGCCGCCGGTTTTTGAAGGCGCTAACGAGAAATATCTGAATACATCACGGCGCGTGCGAGCGCGGGCATTCAGCGCAAGACCGAAGTCCGATGTCAGTTATGGGATTTGTTTTCTGCACCAAAATGGATCGATAATAACCATATTGGTGCAAGACGGAGGAAGTCGATCGCAACAACTCTCAGCCGATCGGTTTTGCGATATCCGCCTCAGAAGCTCGCCGCCAGTCCGAGGGAAACACCAGAAACATTATTGCCAAACACATATCGGACGACGGCCCGCACACGTGTCACATACACCTCGTGCGCGGTGGTATCCAGTTCCAGTCCCGCTCCCAGCGTTGTCAGGTAATTGAATCCCAATACTCCCGCCTGCGCGCCAAAGTAATGAGAATGGGAGAGTTCGAGCACGTATCTGAGCGGGCGATCGAGTGCGATCAGACCGGTCGGGGCGCGCCAGCGCGCATAGAGATTCGCAGTTTGCGAGGTAACGGATCCTTGCACCGATGGCGCGGAACCGCCGAAGCTCTGCAAATGGATACTGGTGTAGCGGAGCTCGATATCAATGTCGTGCTCTGGCCGGTAGTGTTCCCAGTCCAGCATCAGCGCGCCACCCAGGCCGTAGGCATTCAACGTGCCACCGTTGAGAAAGTTGATGTCGCGGTCCGTCACGTGCTGGACAACCGCCGTGGCAAGCTTGAGGTCACTCGACACATTGCCCAGCGAAGCGTTGAGGATCGGGCGGATCACCAGTTCCTTGTCGTCAGTTAGCGGAAAATCCCAGCCAATACCGACCGTTCCGGCAAAAGTGTTCCAGCGCGTGGGAAGCAGGCGCGATTCCGCACCGTCCGTCGATACAAAGGTCGGATCGTAGCGGCTGTACGCGATCGAGCCTTCGAGATAGAGCGGAAACGTCTTGCTCATCGTGAAGCCGCCGCCAAGCTGCGACATGACGATGCCGGGGTTGTCCGTCTGGGCACTTTTGATCGACAGCGAACTCGATGCCAGATCCGGCACGACCGAATAGCTCATCAGCGACAGCACGGCGTTGGCCTGCCGTTGCACACCGGGTCCGAAAATTTGCGCCTGGGCGTGCGCGGCCGGCATGGCGGTCGCCATTACCAGAAGCAGCGCCCCACTGCACGCGAGGGCGCTGAACGTACCCGGTCGATGTTTCCGTTTCGTGACACGGTCCATGCGTTCGTCCGAGATGTCCTGCAAACCTTGTTCCTGGCGGAAGCGTACCGTTGGTCCGTTCGCTCGCGTATTGGACCAAGGTTCCATTGCGGGTAGCAAACGGGGCATCTATAAGATCACCATATTGGCATCGGTGCGGGCGAAACCGATGTGGTGTCAGGAGGCTGCCATGACGCGTTGCAGCGTGCGACGACTCAACTGGATCGGAGCATGGATCATAGCTTGCTTCCTAGCAAGCATCGGTAGCGCCTGGGCGCAGGAGAATAGCGCCGGCCCGGCGTCATTCAAGCCCGAGGAGCTCGAAGCGCTGGTCGCACCGATCGCGCTTTATCCTGACTCCGTGCTGGCGCAGGCGCTGATGGCGTCGACCTATCCGCTCGAGGTGGTACAGGCAGCAAGATGGGTTAAGGCCAACCCCAACGTCAAAGGGGATGCCGCCATCAAGGCGGTCGAGAGTCAGCCGTGGGACGTCAGCGTGAAATCGCTGGTCGCGTTTCCGCAGGTGCTGGAGCCAATGAGCGACAAGCTCGACTGGACCCAGAAGCTCGGCGACGCGTTCCTGGCGCAAGAGAAGGACGTGATGGCGGCGGTACAACGGCTGCGCGCCAAGGCCCAGCAGTCCGGCAACCTGAAATCCAACGAGCAGCAGAAGGTCATCGTCGAACCGCCAGCGCAGGCCAGCGGCGGCGCGACTGGTGGGGGAGGCACCACCCAGACCATCGTGCGGATCGAGCCGGCCAATCCGGAGGTGATCTACGTACCGTCGTACAACCCCACCGTCGTCTATGGCGGGTGGAGCTATCCGTCCTACCCGCCGTATTACTGGCCGCCGTCACCTTATTACTATCCGGGCGGCGCGCTGATGACCGGCTTCGCCTGGGGCGTTGGACTGGCCGCCGCTGGCGCGATCTTCTCCAATTGCAACTGGGGCGGTGGCGACGTCAATATCAACGTCAACAAGGCGGCGAACATCGACCGCAACTTCGACCGAACCAAGGTCCAGAACGGCAACCGCTGGCAGCACGATTCCAGCCATCGCAAGGGCGTGGCGTATCGCGATAACGCCACGCGGGAAAAGTTCGGCAACAACGTTGGCGGCGCCGACAGGCGCAACGACTTCCGTGGCCGCGAAGGCGCAGGAGACAGGGCAGGTGACCGTGCCGGAAATCGGCAAGGCGACCGCGCAGGGGATCGTGCGGGCGATCGCGGTGGTGACAGGGGCGGCGATCGTGGCGGTAACCGCGCCAGCACGGGCGACCGCATGGGCGGCTCGGATCGTGCAGGCGTTGGTGATCGGAGCGCCGGAGGCGGGAACCGTGGCGCGGGCGTCGGCGACCGGAGTGCCGGCGTTGCCGACCGAAGCGCTGGCGGCGGCAATCGAAACAGCTACGGTGGCGGCGGACGCGACAATGCCTTCCAGGGCGTGGGCGGTGGCAACACGGCCCAGCGTGACCTGGATCGTGGCCGGGCCAGTTCCAGCCAGGCAGGCTTCAGCGGTGGTCAGCGTGGTGGTGGTGGTGGCGGCGGCGGTGGCTTTAGCGGAGGGGGAGGACGCGGCGGTGGTGGATTCAGCGGCGGCGGCGGACGCGGCGGTGGCGGTGGTGGCCGTGGCGGCGGCGGAAGGCGTTGATATGCGACACACCGGCGTATGCAGAAGGGGACATTCATGCTCGCTTTGACCCGTATCTTGCGAATGGCCATCACGGCCACCGCGGTGCCGCTCGTGCTGATGCTCGGCCTGGTGCCGGCTGCGCATGCGCAGAAGTCGTTCGCCACTCCCGAGGCCGCGATGAACGCGTTTGGCGATGCGGTCACCACGAGCAACGACACCGCCATCGACGCCATTTTCGGGAATCAGGCACGTCGGCTGATCCCGCCACTGGGGGCCGAGATTCGCTACAAGTTCCTGTCCGCCTGGAGCCAGTCGCACTCGATCCAGAAGCAGGACGACAACACGGCCCGCATCGCCGTCGGCAATGATGGCTGGACGATGCCCATTCCGCTGGTCAAGCGCAACGGACAGTGGCAGTTCGATACGCAAGCCGGTCTGACTGAAATCCGCTTGCGCCGGATCGGCCGTAACGAGTTGTCGACGATCCAGACCATGCTGGCGGTCTACGATGCGCAGCGCGAATATGCGAGCACCGATCATTCGGGCGACGGAATGCTGGTCTACGCCGCGCATCTGGTCAGTTCGCCTGGCAAGCGTGACGGCCTGTATTGGCCGACGTCGGCCGGCGAGCCCGAGAGCCCGCTGGGGTCAGCCTTCCTGCGCGCCGTGGGCCGCAATGCCAGTGCAGAGGGCTATAACGGCTACCGGTTCAAGTTGCTCACGTCGCAGGGGCCTGCGGCACCGGGCGGACAGTACAACTACCTCGTGAATGGCCGCTTGTTCGGCGGGTTCGCGGTACTGGCGTGGCCTGTCAAGTACGGCGAGACCGGCATCAAGAGCTTCATCGTCAATCACGAAGGGCAGGTCTACGAACGCGATCTGGGCAAGAACACGAGCGCGCGCGCCGATGGCATCCAGTCATTCGATCCGGTGCCGGGCTGGAGCAAGGTATCCGCCACTGCACCCTAGCGGGAAATTAACAGGCGGAAGTACCGCAGACTCCGCTTCGGACTTCCAGATATCTGACTAGTGAGATAAAGCTCGCAGTAATGCGAGCTTCTTTTTTTTTTGCGCCGCGAAGTTGCGATTGCTTTCCCTAAAGGCCCGAGTTAATTTTGACAGGACGCAAAGTTAGAAACCAATGAAAACGAAGTGGCCCACATCTGCTGGGGCCACCAGCACGGATTCCTGGCCGGTTCCTCTGGAACTGGCGCCGGACGTTGAGTCGGATTTAGTCGTAGTCGCTTGGGGTAAGCGCTCAGGGATGCCGTATCGAGCTGGATAGCCGCGCGGGCTTGCTATGTTCGCGCGCGGCGACACGCCGTTATTCCGTTCCCGGGACATCCCCAGCATCTTGGAGGGATGTCATGTCATTTGTTGTCCTGCCTGTCGTGCTGTCGGGTCTGGCGTCCCTGGTTGCAGTGGCGAAACTCTCTCATGTCCGCGCACGGGCCAATGCCCGCAGTGGCCGTCATTTGCGGCAACGCAGCAAGCCTCATTCACTCCACCGCTGAAGGACAACAGCAATGCGATGGCTGTCCTTCCTGTTGGTAGGCGTCTCCAGCGGCGTGGCGTTCGCCGCCGCGATCGTTCCCGGCTTCGGGCGTCGCAGGTCGCATTCCGGCGGGCCAACGGAATCCGTGCAATCCAGCAATCATGCAAGGGAGATCGCCCATCTGTCGCCCGCGCCCGGCATGAACGAACTAGCCGGTTCCATCGCGCATGAATTGAACCAGCCACTGACGGCTATCACCAGCAATGCTCAGGCGGCCAGGGAGTATCTGGCATCGGGGCCATGCGACCCCGCGGAGGTACGCGAGATCCTCGACGATATCGTCGCCGATGCGTCTCGCGCGAGCGAGATCGTCAGGCGGGTGAGGGCATTGATCCTGGGCGAGGCCCCTTCGTCGATCCACTTCAATGTCGGCGAAGTCGTCGATCAGGCGATTGCCCTCGTCGATGCCAATGCGCGGGCACGTAGCGTTCTGGTGTCGCGAGAAGTTGCCGATTCGCTTCCCCGCGCCGTTGGCGACCCGATGGAAATCCAGCTGGTGCTGCTCAATCTGCTGAGCAACGCCCTCGATGCGGTGGAATCCGTGCGCCCGCACGGTGAACGCTCAGCGTCGATCCTGGCGCAGGAACGCAATGGAATGGTCGTCGTTTCGGTGCGCGACAACGGCTGCGGCGTCGAACCGGGGCAGCTCGAGCGTATCTTCCAGCCGTTCTATTCGTCGAAGCACAAGGGCATGGGGTTGGGGCTGTCTTTCAGCCGCGCCCTGGTGGAGCGCAATGGCGGACGCCTGTCGGCGATCCGCAACAGCAGCACGGGTATGACTTTCGAACTGTCGCTGCGCACGGAAGACGCCGCGCAGGACCTGCGCGGGTCGGTGTTGCCACTGCCACCGCGCGGCATCCATCCGCTCCATCACGGAGGAAAGAACAATGAACGCAATGCAGCCAACGGTATGTATCGTCGATGACGACGACAGTGTGCGACGTGCCCTGGCACGCGTCCTTGGCGCCCATCGGTATCACACCAGTTGCTTCGATTCCGCGAAGCGCTTTCTGGATAACGTCGAACTGGAGAATTCGCCGATCTGCGCCGTGGTCGACCTGCAGATGCCAGACATGGACGGCATCGCCTTGCAGCAGACGCTGAGCCAGCGGGTTCCCGTCGTCATCCTCACCGGACATGCCGACGTGTCCAAGGCGGTACAGGCCATGCAGGCGGGCGCGATAGATTTTCTCGAAAAGCCGGTGCAGGACGGGCTGCTTCTGGCCGCGGTCGAACGGGCGTGTGAACGCGCGCGGGAACAGTTCGCGCGCAAGGCCGAACTCCGCGTGCTGCGGCAGAAGATCGAGCGGCTGACGCCCAGAGAGCGTGAAGTCCTGGGCTGGATCGTGTCTGGCCTGCGCAACAAGCAGGTGGCCAGCGAACTCGGGACCGTGGAAAAGACCATCAAGGTGCATCGCGCGCACGTGATGCAAAAGCTCGAAGTGGATTCGCTTCCGGCCCTGGTCCGCATCGCCGACAAGATGGGTATGGGGATCGTCGCGCGCACCTGACCCCGCGCTGGCTCCCCCGTTTGGACCATCGTCCAATATCGCCGGACGCCGGTGTCTCGTAGCCTTGGGGAAGGCAACTTCTTCCCCGCGGCCTACGCGGTCGACGTTAACCTGGCGCGGATATGGGGTCTTCAGGACAATTTGCGGTGGTTATCGACGATGACGAGTCCGTTGCGCGCGCCATCTCGCGTTTGCTGCGCGCCGCCGGCATCGCTGTCGATACCTTCACAAGCGGCACGGCATTCCTGGACCAGATCCTGTCGCAGCCGGCCTATCGGCCTGCGTGCGTGATCCTCGACGTCAGCATGCCCTACCTCGACGGTCTTGAAGTGCAGCGCCGTCTCGGCGGATTGTCCTTGCCGATCATTTTCATTACCGCCCACGACGTGCCCGAGGCTCGCAACAAGGCGCTCTCCGCCGGCGCGATCGGATACCTGCGCAAACCTTTCAATACGCACCAGCTCATCGAGTTGGTGCGGGGTGTGATGACGCCTTGAGTTATCTGACGTGACGGAATTTGGTCCTTGGTCCAATTGCGATTTAGACTCAAAGCGGCACACTCTCAACAATACGGGGCCGACATGCGTCCGCCGCGCGTGGCATTGGCGCCGTGACAAGGATCGAACATGGCACTTCTGATGATTTCCAACCTCAACCCGGATACCACCGAGGAGCAGGTGAAAGAGTTCCTCGGTCGTTACGGGTTTCCGGCGTACGACGAATACGAACTCCAGGAAGGAGACGGTACGCGCCCGGCGGTCACACTGACATTCCATGCCGTGGACGAAATCGCGTTGCAGCATTTCGTCCCGCGCATCCATGACGTGTTCTGGAATGGCCACCGGATCAACGCGCTGGTGTTGAGAGAACGCTTCAACTGACCACGCAGGCAAAACATCAACCACGCAGACGGCGAGGACGCGCCAGCAAGCAGGCGGGCGCGTAGCGGAGGAGCAAGCAATGGCGAGTGGGCTGGAGTCCAAGGGCAGGCAGTATGCGTTCATGTTCCTCACCGCACTGGCAGTCGCGGGATGCGGAAAGCAGGAGGCGAAGGGGCCCGCCGCGCCGCCGGTGACCGAAGTTGGGGTCGTCAAGGTCGACCTCCACGACGTGCCGGTCGTGTTCGAGTTCGTCGGGCAGACCGAGAGCTCGCCGCAGGTTGAAATCCGGGCGCGGGTCAACGGTTTCCTGGAGCAACGGCTCTATACCGAAGGCACGATGGTCAAGGCGGGGCAGGTGCTGTTCCGCATGGACCAGAAGCCATTCAAGGCCGCGCTGGACGCGGCCATGGCCGAACTGGCGCAGCAACAGGCACGCCTGACCACCGCGCGCCAGAACCTTGCCCGCGTTCGCCCGCTGGCCGCCAAGAATGCGTTGAGCCAGAAGGATCTCGACGATTCCGTTGGGCAGGAGCAGGGCGCCGCGGCCGCGGTGGAGCAGGCCAAGGCCAACGTGACAAACGCCCGTCTGAATCTGGACTACACGACGATCACCGCGCCAGTCTCCGGGTTATCCAGCTACGCCAAGAAGCAGGTCGGTTCGTATATCGACGCGAGCAACAGCTTGCTGACTTACGTCGCCAAGCTCGATCCGATCTGGGTCAACTTCAGTTTGTCAGAGAACGAGGTCCTGCAGTACCAGTCCCAGCAGGCATCCGGACAGTTGAAGATGCCGCCGCGTGGCTCGATGGAGGTGGAGATCGTGCTGGCCGATGGCGCGACCTATGGCAAGCGTGGTCACATCACGTTTGCCGATGCATCCTTCAGCTCCGAGACCGGCACCTATCTGCTGCGCGCGGAATTCCCGAATACCGAAGGCGCGTTGCGTCCGGGGCAATTCGTGCGCGTCCGCGTGCTTGGCGCGGAGCGCACGCGCGCGATCACGGTGCCACAGGCGGCTGTGGTGCAAGGGCAGCGTGGACAGTTTGTCTGGACCGTCGGCAAGGACAACAAGGCTGAATCCAGAGTGGTGGATGTCGGAGAATGGGCGCAGGGCAACTGGATCATCCGTTCCGGCCTGCGCGAAGGCGATACCGTGGTGGTCGACGGCACGGTGCGCCTCGCCCCCGGAGCGCCCCTCAAACCCGTGGCCGCGCCTCCGCAGCCCGTGTCCACCGAACGGCCGCCTGGCCCCCCGGGCGCCGCGCCCACGCCAGCCTCGGCCCCAACCGCCGCCCCTGAGAAGGGGGCGACGTCATGAAGCTTTCACACTTCTTCATCGACCGTCCGATCTTCGCATCGGTCCTGTCGATCATCATCGTCGTTGGCGGTCTGGTTGCCATGGTCAACCTGCCGATCGCGCAGTTCCCGGACATCACACCGCCGACCATCACCGTCACCACGACCTATCCGGGCGCCAGCTCGGACGTGGTGGCACAGAACGTCGCGGCCCCGATCGAGCAGCAGGTCAACGGCGCGGACAACATGCTGTACATGTCGTCCACCAGTTCGTCCACCGGCAACATGACGCTGACCGTGTACTTCGAGATCGGCACGGACCCGTCACTGGCACAGGTGGACGTGCAGAACCGCGTGAACCTGGCGCTGCCGACGTTGCCGGACGCGGTGACCAAACAGGGCGTGAGCGTGCAGAAGCGTTCGTCTGCCTTCATGATGGTGATCGCGGTCTATTCGCCGGATAACAGCTATCCGCAGACCTTCGTCGATAACTTCACCAACATCTACATTCTCGATGCGCTCAAGCGCATTCCAGGTGCTAACCAGGCGTCGATCTTCGGCACACCCGACTACGCCATGCGCATCTGGCTGAAGCCGGACCGGATGGCCCAGCTAGGCATCACCGTCGAGGACATCAAGAACGCGGTGGCCAACCAGAACGAGCAGTTCTCCGCTGGCCGAATAGGACAGTCACCCACCGACGGGCCGGTCACACTGACCTTCCCGGTGACGACGAAGGGGCGGATGACCGAGCCGGCCGAGTTCGAGAACATCATCCTGCGCGCCGCCTCGGGTGACGCGGCGCTGGTGCGTCTCAAGGACGTCGGCCGTGCCGAACTGGGCTCGAAAGATTATTCGTTGCGCAGCCGCTACAAGGGCAAGACCGCCACGCTGCTGGCGGTCTATCAGCAGCCAGGCGCCAACGCCCTGGCCGTGGCCGAGCAGGTCCGCAAGACGCTGGAGGAAGTGAAGAAGAGCTTCCCGCCGGGCATGGAGTATGAAGTCGCGCTGGATACCACCGAGTTCGTGCATGAGTCGATCAACGAGGTGGTGCATACGTTGCGCGATGCGGTGATCCTGGTGATCCTGGTCGTGTTCCTGTTCCTGCAGAGCTTCCGCGCCACGCTGGTGCCGATTCTGGCCGTGCCGGTGTCGATCATCGGCACGTTCATGGCCATGTCGGCGTTCGGCTTCTCGGTCAACATGCTGACGTTATTCGGGATGGTACTGGCCATCGGCATTGTGGTGGACGACGCCATCGTCGTGATCGAGAACGTCGAACGGAACATGGTCGAGTTCAAGATGCCGCCCAAGGAGGCGGCCAAGCACGCCATGGACGAGGTGGGCGGCCCGGTGATCGCGATCGTGCTGGTGCTGCTGGCCGTGTTCATCCCGGTGGCGTTCCTGTCCGGCATCACGGGCCAGTTGTACAAGCAGTTCGCCATTACGCTGGCGGTGTCGGTGCTGCTGTCCGGTATTGTCGCACTGACCTTGTCGCCGGCACTGGCGGCCATCCTGCTTAAACCGGGCTCCCACGAGAAGAATCGCTTCTTCCGCTGGTTCAACCGCAGTTTCGATCGGCTCGTGGAAGGGTACGGCAGGTCGATCCAGCTCATCATCCGGCGTTCGGTGATATCGCTGGCAATCGTGGCCGCGCTGATCGCAGTCAGCGTGCTGATGTTCATGCGCATCCCGTCGTCGTTCCTGCCGGTGGAAGACCAGGGTTATCTGCTGGGCGCGGTGATCATGCCCGACGCAGCCAGCCTGGACCGCACGTCCGCGTTGTCCTCGCGCGCCGCGGACTGGTTCTCCAAGCAGCCGGGCGTCAAGGCGGTGGCAGTACCGGACGGCTACAGCCTGATCGACTCGCAGAACAAGTCCAATGCCGGCACGCTGTTTGTCACACTGAAGGGCTTTAGCGAGCGCGGCAAGGGCGAAAGCGCGGCGGACCTGATCGCGAAGGCCAACAAGGAGTTCTCCACCTACCGCGAGGGCGTCGTGGTGCCGGTCAATCCGCCATCGATCCCGGGCCTGGGTACGACCGGCGGCTTCGAGTTCTGGCTACAAAGCACCGGGGATGGCACCTATCCGCAACTTGAGGAACGCGTCAGGGCGTTTATCGCCAAGGCCCATCAGCGGCCCGAATTGCGCGGCGTGAACAGCACGATCAACACGCGTTCCAGGCAGTTGCTGGTGGACCTCGACCGTGAGCGCGCGGAAACCCAGGGCGTGGCGGTGGAGTCGGTCTACTCGGCCTTGCAGACGATGTTCGGCTCGCTCTACGTCAGCCAGTTCCCGAAGAACAGTCGTCTGTTCCAGGTGATCCTGCAGGCGGAGCCCAAGTACCGCTCGCGGCCCGACGACCTCGACAACGTCTACGTACGCAATGCCAAGGGAGACATGGTCCCGATCAAGGCCGTGACGAATTCGCGCTGGGTCTCTGGCGCGGATCTGGTCACGCGGTTCAACAACTTCCCCGCAGCGAAGATTACTGGCGACGCCGCACCGGGGTACAGCTCCGGGCAGGCGCTGGCAGCAATGGAAGAGGTAGCCCACGAAGTCCTTGGTGAAGGCTACAGCTTTGCGTGGAGCGGACAGGCGTACGAAGAGAAGAAGGCAGGGTCCACTGCCGCGCTGGTCTTCGCCTTCGCATTGCTGATGGTGTTCCTGATCCTGGCCGCCCAGTACGAAAAATGGTCGTTGCCGCTGGGCGTGCTGCTGGCGGTGCCATTCGCGTTGTTTGGCGCGCTGATGGGCATCTTGCTGCGAGGTATGGAAAACGACGTGTATTTCCAGATCGGTTTGACCGTGCTGATCGCGCTGGCGGCCAAGAATGCCATCCTGATCTTCGAGTTCGCCGTGGAAATGCAAGAGAAGGAAGGGCTGGGCCCGTTCGATGCCGCGGTCAAGGCGGCCAAGATGCGTCTGCGCCCGATCATCATGACCTCGCTGGCCTTCATCCTGGGCTGCGTGCCGCTGGCCATCGCCAGCGGAGCATCCGCCGCCAGCCGCCAGTCACTCGGTACCGGGGTGATCGGCGGGATGCTCGGCGCAACCGTCATCGCCATCTTCTTCATCCCGATGTTCTTCTGGGGCCTGGAGCAGCGTAGCGAGAAGAGGAAGGGCAAGCAGCCGGCTTCAGGGACTGGGACCGGGCCAGGGGCGGGCCCGGCGAGTGACACCGAGGCTACTCCGGGAGGCACGTCATGAAGCGCCGCACGGTGTCCCGACTGATTCTTCTCGCCACGCTGGCCGCCGCCGGGTGCGCGGTTGGGCCGGACTACGTTCGTCCGCCTGTCGATGTTCCGCAGGCCTACCGCTTCGCGGACGAAGGTATCAACGTGCCGCAGACACCGGCCACGTATTGGTGGTCGCAGATGAACGATCCGGTGCTGGACGGGCTGATTGCCACAGCGCGGGCCAACAACAAGGACTTGCTGATTGCCGCGGCACGGGTCGAGGAATACTACGGCCGTGTCATGACCACCCGGTCTGGCCTGTTCCCTCAGGTGGGGATCGAGGCTGGCGGTGGGCGCCAGCGCATCAGCACCACCAATGGCACGGCGCTGCCGATCAACAACCCGTTCAACCAGACGCACGTCGCCGCCACCGCATCCTGGGAAATCGACCTGTTTGGCCGGATACGCCGCCTGACCGAGGCGGCCAAGGCTGACTGGCAGGCCAGCGAACTGGCGCGTCGGAGCACGGAAATCTCGGTTGTCGCCGCGACTGCCAGTGCCTATATCACGCTGCGGGATCTCGATAACCGCCTGCGTATCTCGCAAGACACCCTGGAAAGCCGTCGGGGCGCGCTTGAGTTGTTCCGGGAGCGCTTCCAGGGCGGTGTGGTCTCCGAGGTCGAGTTCGCGCAAGCGCGGTCAGAATACGCATCGGCACTGACCTCGGTCGAGCAGTTCCGCCAGCAAGTCGCGCTGCAGGAGGACCTGCTGGCCGGTCTGCTGGGCGAGAACCCGCGTGAAATTCCGCGCGGCAAGTCGATCTCCGAGTTGACCTTGCCGGGCGTGCCGGTCGGCCTGCCGTCGACGTTACTGGAGCAGCGGCCGGACGTACTCCTGGCCGAGCAGAATCTCGTGGCGGCCAATGCCCGTATCGGCGCCGCGCGTGCCGAGTACTTCCCGACGATTTCGCTGACCGGCGCGTTCGGAGCTGCCAGCACGGCACTGTCGGGGCTGTGGACCGGTCCGGCACGGGCCTGGTCGTTCGCCGGGCTCATCAGTATGCCGATCTTCACCGGTGGCGCGATCGCCGGCGACGTCAAGCAGGCGGAGGCGATTCAGACGCAGTCGCTGCAGGCCTACCAGCAATCCATCCAGACAGCGTTCCGGGAAGTGGCGGATGCGCTGGTCAGCGTGCAGCGTACGCGCGATCAGCTCAATGCCAAGACCGACCAGGTCGATGCGCTGGGCCGTTACGCTTCGCTGGCACGAGATCGCTACGAAGGCGGCTATACGAGCTATCTTGAAGTGCTGGATTCCGAGCGCGCGCTGTTCGCCGCGCAACTTGACCAGTCCACCCTCATTGGTTCGGAGTTTGGCCAGCTTGTCCAGCTCTACAAGGCGTTGGGTGGTGGCTGGCCCGTGGAGTCGGAAGCAGCACAGGCGCCTCAGGCAAGCCTGAGTCAACCGGAAACCCGTAACAAGGAGTGATTTCATGTCGAGGTCGATCATCAGGCCGGTCTTGTTGCTGGCCACGGCGGGCATCGCCCTTGGCGCGATGGCTCAGTCCAAGCCGATTGCGTATCCCGCCAAGGGACAGAGCGCCGCCCAGCAGCAACAGGACGACGGTTATTGCTATTCCTGGGCCAAATCGAATACGGGCATAGACCCGGCGGCCGTGTCCTCGGCGCCGCCGCCTCCCAGTGGCCCGGCAGTCGGCGGTGGTGAGCGTGTTGGCGGTGCCGCGCGTGGCGCCGCCGGCGGTGCGGTAATCGGCGCGATCACCGGCGATGCCGGCAAGGGTGCCGCCGTTGGCGCCGCAGCCGGCACGATGGTCGGTGGCTCGCGCGCCCGGCAGAACCAGCGCAACGCGCAAGCGAACGCCCAGGCCAACACCCAGGGCGCCATGTCCACGTACTACCGTGCTTATTCCGCGTGCATGGAAGGCCGTGGTTATTCGATCAAGTGAGTGAAGTAGGTCCCGGAGCGCTTTGCCAAAAGGAGTGCATATGCTCAAGAAAGTACTGATTCCCGTCGCGATCCTGCTTTCGGTGCCGGCCATTGGCTGGGCGCAGACCGACGTCAAGACTGATGTCACACGCGCCGACGGCTCGGTCACGGCCTCCGGCTCCGCAACTGCCGTTGCGACGATCACAGCCATCGACGCGGCAAATCGCAAAATCACGCTGAAAGGCGCGGGCGGCAAGGTCACCGACATGACCGTTGGCGACGAGGCTCGCAACTTTGATCAGCTACGGGTCGGCGACAAGGTCACCGTACAGTACAACGAGGCACTGACCGTTAGCCTCAAGAAGGGCAGCGGACCGCTCTCCATGAACGAGAAGCCGATCGAGCAACGCGCCGAGGCCGGCGCCAAGCCTGGCGGCACGGTTGGCCGTGAGGTGACGGTGGTCGCCCAGGTTGTCGCGGTCAACAAGGACACAAAGACTGTCTCGGTCAAGGGACCGAAGGGCCATGTCGTCGACCTGGTTGTCGAGGACCCGGACCAGTTGAAGAACATCAAGAAGGGGGACCGCGTGCAGGCTGTCTACACCGAGGCTGTCGCGGTTTCGGTAACCCCCGGTGCAGGCAAGTAACCACCGAATGCCGGGCACCCGAACGGAACTGTCGTCATGAAGCACATTGCAGCATTGCGTTGTCTGGGGGCGGCCGTGCTGATTGCCAGCGCGCTGCCCGCCCATGCGTACTTTGACAACTACCTGAGCGGCACGATCGTTGGCACGCTCGCCAAGCAGCAGATGGCGACCTTGCGCGGCGTCTTCAACAAGACGCTGTCGGAGTCCGACGATGGCGCCACCGTGCCGTTCAGTCTGCCTGCCGAGGGGCGGTCCAAGGCCACGGAGGGCACATTCACGCCCGTGACCACGCGCACCGAGAACGCCAAGCGCTGCCGCAAGATCCGCAGCGAACTGCGCCAGAATGGCAGGTCGGAACGCTGGGAAGGGTGGTACTGCCAGGAGGCCGATGGCAACTGGAAAAAGGCGCTATTGAAGGATTGAACGACTGAGGGATTGAAGATCCGATGCCACAACCGTCAGGGGCCGCGATGACGCGGCCCCTGACGGTTGCAGTTTGCGTCCGGAACTCAGAACTTCTCCGGGATATACCGATAGGGGTAGTCGGGCTGCTTGTAGGAGCCGCGCTTCTGCCGGTCCGGCAGCGTGACCTTCTTGCGCGGGATGGGCTCGTAGGGAATCGACGCAAGCAGATGGCTGATGATGTTGAGCCGGGCGCGCCGCTTGCAGTCCGATCGCACGACATTCCACGGCGCGAAGTCGGTATCCGAGGCCTCGAACATCGCGTCCCGCGCGCGCGAGTAGTCATACCAGCGGCTGTATGACTTCAGGTCCATGTCCGTCAACTTCCACGTCTTGCGGCCGTCCAGAATGCGCTGCTCCAGGCGGCGCGTCTGTTCTTCGGGGCTGACTTCGAGCCAGTACTTGATGAGCTGGATGTTCGAGCCGACGATAGCGCGCTCCACCAGCGGCACCGCGCGCAGGAACAACTCCACCTGTTCCTCGTCGCAGAACTTCATCACGCGTTCGACGCCGGCGCGGTTGTACCAGCTACGGTCGAAGATCACGATCTCGCCGGCTGCGGGCAGATGCGGGATGTACCGTTGCACGTACATCTGGCTCTTTTCGCGATCGGTGGGGGCGGGCAGGGCAATCACGCGAAAGACGCGGGGGCTGACCCGCTCGGTGATGGCCTTGATGACGCCGCCTTTGCCAGCGCCGTCACGCCCTTCGAAGATGACGCATACCTTGGCACCAGTAGCCTTGACCCAGTCCTGCAGGTGCACCAGTTCAACGTGCAGCGAGCGCAGCGACTTCTCGTACGTCTTCGAGTCAAGGTCCTGCTGCGCTGCGGAATCCTCGTCAGTACGGCGCGAGTCCTTTACCATAAGTGTTTCTCCCGGCGCTTGCAGCAGGCCCCATTGCCTCAAGTATCAATCTCGGATACGGGCATGGCCTTGGCAAGGGACTTTGGTCCAATGCTTGGCTCAAGCATGGCTTGGCCCAAGGACCAATTGCTTTGCGCACGGGCTTGGCTGACTCTTTCATTGGGAGCGTACTCGACCATGTACAAGACTGGATACTGGCTGATCATCATCGGTTTCTGGCTGGCTCTCGCCGGGGTATTCCTGTGCGATCCGGTGGGCGGGCTGCCAGAGAATGTCAACTTGTTCAGTTTCGCCCTGCATGGTCTCGAGATTCACTTGTTCAAGCTGTCAGAAGCGCCGCAGCACTATCTCTTCACGGTTCTCGCGAGGGACTGGTTGATCGGCTGCTTCGTGATCATGTTCGTCGGCGCTGTCCTGCTTGCCCTTGGCTGGAGGCGCAGGCGCCAGAGCCGGCTCGTGTGAGAGGTGGCGCGGCCGAGGCGCGCGCCCGAGGTTCACAAGGAGGCCGCCGATGCTGCAAACACGTCTTTCGATCCCTACGATCTCTCGTACGCTGATCGACGTTTATATCCGCTTCGGCCTGATCTTGTTGCTGGCGATATCCTGCTTCGAGATCTTCAAGCCGTTCATCAGCCTGATGGCGTGGTCAGTGATCCTGGCGATCACGCTCTATCCGCTGCAGACCTACCTGCGCGGCAAGATCTTCGATGGAGAGGGCCGCACGGCCACCCTGATCGTTTTCCTGGTCATCTGCATCATTCTCGTGCCCTCGTGCCTGCTCGGGATTGCATTGATCGACTCGGTCGAACACGCATTGGAGATCGCGCGCAGCGGCAACATCCGGATTCCGCCACCGTCCGAATCGGTGGCCGCCTGGCCGTTTGTGGGCAAGCAACTCTACGGCTTCTGGCACCTTGCCTCCACCGACTTCGCCTCGCTGGCTGAAAAGCTTGCGCCACAGATCAAGGTGGTGGCCCTGGCGCTGCTCGGCACAGCGCGTGGCGTGGGCGTCGGGCTGCTGATCTTCGTGGCGGCGCTCATGATCGCGGGCATCTTCATGGCCTACGGCGAGCTCGGCACGCGCAGCGCGATTCAGATTGCCTCCCGCATCTCCGGGCCGGAGCGCGGCCCCCGCCTTACCGTGCTGTGCACGGCCACCGTGCGCGCGGTCGCGCAGGGCGTGGTGGGTATTGCATTCATCCAGATGCTGCTGATCGGTGTCGCCTTCGTTATGAAGGGTGTGCCGGGGGCAGGGCTGCTGGCGCTGGCGGTGCTGCTGCTCGGCATCATGCAGTTGCCGGCCACGCTGATCACCATCCCCGTGATCATCTTCGTGATCGCGACCGAGGGCGTCAGCGGCATGAACATCGTCTTTGCCGTCTACGTGTTCATCGCCGGCCTGGCGGATAACGTGCTCAAGCCGATGCTGCTGGGCCGTGGCGTGGATGTGCCGATGCCGGTGGTGCTGATCGGCGCGCTTGGCGGCATGGTCAGCGGAGGCGTAATCGGGCTCTTTGTCGGCCCCGTGGTGCTCGCGGTCGGATACCAGTTGTTCTGGCAGTGGGTGGAAGACACCCAGCAGCAAGCCATCGAGGGCGGCGAGGCCGTGGCGAGTGGTGAGGCCGTGGGGAGTGGCCAGGCGTCGGGACGTACCGAAAGCGGTCCGGCTGCCGGATAGCGATGTTGCCCCGGGGCCGCGTGTTCCGTTGCTGGATGCTGGCCGCGACGATGCTCGCCGGCTGCGCGCGCGTTGGCCCGGATTTCCAGCCGCAGCACGAGACGTGGAGCGGCCAATGGACCAGCGAGGCGATCGGGCAGGCCAGCGAGGCAGGTGACCAGCCGGATATGCGCCAATGGTGGCAGGTCTTCAACGACCCCGTGCTCGAACGCCTGATCACCGAGGCCGATGCCAATGACGCCGGGGTTCGGATTGCCGGCCTGCGGGTCATGGAAGCCCGCGCGCAACTCGGCATGGCGCTGGCTGGCCGGTATCCCCAGATGCAGCAGGCGGGCGCGGACGCCATGTATGTTCACAGCCGCCAATCCGGGCCAACCGCCCAAACCGCTCGCGTCTGGGAGTACAGCGCAGGTGTCGATGTCGGCTGGGAGCTCGACTTCTGGGGGAAATTCGCCCGCGCGATCGAGTCCGCCGATGCCGCGTACTTCGCGGCCCAGGCCAATCACGAGAACGTACTGGTACTGCTTCACGCACAACTCGCGCAGACCTATTACGCATTGCGCACCGCGGAGGCCCGCGTGCGGATTGCGCGGGAGAACGGCCGACTGCAGAAGCGCAGCTACGAAATCACCGAGCGACTGTTCAAGGCCGGCGAAAGCGATGAACTGGACCTGCAACAGGCCAAGACGCAGTACTTCGGCACATTGAGTAGCATCCCCGAACTGGAGCGGCAGATTGCGCTATCGCGCAACGCCGTGGCGATCCTGCTGGGGAGGCCACCCGGCCCGATTCCCGAGTTGGGCGAGGCATCGGGCAAGGAGGGCGTGTTGCCCCGGATCGATCGGGCGATTCTGCAAGACGTGCCCGCCAACCTGTTGCTGCGCCGCCCGGATATTCGCGCCGCCGAGTTCCAGATCGCGGCGCAGTCGGCCCAGATCGGCGTGGCGAAGGCGGACCTGTATCCATCGGTGACGCTCGTCGGCAGCATCGGCTGGTCCGCGACTTCACTGCCCGGGACGCAGAACGGCCTGCTGCTGGTGGGCGGCCCCAGCCTTCGCTGGAACATCTTCGACTATGGCCGGATCCACAACAACGTGCGGGTGCAGGATGCCCGGCTCCAGCAACTGATCCTCACTTACCAGAACGACGTGCGCGTGGCGGCGCGCGAGGCCGACGATGCCGCCAGCGGCTTGCTCAAGGCACTCGAACGCGAAGAAATCCTGCGTGAGGCCGCGTACTCGGCGGAACGCTCGCTGACGCTGGCCAACACCCTGTTCAAGGAGGGGTACTCCGACTTCCAGCGCGTGCTCGATGCCCAACGGGCATTGTTCGCCCAGCAGGACGCCTATCTGGTCAATCGCAGCAACGCCGTTGGCTATCTGATCGACCTTTACAAGGCACTTGGCGGTGGCTGGTACAGCGAGCAGCCGTTGGTCGACCCAGCCACCCGCGACCAGATGCGGCAGCGTACCGATTGGGGAGACCTGCTTGACGAGCCGCCGCGCACGCCGCCGACATCCATCAACACCTCGGCCAAAGCCACCGGGAGCCAACGCCAATGAGTGACGCCAGTGATGCGAATGCGCCAGCCACGCCGCCTGCCCCGCCAGGCCCGGCGGCATCTGGAGACGCGTCGGGAAAAGGGGTGCGGTGGGTTGTCATCGCGATCGTGCTCAGTCTGGTCTGGTATCTGCTGGCCGACCGCTTCACGCCCTATACCCAGCAGGCGCGCGTGCAGGCGTTCGTGATTCCAGTTGCTTCAGAAGTCTCTGGGCGTGTCACCCAGGTGCCGGTTCACAACAATCAGAGCGTGGAGGCCGGCACGGTGCTGTTCGAGGTCGATCCACAGCAATACCGGATTGCACTGGACCGCGCCCGCGCCGATTTCGAATCCACGCGCCGGCAGATCGGCGCGAACACAGCGGGTATCGATTCGGCGCGCGAATCGCTGCGAGCGGCACAGGCCAACGAGCTCAAGGCGCGACAGGACAGCGAGCGGCTTGAGCGTCTGTATCGGGAAGACCCCGGCACGGTTTCCGTGCGGCGGCTGGAGGTGGCGCGCGCCACGCACACGCAGGCCGTCAGCCAGGTCGGCGCGGCCCGCGCCGAGGTTGAACGGGCAAAGGAGCAGCAGGGCGGAAGCGAAGAGAACAACGCCAAGCTGCGCAGCGCCGCTGCGGCGGTCGAAAAGGCGGAACTCGATCTGTCCAACGCCAAGATCCGGGCGCGTACCGGCGGGCTGGTCACCGACCTGCAAACGGAAGTCGGCCGTTTTGCCGGCGCCGGCAGCCCGGTCATGACGCTGATCGCGATCCATGACATATGGATTTCCGCCGACCTCACCGAAAACAACCTGGGCCACGTAGAGCCGGGCACGCCCGTGGCCATCGTGCTCGACGCGCTGCCAGGCAAGGTGCTCGAAGGCAAGGTGCGCAGCATTGGCTACGGCGTGAGCACCGGCCAGAGCCCACCGCCAGGCAGCCTGCCAACGGTGCAGAACAGCCGCGACTGGCTGCGGCCCGCGCAGCGCTTCCCGGTGATCGTCGACATCGATCCGGGACAACTCTCTTCGATGCGCGGCGTGCGCGTGGGCGGCCAGGCCGAAGTGATGGCGTTCCCGACGTCAGGCAACCCACTCAATCCATTGGGCCGCTTGTACATCCGCCTGATGAGCTGGCTGTCCTATGTCTACTGACGCGGGCGCATCGGCCGCCGCCGCTGCCGCAACCGCGGCGCGGTCCCGCCGCGCGTTGCGCCTGGCTGTCGGCACCGCGCTCTGCCTGGCGACGAGCTTCGGTTTTCAATGGGCGATTCCGATGGTTGCACCCGTGCTGGCCGTGTTCCTGTTCGCCACGGTAGGGCGCCCGCTGCCCGCCAAGGCGGGGCTGGCGCTGGCGCTGCTTGTCATGGCGACCACCGGAACCGGACTGCTGCTGATCCCGTTCCTGCGGCACGCGCCGCTGAGTGGGGTGCTGATGACCGCGCTCGGCCTGTTCCTGGCCTTCCGTTACGGCCTGCGCGGCGGCAACGGGCTCGTGTCGACGTTCCTTGTGGCAGGCATTGCGCTGATCTCGGTGGCCGGCACCGCTGACATGGGACTCGCCCTCAGCGTGATTGGCGCGCTGGCCCGCGGGCTGCTGCTCGGTGTGGTGATGCTGGCGGTCTGCCATTGGCTGATTCCAGAACCCGGCACGGCCACGCCCGCGGCCAAGCCACCCGCGCCGGTTGTCAGCGATGCGGACTGGATGGCGTGGCGCGCGACGCTGGTCGTCATGCCGGCATTCCTGCTGGCCATGGCCGATCCGGCCGGATACCTGCCTATCGTCATGAAGGCTGTCAGCCTGGGCCGGCAAAGCTGCACGACGGCGCGTAGCGCCGCGACCGAACTACTTGGGTCCACGCTGCTCGGCGGGCTGCTGGCGATCCTGTTCTGGTTCGCGCTTGGCCTGTCCGTCAATCTGTGGATGTTCTTTCTCTGGACGATCCTGTTCGCGCTGGTGGTTGCCCGCCGGCTCTTCGCGATCCGGCCGACACGCGCCACCCCGGGATTCTGGCTCAACAGCCTGGTGACGATGATCATCCTGCTTGGGCAGTCGGTCGAAGACAGCGCGGCAGGCAAGGATGTCTACCAGGCGTTCGCCGTCCGCATGGGACTGTTCATCGGGGTGTCGCTCTATGGCGTATTCATGCTGAGATGGCTCGACCATCGGCGGCAACGAACCGTGTCCACGGCATCGACAACGATCTGAGTACCTGAGGAGGCCCCATGCGCATACACCTGCTGGTCGCCGCACCCGTGATGCTGTTGTGCCTGATCCTGCAAGGCGTGGTGGTGGCGATCTGCCTGCGTCGCTATGCGCGCTATCGCAAACGCTGGGAAGGGCGCGAGGCGCTATGGATGGAGATCGCACTGCTGATGGCGGTGATGCTGCTGACGCTGGCCTGCAACATCGTGCAGATCGCGATCTGGGCCGTGCTGTTCCTGATGCTGGGCGAGTTTCAGAGCTTCGTGCCAGCGCTGTATCACTCCAGCGTCAACTTCGCCACGCTCGGCTATGGCGATATCGTCATGTCCGAGCGCTGGCGCATGCTGGGGCCAATCGAGGCAGCCAACGGCATTCTGATGTTCGGCATGTCGACGTCACTGATGACGGCTGCCGTGCTTGATGTCATCAAGAGCAACATGGCCAGGCTGATGGATCAGGCGAAGCCCTGAGCCCTTACGTGCAGTTCGCGCGATAGGTCTCTTCCAGCGCATCTCGCGACTTGTCCCGCTCGATCTTTGGCACTGCGCGACCCTGCGCATTCTGCGTGGCCATGCCCGGAGAGGTGTAGCTGTTGGGCCCATGCGCGCCAGCGGCGAACTGGTTCTTGAGTTCCTCGCATTTCGCCCGGCGGGCTTCCTCGGGGCTGACGCTGCTCGCCGAAGGCGGACGATAGGGGTTCGCCCCCTCCTGTACGGCATCGGAGATGGCCGCTGCGGCATTGCCCTGGGCGGGCGATGTGGACTGAGCCAGCGCAACGGCAGGCACGCCAAGGGTGAGGGCAACGGTCAGCAGCACTGCAGTAGGCATTTCCATGGGAGCTCCGATGTGGCGACGCACGCTCAGACTAGGCGAATTCGATGGTGCTGTGCAAGTCACCGGTTGACACTGTGGCGCCGGCGCCAAGCCAAGGGGGCTTCACCGAACTGGGTGGAAAACCAGCGTGTGAAGGAACTGGCTGAACCATAGCCGAGCAATTCCGAAACGCGTAACAGGGAGTAGTCCGGGTTGCTGACGTACCGCTGCGCCAGATCGCGGCGTACCTCGCTCAGGATGTCGGTGAACGATTCGCCGGCTTCGTCGAGTTGCCGCTGCATGGTCCGCAAGCTCAGGCCCAGCCCCTGGGCCACGGCCTCGCAACTGGCGCGGCCCATTGGCAGCATCAGGTACACCGCATTGCGCACTTCGCGCCCGATCGACGCCTCGTTCACACGGGGCAGGGTATCCACCAGTCGCTGCGCGTGGCGAGCCATGGCCGGGTCGCCTGTCGGATTCGGCGCGTCGAGGTCTGCCGCCAGGCAGACAATGCCGCTGAACTCGCTGCCGAACTCCAGTGGGCATCCGAACAACCGGCGGTGCACCTGCAGGTCGGGCGGCGCGGCATGGGTAAAGTTGACGCTGAGTGGATGCCAATGCGCGCCGAGCAGGGCGCGGCACAAGCGAAACACCACGCCCAGGGCCAGTTCGGTGGCTTGTCGGGAAGGCGCGCCGAGCACTACCTCCTGCCGGATCATGACCACCTTGCCGGCCGACTCCACCATGATTGCCACGGACTCGTTGACCAGATGACGGTAACGAATGATGGTGTCGAGCGCGTCACGCAGCGTGGGCTGCTGGCTGATCAGCAGGCTCATCAGGCCGAAATCCGACAACTGCCGGGACTCCGCCATGCGCAGCCCGAAGGTGAGGCAGGACGATGCGTCCGCCGCGGCCTCCAGCAATACCGCGCACGCGTCCACCGGAACGCGCTGCTCGGGATCGGTCAGCAGCGCGCGTGTCAGTCCGGCCTGGCGGAGCAAGGGCTGTGGGTTCAGGCCTTCCGCCGCCGCCACCTCGAAGAAATTGGTCAGTGCCGCAGCGCGCACCAGTGTTCTCAAGCTTGTCTCCCATCTTGTTCTTCGCGCGTCACGTGCCCGGAGTGCCCTGGACCATGCCGCGTCGTACTCGGCGTGGATGATAGGCCGTGTTGGCATGAAATGCAAAGCTGGATGCAGCGATTGCAAAGCGGCAAGCAGTCGGCGCATCTAGATTGGCTGACATGGCGGCACACGTCGTGCGGCAACACACAACAGGAGACGATGCGATGGCAAAAGTCGTGCGCATGTATGAGACCGGCGGACCCGAGGTCCTTCGTTGCGAAGACATGGAAGTGGGTGATCCGGGCCCGGGGCAGGTGCGCATTCGCCACGTGGCGGTTGGCCTGAACTACGCCGATACGTACTTCCGCAACGGCACCTATCCGGTACCGCTTCCCGCGGGCATGGGCGTGGAAGCCTCCGGCGTGGTGCAGGCCATCGGTCCGGACGTGACCAACGTCGCCGTCGGCGATCGCGTGACATACACCGGCTTCCTGAACACGCTGGGCGCCTACAGCACCGAGCGTCTGGTGCCGGCCGCGCCGCTGATCCGCCTGCCGGAGAACATCGGCTTCGAAACCGCCGCGGCAATGACGATGCGCGGCCTGACCTCCGCCTACCTGATGCGCCGCATCTACGCGTTCAAGCGCGGCGATACGATTCTGCTGCACGCCGCGGCAGGCGGCGTCGGCCTGATCGTGTCCCAGTGGGCCAAGCTGCAGGGCCTGAACGTGATTGGCACCGTGTCTTCCGAGGCCAAGGCCGAGGTGGCACGCGCGCATGGTTGCGATCACATCATCAACTACAGCCACGAGGATGTGGCCAAGCGCGTGCGTGAACTGACCGATGGCGTGGGCGCCACGGTGGTGTTCGACAGCGTCGGCAAGAGCACGTTCATGGCCTCGCTCGATTCGCTGAAGCGCCGTGGGCTGCTGGTCTGCGTGGGCACCGCATCGGGCCCGATCCCGCCGTTCGATCCCGTACTGCTGGCCATGAAGGGCTCGGTCTATGTGACGCGTCCGGCCTTGGCCGACTATATCGCCGATCCGGGCGAGAAGGCGGAACTGGCTGGGGAACTGTTCGACCACGTGGGTGCCGGCCGCATCCGTATCGAGATCAACCAGCGCTACGCACTGGAAGACGCCGTGCAGGCTCACCGCGACCTGGAATCGCGCAAGACCACCGGTTCGTCGATTTTCGTCGTCTGAGGAGCCTGCCATGCAAGTCAAACCACTGACCTGTGCCATCGGTGCCGAACTGGTTGGCGTCAACCTGGCTGACGCGATCAAGAGCGACGATCTGTTCGCCGAAATTCGCGCGCTGCTTCTGAAACACCGCGTGGTGTTCCTGCGCGACCAGACCTTCAGCCGCGCCGAGCACGTTGCGTTCGCGCGCCGCTTCGGCGAACTCGAGGATCACCCAGTGGCGGGCAGCGATCCGGAGCATCCGGGCCTGGTCCGCATCTACAAGTCGCCGGACCAGCCGAACGACCGCTACGAGAACGCGTGGCACTCCGACACCACCTGGCGCGAGGCCCCGCAGTTCGGCGCCGTGCTGCGTTGCGTGGAATGCCCGCCCGTGGGCGGCGACACGATGTGGGCGAACATGGCCCTCGCGTACGAGAACCTGCCCGACCATATCAAGTCCCAGATCGCCGACCTGCGCGCGCGCCACAGCATCGAAGCCAGCTTCGGTGCCGTGATGCCGATCGAGAAGCGGCTGGCGCTCAAGGAGCGCTATCCCGATGCCGAGCACCCCGTGGTCCGCACCCATCCGGACACCGGCGAGAAGATCCTCTATGTGAACGGCTTCACCACGCACTTCACGAACTACCACACTCCAGCGCGCGTGCGCTTCGGTCAGGATGGCAACCCGGGCGCGGCGGACCTGCTGCGCTACCTGATCTCGCAGGCCTATATCCCTGAGTACCAGGTGCGCTGGCGCTGGCAGCCCAATAGCGTGGCGATCTGGGACAACACCGCCACACAGCATTACGCCGTGATGGACTATCCGCCTTGCTATCGCAAGATGGAGCGCGCGGGCATTATCGGCAGCGTGCCGTTCTGAGCAGTACCGGAGTCAATATGGAGAACCTGATCGTTTCCGCGCGTTCGGCCTACGCATACCCTCTGCTGGTCAAGCAGCTCCTGATCAACGCCATGAGTCTGTATGGCGACCAGGAGATCAGCTACCGCGGAGAACTGCGCTACACCTATCGCGAATTCCGCGAGCGCGTGGGAAAGCTGGCCAATTCGCTTTCGGCCCTCGGTGTACATCACGGCTCCACAGTGGCCGTGATGGACTGGGACAGCCACCGCTACCTGGAGTGCTATTTCGGCGTGCCGATGATGGGCGCCACGCTCTTCACGGTCAACGTTCGCCTGTCGCCGCAGCAGATCCTGTACACGCTGAATGACGCGGGCGCAGACGTCGTGCTGGTGCATCCGGACTTCGTGCCCGTGATCGACCAGATCCGGGACAAGCTCACGTGCAAGCCACGCTTCGTGCTGATGGCGGACGGACAGACCGTGCCCGACACGGCTATCCCGTTCGCCGGCGAGTACGAAGCACTGGTCGGCGCCGCCTCGCCGGACTTCGAGTTTCCGGAGTTCGACGAGCGCACGAAGGCCGCCACGTTCTATACGACAGGCACCACCGGCGACCCCAAGGGTGTGTGCTACAGCCATCGCGACATCGTGCTGCATACGCTGACCGCGACGGCCAGCCTGTGCTCGCCGCGCGAAGGCCAGCGCATGCATCGCGAGGATGTGTACATGCCGATCACGCCGATGTTCCATGTGATGGCGTGGGGCATCCCGTATGTTGCGATCACGCTGGGCCTGCGCACGGTGCTGCCGGGCCGCTACGCGCCCGAAATGCTGCTGAAGCTGCGTGCCGAGGAGAAGGTGTCGTTCTCGCACTGCGTGCCGACGATCCTGCAGATGCTGCTGCACGCCGCAGAGGCAGGCGGGCAGGACCTGAGCGGCTGGAAGATCATCATCGGCGGTTCGGCGCTGCCACCGTCCTTGTGCGAGGCCGCGCTGGAGCGGGGTATCGACATCTTCGCCGGCTACGGCATGTCCGAAACCGGCCCGATCGTCGCGCTGGCGCAGTTGCCGCCGGGATACCAGCCGGCCAGCCGCGAGGAGGAAGTCCGCCTGCGCTGCTCGACGGGCCGGCCGGTGCCGCTGGCAGACTTCCGCATCGTGGGGACGGACATGCGGGAACTGCCACGCGATGGCCAAAGCCAGGGCGAGATCGTGCTGCGCGCGCCATACCTGACCCGCAGTTACTTCCGCAAGCCGAGTGCGTCGGAAGAACTCTGGGCCGATGGATACCTGCACACGCAGGACGTCGCGGTCGTGCACGAGAACGGCTTCGTGCAGATCGTGGACCGCCTCAAGGACGTGATCAAGACCGGTGGCGAGTGGGTCTCCTCGATCGAGATCGAGAATCTGGTCACGCGCGTGCCGGGCGTGCGGGAGTGCGCCGTGATTGGCGTGCCTGACGCGCGTTGGGGCGAGCGGCCGATGGCCTTCGTGGTGCGGCAACCGGATTCGGACGTGGGCGCCGAGGACATCCGCGCGGAGTTGATGAACCATGTCTCGGCCCAGCGTCTGAGCAAGTTCGCGGTACCTGAAGCCGATCGGATCGCCTTCGTGGCCGAGATTCCGAAGACCAGCGTTGGCAAGATTGACAAGAAGCTGCTACGGGGAAACAAAGCAGCCTGAGGGTAGGGCATGGAGTTAGGGAGCGCCCCGCACTGCGGGGCGTTTTTTTATTTGGCGACATGCAACCCGTGCATGTAGACGATGAAATCGGTGGATATGCGACCGGTATTCTCCAATTCCTGATGGTCCGCTCCATGACGGCATTGTCATACTGTGCGGACAACCTCGCAGACCGGACATGACAGATCCGGCAGACAACTCAGGAGACACCTTCATGCAACGACGTCGCTTCTTCCGTGTCGCGCTGGCCACCACCGGCCTGGCGCTGACGGCTTCCCTTGGCACGCCGGCGCTGGCCGCCGACGAGTTCCCAACCCGTCCGATCCGGCTCATCGTGCCTTACGGCGCGGGCGGCGTCACCGATCAGGTGGCACGCGCGCTTGCCGACGCGGCCGGCCGTGAACTGGGTCAGTCGATCGTGGTGGAAAACAAGCCCGGTGTCAGTGGCACGCTCGGTGCCACGCAGATGGCCACCACCGAACCGGACGGCTACACGCTCAGCATGGCGCCCGTGGTGATCTTCCGCCTGCCGCATGTGCAGAAGATGCGCTATGACCCGCTCAAGGACCTGACGTACATCTCCATGATCGCGGACTACAACTTCGCGGTAGCCGTGAAGAAGGACGCGAAGTGGCAGACCATGCAGGAGTTGATCGCCGATGCCAAGGCCAACAAGAAGGGCATCAGCTATGGCACCACCGGCATCTACGGCAGCCAGCACCTGACCATTTCCGAACTGGCGCGGGTGTCGCAATCGAACTGGACCCACGTCCCGTACAAGGGCGACGCCGAGGCGATCACCGCGCTGCTGAGCGGTTCGTCCGATGTGGCGGTGCTGTCGAACACGCTGCTGCCCTACGTGCAGGGTGGGCAGATGCGCGTGCTGGCGACGCTGTCGGAAAAACGCGCCGCGGACTTCCCCAATGCGCCAACGCTGAAGGAGATCGGCTATCCGGTGTGGTCGAACTCGCCGTTCGGCATCGTCGGCCCGGCAAACATGAAGCCCGCGGTCGTGAAGCGGCTTGACGATGCCTTCCGCAATGCGCTCAAGGACCCGAAGTTCCTGAACGTGACCCGCCAGTACGGTATGGTCAGCAACTACATGAATCCCGAGCAGTACACGGCCTACGCGCAGAAGGCATTCAAGAGCGAAGGCGAGATCATCGCGCGACTGGCCGAGGCGATGAAGAACCAGTAAGCGGCACCATTGGCGGCTTCGGGGCTCAATCCGCGCCGAACGTCGCCTGCAATAGCGCGCCAATTTCGTGACGCCGCGACACGGGCATCCGTGACGCGGCGGACACGACGCTGACTGCCAGGTCGCCTTCCAACGCCAGTGGCAACAGGTAGCCCACGCCGGCCACCCCGCCGGCGCCGGCCAGCACATAACCGAGTTTGCGACTGCGGTCCACGCCACGCAACAGTGCCAGCAGGCTCAATCCACCTTGCTCGTACTCCGCCCGATGCCGGTTGTAGTGCTTCCGGATTTCGTCGTTATCCAGCCTTGCCATCAGCGCCATGCTCGCCGTGCCCTGACCCAGCAGCCGCGACGTGCCAGTCAACAGGTCAAACGTCTTGATGCGATGCGCGCCTTCCTCGGTGTGCAGGCAATGTCCGTGGTCGCCCAGGCGCCCAATCAGGAACACCGCATCGCCAGTCAGACGCGCCACCGCCTTCATCCGCGTGACGATGCGGCTATCGGGAGGCGGCCGGTTCATTGCCCGCAGGCCCAACGCCATGGCCGCGCTGCCCAGGTGATAGCGCTTGCCGGCCGGTTCGCGCTCGGCGTATCCCGCCGCCTCAAGGAAACGGATCATGCGATGCGCGGTAGTGCGATCGATACTCGCCAGCGTGGCAAGCTCGGGCAGGGTCAATCCCGGGTCGTGATGTGTGCCCAACAGGTGCAGCAGCGCAAAGGCGCGTGTCAGGCTTTGCACGCCGGGTTGGGGGAGGGGGGCATCCGCTTTGGCGCTCGAGGGCATAAGGAAACCGGCAGGACGAGAGTAGGTTGCAGGGTTAATACCTAAGTTGTGCACATTATGCACAACGACGCCCGTTGTGGTTGTCCGGCGGCGAAGGGTGGATTGCAATGGATTCACTTCATACAACCCGTCAAGCCAACACGCGCTATCGGACGCCACAGGACGCCAGCCGGTCTCCCACCATGATCCCCATCGATACCCGGATTGATTCCACCTCGGATACCTTTGCCACGCAGCGTGCTGGCATGCAGGCGCTGACAGACCGGCTGCGCGCGCTGGAACAGCGAGCCGTCGACGCGTCGTCGCGTGCTCGCTCGAGCTTTCAGAAACGCGGGGCGCTGCTGCCGCGCGAGCGGGTCGCCTGTCTGCTCGATCCCGGTGCGCCATTCCTGCCGCTGGCCACGCTTGCGGGATATGGGCTGGACGATCCGAATCCCGATACGTCGATTCCCGGTGGCTCGCTGGTTGCCGGAATCGGCTTTGTCTGCGGCGTGCGCTGCATGGTGCTGGCCACGGATTCAGGCATCGATGCGGGCGCCATGACCGAGGCCGGCAACCTGAAGCTGATGCGCTGCCAGGACATCGCGCTGGAGAACCGGTTGCCGCTGATCCATCTCGTGGAGTCGGCCGGCGCGAACCTGCGCAAGTACAGGGTCGACAAATTCGTGCGAGGCGGCACGATCTTCTACAACCTGGCGCGGCTCTCGGCAGCCGGGCTACCGGTCATTACGGTGGTCCACGGCTCGTCCACGGCCGGCGGGGCGTACATGCCGGGCCTGTCCGATTACGTCGTGATGGTCCGCAAGCGCGCCCGCGCCTTCCTGGCCGGCCCGCCGCTGCTCAAAGCCGCAACAGGCGAGATTGCCACTGACGAAGAACTGGGGGGCGCGGATCTACACGCCACCGTCAGCGGTCTGGCCGAGTATCTGGCCGAGGACGACGAGCACGCCATTGCCACGGCACGGGACATCGTCGCCAGCCTCGACTGGCCCCGCGTGGATCAGACGCCGCCACGGCCGGCACGGGCGCCGAAGCTCCCCGCCGTCGAGCTCGAAGGTGTCATGACCCTGGATCACAAGCGTCCGGTCGATATGCGCGAGGTTATCGCCAGGCTGGTGGATGACTCCGCCTGGCTGCCGTTCAAGCCCGACTACGGACCAGGCACGGTCTGCGGTCATGCCCGCATCGAAGGCCACGCCGTTGGCTTTATCGCCAACAATGGCCCGATCGATCCCGCTGGCGCCACCAAGGCCGCGCAGTTCATTCAGGCCTGCAACCAGTCCGGCACACCGATCGTGTTTCTGCAGAACACCACGGGCTTCATCGTCGGCAAGGCATCGGAGGAGGCCGGCATGATCAAGCACGGCTCGAAGATGATTCAGGCGCTCTCCAACTCCACCGTCCCACATGTCACGCTGTACTGCGGCGCGAGCTTCGGCGCCGGCAACTTCGGCATGTGCGGCCGTGGCTTCCATCCGCGCTTCTGCTTCTCGTGGCCCAACGCGCGCACGGCCGTCATGGGGGGAGAGCAGGCTGCGATGACACTCGAAATCGTGGCCCGTCAGCAGGCCGCGCGCAAGGGCGTGCCAGTGGACGAGGCGGCGCTGGCCACGCAGACCGCCGAGATCGTCGCCAACTTCGAACGCCAGGGCAGCGCGTTCGTCACCAGCGGGTTGCTGCTGGACGATGGTGTGATCGACCCACGCGACACACGCGCGGTGCTGGCCTTTGTGCTGGCCACCGCGCGAGAAGCCGCCGCCCGTACGCCCCGCGCGATGCAGTTCGGCGTTGCGCGTTTCTGACGCTTCCGACGCTTCCGACGCTTCCGACGCTTTCGCGCCTCACCAGATCTGAACAAACAAGGTACCCCGGAGACACAGATGCTTTATACCCAGGACCACCGCAGCATCATGGACAGTATCCGCCGCTTCGTCGCGGCCGAGATCGACCCGTTCGTCGACGAATGGGAAGCAGCGGAAACGTTTCCCGCCCACGCGCTATTCCGGAAGATGGGTGAGCTTGGATTCCTCGGTATCACCAAGCCTGTGGAATACGGCGGGCTGGGCCTGGATTTCTCGTACGCCGTCGCCGCCGCCGAAGCCCTGGGCCATGCACGCGCGCAAGGTGTTGGGATGGGTATCGGCGTGCAAACCGACATGGCCACGCCTGCACTGGCGGCATTCGGCTCTGACGCGCTCAAGCGTGAATTCCTGGCACCTGCCATCGCCGGCGAGATGGTGGTCTCCATCGGCGTGTCGGAAGTCGGAGCGGGCTCAGACGTCGCATCGCTGAAGACACGCGCACGTCGCGACGGCGACGATTACGTGATCAGCGGCTCCAAGATGTGGATCACCAACGGCACGCAGGCCGACTGGATCTGCCTGCTTTGCAACACGTCGGACGGGCCGGTCCACAAGAACAAGTCGCTGATTATCGTGCCGTTGAGGGAAAACGGCCGACTCGTGCGTGGCGTGGAAGTGCAGAAGATCCGCAAGATGGGCATGTGGTGCTCGGACACCGCCCAGATCTTCTTCGATGACGTACGCGTGCCGGTGCGCAACCGTATTGGCGAGGAGGGCATGGGCTTCATCTATCAGATGAAGCAGTTTCAGGAGGAGCGCCTGAACGGTGCAGCCCGCCGGCTGGCGTGCAGCGCGCTGATCGAGGAGACCGCCGACTACCTCCGCCAGCGCGTGGCGTTCGGCAAGCCGCTGCTCGACAACCAGTACATCCAGTTCAAGCTCGCCGAACTGAAGACCGAACTCGAATCGCTGCGCGCGCTGGTTCACGTCGCGACGCGAGCCTATATCCAGGGCGAGGATGTGGTGGAGCTGGCGTCGATGGCCAAGCTGAAAGCGGGGCGCCTGTCGCGCGAGATTGCCGACTGGTGCATCCAGTTCCAGGGGGGCATGGGTTACACGTGGGACAACCACGCCAATCGCGCGTATCGGGATTTCCGGCTTGGATCGATCGGTGGTGGCGCCGACGAGGTGATGCTGCAGGTAATTGCCAAGCAGATGGGGCTGATGTCCCGCCACGACCGCTGAGACGAGCCATGACCAACCCAGTCATCGTACGTTGCGTGGAGGGCGTGTTGTTCGCCACGCTCAACATCCCGGCCACGCGCAATGCGCTCGCTCCGGAAGTGGTCGCCGTGTTGACGGACATCGTGGCGCAGGCTGAAGCCGACGTCGGCATCCGCGCGCTGGTGCTGCGCGGTGCGGGTGGAACCTTCAGCGCTGGGGGCAACGTCGGCAATTTCCAGGCGCGGCTTGACGCCGATGTTGGCCACGAAGACCCGGTTGCCGCGCGCAACCGCCAGTTCGGTCATTTCATGACACGGCTGGCGGCACTTCCGATACCCGTGATCGCGGCCGTGGACGGGCCGGCAATGGGCGGCGGCATGGGTCTGGCATGTGCCGCAGACGTTGTGCTCGCAACGCGCGCGGCGCGGTTCGCCTTGTCGGAAACCTCGCTGGGCATCATTCCCGCGCAGATCGCACCATTCGTCGTTGATCGACTCGGCGCCGCGCTGACGCGCCGGCTAGGCCTGACCGGCGAGCGTCTGGACGGCGTGGCGGCAGAGGCGATCGGGCTCGTAGACCAGTTGGCCGAAGACGCCGCCGGACTGGACGAACTGATCGCCGAGTGGCTGACCCGCATTGGCCGCTGCGGGCCACACGCCAACCGCCAGTTCAAGGCATTGGTCGCCAGATGCGGCCCGACGCCGGTCGACAGCCTGCTCGATGACGCATCACATCAGTTTGCCCAGTGCATGCGCACCGAGGGCGCAGAAGGCATCGCGGCCTTCCGCGAAAAGCGCGATGCGCGCTGGGTCACGCGATTTGATGCCAGCATCGTCTGCGCCGCGCAATCGACAGACGCCTGAACGCAAAGAAACTTTCCAGAGAGCATTTCATGTCAGCTTCCTGCCGACCCTTCCATACCGTGCTCGTGGCCAACCGGGGCGAGATCGCCATCCGCATCATGCGGACGGCCCGCCGACTTGGGCTTGGCACCGTTGCCGTCTACTCCGAGGCCGATCGCCACAGCCCACACGTGGCCAGCGCGGATCGGGCCGTGTGTATCGGTGCTGCCGCACCGCGTGAGTCCTACCTCAATATTGCGGCCATCATCGCTGCCGCGCGAACCGCTGGTGCCGACGCCGTCCATCCGGGCTATGGATTCCTGGCCGAGAACGCCGAGTTCGCCGACGCCGTGACCGAAGCCGGCCTGGTCTTCGTCGGTCCGCCGGCCAGCGCCATCCGTGCCATGGGCAACAAGGCCGAAGCCAAGCGCCTGATGCTGGCCGCGGACATGCCGTGCGTGCCGGGCTATCAAGGCGAGGCGCAGGACGACAAGACTTTGCTGGCAGAAGCCGGGCGCATCGGCTTCCCGCTGATGGTCAAGGCTGCGGCAGGCGGCGGCGGGCGTGGCATGCGATTGGTGCCCGATGCCGTTGCGTTGCCCGCGGCGCTCGCCAGTGCGCGGTCGGAAGCCGCGACGGCGTTCGGCAATGACGAACTGATCCTGGAACGCGCGGTCATCCAACCACGCCACGTCGAGATTCAGGTCTTTGCCGACGTGCATGGCAATGTGATCCACCTTGGAGAGCGCGATTGCTCGGTGCAGCGCCGCCACCAGAAGGTGATCGAGGAAGCCCCATCGCCGGCGGTATCGCCCGCGCTACGCGCCAGGATGGGCGAGGCGGCCGTGCGGGCCGCGCGGGCCATCGGCTACGTGGGCGCCGGCACGATGGAGTTTCTGCTCGATGCCGGCGCCAATTTCTACTTCATGGAGATGAACACCCGGCTGCAGGTGGAACACGCCGTGACTGAGGCCATTACCGGGTTCGACCTCGTGGCATGGCAACTGCACGTTGCCGCGGGCGAGACACTACCAGCGACGCAAGACCAGGTGACGTTCGACGGTCACGCGATCGAAGTGCGCCTGACGGCCGAGGACGTGCCTGCGGGATTTCTTCCGCAGGGCGGCCCGGTGTTGCGGTGGCGCGCCCCGGATGCGGGCCACGACGTGCGCGTCGACCATGCGCTGGACACCGGGGGCACCATCCCCACGCACTATGACTCGATGATCGCCAAGCTCGTGGCCCATGGGCGCACGCGCGAGGAAGCGCGCCAGAAGCTGTTGCGTGCGGTGCAGGACTGCGTGCTGCTCGGCGTGCCGTCGAACCAGCCGTTCCTGGCGTCGTGCCTTGCCAGCGCGGCGTTCGCGGGCAATGACGTGCACACAGGCTTCGTCGAGGCTCATATGCAGGCGTCGCTGCAACCCGCCGAACCATCTCGTCATGTGGTAGCCATTGCCGCACTGGCGGCATCTGGCCAGTTGTCGCGGAGCGAGCCCGCCGCGCTATCGCGCATGACAACGTCGGTGGGACTGCACGCAGAAGGGAGGCCGTGGGACTCGACAGTGCAGGCGACAGAAGAAGGCTGGCGCGTTACCGTCAGCGCGCGCGGAGAGCCGAGCGCGCAGCCAGTCCATGTGCGGATGCTCCGCGACCATGCCGCCGATGGGGCCGCATGGATCGAGTGCGACGGTATGGCTCGGCCTGTTCTCCATGCTGACGACGATCAGGCGATACATCTGTTTGCCGACGGTCGGGCCTGGCGCTTCATCCGACACGACCCACGCCGTCGAAGTACGGAAGGCGAGTCATCGGGCGCGCTCACCGCGCCGCTGACCGCCCGGATCGTGGCGGTGAACGTCGCGGAAGGTGATCGTGTGGAGGCGGGCCAGTCGCTGGTTGTACTGGAAGCGATGAAAATGGAACACACGCTCGTCGCCCCGTTCGCCGGCGTCGTCTCTGAGTTGTCGGCACGTGCTGGCGGACAGGCCAGCGCTGGCACCCTGCTGGTGCGCGTGGAGGCTGAGGACGCAGGGGAGGGCAAGGCATGAAACGCGCCTCCGCCACCGGCCGCCGGGGTACGGAAACCAGCCGGAGCCTGCCCCGCACGGTCCGCATCGGTGGCGCCAGCGGTTTCTGGGGCGACTCGGCCACCGCCACGCCCCAGTTACTAACGGTGCCCGGACTTCAGTACCTGGTGTATGACTACCTGGCCGAAACCACGATGTCGATTCTGGCCCGTGCCCGCGCCAAGGATCCGTCCCTGGGTTACGCCACCGACTTTGTTCACGCCGCGATCGCGCCCCATCTGGCCGCCATCCTCGAGCGTGGCGTGCGCGTCATCGCCAATGCTGGTGGGCTGAATCCGCAGGGCTGTCGCGACGCGTTGCTGAAGGTTGCCGCGCAACAGGGTCTGTCGCCGAAGATTGCCGTGGTCACTGGGGACGATGTGGGTACCGCATTCCCAGGCTGGTGCGACGCGGGATTGACACAACTGGACGGTAGCGCCGTGCCAACCACCGAGCCATGGTCCGCAAACGTGTACACCGGCGCGCAGGGCATCGCGAGAGCGCTCGAAATGGGCGCCGATATCGTGATCGCCGGCCGTTGCGTGGATAGCGCGGTGGTGGTGGGCGCCCTGGCGCATGAGTTCGATTGGGGCTGGGACGACTGGAACAGGCTGGCGGCTGGCACGCTTGCGGGGCACGTTATCGAGTGCGGAGCGCAGGCCACGGGGGGGCTGTTCACCGACTGGGAACGCGTGTCCGACTGGGACCGCATTGGCTACCCCGTCATCGATTGCGCGGAGGATGGCAGCTTCGTGCTGTCGAAGCCCGACGACACCGGTGGCCTGATCGATCCGCTGGCCGTATCCGAACAGATCCTGTACGAAGTCGGTGATCCAGCCAACTACCTGATGCCAGACGTGACCTGCGATTTCCGTCAGGTGCATGTCGAGGTCATCGACGAAGGGCATGTTCGCGTGCAAGGCGCGCGCGGCCGTCCGCCGGGCACGCACTACAAGGCCAATGCCACCTGGCAGGATGGCTACCAGATCAGTCCGATGATGGCGATTCGCGGCATCGACGCGCCGGCCAAGGCCCACCGTACCGCCGAAGCGCTGCTTGCACGCACGCGCCGCATGATGGCCGAGCAGGGGTTCGGCGACTACAGCGCGACCATCGTCGAACTGCTTGGTTGCGAATCGCACTACGGTCCCCATGCACGGGAGATGCCCACGCGCGAAGTGGTATTGCGCATCGGCGCCCGGCACGCTCGGGCAAAGGCGTTGGCCATCCTGCAGCGCGAATGCGCTTCCGCCGGCACGTCGATGGCGGCCGGCACCCGTTCGTCGTTCTCGGGACGCGTAGATATCCAGCCGGTGGTCAAGGTCTTCTCGTTTCTTGTGCCGAAGGATGCGGTGCCAATGACGGTCGAACTCGATAACCGCCGCGTGGCCCTGAGCAGCGCGGCCGAAGTGGTCGCACCACAGGCCGCCGCGCCTGTGGCGCTAACCGACGCCCCAATCCCGGACGGCCCGCGCGTGACATGCCCGCTGGTGGCGCTGGCGTGCGCGCGCAGTGGTGACAAGGGCGATGACGAGAACATCGGCGTGATTGCACGCAAGCCCGAGTATCTGGCGTTGCTGCGCCAGCAACTGACGCCGAAGGCCGTCGGTCAGTACTTCGCGCATCTTGTGACGGGTGAGGTGGAATGTTTCGAGGTACCCGGGCTGAATGCGCTGAATTTCCTGATGCATGACGCGCTTGCCGGTGGCGGCGTGGCGAGCCTGCGATCCGACCCATTGGGCAAGAGCTTCGCGCAGATGCTGCTCGATTTTCCGCTCTTGGTGCCCATTGCCTGGGCAGAGGAAGTCGGACGACGCGGAATGAACGAGGCGGCTGGTGCCGCTATGTGACAACAGCGACAAGACCAGGAGGAGACAGTGGTGATGACAGCGCAGAAGGACTCCCGCCGTGCCGCAAGGCGGCGGCTCGTGCAGGCGGTAATACTCGCCAGTGGATGGATGCTCGCGGTGCCCGCCATGGCGCAGAGTGCCGGCACGCAGAATTGGCCGTCGCGGCCGGTACGCGTGGTGGTGCCATACCCGCCGGGTGGCGTGTCGGACGCGGTAACCCGCCTCGTCATGCAGAAACTGGCCGAACGTATCGGACAACCGGTTGTGGTGGAGAACCGCCCGGGCGCCAATGGCATGATCGGTTCAGACAACGTCGCCAAATCCGCGCCGGACGGCTATTCGCTGCTGGTTGTGGTGGCCGCGCACGCGATCAACCCGAGCCTGTACCAGAAGATGAGCTACGACCCGATCCGGGACCTGACTGGTGTCAGCGAGATTGGGCGTATTCCGCTACTGATGGTTTCGAGTGCGCAGTTGCCACCGAAGTCGGTAAAGGAACTGGTGTCGTGGGGCAAGGCGCATCCGAACCAGATGACTTTTGCCTCGAGCGGCAGTGGGTCAGGCGCGCATCTGGCTGGCGAGCTGTTTTCACAGGGCACGGGCATGACGATGACGCACGTGCCATACAAGGGCATCTCGCCTGCGCTGCCAGACCTTATCTCAGGGCAGGTGGCCGTGATCTTCGACTCTGTACAGACCATGATTCCGCTGGCGAAGGCAGGCAAGGTTCGCGCGCTGGCCATCACCAATCCGCGCCGCTGGCCGGCCGCACCCGATGTGCCCACCATGGCTGAAGCCGGCTATCCGAACATCATGCCCTCGAGCTGGATCGGTGTGCTGGCACCAGCAAAGACGCCAACCGCCATCGTTGACAGACTGTCCGCGGAACTCGACGCCGTGGTGCACGCGCCGGACGTCCAGGCCAAGCTGATCGACTATGGCATCGACCCGGTCGGCGGCAAGGCGGATCAGTTCCAGACGTTCATCAAGGAAGAAGCGGAGCGCTGGGCCAGCGTGGTGCAGAAGGCGGGGATAAAACTCGACTGATGCGGACTGATGCGATATGCCGGTAGCGCCGGCATATCCCGACCACAATGAAAAGCGGGCTGCCTTGCGCAGCCCGCGTCCATTCCATGGTCCGTTGCGTCAGATCACGCCTCTTTCCCGGAAGGCCTCCACGTCCGCTGCCGACATCCCCAATTCGCGCCGCAGCGCCGCTTCGGTGTGCTGGCCAAGTTGCGGTGGCGCGGTCATCGTGACCGGCGTGGCAGAGAAGCGCAGTGGGCTGCGCAGGGTCGGCGCCTCGACACCACTGCCGTGCGGCAGGCGTACCAGCAGTTCGCGGTGCCGGACTTGCGGATCATCGAAAACGTCGTCGATGCCGTTGATCGGGCCACATGGCACGCCTGCGCCTTCCAGGGCCTGGATCAGATCGCCAAGACGCCAGTTCAGCAGACGTTCGCCTAATGCTTCGCGCAGAACGGGGCGATTTCGCACGCGGTCCATGTTCTGCAGGAATCGCGGATCTTCGATCAACGACGCACACCCGATCACGCGACACAGCGCCGCGAACTGGCCGTTGTTACCGGCGGCGACGATAACGTGGCCGTCAAGGCAGGCAAACACCTCCGACGGCGATGCCACCGGATTGGAGTTGCCGGCGCGCTGCGGCACCTTCCCCGTCATGTGATAGCCCAGCGCGAGATGGCCGTTTGCAGCCACTGCGGCATCGATCATCGCGGCATCGATGAATTGCCCCTCACCGGTAGCCTGACGGTGATAGAGCGCCCCATCAGCGCCACCGATGCGTACAGCCCGGTGAGGATATCCGTCAGTGGAATCGCGGTTCGCATCGGCGCCGCGCCAGGGGTGCCGTCGGGCTGCCCGCAGGTGCTCATCAGCCCCGCCATGCCTTGCAGGATGAAGTCGTAGGCCGGGCGGGGCGCGTAAGGGCCGTCCGGACCAAAGCCGGTCACGGAGCAATAGATGATGTCGGGACGCAGCGCACGGATGCTCTCGTAGTCGAGTCCGTACTTCTTCAGGCTGCCCGCCTTGTAGTTCTCCACGACGACATCGCACTGCGCTGCCAGTTGGCGTACCAGTTCGGCGCCTTCCGGCTGCGAAATGTCGACGGTGACCGATTGCTTGCCGCGGTTGCAGCAGAGGAAGAACGCGGAATCGTTTGTCACGTTGCCATCGCCGTCGGTCAGGAATGGACCCATTCGACGCGTGTCATCGCCATCACCGGGTTTCTCGATCTTGTAGACGGTGGCACCCATGTCCGCCAGATTCTGGGTAGCCCACGGCCCGGCCACGACACGGGTCAGGTCCAGTACCTTGATGCCCTGCAGGATTGCGCTCATGCGATGACGAAAGGCGAGTCGATCGAATCAGCATGATGTGGCGCGCAGCATTCACTAGCAATTCGTCAATGCCAAAGGCAGGGTTTCCGCCAATACGTTCGCGACGCCAGCCGCTCCGGATCGAGCGTTGAGCCCCCGGATCGGTTGATACGGCAAGACCGGTATGGGCGATAGCGCACACAGAGCCGAATCGTCGATCAGGTAGCCATAGCTCTGAAGGTCCTTGAGCTTGCGCGACATGGTCTGGACATCCAGCAGGATTGTGAGGACTTTCGAAATCGTTCTATGGCGTCCTCCGATGCCGTTGTGACGTAATACGTGGTGTATCAGTGTGGCTGACAGACACTCGATACCAGCGAGTTGGGTGCTTTACGGCAAGGACCTGTCCGCTCTACTGAGAACAGTCGTGCATAAAGCCGGTCATCAAGTTAATTTTTGCGGTAGCGGTCGCGTCGAATACATGGTGTCCACACATTTCTGGCAAGACCCGCGAGGATTGAATTGCTGCCACGCTTGCCGCTCATTGCCAGGAGGTCTGTCCTCTTCCTACCCCTGAGATATTCCAATTTATGAGTATGGAGAAGTCTTCGGCGGATAAGGGATGGAAGGACCGGCAGGATGACGTTGGGGAATTGAAGCGGTTGATGAACGATGGGCAAGACGAAGAAACCACGCAAGGCATATCGGTCGCGCGCAGCAGGCCCGCAGGGCGCTGTTCGGTTACAGCCATGGAGGCTGGATGCGGCCTTTGGGCCGCTTGAGAGTGTGCTGGACCAGATCGAGACCGGTGTGGCGCTGGAGTTGTCCGAGGAAGGCGAACTGATGTACCACGCCGCAGGCCGCGACATGCAATATCACTTGGTGGACAGCATCCGGGGATTCGCCGAAGCCTTTGACATTGCCCGCATGAGGGCGGCGGACTGTCCGTCCACGCAAGCGGTTCACCGGTTTGTCGACAAGGTCGACCGCGGTGAAGCGCTGACGTTGGAGGATATTCAGGCGTGCCGGCAGGAGGTCATGGCACTGCGCCACTACACGGGACAGCTATCAAGCGCGGCACTTGCGAGCATCGTGCGCACGGTGCTGCTGAAATTCTTGATGGACGAGCTATCCGACGCCAGTCCGACCGCAACGGGCGCAGGTCAGGGCAAGCAGACGCCGCCGGCTGGCGCGGAGATCGTGGGATGACAACCTCTACCGCCACCTTGGCAGGGCGGCCGCTACAACACATGCACCGAGGGCTTGGCCAGGGATACGTGGCCAACAAGCTTGCCAGACAGTTCAGAATACCGGCCGGTGCCATGACAGCCGCCCTGCGGAATCGCCAGACGCTACGCGAACTGGTGCGCACCCGATGAAGCCCAACCATCATATGGTTGGTGCGGAGTGGGATCTTGCCATGCATTTCGCACCCTGGTGGGCGGGATTCGGTGTGTTCCTGCTCGGCTGCTACGCGGTGTGGGAGTGGCGCACGGCCAAGCGGGATGAAGTGCCGGTGCGCGAAGCGAACGGGTGGCCGGCTATGCTGGCGCTTGTCGCCCTGGGATGCATCTGGGCCGGGCTGCTACTTGCATCAAGGGATGGGGAACTGCCCAAGCCGCAGGATCTTCCGATCCCGGACGCTTCGGCAACAAAGTCCACGGCATCCGATCCGTCGGTTGTTGCTCGTCAAGCGCCGCACCATCTGCGCAGGGTGACCCCACTGAACCACACAGGCTGCCGGGAGCGGTCGCGGCGAGTCGGCAACCAACCGCCGCACGACAGGCCGAGACAAAACACGCCATTTGCTTGATGCAAGGCAATTTTGATGCATCTGCGCCATTTTCACTTCGTAAGTTTCCATGAAAATCTACAACTTATTTCTATCGAAAAACCGGCGATCCATAGGGATGTGGCTCGCCGGCTCACAAAGGATTAACTTCGTCCAAGATCAATTTTCCAGCGAATATCACAGGTAAATTTCGAAATCTAGTGCTAGAAATAAATAATCAAAAGGAGAAGGGAGGATGAGAAAGTTAGTGCAGATTGCAGGTCTGGTTTCGAGTGCGACGTTTTTGGCAGCATGCGGTGGTGGTGACGGGGATGGCAGTACAACTCCTGAGGCTTCGACGCCCGTGACCAACCCTCAGCCGACAGCCTTCTCCTGCCCGGATAACTACAGGAAGATCAGCCTCGGCGCCAACTCGGTGCCCAATGCGAACCTGTCGCTCGTCACCGACGACAATATCGCTACGCTAACAGTCAAGACGCCGCAGACGGGCCTTAAGGACGTCACGATCTGCCTCGGCACTCCCAATCCGCTGCCAACGGGCGTCAAGGCCGACTATGCCTATGAGGTTAAAACCAATGGGGACTACGCACATCTCCTGAATCCGCAGCTCAAGGTGGCATTCACGCTGCCTTCGACGATGTACGCGAATCCGATTCTCGAAACCGTGCAGAGCACCGCGAATGGCGTTACCTATACCGTTGCGCGAAACGACGTCAGCACCGTTAACGGCACCAATGCAAGCATCACAGCGGATGTGCCAGCCGCTGGCTTGTACGTGGTGCGTCTGGTGCCGCTAAAGCCCTGATTCCATTGGGCCCCTGGAGTTGCCCGGGGGCCCCGGTCCCTGGTCACCATGCTGCCTGCGGGCATTGTCACGTAGCGAAATCGGGACCAACCAACTTCTGATGAGCCGTCTGCCCAGGAAGCGGTAGACGAGATCTGAGTGGTTCCAGTGAATCCGCACCAGGCCGAGAGGCGCGCGGCAAGGTGTTTGCGGTAGAGCGAAGCGCGCAGCAGATGGCGCTTGAACTCTAGGCGCTGGCGGATCAGTCCGAAACACGAGAGAAGCGCCCGCGCACATTTCGGATCACGAAAGCCGCCTTCAAGGAAAAAAGCTTCAACTTTCGCAAGCCGTTGATTCAGGGCGGGAGTCATCATGCTGGAAATGATCAAAATCAAGCACGCGCTAATCGTAATAGCGCTGGCTGCTGCGGGAGCCGTAGGAGCGGAAAACTACCCATCCGCACCGATCACGCTGATCGTCCCTTTCGCCGCGGGCGGTCCGACAGACGTCATCGCCCGGGTCATCGCGAAGGGCATGCAGGACCAATTGCGGCAATCGGTGGTGATCGACAACAAGAGTGGAGCCGGTGGACGCACGGGCATCGGCATGCTGAAAAGGGCAAGGCCGGACGGCTATACCATTGGCATGGCGACGGCGAGCACTCAAGGCGTGGCGCCGAACGTCTATGCCAAGCTTGAATATGACCCCTTGAAGGATTTCAAGTCCGTGGGGCAGATCGTGATTGCGCCGGGTGTGTTGGTCGCCAGCAAGGGCTTGGTCCCGGATTGCAAGATGTCCACCTTCCTGTCCTTGCTCAGGACCTCCCCGAGAAAATACACCTACGGATCGGCAGGACAAGGCTCTCTGTCGCATCTCTCCGGTGAGCGCTTCCTCGCCGTCACCGGGCTTCACATGCTACATGTCCCTTATCGCGGACTGGGTCCGGCAATGAATGATCTCTACGGAGGGCAAATCGCCGCCGTTTTCGACAATGTCAGCACGGCAATGCCGCACATTCAAAGCGGAAAGCTGTGCGCTCTCGCGGTTCAAGCCAAGCAGCGGCTGAGCCCGTTACCGGACGTACCGACATACGGCGAACTCGGCCTTGCCGACCTGAACACCCCCACCTGGTATGGGATCCTGACCCCTCGCAATACGCCAGACCCCATCGTTTTCAAGCTGAATGCGGCGTTGAACGCCGCCCTGAAAACAAATGAAATCAAGGATGCTTTCGATCGGTTAGGCGTCCTGCCCAGCGCGACGTCGCCGGCCGAGTTCAACGACATCCAGAAACGAGAATTCGACATGTGGCGCGATATTGTCACCAAGACCAATATGAAGAAACTGGATGATTAACAAGGCAGTCACGAGAAGATATCGCTATCGAGCACGCTCTTAAGGTGAGATATGCCCAATAGGTTGGTTGGTGACGTCGAGCTCTATTATGAAGAAGCAGGTCGCGGTGAGCCGATCCTGTTTATCCACGAGATGGCAGGAAGTCATCGCAGTTGGGAACCCCAATTGCGACACTTCTCCAGAAGCTACCGATGTGTGGTGTACAGCGCGAGAGGCTATCCGCCGTCGGCGATCCCGGCCGGCCCCTCCTGCTACTCGCAGGAGATAGCGGCAGCCGACGCCGTAGGATTGCTCGATGCACTGGAAATCGAGCGAGCGCACTTTGTCGGCCTGTCCATGGGAAGCTTCACAACGCTGCAAGTTGGATTGACCTATCCGGAGCGTGCGGCGTCCCTCACGATTGTCGGCTGCGGATCAGGTTCGGACCCCGCAAGCTTTTCTGGCAACCAGGCGCGGTATCAAGCCATGGGCCAAGCGATTCTGGATGGAGGATTCCAGTCGTTCGTCGAATCCTACAGCTCAGGACCGTACCGCCAACCATTCCTTCACAAGGACCCCAGAGGCTGGCAAGAGTTCAGGGATCGGTTGGCCGAGCATTCCCCAGAGGGCACCGCGTACACATTGATGGGCGTACAGGGTCGCCGACCTTCTCTGTACAGCCTGGAGCGGGAGATTGCCAGCATCGCCGTACCTGCGCTTGTCATCGCGGGCGACGTTGACACGCCCTGTGTCGAGCCAAGCTTTTTCCTGGCTCGCAGGATGCGAAACGCAGGTGTGTCGATCTATCCCAGGACCGGCCATACGGTGAATCTTGAAGAACCCATGCGCTTCAATCTGGAACTCGATGCTTTTTTTGCGGCCGTCAGAAGCAACAGTTGGTAGCGCCACACGCGTTTAGCGAGCGCCGAGGGCGAGTCGATCGAACCAGCATGATGTGTCGCGCAACACTCACTAGCAATACATCACTGCCAGAGGCAGGGCTTCCGCCAATACGTTCTTGACGCCGCTCACGTATCGCATTCGAGACTGAAGCGCGACACCATCACCCCCTGCGAGGCGGCTGCCTCACCCGTCGGAACCGTAACAGATTCGTTACTGTCTATACCGGTATATGCAGACAGGGGACACGTCATGGATCCCATGCAGCCGGGGGCAGCGCCCCTACCCGAAGCAGAGGCACGGCGGCAGTTGCGTCGCGCCGTTATCGCAAGCACCGTGGGTACCACGATCGAGTGGTACGACTTTTTTCTCTACAGCACGGTAACCGGCCTGGTGTTCGCCAAGCTGTACTTTCCGGAATCCGATCCACTCGTTGGCACGCTGCAGGCGTTCTTGATCTACGCGGTCGGCTTTGTCGCGCGCCCGATCGGCGCGGCCATCTTCGGGCACTACGGTGACCGCATCGGCCGCAAGGCCACACTGGTGGCCACCTTGCTGCTGATGGGGCTGGCAACGTTCGCAGTGGCCTTCGTGCCGTCCTATGCGCAAATCGGGATCTGGGGCGCCGTGGCGCTGACGGTCCTGCGCTTCATCCAGGGGATTGGTGTGGGTGGGGAGTGGGGCGGATCGGTGTTGATGTCGATGGAATGGGCTCGCTCCAACTCGCACCGCGGCCTGGTCGCGTCATGGCCGCAGTTCGGGGTGCCAGCGGGACTGTTCCTGGCCAACCTGGCGGTATTGGGCATGAGCTGGCTGGCCGGCGATCAGTTCGCGACCTGGGGCTGGCGCGTGCCGTTCCTCCTGAGCATCGTGCTGGTCGGCATCGGGCTCTACATCCGGCTGAACATTCTGGAGACACCGGTCTTCGCGCGGTTGCTGGCCGAGCATCGGATCGAGAAAACGCCGATGCTGGAAGTGATCCGGCGCCAGCCGAAGGACATCCTGTTGTCGGCCCTGGTGCGCATGGCCGAACAGGCGCCGTTCTACATCTTCACGGCCTTCGTGTTCACCTATGGCGTGATGACGCTGGGCATGTCGCGGGATCTGCTCCTGCTGGCTGTGCTCGCGGCATCGGTGCTCGAGTTCTTCACCATTCCGTACTTTGGACATCTGTCCGACGTGCTGGGCCGGCGCCGCATGTACATCGCGGGCGCGATCGCAGTCGGCGTGTTCGGCTTCCTGTATTTCGCGATGGTCGACACTCGCAACCCGATGTGGGTGTTCATCGCCATCGTGCTGTCGCTTGTCCCGCACGCGATGATGTATGGCCCTCAGGCGGCATTGATCGCGGAGACGTTTACAGGACGCCTGCGCTATAGCGGCGCCTCGATGGGCTATCAGCTAGCCTCCGTGATCGCGGGCGGCCCGGCCCCACTGATTGCCACGGCGCTGTTCGCCCACTATCACACCGGGTATGCCATTGCGGTGTATGTGCTGGTGTGCGCAGCGCTCAGCGTGTTCGCGGCCGTGAAGCTGCGCGACTATACGAACAAGGATATTTCTCGGGAGTATGACGACGCGGATGTCGCGCATGTCACGCACGCGGTATGACGGACGGGTAATCCGACCGGGGGACCGAACGACAATCGAGAAGAGGAAAGAAGAGGAAAGACGAGGAAAGAGGGAAGGGAAAAAGACCGGACCTGCCTGCTTTGGGCTGACTGGAAAGTGTCGAACAGATGTCGAACGTATGGCAGGTCCGGCGAGAAACAGTGAAACGTGCGCCGCAGCGAGTGCGGCGCGGGTCAGGATCGACCCGATGTCGGCTGCTGTGATGCACCCCTGCCCAGAGCGCGCAGGGGAAGGTCGGCCAGCACCTCGATGCGCTGGACTTCGGTCATGCTCTCCCAAAGACCGATCTCGACCGTGGTTCTACGGCAACCCTGGCAGTACTTGCCTGCCAGGTCCATGCGACAGATGTTGATACAGGGATTCGCGGCAGGCATGGTACGTCTCAGGCAGCCTTGCGCAGCGGCACGGCGGCGCGCACGCCGGCGATCCGTTCGTTGAACTTCGACAGGCGCCTGGAGCCCTTGCCGTCGAGTCCGCGCACGTGCAAGTTCAGCACCGTGGCGCCAGCGTTGTAGCAGTCGACGGCCTTCTGGATCTGTTCCTCCATCGTCACCGGGATGTCTTCCGGGAAGTCTTCCGGCATCCACTCGGGGCCATACGGCGCCACCGTGATAACAACCTTGTCCATGTTCTCAGGGTGCAGGGAGTCATCGAGGAACTGCATGCTGTGTCTCCTGTTGTTCGAATGCGTGTTTCGGTGGCGGAAGTATCGGCGAATGGCATTGAAATATTTGACGACCAGGGACACACGATTTACATTTCGGGACACTCAGGGAAAACACGATGTCCTACTTTCTTCGCAGTGCCAGCCTGACCAATTACATGGAAGTTGCGCGCGCCGTAGGGCTCGATCCGCACCAGATGCTGCGCGCCGCGAAGATCAACCGGGATGTGCTGCTGGACCCGGATATCCGCATCCCCGCAGCATCGGTGGCGCGTTTGCTCGAAGCGTCGGCGCGCGACGGGCACGCGGAGGATTTCGGGCTGCGACTAGCGGAACTGAGGCAGTTCTCGAACCTGGGGCCACTTGCCTTCGTGGTCCGCGAAGAACCCACGCTGCGCCGCGCGCTGGAGTCGATGGTGCGCTACATGGGCCTGCAGAACGAGTCCCTGGCAATGCGCGTGGAGGAGATGGATGGCCTGGTGGTGATCCGCCTGCAGATCCTCAGCGACCAACCCGCAGGCTCGATGCGGCAGGCCACTCAACTGGCCGCCGGGGTGATGTTCCGGATGCTCAGCATGTTTCTCGGGCCCGCGTGGCGCCCGCGCAGCATCTGCTTTTCGCACGCGCCGCCCGAAAGCCAGACCACATACCTGCGCGTGTTCGGGATGCCCGCGCTGTTCAATCAGGATTTCGACGGAATCGTCTGCGTGGCCTCCGATCTGGAAGCGCCGCTGCCGTCCTATGACCCGGTGATGGCGCAGCAGGTCAAACGCTACCTGGGCACGCTGCTGGCGCAATCGAATACCACCATGGCGGACAAGGTGCGCAAGCTCGTCTACGCATTGCTGCCAAGCGGCATGTGTTCGATCGACCGGGTGGCTCAGCACCTTGGCGTGGACCGGCGCACCATCCACCGCCGACTGGCGCAGGATGGCACCACTTATTCGCAGATCCTGAACGAGGCACGCGCAGGGCTGGCCACGAGCTACATCGAGAACCGCTCACGCCCGCTGTCCGAAGTTGCAACGCTGCTCGGCTTTTCGTCGCTGAGCGCGTTCTCGCGCTGGTTTGGCAACCAGTTCGGCTGCAGCGTTTCGAAGTGGCGCACAACGCGAATGGGCGAACAGGTCGAGGAAAACTGATCGCCCAGCAAAAAGCGGCCACACGGACGGAGGCCCGTGCGGCCAAGGGCGAATTTCGAATCGGACCAGGCGAGGGGAACGGGTAAAACTCGCCTGGCCGACTCACGCCAGTACAACCAAACGGTATCGCGTCAGAACTTGTGGCGAAGGCCCAGGCTCACACCCACCATGCTGCTCTGGCCGGTGCCGAGAATGTAGCTGTTGCCGGTGGCGCCGGTCGTGGCCAGCTGGTTCGTGTTCGCGGCGTCCAGCGTCAAGCCGGCATTCTTGGCGTATGCGGCGCTCAGGTACACGTCGGTGCGCTTCGAGAAGCTGTAGTCCGCCACGAAGGCGATCTGCCACGGATTCGGCGCGTGGGTGTTGTTGAAGTAGTCGCGCTTGAGGTTGTCGTAGTCATACTCCAGCGTCAGGCCCACAGCAGGCGTCACCTGGTAGTTCGCGCCGATCCAGTAGTAGTCGTCGCGCTGAAGCTGGGCGCCGGTACCGTTGTTATCGACCTTGCCCCAACGGTAGCCAGCCATGATCTTGGCGACCTGGCCGATGGCGTAGCTGCCGGCCACCGAAGCCTTCTTCAGCGTGGCAGTGGTGCCCTGGTAGACGCCGGCGGCGTTGTTGACCGACGGGTTCCACTGGTCATAGGCAATCGCTGCGCCGAACGGGCCAGCCGAGTACGTGAATGCGCCGCCGAAGGCGCTGTCGCGGCGGAATGCGCCCGGGACTTCACCGTTGCCACCGAAGGCGCTTGCACCACCCTGGATCGCCAGGTTCGGCACACCAGCACCGAACGAGAAGTGGGCCAACGCGGTCACCGGACCGAACACGCCCGTGTAGGCAATGGTGTTGTCTTCACGGAAGTTGTTGCCGGCCATGAATGCCGCCGGTTCATACTGCGTGGCATACGCCGTCGGCATGAAGTTGGCCATCGCCACGAACAGCGAGGTGTACTGGCGACCCAGCGTGATCTGACCGTAGGTGTTGTGCGAAATACCGACGAAGGCCTGACGACCGAACAGACGGTTGCTCTGCTGCATCGTGCCGTTATCGACGGAAATGCCGCTTTCCAGCACGAAGATGCTCTTCAGGCCGCCGCCGAGATCCTCGGTGCCACGAAGACCCCAACGCGAACCAGACAGGCCGCCGGAGTTCACGCGGAACACGTTGTTGCCGGCACCCGGGTTCGCGGTAAAGCCCGCAGCCGAGTACGGCGCCACATGGTTAGCGAATTCCAGGCTGGTGTCGAGCACGCCGTAGAGCGTAACGGCAGACTGCGCGTAAGCGCTGCCGGTACAGGCGAGCAGTGCGGCCAAGGCCATGCCCTTGAGCTTCATAGGTCAATCTCCTCTCTTTTTTCTCGATTGCTATTTGGGGGGTTCCCGTCGGAAATGGTTACTGCGGTTACTTCACTGGACAAAACAAAAAACGGTACGCCTCGGGCACGGTCAGGCGCGACGCATCAGGCGCTCCACGAGCGTCATCGCGTACGGCCATTCGCCGTAGCCCGCGGCGGGATTCAGATGGCCGACCTCGCCGAGATCAACCAGTTTGCTGCCCCAGTCGCGTGCCATCTGCTCCACGCGATCGAAGCGCGCCAGCGGATCGTTGCGGCTGGCGCCAACGATGCTGGGGAAGGGCAGGGGGCGACGCGGAATCGGCAGCCAGCCGTGCTCGTCGAGCGTGGCGTGTGTGGGGTAGCCGGCGGGCATCGGGTTCTCGAGGTCGGCCGGCGCGGCGAGCAGCGCGGCGCGGATCTTGCGGTGATGCTGGGCCGCCCAGTGGACGGTGATCATCACGCCGGCGCTATGCGCGACGAGGACCACGGGGCCATCGATCTCGGCCAGGGCTTCGTCCAGCGCGGCCACACGTGCCGCGCGGCTCAGCTTGTCATGCTCGAGCGGCTGTACCGATCGGGAGTTGGGAATCTGCGCCTGAAGCAGTGTCTGCCAATGCTCGGGCACGTGGTCGCGCAAGCCGGGAACGAACAGTACGGTGGTGTCAGCCAGAAAGTCCATTGCGAAAATCGGTAAGTGGTGTTGGGGTCAGCTATTGCCGGCGGCGGCACGCATACGCTCCAGGCGGTGTACGTCCGCGCTGTAGGTGCGACGCCCGATAACGAAGCAGACGGCGGCCAGCAAGCCAACCAGCGGCAGGAACTGCAGCGCGCCGCGCAGACCGATGTGATCGGCGATCAGGCCGGTGAAGAACGGACCCGGCGCGAGCCCAAGCAGGTTGTTGACCAGCGTGAGCGTGGCAAACGCGGAGCCATGAATCGCCGGCGAGGTCAGGTTGGCCACCGCGGCGCTGGCGGGGCCGGCCGTGCCGCCTGCCAGCAGCATCCCGGCGCCGATCAGCACGAGCTGGGCCGTGCCCGGCGGCAACTGGAAGGCTGCGCCCAGCAGCACGCAGCACAGCACGCTGTATGCGATGGCCACGATCCACTTGCGGGTCGGGATATGGCGGGAAATCCAGTCGGTAAAGGCCCCGCACATGATCATGCCGGCGCCACCAATCAGCACGAAAGCGGCGGCAGTCAGGCCGGCTTGTGCGCCGCTCATGCCGTAGTAGCGGCCGAAGTAGCTCGGCAGCCAGGCCAGCATCGAAGCCATGACGAACAATTGCAGCGCGCTGCCCACATAGGCGCAGAGAATCGAGCGGGTGGAGAACAGCGCGGAGACCAGCGGGCGAAGCTCCAGCTTGGCCTGCTTCTGGCTGGCGGAGACGTCCTCGCCAAGTTCCTGGCGGCGGGCCAGCAGGCCCTTTTCCGTAATCAGCAGGCGGTACAGGGCCACCAGGATCAGGCCGAAGATCGCCATGCCGGCGAAAGCAACGCGCCATCCGAAGTGGGCGGAAATCACACCGCCCAGCCCCATGCCCAGCACCGAGCCGAAAGCGCCACCGGCGATGAAGGCCGCGCTGAGGCTGGCACGCAGGTGCCGGGGGAATACCGAGACCACCACGGCGATGCCGACGCTGCCGTAGGCGGCCTCGCCAATACCAACGCAAAGCCGTGCGATGAACATCTCGCCGAAGGAGTTGGCCAGCGCGCAACCGAGCGTGGCCAGGCTCCAAAGCGCCGCCATCAGCGTCAGGCTGCGCACGCGGCCCCAACGGTCCGCCAGGATCGACAGCGGGAAGGTCAGCACCCCCACCATCAACGCAACGACGCCGCCCAGGGCGCCCAATTCGGTGTCGCTAAGTCCCCACTCGAGCTTGAGCATCGGGAACAGGGCATTCAAGACCTGCCGGGACATGTAGTCCGAGAGGAGCAACCCAAAGCTCAGTGCGAAGACCAGCCACGGGTAGTATCGCGACAGCCTGGCCTTGGCAGGCGCGCCTGCCATTGGCGCAAGGGTGGAACGGTATCCGTGCATGTCTGCCTCCTATATGACCCGTGACATCGTGATGACAGCATCGGGTCGTGACCGGCGAAGTATCTAGGATTGGCAGCCCACGGTTTGATCATTCGGGACAACGTTTTTGCATCTTGGGACAGTCGGGGAAAACGAGAGGATGCACGGAAGATGTGCTGTGACGCTTGCTTCATTGCAGAAGTCAACGCTCAGCCGTTGACCTGTCACAAGCTGGGGGCGGTATTGAGGATTGATTCCGGACAGACATGACGCGCAGAATTGTTATGTTGGAGCAAAAGAGGACAAAAATGCATTTGACATCCCCACATACCCTCTCACTGACCTTTCAGCCCAAATATTCATTGGCCATGCGCGCGTTGCACTGGCTGGTGTTCTTGGGCGCCGTGGTCGCGGTTGCGGCGGTGGAATTTCGCGACGTGTTCCCGAAGGGCAGCACCGAGCGGGCCGCGATGATGGCGATTCATGAGTCCGCGGGCATCACGATATTGGTGTTGATGCTGTTGCGTCTGCTGGTGCGAGTGAGCCAACCGCTCCCTCCGCCACCGGCCGGGGACCCACGATGGATGGACCGCGCAGCAAGCGCCATGCATTTCGTGCTGTATGTGCTGATGCTGGCCATGCCGGTGCTCGGCATGTTGGCGGTGGCATGGAAGGGCAGGACCATCCCGGTCTACGGCTTCCAGCTGGCGCTGCCGCTTGCGATCAACGAGCCGTACTCAAAGCTCGCGAAGGAGATTCACGAAACTGGCGCCACGTTCGTGTACATCTTCGTCGGCCTGCACGCCGCAGCCGCCTTGTGGCATCAGTTCGTCCTGAAGGACCGGCTACTTCGCCGGATGATCTAGGCTGGCCACCGTCTGCTGCGACCACCCGCCGCCCAGCGCCTTGTAAAGGCCTGCGCGGCTGGTGAGTCTGGCCAGTTCGATCGTCACCATCTTCTTCTGCGCGTCGTAGAGTTGCCGCTGCGCATCAAACACGGGGAAGTAGTCATCCACCCCGTTCTTGAAGCGGATTTCCGCCAGCCGCTTGGTTTCGGAAACTTCCTTTGTCAGCGCTTCCTGCGCCACGGTCTGCCGGTCGTAGGTGCCGCGCGCGGCCAGGCCGTCGGCAACTTCCCGGAACGCACCCTGAATCGTTTTCTCGTAAGCCGCCACGTTGATGTCCTTCTGCACCGTGGCGATATCGAGTCGTGCCTGGTTGGCCCCGGCGTTAAAGATCGGCAGGGTGATCTGCGGCGCGAACGCCCAGGCCATGCCGCCCGTGAACAGCGAGGCGAGCGCCGTGCTGGCCACGCCCACGGTGGCCGTCAGCGAAATCTGCGGGAAGAAGGCCGCCCGCGCCGCGCCAATGTTGGCATTGGCCCCCTTGAGCTGGTGCTCGGCCGCCATGATGTCCGGCCGTTGCTCCATCAGTGTCGATGGCACCCCGGCGGGCAACTCTGCCACATACGAACTATTCGCAAACGGTTGCGGGGGCGGCAGATCCGCCGGTAGCTGGCCGCCGATCAACAGCGCCAGCGCATTCTCGTCCTGCGCCACCTGTCGCGTGAACTGCTCCACATCCACCTGCGCGGTCTGCACCTGGGTCTGCCCGCGATGCATGTCGATCTCCGCCATGCCGCCGGCGCTCTTGCTGCGGCTGATCATCAGTGCGGCATCCTGCTGGACCTTGAGCGTTTCTTTCGACAGCCTGAGCAGTTCCTGGTCGGCCTGCCATGTCAGGTAAGCGCTGGCCACTTCCGCCACCAGACTGATCTGCGCGCTGCGCCGCACCTCTTCGATCGCCAGATATTGCTCCAGCGCCTCGTGCTTGAGGCTGCGCACCCGCCCGAACACATCGAGCTCGAATGCACTGAAGCCTACGCCCGCGGTCCATGAATTGATCACGGCGTCTTGTCCGGGCGCGCGCAGATCGTTGTTCAGCCGGGTACTGGCAAAGCCTGCATTGGCGTTGATCGCTGGAAACTGCGCGGCACGCTGGATCCGGTACTGCGCGCGCGCCTGATCGATCGAAAGCGTCGCGATACGCAGGTCACGGTTGTTCGCCAACGCCAGCCCGATCAGCGTGCGCAAGCGTGGGTCGGTAAAGAAGTCCTCCCAGCCAAGGCTCGCGGCGGGCGTGGCCTGTTCCGGCTGCGCCTGGCCCGTGGGCCCCGTGTTGGCGCTTTCATAGGCAGGGCCAGTCGGGTAGGCCTGCGGTACCGGCGACTCCGGGCGCTGGTAGGTGGGTTCCAGCGAGCAGGCAGCAAGCGCCAGCGGCACGAGGAGGGCAGGGGTCCAGCGCGGCGGGCGAATCAGGGAGGTTGGCTTTCTTTTCATGGTTCATCCGGTAAATGCGCGACGCAGCAATTGCACGATGGCCACACGCGGGCGGCCGCGGTGCGCGATGTTGTGAGCCGGTTCGCCGAACAGCATCCGGATCAGCCGATGGCGTCCCGCCATGTCCGGAAACAGTTCGATGCCTAACAGATGGCCCTGCGTGCGCGCCACGCGGCAGGTCACCCAGCCCAGTTCGGAGAGCCAGACCGCTCCCGTGGCGCCAGCTTCCACCCGACCAGCGGCATCGCTGATCAGGCCGATGCCGTTGCACGACATGTCCTGCGTGACGCCATCGAATTCACGTGGCAAGCCGTCGCTGCCGTAAATGCAAAGGCGGGCACGCTCGCGGTGTGGAAAGCGCTCTTCCTTGCGCGGCCGGGGCAGTTCGAAACAGACCAGCAACGAGGCCAGGTACAGGATCATCGAGATCACGGTCCAACCGATGTTGAAGACCACACCGCTGGCCGTGCCGTCGGCGGCCACGGCGCGCCCAAGGCCCATGGCGGCCAGAACGAACAGCGCGCCATAGAACGCGGCGAACTTGCCGTGGACGACCAGCTTTGACCGGTCCAGCCCCTTGTTCGTGACCTTGAACGGCCTGCCGAACGGCTTGAAGATGGCACTGACCAGTGTTGCGGAAACCGCCATGGCTGCCACGATCTGCGTGACCTCGGTAAAGATCGGCATCGCCCGCGCGCCTGTGATCCAGATGCTGTAGGCCCAGTAGAGCAGTAGCGCCGGCACGCCGAACGCGAGGAACTGCATTGGCTCGCCGTACAGCGTCGGCACATTGAAATACCAGTACAGCAGCGGCCCGGCCAGCAGCATCAGCGTGAACGGGCGGCTCAACCAGTGCAGCAGCCCGTGCACATAGTGCAGGCGTTCGCGCAACGTATAGCCGGGTCCGCGCAGCGGCCCGTCGGCGGTGAGCGCCACCTGGATCGTGCCCAGTCCCCAGCGACTGCGCTGGCTGATGTATTCAGGCAGGCCCTCCGCCGACAGGCCCACGCTCAGGCGCTCATTGAGCCAGCGCGTGATATAGCCATGCGGCATCAGCTTGTAGGTCAGGTGAATATCTTCCGTCACGGTGCCGATCGGGAAGCCACCGATCCGGTCCAGCGCCTCGCGGCGTACGACAAACGATGTGCCGATGCAGAACGCGGTACCCCAGGCGTCCTTCGACGGCTGCATGACATCGAAGAATGCGCGCTGCTCGTCCACCCAGCACTCCGTGGAGCGAAGATTGTATTGGATCGGGTCGGCGTTGTAGTAGAACTGGGGCGTCTGCACCACGCCGACCTGTGGATCGTCGAACAGCCCGACGATGCGTAGGAGGATGTTCCGGTTGGGTGCGAAATCGGCGTCGAGCACCATGATGAATGGCGCGCCGCCATCGAGTTCCGCGCTGTGCCGCAGGCCGTTGTTCAGGTTACCGGCCTTGGCGTGGGCGTTATCTGGCCGGGTCACGTAGCGTACCCCGACCTGATCGCAAAACTCGCGCAGCCAGTCGCGACGGGTGTCATCGAGCACCCAGACGCGGAAGTTCGGATAGTCGATGTCCAGCGCGGCAACGATGGTCTTCTCGAGCACGTCGAGGCCTTCGTTGTACGTGGCGATAAAAATGTCCACCGGCGGCGCTTCCCGCCCGCGTCGCAACGCGGCCTCGCCGGCGTCAGCCTCGGCGCTGTGATCGGACGTGCGGGTCATGATGACGATCGAGATCAGCGTGTACGCGATGGTCAGGCTCTCGAAGCCGAAGAACGCATGCGCCCACACGCTCGGGAAGTCCATGCGCCATTCCGGCAAGGTGTCGGTGAACCGCCATACGTAATAGACCAGCAGCAGCACGCCGGCCGCGGCGCCGAAAAGCCAGCGATCCAGGGTGCGTTGCCGGTCGCCGCGCAGGCAGAGCAGGGCGATCAGGAATGCGCCGGCATTGATCTGCATGAGCATACGGCCATCGAGATACTCGGCAAACATCGTTACTCCTATCGTCACTCGTTGGGTGCGTTGGCGAGACCATTGCCCGGGCCACTGACGGACGCCGTCGTGGCTGCGCAGTTCGCACGGCATCCCCCCGGCTGGAACGGATTCCAGCCCGTGGCGGCCAGTACGGCCCAGGCCGTGGCGCCAAGGTGGGGCAGGTGGAAGTAGTAAAAGTCCTCGGTCTTCGAATCGGGGCCGATCGACAGCCCCGTTTGAATCCGTTTCTCGGGCGTGGCGAAGAGCATTCCGTCCGGCGCGCGCTGCGACAACAACAGCGGCCAGAGCGGACCCGCGACATCGGCATGGTTGGTGGCCAGCAGCACCAGCGCGGCCTGGCCGGTGCCTTCCGTCCAGACGCCATCGGGATCGGCCTTGAAGCCGAATCCGCCATTGACGGCATGCCGGGTGCGTGCCCAGTCCAGCGAGCGCTGCCAGGTGCCGGCGGCATCCGGGATGGCAATCAACGGCCACAGCGATGCATCGAGCGCCGAGGGCCCACCGTTCAGCGTCCGGCCGTCATCGCGGGTGCCGATCGCGAAACGCCCCTCGCGCGACTGCCACATGCTCTCGACGAAGTGCCGCGCCCGCTCCGCGCCCGTGTTCCAGCGCGGATCATTGCTGTATCTGGCCAGCCAGCGGAACGCGGCATAGGCATCGACGTTGTGCTCGGTGGACTTCCACCCCTGGCGCTCGGGATTCGGCTCGTGTCCGAAGTACCCGCCGATGTACGCGCCGGGACGGTCCGCGTTGAAAGTGTCCTTGTCGACCCATCCCATCAGCGCCTTGGCCCCGTCGAGATAGGCGGGCGCGCGAGTGGCTTCATACGTGGCCAGCAGAAGCAGGGCGGCCCAGACGACATTGCCGGTGGCGGTGCCCACCTGGTAGCGGTCCTCGAACCAGCGCTTGCTGGCGTCGTCCCACCAGCCCGGCAATGGCACAGGCCCGTTAGGTATCGCACCCGCCCGGTAGGCATTGCGCAGACGGCCGTCATGGTAGTGGCGGTCGCGGCTCATCCCCGCCAGCACGCCATCGGCAATACGCCGCGCCGCATCGCGCTGGCCGCAGGCGATCAGTGCGATACCGGCCAGCGCGTTGTCATAGACGAAAGCCGATTGACGCAGCGGCGCCGGCAACGGCTCGCCACCGGGCGCGGGCTCGTAGCTGGCCAGCCATATCGGGCCTGAGCCCGGAACGGCCGCCACGCGCTGCGCCAGCGTCTGGCAACCGCTATCGCGCAGTTGCGCGCGGGCGTCGGCTGACGATGCCGCAAAGGTGGGCGACGCGGCCAGAATGCATGATGCGGCGAGGCAAGTAGCCAGCCGGATGCCCCCGGCTGCCAACCCCTTTGACGTATGACGCTGCACGGTTGTCTCCTTCCTGCGGGCGTTGCGTGAGTGGCTTCGCGCCTGCTCGATCAAACCGGATAGGCTCTGGTCAGATCAGGCGGGTGAACCACGGGCGATCGAGGCTGACCTTGGCCCAATGGCCAAGCGCGCACCGATCGGTACTGCCACTGCCGCGGTTGCGCAGATCAGGGAGCGGCTTGTTGAGCTTCGCGATCAGGTAAATCTCGTTTTTCTCGATTGGCGGGAAGGGAACGAAGTAGCGCGCCTGATCGCCTTCCGGGGCACGCGGCATGATCTCTGCAACGGTGCCCGGCTGCGGCGTGGGAACACCATCGACCAGCACGGTCAGCTTCGCGCCTGGCAGCAGATCTTTGCTGAGGCTGCGCGGGAACACGGCCACGACGTTGGGCTGGCTGCAGTTGGTGGTGCGCATCAGTGTGGCGCCGGCGGCAACCCGCGTGCCCGGTGGCGTCAGCACATCCTCGACGATGCCACTCGCATACGCCTTGATATCGAGATTGGATACCCGGTCGAGGCGTTCCTGCTCCGCCGTCACGAGCTTGTCGACCTCGGTGCCGTACTGCTCCAGTTGCGTGATCTCGGCCTGCGTCTGCGTGATCTCCGCCTTCAGCTCATCCTGCTTCTGCGACAGCGCGCCCAACGCGCCGTCCGCGCTCGAACTGAACACCTTGCTACGCGCGGCTTCGCTGCTGTTGCGCGCGCTGTCGAGCTCCGCCTGGATGGCATCGCGCGAACCGGCCAGCACGGTCAGCTGGTTCCGGGACGCATCGGTATAGGCCTGGCTGACCGCGCCCGCCCATTGCATAGCCTGATTGCGATTGACCACGTCCTCCTGCGCGTCGATCTGCTGCTTCGCTACCGCCAGCCGGGCCTCGATGCCACGCACGCGCGAGGCGTGCTCGCGATCCGCCGACGCCTGGTAGCGCTTGATATCGCCACCCGTCGACGCCATGCGCGTCTGGTCCGCCTCGAGCTTCACCTTCGCGGCCTCCAGGCGCTTCTGGTTATCGAGTTGCTTCCCGGTCAGTTCCACCAGCAGCGCGCGGTCCATATTCGGGTTCTGCAACGCCATCAGTGGATCGCCCGCATTGAAGCTGCCGCCTACCGTCACGACTTGCTTGGTGACCACGCCTTCCACCGGCGTGGTTACGAGGGTGACAGGACTATTTACGATCGCGCGCTCGGACGACCGCGTGAAGATGTACGGGAACATCACCGACAGGACCACCCAGATGATGAACACCACCATCCCATAGCTGGCCAACCGAGGTACCACCCGCCATAAGGGCAGGCCTGGCACGCCCGCGCGCCGTTGCATCAGCGAGTCGTGGTGCGGTGGGTGTTGAGACGGTTTGACCCGTGCGGGTACCGAGTCCTTCTGGTCAACTTTCTTATCCATGCCGCCTCCGGATAAAAGGTGGGCCACCCGAGATAGCCAAAGCCATCGCGGTCAGCAATAGGCAACAAGCTGCCGCCACGCGAGCGAATCCCCACCCGCGCAGTGCGCAGTGCTTCGTCCCCCAGATTGTTTGTTATGCGCCGTTGCCCCGGGCCGTCACAACGCCGCCGGAACAGGCTTCTGGATCGATACCGCCGACCCGATGAATTCACGCGCCCCGATTGCCGATATGATTGTGGGCACGTGTAGATAGAGTGAGGCGCAAGCGCCAGAGAAACTCAGGACACAACATCACTTGATTGATGCGATGCAGCGCAGGAGCGTTTCAAAGTTAGACAAGTTGAGCCCTGCGTGCTGTAAGAATGTGTAAGGCCTGCATTTCAAGTCGCTTACAACGCGGCAAGTTCAGCGCTTGGCATTACACTTGCGCTGCGACACTCGAGAACGATAAGGAGCTTTGAATGACAGCGATCGTACTGGCGATGGATGGGTCCACCTACAGCCGACATGCGGCAACATGGCTCGCATCGACGACATGCCTGGCCCAGCCCCTGATCGTGCATGTGGTGCACGTGTCGCCGATACTCGGACGCACCGGATTCAGCGCCGTTGACTTTGAAACCGAGAATCGTGAAGAAGCACGTGTGGTGTTCGAATCGGCCAGAGGTCTGCTGGAAGGGCGAGTGAGCGAATTGCACGAGCACTGGCTGCGCGGCAACGCATCGGAGGAGATCCTTCGGTTCTCCACCGAGAACGCCGTGGACCTGATCATTGTGGGCGCCAAGGGCATTGGCGCGCTCCGGTCCTCGATCATCGGCTCTGTGGTATCGAAGATCGCGGCGCAGTCCACGGTGCCTGCGCTTATCGTCAATCCGACCGACCAGGAAGGCTAGGGCGGTTCCTCCCATCCTGCCAGATGTGCCTGCATGGGCCTGCATGGGCCTGGTGGCGCTATCGGAATGAGGCGAGGCGGCTCTTTCTGGCCAGGGTGACGCAGAAAGTACGAGTGGACGGACCAAGGCCGCCCAACGACGCCAGAAGCATTTTGATAGTGCCTGTTACAGATTGGCGCGCGTCGCCTATCCTGATGAGACTGCAAGGAGACGCATCATGTGCCGCTGGCTGGCTTACTCAGGCAATCCCATCCAACTGGAAACGGTGCTGTTCCGGGCCCAGCACTCGTTGATCGATCAAAGCCTGCATTCGCGGCTGGGCCACACCACGACCAACGGCGACGGCTTCGGCATGGGGTGGTATGCCAAGCATTCCGAGGAACCGTTCCGGTACCGTTGCATCCACCCGGCCTGGAACGACATCAACCTGCGCGAGGCGGCGCGCGCCATCCGGGCTGCGAAGTTCGTCGCGCACATCCGCGCGGCAACCGACACCCCGGCCCAGGAAACCAACTGTCATCCGTTCCGCTACGGTAAATGGCTATTTGCCCACAACGGGCTGATCCGCCAGTACCCGGAGGTCCGGCGCGAACTGATGCTTTCGATCGCGCCCGAACTGTTTCGCTGGATCGAAGGCTCCACGGACTCGGAGGTCATGTTCTATCTGGCGCTGACTTTCGGGCTGGAGCAGGACCCACGCGAAGCAATGGAAAGGACGGTGGGACTGGTGGAACATGTGGGGCGGCGCCATGGCGTCGAGTTTCCCGTGAACATGACCATTTGCGCGACCGACGGCGATCAGATCGTGGCGGTGCGGTATTCCAGCGAAGGGGACTCGCGCTCGCTGTTCCATAGCAATTCGTTTCGACACCTACGTGAGCTATATCCGGAGAATCCACGTATTGCCGCAGTGGGCGACGACGCCGTGCTGATCCTGTCCGAGCCTCTGGTGGATCTGCCTGGCGCCTGGGCGGAAATCCCGGAAGCCACGTTCATGCAAGCCAGACAGGGGACGGTCGATTACTACCCGTTCATCCCGACGTATTCGGAGCCTTGATGGATCGCCATGGCATGAAGCATGGATTCTCAGGCTTGGATCGAACAGGAAACACGGCCGCCGCGCCGTACTGTCCAAGCGCTCGGATCACAATGTTCGAGCGCAGTATCGCGATCACGACGCAGGATCTTGTGTCCGGGGCTGTGAGGCGCCCGGCAATCAGCGTGCTGCTCTCGCTGGATGACACGCCATTCTCCATTTCAATCAACGATGTGCCGGCGCCCAAAGCGCGGGCTTTTATCGTGCGAGAGCTTGCGCCGCGCGCCATCCAGGCCTTGAACTGCCAGCTTCTGAGCCTCAGTCTCGATCCCGGGCATCCGCTTTTCCTGTCGACACGCAAGGCATTGGGAGACAAGGAGTTCCTTGCGCTTCCAGACGGACCGCTGCGGGCCTGCCGCGATCCACTGCGCGAAGAACTGCTTGGCACCGTGCCTCGCCAGCCGGACGACCGGCTCATCGAAGCACTGTTGTCTTCGGCACCGGATTTCTCCCCCCATTTGCGGGAGAAATCGGCTTCGCGCCGCGAGGACCTGCTCGCGGAATTCGAATCGCTATGGACTGAGCCGCATCTCGCGAGCAAGCTGGCCACAGCGATGGACCTTTCGGTGAGCCGCCTGTCCCATCTATTCGTGGAGGAGGTCGGCGTACCGCTTCGGACCTATACCCTCTGGCGGAAGTACCGACACGCATGCGCAAGGCTGCAATCTCCTGGCAGCCTGAGCACGCTGGCGCAGGATTGCGGCTTCTCGGATGCCGCGCACATGACACGAACCTTCGTCAGCTACCTGGGTTTCTCACCGATCACGGTAAAAAGCCTGAGCCATATCCATCGACCGGCCGAAGCACACCGTGCCTGAGGTGGGGCAGCAGGGCGGGGGAATACCAGGAATCACTCGCGATGCAGCGCCCAGGTGAATGTATAGCCCTCCAGATGGACCTTCACGGCTTGTTCGATCTCGGCATCTGGCGCCACTAGTCGCACATCGACATGCAGACCGCGCTTTCCGCCCGCGCTCACTTCGACCGCTCTCAGCGCGCTGGACGCAATTGTCTCCAGCGCCGGTCGCAGCAGTAGCTCGGCGGCCTTGACCCGCAAAGCAGGCTTGAACAGCTTGCCGACGGCCGTAGTTGGCAACTGGTCCAGCACGTGGATCGCTTTCGGCCAGGCCGGCCGCTCCGCAATCCGCTCTTTGACAAAGGCATCGAGTTCTTCGAGATTGATGTCGACACCAGGCTTTGCCACGACAAATACGACCGGCAATTCGCCTGCGTACTTGTCCGGCAGAGAAACGGCCGCTGCGAGGGCGACGGTAGGGTGCGTCATCATCGCCTGTTCGATCATTCCCGGATCGATGTTGTGGCCGCTGCGGATGATGAGGTCCTTTGCGCGTCCGGCGATGAAAAGCTTGCCCGCATCGTCGAAGTAGGCGAGGTCTCCGGTGTTCAGCCCACCCTCGATAAAGACTCCGGCATTCTGGCTCGGATCGCGATAGCCGCGCGAAACATGCGGCCCCTCGACAAACAGGACACCAACCTCATGCGGGTCGCAATCGTCCCCCAGACCTTGCTCGGCGTCCTGGCGTCGCACACGCAGCCTCGTGAACGGGAGCCGATAGCCCACGGAACCCACTGTCGGGCGCTGGCCTGCCGCATCCGCCGCCGTCGCACCACCAGTTTCCGTCATGCCAAGCAGCTCGTGAAGTTCGACGCCAACTACCTCGGCAAAGCGCTTTGTCACGCTGAATGGACACGATGCCGCCCCAGTCAGGCCGTATCGAATCGATGAAATATTGGCATCGACCGGGACGTTGAGCAGGGCGCCGAGAGCCGTCGGCACAGCGCCGAAAATCGTGATGCCGAACCGCTCAATGATCTTCCAGATCCCCATTACCATGGCGGGATTCCGGAATCCTTGGGCCGAGAGCATGATGATATGACCACCCGACAGCAGGACCGACAAGGTACTCACGATCGTCCCGCCAACATGGAACAGTGGCATGCCGTTGGTCACCCGGTCATCCTTGCGTATGCCAAGCAGGCTTGCAGCCCCCAGCGCGGCGGCAAGTTGATTCTTGCTGGTATGCGCGACAAGCTTGGGCAGCCCGGTCGTCCCTCCGGTGTGGAAATACGCGACAACCGCGTCGCTGTCGCCCGAGGGCTCCCACGTTGCGCCGCCATGCGCGACACTGTCCGCCAGGACCGCATTGAAATCGATGGCAAAGTCTGGAGCAGAGCCCGGCCCGACTGCCACAAGATGAACATCCGGAAGATTCGCCCGGATCGCCGCGACGCGCTCCGCAATGCCAGGGATCTCGCCCTTCGGAAACACGAGAACATCGGCAGCCGAATTACGGACAAGATCGACGATCTCGTCAGGCTGAAGGAAGGGGTTGAGCGGCACCGCGAAACCGCAAGCTTCGGCGCCCCAGAGCACATAGTGCGTTTCGACGAAGGACGGCAGGATATAGGCCACGCCACAGCCCGGGCCAGCCAGTTCCGAAAAGAACCGCGCTGCCGCCGTAATGTTGTCCAAAAGCTCCCGATAGCTCACTGTCCGGGCCGGCCCATCCGCCGAATCGATGTAGGTCAGCGCCGGCGCATCGCCATGCCGCTGGGCGCTAGCGCGAATCGCGCCGTAAACCGTGCCACCGATCGCCGCGTTCCATGCCTGAACCGCGACGCTGGAGCGCTCCAGCGCTTCAATTTCCGTAAGGCTCGATACGGGAGGTATGCTGAATTCCATTGGCGTCTCCATGCTGTAGGTCGCTATCGTTGCTGTACTTTATGCAACAGGATGCTGACAGACCAGAGCGGCGGCGTCTTGAAGATTTCAGCTATGGACGACCGATCGTGAGCGTGATTTCAGGTGCTTATAGTATTTAACATAAGATAGATTATTGACATGCTTCATGTTGGCCATTATTAGTAATGTCACCTTTGCGATGATTAGAGATGTCACCTGAGGCTGTCTCCCCGTAGGCTCCGAGGTTCGTCGGGCGCTTTGGGAGGCAGCCGTGCACGAACAAGGATTGGTGACCATGAGCATGCGCGAAGTTGACCGCATGAAGGTGATCCAGGCCGTGGCCGATGGGCATCTGGCGCGCTGGCGGGCGGCCGAGCGTCTGGGCATCAGTGCCCGGCATGTCAGGCGGCTGGTCTTGCGACTCCAGGAGGACGGGCCAAGCGGACTGGTCTCGCGCAAGCGCGGGCGCGCCAGCAACCGTCAATTGCCCCCTGGTCTGGAATCGCGTGTGCGCGGTCTGATCCGGGATAGCTACGCCGATTTCGGGCCGACCCTGGCGGCCGAGAAGCTGCGCGAGCGCCATGGCATCGAGATCTCGCCGGCCTGCGTGCGCCGGATCATGATCGACGCCGGTTTCTGGGTGCCCAGGAAGCTGCGCCCGCCGAAGGTGCACCAGCCACGCAACCGCCGGGCTTGCCTGGGCGAGCTGGTGCAGATCGACGGCAGCGACCACGCGTGGTTCGAGGACCGGGCGCCGGCCTGCACGCTGCTGGTCTACGTGGACGATGCGACGGGCCGGCTGATGCAGCTGCGGTTCGTGCCGACCGAATCGACGCTGGCGTACTTCACCGCGACGCGGGCCTACCTCGAGCGCCACGGCAAGCCGATGGCGTTCTATTCGGACAAGGCTGGCATCTTTCGGTCCAACCAGCGCCAGTCGCCCGAGGAACGCGGCTACACGCAGTTTGGCCGGGCGCTGTTCGAGCTGAACATCGACATCCTGTGCGCCAACACGAGCCAGGCCAAGGGTCGCGTGGAGCGGATGAATGGCACGTTGCAGGACCGTCTGGTCAAGGAGCTGCGCCTGCGTGGCATCTCCAGCATGGCGGCGGCCAACGCTTATGCGCCGGCCTTCATCGCGGACTTCAATGCGCGCTTTGGCAAGGTGCCGCGCAGCGACTTCGATGCGCACCGGGCGCTGCGCGGCGACGAGGACCTGGCACGGATCTTTACCTGGCGCGAATGGCGCAAGGTCTCGCAGAGCCTGACGCTGCAGTACGACAAGGTGCTGTACCTGATCGAGGATCGGCCGGAGCACCGCGGGCTGATTCACCGCTACATCGAGGTGGCCGAGTATCCGGACGGGCGGGTCGAGCTGTGGGCCGACGGCGCTTCCCTGCCCTACACGACGTATCACCGGCTCTCGGAGATCGACCAGGGCGCGATCGTCGAGAACAAGCGGCTGGGGCACGTGCTGGCGATTGCCGCGCGCGTGCAGGCGCTGCGCGACGACCGGCATCGCACGGGGCCGTCGCGCACGCTCTCGGGCGAGCCGCCGCGCCCGGCCACGGTGCCCTTGAACGTCAAGCGGCAGCGGCTGATCAACCGGCTCGATCTGGAGCGCGCGATGGCTGCACATCAGAATGCGGACATTTTAACTTTGCCCACCGCGACGTCACCGCCCCACCCTGAGCAAAACTCGGTCGCCTCAGGCCAGCGCCACCGCCCGACAGCCCCCCACAACAAACATCCCACCCCGCACAAAAAGCACGCCCGGACTGACATTTCTAATTAGCGGACGGGGGGACATTTCAGAACGCCCTGGACACTTCAGTGTAAGGGCCAAGTTGTAATGTCGTACCTGGGCTAGATTGAAATGTCGTACCTCACAGCCTGATTTGATCGTGGCTTTCGGGCTTGCATGGAGCAAGAGCGCGTGCGAATTCAGGCTATCGATGCCAGATAGGTGTTGACGCTACTTCAAGTAGTGTATCTGACGCGCTCTGAAGAGCGTGGCCGCCGAACGGCCGCTCTGCGGTATTACAACGGACATCTGAACGGCCTAGCAAAGTAGCGATTGGACGACGCCTCATGACCGGTCTCTGATGCTGGCCGGAGCCCGGCAGGAACCTGGCCCACCGGCAGGAGCTGCTTGTGACAAATCTAAGTCCCAACCTGAGAACGCTTGTCCAGCAAGGGCTGGCGCAGAACTGACCGAAATCCCCCGGCGAGTTGACAGATTTACTGTCGCAACGGTGACACATTTAGTACGGTCTACGTCTCCGCCGCCCCAAGAATACGGCATTCGTCGTATGTACCTGAATCTTTCCGATTCGTAGAATCCGCTGGACGTAACCGGTCGCAGGAACGCCTGTGCGCGACCGGCGGAGCAGGAACGGCCACGCTCAGGCCGCTCCGACCAGAGACAGCGCCCGGAGTTCTCCGGGCCGCCCTAACCCCGGAATCTCATGTTCCCGATTATTTCTCACCGGCCCGCCAGTGTCCTTTGTGCCGTGGTCGTCTTCCTCGCGAGCGCCGGCCTTGCCGGTTGCAACGGCGGCGACTCTGGCAATGCTTCCCAGCCTGCAACCACAGCCACCACGCCATCCCCTGCAACGTATGCGGTGGGTGGCACGGCCAACGGCCTGACTGGCACCGGCCTGGTCCTGCAGAACAACGGGGGCGACGATATCGCCGTGGCGGCCAATGGCGCGTTCGCATTCGCAACGCCGGTGGCCAGCGGAGCGGCTTACGCGGTGACCGTGAAAACCCAGCCGAGCGCACCGCCTCAGACCTGTACGGTTAACAACGGCAGTGCCACCATGGGGAGTGCTGCAGTCAGCAGCGTCACCGTGCTCTGCTCGATCAGCAGCTATCCGGTGGGGGCTACGGTGAAAGGGCTGGACCTGAACGGCCTGAGCGGCAGCGGTCTGGTCCTGCAAAACAACGGCGCCGACGACATGCCGGTGGCCGCCGATGGCACGTTCAACTTCAAGACACCGGTGGCAAGCGGCGCGAACTATGCCGTGACGGTGAAAGCACAGCCTCACTGGAACTCCTGCTCGGTCGACAACGGCGGCGGCACCGTCACCACCAGCACCGTGACGGCGAGCGTGCTCTGCTTGGAAGGCTGGACGTTCGCGGGCTCCACGGCTGGCGGCGCAGCCGCCGCGTTCTTTCATCCGATTGACGTCGCGGTCGATGGTACCGGCAACGTGTATGTGGCCGACTACGGCAACCATCGCATCCGCAAGATATCGCCCTATGGTGCGGTCACGACGCTGGCCGGATCGGGAGTTGCCGGTTCGACAGATGGCACCGGCACAGCAGCGTCGTTCAATCTGCCTTCAGGCGTTTCCGTCGACGGCGCCGGCAATGTCTACGTGGCCGATACCTACAATCACCTGATTCGCAAGATCACCTCCGCAGGCGTCGTCTCGACGCTGGCAGGCTCGGGATCGAGCGGCTCCGCCGACGGGACGGGAAGCGCCGCATCCTTCTACTATCCGTCCGACATCGTCGTGGACCTTGCCGGCAACGTCTTTGTTGCCGATACCTACAATCACCTGGTCCGCATGGTTACACCCACCGGCGTCGTCACCACGCTGGCGGGCACCGGCACCGCAGGCTTTGCCGACGGTCCGGCCCAGGCTGCCGCATTCAATCGCCCCGCGGGTATTGCGGTGGACGCTGCCGGCAACATCTACGTGTCCGATCTGGGCAACGCCAGGATTCGCAAGATCTCGCCCGCGAACGTTGTCACAACGCTGGCTGGCTCCACAACACGCGGCTCCGCCGACGGCACGGGTGCGGCTGCCTCGTTCACCAGCCTGCTTCGCATCGCAACGGATGCTGCAGGGAACGTCTATGCGGTAGATGCCGGCAGCAACGCGGTTCGCAAGGTGACGCCTGCCGGCGTCGTCACAACACTTGTTCAGCCCTCCTTCTACGATTGGGCCTATAAGGTTCCGGCCTTGCTGGCTCAGCCCTTCGGCGTGGCGGTTGATGCCCGCGGGAACATCTTCGTGGCGGACACCAATAACGCCCTGATCCGCATGTTCACGGTCCCGGCGCCGTAATCCATCGTCCGCATACGCACGCCCCGGCAACAACCAGGGGCATGCGGGAAGATCGTCTCGCGACTGCCTGCCTTGCCATTGCAAGGCGCCTTCGCGGACGGCCCTCCCGCCATAGGAATGAATCCCCCCCTCTTGCTCCACATTGCGCGCGCCCCACCCCTTGGGAAGCGGGTTCGCGCACGGGCCGCGCGATCCAATGCGCTTCAGCCCACCGCCATGTCCTCCCCAAAGTACCGGCAAGCGGTTGGCCGCCCGTTGGCGCCCCTCAGGCTCGCTCAACCTTACCGGCGCAAGGTTGAGCGACTGGCGCAGCGCTACCGGCAGGACCGCCCGTAGGGTCTTGTTTCTCGCAAATGGGGGCAACTCGGTCACCGGCAGTTGCCTCCCGGCCTGGCGTCGCGCATTCGCGGCCCGCTATTCACTGCGGACCTCAACGCGCTTTGCCAAGGAGCAGCGCAGTGACTTCGATGCCACCGGCCGCTGCACAGCGACGAGGACCTGGAGCAGATCTTCAACTGGCGCGTGTGGCGCAAGGTTTCGGCGAGTCTCACGCTGCAGTACGACAAGGTGAAGTACCTGCTAGAGGACCGGCCCGAACACCGGCGCCTGATTCACCGCCAAATTGAGGTGGCCGACTACCCGGACGGACACGTCGAGTTGTGGGCCGATGGCGCCCCCTGCCCTACACCCCCTACCACCGGCTCTCGGCGATCGATCAAGGCGCAATCGTGTAGAACAGGCGGCTGGGCAACGTGCTGGACATCGCGACCCAGGTGCGGGCGCTGCGCGACGACCGTCACCAGGCCGGCCGTTCACGGAAGCTGCTGGGCGAACCGCCGCGGCCGCACAACCCGCCGCTGCACGTGAAGCGGCAGCGGTTCCAATTCCAGTTTGGCTTCGCACACTCAAGGGGGGACGGTTCAGTTCAACCCATCGCCACACATTGAGTCTTTCCCACTGACATGCAGCGTAGTCCATTAACCTTGTTGGTGCCGGATCGTCGGCAAGCGCCGACCAGTTCAGACAGCACGGCTTGCGGCCTGTTCCAGACTAGCCCGCGCGATGACACGGTGGAACGGTGTGATTGCCGCGAGATATGTCCGTCCCAGCAAGTTATGGCAATGCACTACGGTCACCAGGACGAGCTCCCTGCCGCCTGCCGCACCCACGCGCAGCTGGATCGCGAGCCGGAAGTCGAGATGACGATCGTCCTCGCCCATCACCAGTTCCCCCGCACTCTTCGACCGCAGTGGAAAGAAACCGATCACCGGCCCTTGCGCCGCCGCAGCAATACCGACCGCACGAGACGATTTGACGCCTACTGTCGCCATTATCGTGTCCCGTACCCGCGTCAGCGCACGAATCCACCACGCCTGCCGCTCGAATCCAGCGCGCGCCAACACTTCGAGATCGTCGCTGGCCCCCGCCGGCAACTGGACCGCATACGCATCCAGCAGGTCCGCGCCCCTATAAAGCGGCGCCAGGACGCTGTCGGGTGGCATGGGTATCGCATAGGCTTTATGGGCATCGATCATCAACCAATCTCTTCATGGTTTGGGTTTAGCGCGAGCCTGCGCTAAACATTGTTTCTCTGTGCCATCAGCACACCGCGAGCCAATCGCCCCGGGAACGATGGATGGATCTGCCACGCAGTTGTCATTGCCAGGACGCCGCGATCTACTTTGAAGAACCGAACCTGCTCGGTGCCAATCCAGGCTGGATGCCAAGCCGTGTCGACCTTGATGATGAGTCTGTCCTCATCCTCGACACGACACAAACCAGAATAAGCAATCATTGTCTCGAAAAGGGCCGCCGGATCGTTACTCAGGCGCTCTCTGGATGTGAGTATCGACATCATCCTGTCGCGCTCGATGACGATATGGCCGAGTGGGTCGACACCGTATGTGTCCGCGCGCTCACCTGTATCCTCCAGCTCGACCTGAAAAGATAGAATCTTCCACCACCCGAATAACGGGCGGGCTTCGATGTCAGACATGGCCATCTCATCTCTCCTTGGTTTCGCCAACCTAAAAGTCAGACACGGGCGATTGGCTTCACGCCATCAGGCGCAATTCACCTCTGGGCCATCTGGCCAACGCCTTGCCGGATACTGAGCCCAATCAGTGCTTCGTAAAGTTCCTGCTGTCCAGCCGGCAGCACCGGCAGCAGTGTGGCGCGTCGCTTCTCGATATCGAACAGGGATTCCACCAGCCACCCCACCAGATAGAGCGCAGCAAGGCAGCCTCCAGCCGTCGCGACGCTTCCCTGGCATACCAGGGGCTGGTCCACTAACTCCAGCCCTAGAGCTTGAAAGCCTCCGCGCGCATCCGGGTGCGTTGTCGCACGACCATCAGGAAGCAGTCCAAGTCGTTCAAGGATGAAGGCGCCTGCACAGATGGAGCCAATGAACTGTCGTGTAGGATCGAGTTGGAAGGATGGTAGAAAATCCGGATGAGCAAGCGCCGCAGGTATGCCCTGCTTGCCGCTGGCAAACAACACTGCATCGGCGTGATTTGCCTCAGAGAGAGAGCCATGTGCCGAAACCGACAGTCCGTTCGCCGATCGCACGATAGAACTAGGCGCCAGGATGCGCACGTTCCAGTCCTTGGTGTTGCGGCCCAAGATGTCCCACATTAGGAAGAGGTCGATATCGGTGAATTGGTCGAACGTGACCAGTGCGATTTCTTTCAAGGTGAACTCCCGGCGAAGCGCTGCTGTGCAAAATGCAGCGGCGGTCTATGCTAATGTTCGCAGCGTATCAACCCAGATCGCACCATACACAGCCTGTATGGCGCAGACATATGAGCAAACTGACTCGCGACCACTGGGTCTCGGCTGGCCTTGAGTCCCTGGACCAAGAAGGACACGCCGGCGTCTCGGCCGAAATCCTGGCTCGTCGGTTGAACGTAACCCGTGGTTCGTTCTATCACCACTTTCGCAATCGCGAAGACTTCGTGCGTACGTTGCTGGCCAAGTGGGAAGAGGACTACACGGAGCGGATGCTTGCCTATGCAGCGCAGGGACGCACCGCCCGCGAAACCTTGATGCGCTATTTGAGCATTGCCGCTGAGAAACAGCCGGGCCGGGAAGTTGCCATCCGAGCGTGGGCGCTGCACGATCCGTTGGTGGCCGAGTTTCAGCAACGCGTTGACGCAACGCGACTGGCTTTCGCGGTCAGAATGTGCCGTCGATGGGTTCGCTCGCCTAGCCATGCAGAACTAATCGGCCAGGCGGCTCACCTGTGCTTAATCGGTGGTCAGCAGGCAGGGCTGCGACGTGACGCCAGTCGCTTCAATAAGCTCATGCAGGATGCGTTCACCCTCTTCAAAGACACACTTCCACCGCGCGCCTGAGACCACGCTGCCGGCTTAACGGCAGATCCATCCATTGTCGTCAGACATTGTGATTGACATACAGGTCAGTTGGGGTCTAGGCGCACGATTCTGGTTATCTCGTCGCGCGGCGACGAGGATCTGGCGCGGATCTTCAGCTGGCGCGAATGGCGCAAGGTCTCGCAGAACCTGACGCCGCACGCAGTACGCCAAAGTGGTGGTCCTGCAGGAGGTCAAGGTGGCCGAGCATCCCGAAGTCCATGTCGAATTGTGGGTGGGCGGTGCTCCCCTGCCCTACACGACCTATGACCGATTCCCGGAGTCAGACCAGCGCGCGATCGCGGACAACAAGCGCCTGGGGCACGCGCTGGCGATCGCGGCCGAGGTGCAAGCACAGCACATCAACCGGCTCGGCCTGGAACGAGCGATGAAGTAGCGGCTACCGACCGCGGATTCAACCGGTCGATGCAACGGCTTGATGGAATCGACGGACCGCTAAGGTTCGCCAACGGGCCTCTGAGCATCGGCCCCATCCTTAGCCTGCCAGCCTCCCCCAAGCGAGCGAAAGAGCGCGACGCTAGAGACCAGCTGACGTCGATGAATACTCTCGAGAGTGCGTTCGTTAGTGAGCGTCGTTGCCTCCACCACATTAACGTCGAGGTATGCCGCCGCTCCTTTCTTGTAGCGATCCGTCGCCTGCGCGAGCGCGCGTTGTGACGCCTGGACGGCGGCCTCCTGACTCGATGCAGCGTCCTTCAGGAGTCTCGTGGCCGCGTAGCTGTCCTCCACATCTTGCACCGCACTTAGCACGGTCTGCCGGTAGTCGGCTGCAGCAGCATCGAATTGCGCCTGGGCACTGTCCACGCCGGCTTGGCGCTTCCCTCCGTCGAAGATTGTCGCAGCCAGGGCAGGCCCCACCGCCCAGAACCGACCGGGGGCCGTAAGGAGTCCGGCCAAGCCTGAGCTCTCGACACCCCCGCTTAGATTGAGCATGAGACTCGGAAAGAACGCGGCCTTGGCAACGCCGATTTGGGAATTGGCCGCCGAAACACGACGCTCTACCGCGGCTATGTCCGGACGTCGCTTTAATAACTCGCTGGGAACTGCTGCAGGTATTTCAGGAAGTTGCGTTCCATAGGCGTCATGTGGTGCGATCGAAAACGTGCTGGCAGGCTCGCCCACCAGTGTTGCGAGCGCATGTTGCAGTTGGGTTCGCGCAAGGGTTAGGTCAGCCAATTGAGCTTTAGTACTGTCGCGCTGTGCCTGAGCCTGCGCAACGTCGCTCTCAGCCGCAATTCCGCCCTGATACCTGTTGGTGACCATCGCGAGCACCGAAGAATAGGCGTCCACAGTCTGCCGTAACAGCGATGCCTCGCGGTCAAGCGAGCGGATTGCGAAGTAATCCGTGGCGACTTCCGCCTGCAAGGTCAGCCGAACTGCGGCGACATCGTCCGCGCTTGCTTGCACCCGAGACGCTGCCGCATCGACAGTATTGCCGATTCGCCCAAATAGGTCAGGTTCCCAGGTCGCACTGAATCCAATAAGCCGGTCCGGCGTTGTCTTACCGGCCAGCGACCGGCCAACTACGTTTGCCGACACATGACTACTGGTAGCGCTAGCATTCGCGCCGGCTGTCGGAAAATACGCTGCGCGTGCAGCATCGGCCTGGGCCCGGGAATCCTGCAGCACAGCCATCGATTTCTTGAGCGTTTGGTTTGTCACGTCGATGCGTCGAATTAACGCATCAAGGTCGCCGTCATGGTAAGACGTCCACCACTCAGCGGGAATCCGACTCAGGACTGGATCGCTCGCTTCTGCATACTTCGCGGGAAGATCGATCTCCGGAACGTGGTAAATCGGTGCGAAAGAGCATCCCGCTAGCCATACACAAACCGCACTTACGGCCAGCCTCTTCACGATTTCACTCCTTGCGACGCGACCATCTGCGGCGAAGACACTCTCACACGCGCGCCGCCAACGAGCCCATCCCCCGGGTTCACGATAACCCGGGCATTCGCAGCCAGCCCGCCCAAGACCTCTACGTGCGAACCAAAGTCACGTCCCAACTGGATCTTCTGAATCGCGACCTTCCCGTTTTGGTCGACGATTGCCACCGATGCTCCGCTGGCGGGAAACATAAGCGTACTCGCGGGTAGATCCAATCCCGCCCGATCCGCTTCCGGCACGATATGGGCCTCGGCGTAGGCACCTGGCAGGATCTTTCCACCTTGACTGTCCACGTCGAGCTCGACTCGGAGACTACGGGTCACCGGGTCCATTGCGCCCGCCGTCCGCGTAATCGCGGCCGGGAAATGGTGGTCTGGCGATTGCGGTAGCGTCAACCAAGCCTTGGTGCCAGGTGCAACTGCCGCGCTCACCGACTGCGGGACCTGAACATAGACCCGAAGACGGCTGCCAGCCGAGATGTGAAACAGTTCGCGCCCCTGGTTAGGCGCACTCCCCGCATCAATAAGCGCGCCGGCGTCTACGTTCCGCGCTGTGATCACACCATCAAACGGAGCCCGAATCTGCGTGTACGAAGCCAGTTGCGCGACGCGCGCGGTATTCGAACGTGCCGAAGCTAGCAATGCCGCTTTGGCCTGCATGTCAGCGACCTTCTGGTCGGTTTCCTGCTGCGCTACCGAGTTAGTGGACTGAAGATCCTTCCACCTGTCGGCTGTAGTCTTAGCGAGTGCGTAGTTGGCAGAGGCGGTCTCTTCGTCTGCGCGTGCCTGCCGAAGTTGGTCCGCAACTTCCGGAGCGTCGATCTCGGCCAGCAGTTGACCGGCCTTTACCTCGGTGCCGATATCCACATACCACTTTCGAAGGTAGCCATTCACCCGCGCGTGGATGGCCGCGTCCTGATAGGCGCGCACGTCGGCAGGCAGCGTGATCTCCTGCGAGGATGCCGCCGGCTTCGGGGAAACAATGCTGACAACCGGAGTTTGTGCGTCGACACTGCGCTTGTGCAGAGCAGCCTCACCATGCACGCGAGGGACGATTCCCACAATCAGCGCCGCCGCTGCCACTATCCCCATCGCGACTACTATCTTGATCTGCCTGCGGGGCAACGGCACGCGACTATTGTTCTTTCGTTCGACTTGGGTCATACCGGACTCTGTACTTTCATTGTGTTTTGGTGCGAGTTGGCTCGCTTTTCGAGCCAGCCATGCAAGACTGCGAAGAATGTGGGGACGAGCACGAGGGTCGCGACGGTTCCAAAAGCCAGACCGCCAATAACGACGCGGCCCAGCGGTGCGTTTTGCGCGCCCGCGCTTCCCGCTCCCAATGCCATGGGAACCATGCCGAACAGCATCGCAAGGGCCGTCATCACGACAGGCCGGAATCGTCCGAACCCTGCCTCATACGCTGCCTCCACGGCTCCCTTCCCTTCATTCAATAGCTCCCGGGCACGGCTAACAACGAGAATGCTGTTAGCCGTCGCAATGCCAACGCACATGATTGCCCCCGTCAGCGCAGGCACGCTAATCGTTGTGTAGGTGGCAAATAGCATCCATGCCATCCCGGACAGCGCGACCGGCAACGCGCCGACAATGGCAAGCGGGTCCAGCCACGACTGGAAGTTCACGACCATCAGCAGGTAGACCAGCGCAATGGCCGCAGCCAGTCCCGTAAGCAGTCCAGCAAACGAAGCGTGCATTGTTTGGACCTGACCGCGTACCACAATGCGAGAGCCAGCCGGCAGGCTTGGACGGACGCTGTCGACAACACGCTGCACGTCTGCAGACACTGCTCCCAGGTCACGGCCGCGCACAGAGCCAAACAAATCGAGTACCGGTTGTACGTTGTAGTGGGAAATCACACCCGGCTGGCTGCTTCGACTGACTGCGCCAAACTGGCCGAGCTGCGCCGCACCGCCCTGTCTCAGCATCTCTGCACCAATCCCGAGCGGGATATTCGACAGTGTCTGGAGGGAGTCCATTGCGTACTGCGGAACCGAAATCAGCAACGGGTAGCTCACCCCATTCTTGGGGTTCAGCCAGAAGTTCGGAGACGTCTGGCTGCTCCCCGACAACGCGATAAGAAGGTTCTGTGCTATGTCTCGTTGCTGCATCCCTGCCTGCAACGCACGAGTGCGGTCTACGTTTACCGTCAATGCAGGCTGATCATCCGGTTGCTGCAGATGTAGGTCGCTAAGGCCGCGCACGGCCGACAGCTTCCGCAACAAGTCATTTGCGACAGTGCGATTTCCCGCAGCATCATTACCCACGACCTGCACGTCAATCGGCGCAGGGAGGCCAAAGTTCAGGATTTGGCTGACCATATCGCCGGGCAAGAATGAAAAGCTCACGCCTGGGAATGCCACCGGTAGTTCGGCATCGAGCGTCTCGATGAGCGCCGATGACTTTCCAGCAGAGGGATTCAACGAGATCAGAATCTCGGCATCGCCCGTTCCGATTGGCAGCGCGGAGTCATAAGTCAAGTTGATGCCGCTGACGGGAAGGCCGATGTTGTCCACGATACTCGCAACGTGAGTGGGACCCACCGTTGTGCGGATCTTCGCCTCAACTTGATCAACCAGGCGCGCAGTCTCTTCAATCCGCGTACCTGTGCGCGCTCGCATATGAAGACGAATCTCCCCACTATCGACTGCCGGGAAGAAGTCCTGGCCCAGAAATGGCACCAAAGTCATTGAGCACACGCAGAGCATTGCGAAAAGTGCCATAGCGCGCCGCGGGGATCCCAATGCAAGCGCCAGAACATTTGCGTAGGACTGGCGGACACGCTCAAAACCTTGCTCGAATTTCGAATGCACGCTAGAGAACCAGCTGGCAAAGCGGCCTTCCGCATGATGCCCGCTACGCTCCCGGCTGAAGAGATAGTGGGCCAACGTGGGGATCAAGGTGCGCGAGAGGAAGTATGACGCCATCATCGCAAACACCACCGCCTCTGCGAGCGGAACGAACAGGTAACGAGCGACTCCGCTCAGCATGAACATCGGCAAGAACACGATGCAAATGCAGAGGGTAGATACGAGCGTCGGCAATGCAATTTGCGCGGACCCGTCCAGGATCGCGTCTTCCAGCGGCTTGCCCATTTCCCGGTGGTGCGTAATATTCTCGATCGCTACCGTTGCATCGTCGACTAGCACACCGACTGCAAGAGCCAAGCCGCCCAATGTCATGATGTTCAATGTTTGGCCCAATGCCGACAAAGCCATCAAGGCAGCCAAGACCGACAGCGGAATGGTGACAGCAATAATGAGAGTGGCCCGCCAGCTTCCAAGGAATAGCAGAATCATCGCCGCAGTCAGGCACGCGGCTATCAATGCTTCATGCAACACGCCGTCAATAGCAGATGTCACGAAGATTGACTGATCGGAGATGGGTTGCACCACCAGAGATTTTGGCAATCCGGCGGTCACGTCTGGAAGCAGTGCCTTGATCTGCGAGATGATGGAGAGCGTCGAAGCGTTCCCGCTCTTCTCGATCTCCAGGAGCGCAGAACGCTTTCCATCACGCCGAACGACATTCAATTGAGGAGCGTAGCCGTCGCGTACCTGAGCGACGTCACGCACGTAGACCGTGCCGTCCGGCCCACTGCGAATTGGCAAGTCATTGAGTGCCGCGATGGTTTGGGTGCTGCCATTTAGGTCCACCCGATACTCAAGCGCGCCAATCTTTGCCGTTCCGCCCGGCAAGGTGAGATTCTGGGCGTTGATCGCATTGACCACATCGAGAGGCGACAGACCTCGCGCCTGCAGTGCTTCCGTATTGAGGTCGACAGCCACCTGGCGGACCTTGCCACCGTATGGCAGTGGAATCGATGCCCCTTGCACGGTTGCAAGCTGAGTGCGGATAAAGCTGTTACCCAGATCGTAGAGTTCTTGCTCGGGAAGCGTGTCGCTGCCTAGCGCTAGCCGGAGGATTGGGACGGTCGAGGCGTTGTAACTCAGCACCAGTGGAGCAGTCGTCCCTGGTGGCATCGTCTTCAGAAGCGATTGCGCACCGGACGTCGTCTGGGCTATAGCGCGATTTATGTCTGCCCCTGGATGAAAGAACACCTTGATAACGCTTACGCCCGGCAGCGTTTGGGACTCGATATGCTCGATGTCATCCACGCTGTTGGTAAGGGAGCGCTCATATCCTGTCACGATCCGCTGCGACATATCTTGCGCAGAAAGGCCGTTGTAGCTCCACACGATGCTAACAACTGGGATGTCAATAGAAGGAAAAATGTCTGTCGGCGTGCGCAGAATGGCCAACGGCCCGCCCAAAAGCAAAAGTATTGCCAAGACGACAAACGTATATGGCCGACGTAGCGCAAGCCGCACAATCCACATGGTTCACTCCGGGCGCTGTCGGCGCCGATCATCCAGAATTAGCGGCGATTCTATGTACGCAACACCCTTTCAAACGGGGACGAAACGATTACAGTCTTGTCATCCAATAGGCGAACCTGCGCCGTTATCATCGGCTGCATCGTTTGAGCTGCGGCCCCGTGCAGCTGAGGATGAGAACATGAAGATCTTGGTAATCGAAGATGAACCTAAGACTGGCGAGTACCTCCGGAAGGGCCTCACCGAGTCATCTTTCGTTGTCGATCTTGCGTCGACTGGACGGGATGGCCTGCACCACGCCATCGACGGGGACTACGATCTGGTCATTCTTGATGTCATGCTGCCCGGCATGAACGGATGGGAAGTGCTCAAGGAACTCCGGGAACACAAAGATACGCCCGTGCTCTTCCTGACCGCACGCGATGAAGTCGAGGACAGAGTGAAAGGGCTCGAGCTTGGCGGCGACGACTACCTCGCAAAACCCTTTGCTTTCGTCGAATTGCTGGCGCGTGCCCGGACGCTGCTGCGGCGCGGGCCCGCGCGCGAAGCTGAGCGCATCGAAATCGAGGACCTGGAAATCGACCTTTTGCGTCACCGAGTCTCCCGAGGAGGAATACGCATCGACTTGTCGCCCAGGGAGTTCGCATTGCTCCACTTCCTCGCGCGACGACACGGCGAAGTTCTTAGTCGCACGCAAATCGCCTCACACGTTTGGGATATGAACTTCGACAGCGACACGAACGTCGTGGACGTGGCGATTCGACGCCTTCGAGCGAAGATGGATGACACCTACGCTCCCAAACTTATCCATAGCGTTCGCGGCATCGGCTACGTCCTTGAGAACCGACAGTCTTGATGCGTAAAAGGTCGCTTACCGCTCGGCTCGCACTTGCATTTGCCCTGATTGCCGGACTAACGTTTTCCGGCGTGGGAATCTATCTGTACGGGTCCCTCGCAAGCCAGATCATCGATCGCGACGACGCTGAACTTCTCCGCAAAGCCGCGCGAGCCCAACAGGAACTGGCTGAGCTTCGAAGCTCCCCCATTGAAAACCGATGGGAGGAGGTACTTGGCGTGGTGAAAGGAAACGAGGAGTTCGGCATCCGCATATTAGATGCGCGCGGCGTGCAGTTGGCGACGGCCGGTGCAAACTATGGGATAAAGCCGCTTGCTAGCGGCGCTTACGCCAAAGAGCGGGATGCGGCCGGGCCGATTCAGGCCTGGAGCACACCGAGTGACATGCCGGTACGCATGACCACTATCAAGGCCAACGTCAGCGGTGAGATGTCGCCAGTAGTGGTAGAACTGTTTCAGGTCGCTAGCAGTCGTGTTTCCCTCCTACGGGACTATCGCTGGAAACTATTTATCGCAGTCCTTCTGGGTACACTTGGCGCAGGCGGACTGGGATACGCAGCGCTTCAGGCTGGCATGGCGCCATTGCGAAGTATCGCAGCCGGCACGGCCTCAGTGACCTTCACAAGCGGAGCGCTACCCGTTGATCCATCCAGGCTGCCTGCAGAACTTGATGATTTGGCGCGCGCCCTGCAGAGAATGATTGACCGTCTCCGTGAACGGTACGATCGGCTTTCGCAGTTTTCAGCGGACCTTGCCCACGACTTCCGTACGCCAATTACCAACCTGCTCGGCCAGACCCAGGTTGCACTGAGCAGCGACAGATCGATTGAAGAGTATCAATCGCTGCTGGTCTCGAATGTTGAGGAGTATGAGCGCCTTTCTCGGATGATTGAGAACATGCTCTTCCTGGCAAGAGCCGACAATGCACGGGTTGCCATTCGCGCTACGGAGCTCGACCTTCGCGAAGAACTGCATCGGCAGGCAGACTACTTCGAATCGTTGGCGGAAGCACGGCAAATAACTATCCAAGTCAATGCGCAAGGGAAGGTTTTCGCAGACCCAACGCTATTCCGACGCGCGTTAAGTAACTTGCTGTCAAATGCAATCCGCTATGCCAATGAGGGCACCAGAGTAACCGTTCACGGTCGACACACTGGAGGTGTCGCTCAAGTTAAGGTGGAGAACGTCGGACCGGGCATTGCCCCGGAGCACCTTTCCCTGCTCTTCGACCGCTTTTTTCGCGCAGACCCCGCGCGCGCCAACTCTGGTGAGTCATCGGGAATTGGGCTTGCAATTGTCAAGACCATCATGGATCTTCACCACGGAGCGGTTTCTGTTCGCTCCGTGGTGAATGCCACTACGTCCTTTGAACTGGAGTTTCCTGACAATAGGACAATCCCGCATAGCTGACGGGCAACTCTTCGCTAACTCCCAAATCAGCTATCGCACTGGAGGCGGCCGACTACCTGCTTGCCTGGGCAGACCGCTGTATCTGGCGACTGAATCGATGACTCCACGCTCCCATTTCAAAGAACAATCGATAGCAAGTCGCTCAAGGCAGTGATTCGTTGAGGTCAGAGCAGAAAGACGCGCTTGATGAGGCGAGAACAATGGCCGAGGATATCCAAGCGTTCTTCTTTGGTGGCCGAAGGGCCGAGACCGGCTGCAGATTCAACCGGTCGATGCAACAGCTTGATGGAATCGTTCAGTCGGTGTATCGAAGCTTAGTGTCTTGCGCCTGGTTGCTTTCAGTTTCTCGACTGGCGAGTTAGGAAATGGACCATTTCTGGTCACGCGCGAGACCCCGACCCGCCATCATCCATCGCTCTCGCAGTACGGGTGAACAGCGCCCGAAACTTGTTCCAGAAATCGCCACCGAGCACGAAGAAGCTTGCGACCAGCATCAGGTCGCCGACCAACTGTGCCTCCCACATCTTTGGCCGCAGCCCGGGCCAGATCGCATCCACGTAGGGTTCGAACATGGCCGAGGCCAGTGGCAGGCAGAACATCACGAGGCCGATGGCGTGACGTGTCGGCCCCACGGTGTCGCCGGGGCCGCTGAGGCGGCGCAACAGCAGAGCCTTCAGCCGCTCGAATCCCGGCTTGCCCATCACTGCGATGCTAGCCAGCAGCATGATCTTATTGACGACCACGATCCCGCCCGTCAGCGTCGCGATACCGGTGGCGGATACGCCCGCAAAGGCTGCGATTGGGACGAGGCCCCAAACCGCGTACGCGAGCACGAAGACACCAATGCCGGCGCGGAAGCGCCAAGTGCCCGGAGCGTGGGCGTCAGCCGGTGTGTCGGGAATCGTCATGCGCATCACCCTGGATAAGGAGTCCGCCATCAGACAATCGAGATGCTTCCCCCGAGGTCATGAATAACGCCGAACTCGGACGAAACTCAGTGTAGCCGACGGACTGCCAGGAGGGTTGGGCGGCTCGGCTGCGTCGGCGGATGGCCGTTCATGCTGCGGATTCAACCGGTCAATGCAACGGTTTGGTGGAACCGTTCAAAGAGGCGAACCACCACCGCCTGCGCGCGTCAGCTTGCACTGATGCCCTTGGCCTTGACGATGGCGCTCCAGCGGTCGTAGTCCTTGTTGAGGCGCGCCTGCATCTCCTTGCCGTCCTGGAACGATGCAATCGCCCCTGCGCTGACCAGCTTCTGCTGCAACTCCTTGTCCTTGCCGACGATGTCGCGCGTTTCGCTGGCAATCCGGTCGACGATGGCTTGCGGCGTGTCCAGTGGCGCGATCAGGCCGCCCCAGGAGTCGAAGTCAAAGCCCGGGAAGCCTTGCTCCGACACGGTCTTCACGCCAGGCAACAGCACGCGGGCGTTGGGCGAACTCAGCGCAATGGCCTTGAGCTTGCCGGCGCGGATATGAGGCAAGGCTGCCACGACGTCGGCGAACATGATGCCCACCTGGCCGCCGAGCAGGTCTGCCACGGCGGGCGCGCTACCCCGGTAAGGCACGTGCAGCACATCGAAGCCGCCGAGGTCCTTCAACTGCTCCATGGCCAGATGGCCGAAGCTGCCGGTGCCGGAACTGGTGTAGCTCAACGGCGTCTTGCTGGCCTTGGCGAAGCGGATCAGGTCGGGCAGCGTTTCGACATGGGGCACCACGGCCGGGTTGATGACGATGGCCATCGGCAGTACGTAGACCGTGGCCACGGACAGAAAGTCCTTCTTCACGTCATAGGCATTGGTCTTGTACATCAGCGGCGCCAGCAAGGCCGGCATGCCGAACATGGACAGGTTGTAGCCGTCGGCGGGGCTGCGGATAAAGCTGGCGGTGCCGATCGAGCCCGATGCGCCGGGCTTGTTTTCGATAATGACCTGTTGGCCGAGCCGTACCGACAGCTTCTGCGCCACGATGCGCGCGGCGGTATCGGTGGGGCCGCCGGCAGGGAATGCGACCACCATCTTGATGAACTTGTCGGGCCAGCCGGTCTTGGCCAGCACCGAAGGCATCACGGCGGCCATCGACGCGGCGGCGCCGGCCTTCAGTGCCTGGCGGCGGGTCAGTAGCAGCTTGGTCATTGTCTTGTCTCCTGTCGATCGAAAATTCGGGGTGTCAGATCACGCCTCTGGATTGCAGATCCGCGATGGCGCTGTCGTCGAGCTTCAGCAATTCCTTGAACACTTCGTGTGTGTGCTGTCCCATGTGCGGCGGCGGCATGCGCACGGGCAGGCGCTGCCCATCGAGCGCATATGGCGGGGCGAGCACCGCCTGGGCACCGGCCTCGCTATCCTCGAAGCGATGCAGCAGGCCAGCCTGCGCGGTGCGTTCCGATTGCAGGGCATCCAGCATGCCCAGCACCTCGCCGCACGGAATCTGCGCGGCCGTCAGGCGTTGCAGCAGTTCGGCACGCGTAAAGCGCTGCAGCCGCTCCCGTACCTCCGCGAGCAATACGTCGCGATGCGCCGAGCGCGCCGTGTTGGTGGCAAAGCGTTCGTCATCAGCCCATTCGGGGCAGTCGATGACCTCGCGGCAGAAGCGCTGGAACTGTCCGTTGTTGCCGACCGTGATCACCAGCGGGCCATCGGCGGCCTCGAACACGCCGTACGGCACGATGGACGGATGTGCATTGCCGAACTTGGGCGGATCGCCGGCCTTGAGCAAGGCTTCCATGCCGTAGTAGGACGTGATCATCACGCCGCAGTCGTAGAGCGCCATTTGCACGTGGCGGCCACGGCCGGTGGACTGGCGCGCAAACAGCGCAGCCAGGATCGCCTGTGCCGAATACATGCCCGTAAACATGTCGACCGCCGCCACGCCGAACTTCAGCGGCCCCTGCCCGGCCTCGCCGTTGGTTGCCATCACGCCGGACTCGCCCTGCACGACGAGGTCGTAGCCCGGACGTTCGGCTTCCGGCGTAAAGCGCGCATAACCGGAAATCGAGCAGTAGACCAGGCGCGGATTGATCTCGCTGAGCTGTTCGTAGCCCAGGCCGAGCTTCTCCGCGCCGCCCACCTTGAAATTCTGGATGACCACGTCGCACTGCGCGGCCAGTTGGCGTGCCAGCGCCAGACCGGCTTCGCTTTGCAGATCGAGCGTCACGGACCGCTTGTTGCGGTTCGCGCTATTGAAATAGGAGGTATTGCGCGTGCCGATGCGCACGCCCCAGTCTCGGGTGTCGTCGCCACGGGCGGGATGTTCCACCTTGATGACGTCCGCGCCCAGGTCGGCCAGCGCCATCGCGCACATCGGCCCTGCCAGCACACGCGACAGGTCCAGCACCCGCACGCCGGCCAGCGGCAGCGATGCCATGTTTTCTTGCTTCATTGATTGCGTCTCCCCGCGTCCGGATCTTTGCCTGCAGGGAGGTCCGGTTTTCTTTACCAGCGGTGATTGTCCATATGTTCCGAATGCTTGACAATTGCAACCGATTTTCAACATATATGAATACTCAAGGTTGACAATGGACCTGAACGCGCTGACATTGCTGGTCGAAATCATCGACGCCGGAAACCTGAGCCGAGCGGCAAGCCAGCTCGGCATGAGCCGCGCCAACGTGAGCAAGCGGCTCAACCATTTCGAGCGGCAGCTGGGTGCCGAACTGCTGAGGCGCAGCACCCGGCAACTCGAACCCACGGAACTGGGGTGGCAGCTCTACGAACATGGCCGCGCCATCCGCCACGAGCTGATGGCGGCCCAGGAGTCGGTGCAGAGCCTGGGCAAGCGCCTGAGCGGCACGGTGCGGCTCAGCGTGCCAAGCGGATTCGGCCAGCACACCATGTCGGCCTGGTTTATCGAATTCATGACGATGTACCCGGCCATCACGCTCAATGTGATTTTCGATAACGACATCGAGGACCTGATCAAGGGCGCGGTGGACTTCTCCATCCGTGTCATGGCGGAAACGCCCGCAAATGTCGTGGCCCATAGCCTGGGCGATGTCGAGTACGTGGCCTGCGTCACGCCGGAGTTGGTGAGCCAGTACGGCATGCCGCGCACGCTCGATGAGTTTCGAGACCTGCCGCTGATCACGTCCGAACTGACCGGCCAGAAACTTCACTCGGCGGGCCGGGCGGGCGCGGCCGGTGGGACACCGCATATCCGCCCCCGCCTGATGTCGGCCAATTTCTTCTTCCTGCGCGACGCCATCCTTCAGGGCCTGGGCGTTGGCCTGGTGCCCCGCTACATGGTGGACCGCGACCTGGCGGCCGGCACCTTGCTGCAGTTGCCCCTGCCTCCGCAGGACCTGGCATTCCTGCGCACCACCATGTACCTGCTGTACATGCCGGCCCGCTACCAGACGCGTGCGTTCACGACGCTGGTCGCCTTCCTGCGCGACAAGACTGCAAGCCGACGAGCCGAATTGCGCACATGAGTGCGAGGTGCGGAACCCACTACGTTGAGCACGGCACAACTGCCTGCCCTCGCGGAGACGGAAACGCGCAAGTGGTCCGCGGTGATCAAGCAGTCGAAGGCCCGAGTGGGTTGATTGGGCGGCAGATATCGTTGCTGACTCACTCGCCAGGCCGGGCCACAGTGCCTGCTCCTCTCTGACCACGATGACACCGCCCCCCCTGGCCGAGCATCGACGAGACCTCGGAATTGGCAGTGCCATAGCAGGAAGTCGGACCCACCGCCAGCATGCCGGCGGTGCGATGACCGCAATTCCCCAACATGCGGCCGTTCGCTCCCCACGATTGCAAGGCTGCGAAGGGGCGAATACGGCCGGTAGCATCAGACGGGCCAATTGAACGTATCCATGCAGGCTGGGCATTCGATGGCCCTTGTGCGCATGAGGATCGCACGAAGCATGTGCTTCGCCGATCCAACGCGCCCCATGCTAGTCTCATTGCACTTTGATCCGTGAGGCCGTCGGCATGGTCTGCCCTGGACGCACCCTGGTCACCTTGTGGATGTGGCTCGCCCTGTGGTGCTGCACAATGCCGGCCCATGCGCAAGAGCTCGAGCCACGCAGCTATTCTGCCGCACCTGTCGGGACAAACTTCCTCGCCGCTACCTATACCCGGCTCTCGGGGGATGTGCTGACTGACCCGTCGCTGCCCATCACCGATGTACGCTCCAGAATCAACATCTTCGGGGCCGGCTATGTGCACGTGTTTGACGTGGCCGGGCGGACTGCCTCCATCGGCCTGCTTGCACCCTTCGCGAGTGGCGACGTCAGTGGCAACGTGCTCGACGCACCGAACGCGGTCCACCGGGCGGGGATCGGCGATGCCCGCGTGCGCTTGGCCATCCATCTCCTTGGCGGCCCTGCTCTGACGCCGGCCGAGTTCATGAAACGGGCGCCGGACACCATGCTCGGGGCGAGCCTCACAGTTGTCGCACCTACCGGCCAGTACGATGCCTCCCGGCTGGTCAACGTTGGGACCCACCGCTGGGCCTTCAAGCCGGAAATCGGCCTGTCTCAACCGTTCGGCAACTGGTTTACCGAGTTGTCTGCCGGGGTCTGGCTGTTCGGCGACAACAACGCTTATCTGGGCGACAAGCGGCGCGAACAGTCGCCGCTCGGCGTGTTGCAATGGCATGCCGGCTATCAGTTCCGGCCCGCCCTGTGGGTCGCGGCAGACGCCGGCTTCTATAGCGGCGGCCGCACGTCGGTAAATGGCATCCCCAATGCAGATCGTCAGCAGAACTCACGCTATGGCGTGACGCTGTCAGTCCCGATCGTGCCTGGCTGGTCGGCCAAGCTGGCGGCATCGAAGGGCCTCATCACCCGGGCGGCCGGTGACTACACGGCAATCACGCTGACGCTCCAATACCAGTGGATCAACCACTGAAGCATCAAACGGCCGAGAAGCAGGTCTGTCAGAGACGGCGACAGCTTCGCGGTGAGCATCCGACCGAGACCGGCCAGACTCAGCCATTGCCTTTAGGTCGTTGAGCGTCTGATGTGCGGTAGCGTTTGCCCTTCTCGAACATGGAAATTCTGCTTGCGAGAATTTACCGCAATGTGCGCTTGCCCCGCCGCCGGAACGCCCAGCGCGGCCAGAAAAGCGACAGCCCTGCACGCCCGGTCGGCTATCATGCCTATCCTCTCCGAAGTAGCTCCCTATGATTTCCGTCCGTAATGTCACGCTGCGTCGTGGCGTCAATGTCGTACTTGACCGCGCATCCGTCACTTTCAACCCTGGCGAAAAGATCGGTCTTGTCGGCCGCAATGGCGCCGGCAAGTCATCCTTCTTCGGCCTTCTCAACGGCACGCTGCACGAAGACAGCGGCGAATTTTCGATTCCCGCCGCATGGAAGATGGGCCAGGTCGCGCAGGAGATGCCGGAGACCGAGCAAAGCGCGACCGACTTCGTAGTCGAGGGCGACACCGCGCTGTTGGCTGCGCAGACCGAAGTCGCCGCCGCCGAGGCCAGCGACGACGGCATGCGCATGGCGCACGCCTACATGGCCCTGCACGACGCCGGTGCGCACGATGCGCCTGCCCGCGCCCAAGCGCTGATCCTGGGCCTTGGCTTCAGTGCTGCGCAGCTTAGTCAGCCGGTCAACAGTTTCTCCGGCGGCTGGCGCATGCGACTGCAACTGGCGCGCGCGCTCATGTGCCCGTCCGACCTGCTGCTGCTCGACGAGCCAACGAATCACCTTGACCTCGACGCGCTGGTCTGGCTGGAAGCCTGGCTCAAGCGCTATCAAGGAACCCTCGTAGTGATCAGCCACGACCGCGAGTTTCTCGATGCGGTGACGCAGGTGACGGTGCACGTCGACAACGCCCAACTCGTGCGCTATGGCGGCAACTACAGCAAATTTGAAGACATGCGAGCAGAACAGCTCGTATTGCAGCAGGCCGCGATGGCCAAGCAGGCGGACAAGATCGCCCACCTGCAGAAGTTCATCGACCGCTTCAAGGCCAAGGCCTCGAAGGCGAAGCAGGCGCAGAGCCGTGTCAAGGCGCTCGAACGCATGGAGAAGATCGCGCCAGTGCTTGCCGACGCAGAGTTCAACTTCGAGTTCAAGGAGCCGCTCAACGTCCCGAACCCGCTGCTGTCGATGCTGGACACGAGCTTCGGCTACCCGGCGCCAGCCGGCGCACTGCCGGGCACGCTGCCCACGGTCATCGTACGAGGCATCAACCGTTCCGTGCTGGCTGGGCAGCGCATCGGCATTCTCGGTGCCAACGGCCAGGGCAAGTCCACGCTGGTGAAGACGGTGGCACATGCGCTGGCGCCGATCGGCGGCGAAATCAGCGAAGGCAAAGGCCTGAATATCGGCTACTTCGCCCAGCAGGAACTCGACGTGCTGCGCCCGCTCGACACGCCGATGGAACACATGATCCGCCTTGCAAAGGACACACCGGCTCACATGCGCGCGCCCGGCCAGAGTGGAACCGAACAATCGCTTCGCACCTTCCTTGGCACCTTCAACTTCAGTGGCGACATGGTCCATCAGGCGGTCAGCACGATGAGCGGCGGCGAAAAGGCGCGGCTCGTGCTGTGCATGATCGTATGGCAGCGCCCGAACCTGCTGCTGCTCGACGAACCGACCAACCACCTCGACTTGTCCACACGCGAAGCGCTAGGCATGGCGCTCAACGAATTCGAAGGCACCGTGATGCTGGTCAGTCACGACCGCGCTCTGCTGCGCGCCGTTTGTGACGAGTTCTGGCTGGTCACCAAGGGCGGCGTCGAGCCCTTCGACGGCGATCTGGATGATTACCAGCAGTTTTTGCGCGACGAAGCCCGTCGCTTGCGCGAGCAGGCTGCCGCAGCGTAGAGGCACATCGCCTGAAGCGGGTCAATGCGAACACGTGCCCTTCACAGGTTTCAGCGTGAAGGGCACCGTTGAGCGCAACGTGACTGATTCGAACTCCGGCGTCGAAATCAATCCCGGGGGTTCGCTGTTCGAATCCAATAGGGAACTTCTGCGGGGCGCAGTGATTGGGCGACGGCAGTGGGCGTGGAAGTTGCCACTGCCGCCAAAATGTCCTCCGCGCGACCGTGCCGAGAGCCGAGACCGGCCATGCACAGAAGGGACAGAAGCAAGGCACAGGCGCTCCGCCGGTCGAACCGGCTGGCGACACGCTCAGACGAGCGCGCATTCGGTCGACGGTTGCCTGTCGCCCGTGCCGCCCACTTCCGCGATCAGTTCGCGCAGGCGCTCGGCCGCGATGGGCTTGTGCAGCACGCGCAAGCCGCTGGCGTGCAGGGCGCGCAGGCGATCGGGTGCCGTATCGCCGGTCACCAGTACCGCTGGCGTGTCGGTACCCAGCGTCTGGCGCAACGCGGCCACCGCGTCGATGCCGGTCACGCCGTTACCCAGTCGATAGTCGGCGAGGATCAGCCCGATCGGCGCCTGCGTATCGGCGGCCGCCGCCGCGTGGGCGGCCAGCACGTCGTCGACGGTGGCCCCGGCGTAGACCGGATGGCCCCACAGCGCCAGCAGTCCACCCAGTGCCGAGCGAATGCCTGCGTCGTCATCAATCAGCACGATGCCGATTGCCTGGGCCTGGGCGTCGGCAGACATGGCGAAGACGTCGTCGCCCGCCACCACGCCCGGCCGCTGCGTCGGCATGGCCGCCAGCGGCACGGTGACGGCGAACACGGTGCCCCGGCCCGGAATGGACCGAAGCGTCACCCGATGACCCAGCAGCGCGGCCAGCCGGCGCACGATCGCCAGTCCCAGCCCCAGGCCTTGCCCGTCGGGACGGCGCGCATCGGGCAACTGCGTGAACTCGTCGAAAATGCGCGCCTGCTCCGCCTCGGGAATGCCCGGCCCCTGGTCGATGACCTGGATTTCCACCGCGCCCGTCCGACGCCGGCAACCCACCAGCACACGTGCGCCCGGCGCATAGCGCAACGCATTCGACAGTAGGTTGTCGATGATGCGATGCAGCAGCGCGGGGTCAGTGTCGATCCAGACATCGGCGCCATGCACCCGCAGCTGGCCGCCCTGCTCCCGGGCCAACTGCGCGTACTCATCGCCCATATCGACCAGCCAGGTGCCGAGCCACAGCGGCTGGCGACGCACCGGCATCAGCCCGGCATCGAGCCGCGACGCGTCGAGCAGACCGTCAAGCATGGTGCCGATCTTGTCGAGCGTACCGTCGAGCCGCCCGGCGATGTGGGCAGCCTGCGCGGCGGGCACATCCTTGCGGCGCGCCAGGCCGGCGAGCGTGGCGGTCAGCAGGCCCAGCGCGTAAACCGGTTGCCGCAGGTCGTGGCTTGCGGCGGCCAGGAAGCGCGTCTTCGCCAGATCGGCTTCGGTGGCGCGGTCGCGCTCATGCTTGAGTTCGCCGATCAGGGCCAGGTTCTCGAAGCGCAGCCGCACGCTCTCGCGCAGCGTGCGGTGCGTGTTGCGGCTGTAGTACAGGTTCACCGCCAGCAGGCACAGCGTGAACAGCAGGTAGATCCTGTAGACCGTGCCGTCGTGAGCGAGGCAGTACAGCGCGAACGGTGCCAGCATGGCCACGATGGTGCCGATGGCCGTGGGCCGATGTGCCGATAGCGATGGCACGGCCCCGCCGGACATGCCGGCCAGCACGACACAGGCAAACGCCACCAGCTCCGGCTGTTCTGGCAGCAGCCACGAGGATCCCACCAGGCCCCACAACAGTGCAGACAGCCACGACATCACCATGAAGCTGCGCGCCCAACGGGCCGGCACGATCGCGCCCCGCTGGCGGAAGAAATGGATCGAATGCACGATCCTTAGCGCGGTCAGCACGTAGATCGCACCGGTCCAGATCAGCAGGACGGCCATCGGCACGCTGTCTCGCAGGATCGCGATCACGGGCAGCGGGATGACGAAGTTTGCCGCCAGCACCGCGTTCGACTGCCGGTATAGCAGACGCACCATTTCGACGTCAGTCGGATCGGCGCCCGTTGCGCCAGGCAGTTCTTCTTGCGTCATCGGGGTGGCAGTTGGCGGGAAAAAAGCGGGAGTAAGTGAAGTCGGCGCCTGATATTATCCGTTTGCCAGCGAACAGACAAAGCGCCCTTTTTTCAGGCCGCGCCAATGTCCGCGACATCCGCAATCCTCCACGCCCCAACCCCATGACCGCTTTGCCCTCGCCCACCCGCATTGCGCTCGCCGACGATCACGCCATCGTGCTCGAAGGATTGAAGCTGCTGCTGTCGGTGGTGGACGGCGTGACGGTGGTGGGCACCGCCGTGGATGGCGCCGCGCTGCGCACGCTGCTGGCCACGCAGCCGGTGGACCTGCTGGTGCTGGACCTGCATATGCCGGCGCTGGACGTGCGGCAGTTCCTGGGCGAGGCGCGGACCCGCTTCCCTGCGATGCGCGTGTTGGTGCTGACCGGCGATGGCGATGCGGAGGCGATGTCCGTCGCCATGGCGGCGGGCGCGCACGGCTTCCTCGTCAAGCGCAGCGATGTCAGCGAACTGCTGCCCGCCATCGAGGCGCTACGCCTGGGCCAGCCCTATATCGGCGCGGGAATCGGCCACGGCGCGCATGTTGACCAGCGCCCGCGCGGGCACGCCGCCGCGACGGTGCCAGATGCCGACGACGTGCTGACCCGCCGCGAATGCCAGATCCTGGCGCTGATCGCGCGTGGCGCCACGGCCAGCGAGATCGCGGCCGAACTGGGCATCAGCCCGCTCACCGTCCGCAAGCATCGCGAGAACCTGATGCGCAAGCTGTCGCTGCACAACACGGCGGAACTGGTGGCCCATGCGGTCCGGGTGGGTTTGCGGACCGTATAGCTCCGATCCCCCCGCCAACAGCCCTCCGCCCGTTCCGCCACGCCAGTTTTCACCGCGCCACCCCCCCGAAATACGACGGGTGCCGTATTTTCCCCGCCTGCCCTGCCCGGTATATTTCGCCCGCTTGCCTCCCAAGTTGCGCGGCGAAGCACCACACAAACACAATAAATATTCGGACGCGCGGCGCCAGTCGTGCCTCCAAGGGTTGAAGGGACATCCATGGCACAACTGCTCTTCTATCGGCAGCCCGAGATGCTGAACCGCTACCGCCACCGCCATCTGCGGATGCAGCCGGTGGAGAACGCGTACGGTTTCGCACGGCAGACCAATTCCACCGTGCTGACGCTGGCCGAGTTCGGCATCGCCAGCCGCGTCTACCCGATCCTCTTTGCGGGCGACGCCACCGGCAAGCCTGTGCCGGTGGTGCTGCTGGGCGTGCGCAGCGACGAGAACCTGTTCGTCGATGCGGACGGACGCTGGGATGCCGCGTATGTGCCGGCCTTCGTGCGCCGGTATCCGTTCGTGCTGGCCGAAGACGGCGGGCAATGGAATGTGTGCATCGACCGCGCCTACCCCGGCTTCGTCGACGACGCGGACAGTGATCTGGGCACGCCGCTGTTCGGCGACGACAACGAGCCACTGCCGGCGTTGCGTGGCAGCATCGACTTCCTCGAAGCGTTCCAGCGTACGTTCGAACATGCCGTGGCCTTCGCCGCCGCACTGGCCGCGCACGACCTGCTGACCGAGGTACACGCCGTGGCTGACGTGGGCGAGGCCGGCCGCTTCTCGCTGTCCGGCCTGCTGGCGGTCGACGAAGCGCGGCTCGCCGCCCTGCCCGCCGACGTGCTGCAGCGCTGGCTCATGGACGGCACGATGAAAGCGGTGATGGCCCATCGGCTCTCACTCGACCTTCTGCCACAGCTCGCCCTACGGCTGCGGGAACGCATGCCGGCGACGTCCGCCAGTGGCGACCCGGCTCCGGAAGCCGTTGCCGCCACCAACGCAAACGCAAACGCAGACACCGACGCCATCGAAGCCTGACTTCGTCGCTGACATGACATCTTGACGCGCCCCGGGGCCAGCCTCGCGGGCGCGCGGTAGCTGGCCGGCCATCGCCGGCTGGCCCTGATTTTCAGTTCAACACATCAACGGGTTGTCGCACCGTGCCATGCCGCGCGGGCGCCGGGGGAAATCGCCATGAAGGACCACGCCACGCGGCTGCGCCGCGAACGCATTGTCGCGCGCAAACTGTCCATTGCCATCGCTACCCTGATTGGGACGGCTGGCGTGCTCGGCGAGGCGGCGGCACAGGTCGTCGCCTCGGGCAGGACCAGTACGACGGTCACCCCGGGTGCCTCCGTGACGCGCGTGGACACCACCAGCGTGGTCGGGTCCGCCGCCTTCAACGACTTTTCCGCGTTCAACGTGGGCAACGGTCACACGGTCAACCTGAACCTGCCAACTGGCACCAGCGCGCTGATCAACCTGATCGGCGGCGGACGCAGCCAGATCGACGGCACCGTCAACGCGCTCAAGGACGGGCGGATAGGCGGCAACGTGTTCTTCGCCAACCCCGACGGCTTCCTGATCTCCAGTTCGGGCGTGATGAACGCCGGCTCGCTTCACCTGTCGGCGCCGTCGCGCGGCTTCATGGACAGCTTCTTCCTCGGCAAGGATCAGCCGAATGGCATTGCCGTCGACCTGCTGATGCAGGGCCGGCAGCCGATCGAGCCGCACAGCCTGATCGAGGTGCGGGGCCGCCTGAACGCTGCCGATAGTATCGACCTGCGCAGTGGCAAGATCGTCGTCGGCAACACCGCCCAGTTACGTGCCGGCGTGCCGCAGGCGGAGTTCGACCAGATGGTGAACACCACTGGCATCACACAGGCAGGCCAGGTGGTAGCGGTACAGGGGCGCATCTTCCTTGCGGCCACCGGTGACGTCGACATCAGCGGCCGGCTCGACGCGGCGGCCACGCCGGACAACGGTGGGCAGATCGACGTCACCTCGGGCGGCCGGCTCGACGTGCATGGCGGCGCCGTGCTGAACACCCGCAGCGGGGGCGGCACCGGCGACGCCGTCAAGGACGGCAGCATCAAGCTGCTGGCGGACTCCGCGAACACGGCCGGCACCGATCTCGTCTCGACCGTGACGTCCGAGGCTTCCGTCAACATCGCGGACGCCACGCTGACCGGCGGCGATATCTCGATCGACGCCCGTAGCCAGGCCATCTACAACAAGAGCATCGTCTCGCTGGCCGATGTGCCCATCGCCACCAGTGGCTCGCTCGGGCTGGCGGACCTTGTTGGTGACGTCACGCTGGGCGCCATGCAGACCCGCAGCCGCGCCAGCGTCAGTATCGGTGCCGGCGCCAATATCCAGGCGAGCGGCACGCTGGCGATGAAGGCAGATTCCACCGCCGAGACCACTTTCAGCCAGATGTCGCTGTGGAACATGCTGGTGCCGTTCAGCGTCGATTTCCTGAAGGCCGATGTCGATTCGGCGGCCTCGGTATCGGTGCAGGCTGGCGCCGCCTTGCGCGCGAAGACGCTGGTGGCCGAGGCCGTCAACAAGGCCACGCTCGATGTCTCGGTCACCTCGATCTCCACCGAGGACAACGTCGCCGTGGGCGTGGCGCTGACCAGTGCGCGCGCCAACGCCAGCGTGGACGTTGCCGCCGGCGCGAGTGTCAACGTCACCGGCGATGTGCGTCTGGCCGCCAGCAATACCAACAGCTTCAACACCTCGATGAGCCAGACCGCGAACGACGACGGTGTGGCCGGCGGCGCGGCCGCAATCTTCGACGGGCAGACGGCGGCCACGGTACGACTCGGCACCGGCCTGGTCGGCGCGCGCGACGTCACGCTCGCCGCGCACGACGACACGCTGAAGAACCGCACCAATGCCTCGTCCACGGTGGGCGGCATCCACCTGCTGCAACGCGTCTACGGCATCGGCACCCGCGGCGCCGAGATGGTCCAGAAGTACTTGCTGAACAGCAAGAATGGCACGCCCAAGGCCGATGACCGTGCCGACTCCGATGGGTCGCCGTTCAAGCTGTCCGGTGCGCTCTCGTACATCGACTTCTCCAGCGGCGCCACAGCCGAGGTGGCAAATGGCGTGCACATCGACGCCACCGGCAATGTGGTGGTGGCCGCCACCGTGCGCGATGCGCAGATCCACGCCATGAGCGCCAGCTCGGCAGATCAGGACACCTCCAGCGGCAACCAGAACAGCACCACTGAAGCCTCGGTCAGCGGTGCGGTGACGCTGGGCTTCTACCGTCACGACGCCAACGCCCGCGTGGGCGACGGTGCAACGATCACGGCCGGCCAGTTCGGGCTCCTGTCGGACGTCTCGCTACCCTACGCGTTCACCTGGGGCAAGTTCGACAACCTCGACGCGCTGATCGCCAAGGCCACGGCAACGCTGGGGTTCTCCGACCAGCTCACGGGTTACGCCAACGCCTCCACGAGCGCACACGATGGCGACCTCGGCGTGGGCGGTGCGGTCAGCTACCTCGACTTCACCAACCGCAGCCGCGCCACGGTGGGCGATGGCGCGTCGGTCACCGTCAGGCCGTCCACCAACGGCACCTGGGGCGTGGACCTCGCCAACGGCACCCGCGCCGACTTCGATGCGGCCGTCCACGTCAAGGCGACGATGGAGACCGAAGGCGCTTTCTCGGCGGGCAACCTCGGTCTGACCGGCAACGGCAGCGGCGGCAGCGGCGATGCCGCGTCGGTCGGTGGCGCCTACAACCAGATCAACTTCGACAACAGCGTGGAGGCCCGCGTCGGGCGCGGCGCGGTAATCGGCGGGAACGTTGTCAACGCCGATGGCACGGCCGGCTCGCGCGTCGACGTGGCCGTCACGGCGGACGCCACGGAGCGCTTGTTCGTGCTGGCACCCAGCGCCGGCCGCGGCGGCGGCTTCGGCCTGAACGGCACGTTCGCGTACGCCAACACCGCCCATGAGACGATGGCGGTCATCGATGCCGGCGCGCAGGTGACGGCCAACCAGTTGCGCGTGGCCGCTCAGGACGACACCGTGATCTGGGCCGTGTCCGGCGGCATCAACAAGTCCGAAAGCGCCAGCGTGGGGCTCGGCAATGCACTGATCGAGGTCGCGACCGACACCCAGGCCCGCATCGGCAGCAACCAGGCCGGCGCCGACGCGGTCAACCTCCTGGCATCGAACGTCGATGTCGGCGCACGCACCGACGGTCGCGTGGAGAGCATTGCCGTGGCGGGCGCCATCACCACGCAGGCGGCCCCCGAAAAGCCCAAGGAACCGAAGCCCAAGAAGGACCCTGCCGACCAGGGCTTCTTCGACAAGCTCGGCGGCAAGCTCTCCACGCTGGGCACCGCGCTGAAATACACCTTGCTCGGCGACGCCCAGGCGCCGCAGACCGCGCCGAAGTTCGGGCTCGGAGTATCGGGCTCCTCGGCCATCAACCTTGTGGCGATGAATACCAGCGCCGCCGTCAGCAACGCGAACATTACGCTGGAAGATGGCAGCCTGGCGGTCACGGCGGTCAACAACACGGACATCGGCGCCTTTAGCGGCGCGGCCGCCCTGACCCGCGCCAACGCGCAGAGCAGCCGGGGCAGCGCGGCCATTGCCGGTGCGCTGGCGCTGAACGACCTGGCCAATACCACCGAAGCCACGCTGCACAACGCGCGCGTGACCGATGCCACACGAGTTGACGTGATGGCGCTGTCGGGCGGCGAGCAGCTCTCCGTGGCACTGGGGCTGGCCGTCAATGCCTCGGCCGACCAGAGCAAAGCGGCCTCGGCGGCCGGATCGGTCTCGGTCAGCACCGCGCGCAATGCCGTGCGGGCCACAGTGGATGACAGCACGATCACGGGCCAGGCCCACCGCACCGACGTCGACGTGCTGGCCTACGACCGCACAACGCTTGGCACCGGGGGGGGTGCCCTGCTCGGCGGTGGCCGGGGCGGCGTGGGCGCCGCCGTCACGTACAGCGATATCGGCAATACGGCGACGGCCATCGTGGACAACACGGCGATCACCGGGGCCGGCGACGTGCAGGTGCAGGCGCTGACCGCGAGCCTGATCGGCGCCGGCGGCGCCATGGTCGCGGCCACCGGCTCGGGCAACAACGTCACGCTGGGCGGCGCGTTCGTCTTCAACGACATCGGAAACGTTGTGCAGGCCAGCATCCGCAACGGCTCGCGAATCGACGCGAGCAATGTAGCGGTACGGGCCGCCGATACGGCCCGCATCAATGGGCTGGACGCCGTCATCGACCAGCACGACGGCGCTGGCGGCGCATCGGGTTACGACTACTCCGGCGCCGGCGCGGGCAATACCGACACCGATGGCGCCAGCATCGTCGCCGTGGCCGGCAACGTCCAGGCAGGCGGCAACAACGTCGGGGCGTCGATGCTGTTCAACACGATCGGCAACCGCTTCATGGCCGAGATCGACCAGTCGACCGTCACGGCCGACGCCAGCGTGGACGTTGTGGCGCACAGCGGCGCCACCATCTTTGGCTATGCGGCCGGCGTTGGCGTGGGCACCGGACAGTTCTCCGGCGGCGGCTCCGTGGTGATCAACGACATCGGCAATACCATCACCGCACGCATCGGTGGAGACCAGACCACGATCTCCGCCGGCGCCCTGCAGGTGGCGGCCAGCGATGCCTCGCACATCAGCGCGGCGGCCGGACAGATCAACGCCAGCCTGGGGACGGGCGCGGTGGGCGCGGCCGTCAGCGTCAACGAGATCGGCAATACGGTCGAGGCCAGCGTGACCGACGCCGCCCTGTACATCGGCGGCGCGAACACGATCCGGGCCGACAACACGTCCTGGATCGACACGCTTGCTGCCTCGGCGGGCGGCGCGCCCAGTTTCGCTATCAATGGTTCCGCCGCCACGGCAACCATCGCCAACACCACGACGGCGCAACTGGTCAATGCCACGGCCGTGGGCGATACCCAGCAGTTGTCCGTGCTCGCCACCGACAGCGCGCTGATCCGTTCGCTGTCCGGCTCGGCCGCCGGCAGCGGCAGTGCCGCATTCGGCGCCGCCGCCACGGTCAACCAGATCGACAGCGTGACGTCGGCCGGCATTCACGGCGGCAACGTCGAGGCCGGCAACGTCACGGTGGCGGGCACCGCCGATGCGACCATCGACACGCTCGCAGCCAGCGGCGCCGGCAGCGGCTCGGTGGCCGTGGCCGGTTCGTTCGCCACCAGCCTGCTTGGCGGCAGCACGTCGGCGGTGATCGACAACGGCGCCACAGTGCGCGCCTGGCAGAACGTTGGCGTGCTGGCCCGCCGCGACGACCGCGTGACGGTTGCCGCCGGCGGCGTGGGCATCGGCTTCGGTGTGACCGGCGTCGGCGCAGCCGCCGTCGTCAATGTGATGGACGCCGCCACGTACGCGGGCATCGTCGGGAACGGCACGCAGGTCGATGCGCTGGCGCTCGACCCGGCCGCAAAACTGAACGTACAGAGCGGCGGACTCGACGGTCTGGCCGACCTGGCCGATGGCACCGACCTCGGCCACTACGCACGCAGCGACCTGGCCGGCATGCGCGAAACGCTGTCGGTGTCCGGTGTGGCGGTCAACGCCACAGCCACGCATTCAGTAGAAAGCCTGGCCGCGACGGTGGGCGGTGGCACCTATGCCGGCGTGGGCGTGACGACGCAGGTCGATGTGATGGGCGGCGAGACCGTGGCCGAGGTGCGCGACGCCAGCGTCAACCTGCTAAACGGCGCGGGTCTGGCGCAGGGGCTGGACGTGCGCGCGGCCGACCACGCCTATGCGAACAGCTTTGTCGGCGCGCTGGGCGGCGGCGCGGTTGGCGTGGCCGCTGCGGCGGACACCCATGTGTTCGACGGCACCACGCGCGCGCAGATCGTGGACAGCAACGTGCGGGCGCGCGGCACGGCCAGCATCGTCGCGCAGTCGAGCCAGAGCGCGGCGTCGGTCGCGGCCGGCGGCGCGGCCGGCCTCGCGGGCGTGGCTGGCACCGGTTCGCTGGCCAAATTCACCAGCACAACCCAGGCCGCGCTCAGCGGCGGCACGACCGAGGCAGGTGCCCTCGCGGTCGATGCCGACCACCTCAGCCGCATGGCGCTGGGTGCCGGTGCGCTGTCGGGCGGCGGCGTAGCAATGTCTGGCAGCTTCGGCGTGGGGCTGGACCAGAGCCAGACCGTCGCGACGATCGATGGCGCCGCGATCCGCGCCACGCGGGGTGTATCGGTCACGGCGGACAGCCGCACCGAGATCGACAACTGGAGTGTCTCCGGCGCGGGCGGCGGCTTCGGTGCCGGGGCGGGCTCGGCCGCCGTCGTGCTGACGGAGGGCGCGACGCAGGCCTGGGTGGCCAACAGCCGCATCGCCGGCTCGACGATCGGCAACGACGTGACGCTGACCGGCACCATCCAGTCCGCCACCATCGACAACAACCGGCTGGTGGGCACGGATGCCGGCGGCCAGGCCATGGGCGGCACGCTGCAAGGCACGAACGGCGCGACGCTGTCCGATGCGCAGGTCTGGACCGAAACCGACGCGAAAGGCCGCAAGGCCACCCTGGTCACCGGTACGTTGCGCGATGCCAGTGGCGCCCTCGCCCCGTTTGAAGGCGAACTGCGCGATGGCGTGCTGTACGACCCCAACGGTACGGCGATCGCCACGCTGGTTGGCGCGGCTCCGCAGCAGGCCATCGCAGGCGCCGGCTCACTCACGGTCAGCGCCACCGACCGCACGACCGTCGACAATCTCGCCGGTGGCGCCGGGCTGAGCGGCGGTGCGGGCGTAGGCGCGGCAGCGGTGGTCACACGCGTGGACAACACGGTCACTGCCTGGATCGACCATAGCGATGTGAAGACCCAGGGCGACGTGACGCTCCAGGCGCGGGCCGAACGAGACCTGTCGGCGCAGGCGGTATCGGCCGGCGTGGGCTTTACCGGAGCGGGCTTGGCCGGTTCGGTGGCCGTCACGCTGGTCGGCCAGGGCCCGAGCGGCGACGCCGCGCAGGAGCTCGATCACGACGGCAACGGCACGCTGAGCAAGGTCGAGGCGCTCGGCCAGCAGGACAAGGTCGGCGCCAGCGGATTCGGCAATGCCCTCGACAACAGCACCCGGACGGCGCTCAACCAGCGCGCCGGGGTCTCCGTGAAATCTGGCATCAACGCTGCAAACCTCGACGCGCGCACTGCGGCCGTGATCTCGGGCTCGACCGTTGTAGCCGGTGGCGACGTGCGCCTGGACGCCAGTGAAAGCGACCGCAACGACATCCTGGTTGGTGCTGCCGCTGGCGGCTTCGCCGGTGTCGGCGCGGCGGTGGGCGTCATGCAGATTCGCCACAACGTCGATGCGCTGGTCGACGGCGCTTCCACGCTGACGGCCGGCGGTGCCATCCGCCTGCACGCAGGCACCCGTGCGCTCGACGCAAACGCGCCGGCCGCGCAGGTGCTGGCGTACCAAGGTTCAGGCGGCGTGGTTGCGCTCGGCGCGGCGGTTGCCACGGTCGACATTGCTAACCAGGTATCGGCGCGGGTTTCCGGTGGCGCCACCGCACAAGCTGGCAACGACGTCGCCGTGACGGCTGACGACGCGACCGATGCCAACGCCGAAGCCCAGGGCTATCAGGTTGGCCTGGTGGCGGCAGGCGCCGCCGTGGCAACGGCCGAGAAGTCCGGCCAGACCATCGCCGCCATCGGCGATGACAGCGGCCTGCGCGCCAACGTGGCCGCGCAAGGCGACATCATGCTCGGCGCACAACGCAGCGGCCGTGTGGGCAGCCTGGCGCGCGCGGGGTCTGGCGGCGCCGGCGCCGCCACGGGCTCCGGTGCCACGGCCACCGACGACGGCATCGTCACCGCCAGCATCGCCAATGCCACGGTGCAGGCCGGCGGCACGGCAAGCGTGGTCGCGACGGCCGCACCCCAGACGCAGGCCCGTGCGGAAGGCTACAACGGCGCGGTATACGCGGCCATCGGCGCCTCGGTGGCCAAGGCGACCGCCGCCACCACCGCGAACGCCGCGATCATGGGCAGCAGTATCGTCGCCGATGGCGTAGACGTACGCGCCGCCACGATGCGCACTGCAGGCAGTCAGAATGCCGACGCCTTCGCGCGCGCCACGGGTGGCGCAGGACTCGTGGGTGCCAATGCCACCGACGCCGATGCCCTGACCAAGACCGCCAGCCACGCGACGATCGGCGGCAACACGGTCCTGCTGGTGAACAACGCCACCCTTGTCAGCGCCAGTTCCGACACCGGCACGCACGCCAATGCCAACGGCGTTACCGTGGGTGGGGTGCTGGCCGTTGGCGCCAACATCGCGCAGGCCGATGCCAATACAGACACCACGGCGACCATCGAAAACGGGGTGACCGGCCAGGCCGGCGCGACGCTGACCGTGCAGGCCATCGGCACTGACGAGACCACCGCGCAGGCCATGTCGGGCAGCGGTGGGCTGATCTCAGGTGCGGCGGCCGTGGCCGATACGCGCAACCAGTCGCGCACGACCGCAGCACTGGGCGGTGGCACCAGCAGCCAGGCGCTGCTGGCGACCGGCTCGGGCGGTGACGGCAAGATCGTCGTCGATGCCCTCCACACCGCACGCTTCAATGGCGAGGTGGATTCAGTCAACGCCGCGCTGGTGGGCGCCAGCGGCGCCCTGACGCGCCATGACGTCGACGCCAGCGTGACCGCAGCCATCAGCGACGGCGCCAACCTGGTCAGCCACGGCATCGAAGCCACGGCGGCGAACCTCGTGCGCAAGCCGTGGCTCGACGGCGGCGAATACAATGCCGAGGCGGGCTCGGGCGGCTTCCTGAACGGCTCGGCCGTGATCAGCGAAAGCGACATCAATACCGTCACCCGGACGCTCATTGGCCAGAACGCCTCGGTGCGCATCACGGGCGACCGCGACGACCCGGGACGCACGCGCTTCACCGCGTACAGCGACGTCCAGGCGCGCGACAAGACCCGCCTGGACTCGGGCGGCGTGCTCGATATTGCACGCGCCGAATCGCTGGTCCATGACCACTTCGACACGGCTGTCGTCGTCGCTCAGGGCGCCAACCTCGACACCGTGGGCGACGCCAGCTTCGCGGCGCGCGTGGCCAGCGACATCGAGACCAGCGCCAATGCCAAGACCTACGGCCTATCCAGCGCGGCGCAGGGCAATTCGGCCGCCACCGTCACCGGCACGCTGGCCGTCAATATTGCCGGCGGTGCGACGATTCGCGCCGACGGCAACGTCAACCTGCTGGTGGGTTCCGATGCGGACGGCAATACCAACGCCGTACGCGCCGTGGCCCGTACCGACCTGTTCAACAAGTCGATCGTGCCGGTGCAGACCGACCCGAACGCCGACGCAGCGATCGACATCCAGGGCCGCGTAGACGTGGCCAACGGCGCCGTCGTGCGCAGCGTCAAGGACGTCAACCTCTATGCCGAGCGCGGCAACCTGCTGGCCGACGGCAAGGGCGTGGGCAAGGACCTGTGGCGCGAGGCGGCTGCCGCAGTGGGCAGCTTCTTCTCGAACCTGTTCGGCGGAGGCGACATCTCGCTGGACATCGAAGGCGGCTCCAGCAAAACCGATGTCGCGAACCGGGTGAACATTGCCGGCAACGTGCAGGCCGGCATCCAGAACAAGCAGATCCTGCGCGTGGAAGACAACTCCGATGGCTCGCTGAAGGTGCTCGAGCAGTCGGAAGGCATCACCTTCCGCGAGACCACCATGGACCTCGTGGCGAACTTGCAGTCGGAGATCAATGCCTACACGCGGGCGCGCCAGCAGTACGCGGCAGCCGGCGACGCCTTCGTGGCGCAGATCGACGCCGAGATTTCACGCCTGCAGCAGGAGCTGGCGGCGTTTGGCGGCGTCTCGTCCAAGACCGTCAAGGTGATTGCTGTGGATCCGGTCTACGCCAGCGGCGGCGACGTCAATGTCAAGGCCGACGTGCTGACCGTGGCGGCAACCGGCAAAGTCAATGCGCCCGGCGATGCGCTGATCAACATCGACTCGTCGAGCAACCGCTACCTCCAGGTCTCCAAGCTGGAGATCCCCGAGGACCAGGGCGGTCATGTGACCTTCAACAACGCATCGGTCACCACGCTCGCCGACATCACCCAGCGGAACCGGGGCCAGGAAAGCGCGGGCAGCGGCACGCTGGTTACCGGCACGGCCAGCGGCAAGCCGGCCATCAGCGTGACGCAGCGCTACCAGGCGCTGAACACCGGAGATCCGAATGCCCAGTCGCCAGACCTGCTGATCACCGGCGACGTGCTGAACCTCGGCGGCAACATCACCATCGAGAGCAAGGAAGGCAGTGTGCTGGTCAAGAACGGCCAGCAGGGCAACGGCACGATGGCGGGCAGCCGTATCCTGGGCCAGACCGTCAGCATCACGGCGGGCCGCGACTTCGTGATGTCCCCGACGGACGGCTATTTCCATGTGGCGGGCGATCCGTCGGCCACATGGGACGCCGTGGCGCAGGCGCTCGAAGCGAAGTACCGCGCCTACTCGCTGCGCTATGGCACCGACCCCGCCAACTGGTCCAACCCGAATGGCGCGATCGAGACCGCCACCCCGGGTTCCATTCCGCTGGCCAGCGGCGTCGGCATCATTGCCGGCAACAACGTGTTCCTGAACGCGCGCGTGCTCAATATCAACGGGCTGGTGCAGGCGGGCCTGCCGGACTGGTCGATTGTGCTCGACGCGGAGCGCGCTGGCGGCACCAGCATCGCGGCGCAGATCGCCAAGGCGGCCGCCGACTATGCGCAGCAACTGAAGGCCGGGGTCAAGCCGGGCGACATCAAGACCCGCTATGAGCTTTCGGGCGTGCGGATGACCGGCACGGACAGCCTGATCCACGCGGTCTACGACGTGGTCTCGCAGGAGATCGTGCTGGACAACGTCCGCGTGCAGGGCGGCTACATGGAACTGACCGGCCAGATCCTGAACACCGGCGGCGGCGAACTGCGTGTGATGGATGGCTACGGCCGCATCAACGTGCAGAACGACACCAACTACACGGTGCGCCTGAACACGCTCGACGTCGGCAGCAACATCGAGGGCACGATCAAGATCACCGACACGTCGGCAATGCTGTTCGATGGCCAGCCGCTCTCCTCAACGATCTACCGACGCATCGGCAACCAGATCACCCAGGAGACCGTGCGCGACGGCGCTGTGTTCGCCACGACGAACCTGGGCGAAGGTCGCACCACCACCTACACGCCTCTGTCCGGCCTGCGGTACGGCTGGACTTCGGGTCAGAAGCAGACGTTCCAGCGCGAGCTGGTCAACTACACCACCAAGGGCTGCTACGGCGCCGGCGGCGACGGCTGCGCCAGCGACGACCCCAGCGATTCCTGGCGCACGGGCTGGTATGCACTGGAGAGCGGCAAGCAGATCTATGACCGTACCGGCTTCGTCACCCGCGATCTTGCGCACGAGAGCGACGCTTATCTCTACGAGTTCCAGACCCGCACGGTCAAGGACACCACGCATGTGTCGACCTACGACACCGGCAAATATGGCTGCGGCATCTACTGGTGCGACAGCGAGATCTTCGTCTACCAGTACGAGAAACAGGACTTCCACAAGCACTCGGTCAAGGCCGACTACGCCATCGGCATCTCGTTCGTCGGTCATGACACCGGCAGCGTCAACGTGACCGGCAAGGGCAACGTCGTCATCGGCAGCACGGTCAACGCCGGCAACGGCACGGCCTCGATCACGTCCACCGCCGGCAGCATCAACGCCGCGGACCGTACCGTCGTGGTGGGCCAGGACGTGAACCTGTCGGCCGCCACCGGCATTGGCAACAACGGCAATGCCATCTCGGTGGACGTGCGGGACGGCGGCTTGCTGAACGCGAGCACCGTCGTGGGTGACGTGTCGGTGCGCGAGCGCAGCGGCGACATGGTGATCGGCCGTATCGGCACGGGGGCTGGCACCGTCACGCTCGAAGCCGACGCGTCGATCCTGGCAGGCCGGGCCGCTGCTGGCGGTCTGCCCGACATTCGCGGTACCTCGCTGAACCTGATTGCACACGGCGGCACGCTGGGCACAGCGGCACGGGCGCTGGAGATCCAGACCGACGGCGTCAACGGCAAGCTCGATGCGGAGGCCAATAACGACATCTTCCTGAGCCAGCGCGACGGCGACCTGCGCCTGAACCGCGTGGTGTCGCACGGGCGCGACGTCAGCATTGTGCTCGACAACGGCAGCTTCATCGACGCCAACGACAACAGCACGCGCGATACCCGCACGCTGGCGCAGCTCGAATCGCTGTGGACCGACATGCAGTTGCTCGGCGCCGGCGCCCAGGCCAGCACCGACCAGGCGCTGCGCAGCCTGGTGGGCCTGCGCGACCGCGAGTACCAGACCTACTGGAACTTGCGCAACCTGCGTCAGGTGGTGGGACCGGACGGCAACCCGATGCTGGTGGCCGACGCCTACGATCCGGCCACTGCCTCGCCCGAACTACAGGCGCTGCACGCCCGCTTCAGCCATCTGACCACTACCGACGGCACGGTCAGCGACCTGACGCAGCAGTACCGGGCGGGCTTTACCTACGCCGGCTACGTCACCGCCGAGGACAAGGCGTCGGTGACCACCGGCGGCACGTGGACGGCCAACGAACTCAAGTACGGCATCAGCCGCGCGGTCTACAACAAGACCACCACCGATACCGAAACGCAGATCGAGCAGCCCAATATCGAGGCCCGCAATGTCTCGCTGGTGGCACGCAATGGCGGCGTCGGCGCGCTGAAAGGCGAAGTCCTGATCGATGCCTCCACGGCTGGCTCCACGCTGACCCAGGCGCAGCGCGAGGCGCTGGCCACGGCCGAGGCCGATGACGTGGCCGTGCTGCCCAACGGGCAGTTGCGCATCATCCAGCGCGACGACGTCGACGTGGCCAGCACCGGTGCCATCTCGATCACGGCGGCCACGCACGTCTACCTTGGGTCCGAGACCGACCTCAATATCGACGCGGTGAAAGCCGGCGACACGATCCGCGTCAAGGGCGCGGGCGGTATCTATAGCGTGGCGACCGATCCGGCGCGTCCGAACCTCGAAGGCGGCAGCATGGTTCTGGAAGCCGGCGACGGCGGCGTGGGCACCGCCGCCAATCCGCTGACCACGCAGATTGCCAACGGCGGCACGCTGACCGCGCGTGGCGCGCTCGGCGTACACGTTGCACAGCTTGCCGGCGATCTGAACGTGGCGGAAATCTACTCGCCCGGCGCGGTGTCGCTGTCGGCCCGTGCGGGCAACATCGTCGACGCGCGAGGACCGGACCGGTTGCAGGCCATCCAGGCAGGATCAGTGGCGTTGCAGGCGGCCGGTGCGATTGGCAGCAGCGTCAACCCGCTCGCGCTCACCGTGCTCGCCGACGGCCAGGTGACGGCAACCGCGTTGCAAGGCATCTTCCTCGGTAGCGACCAGCGCGCGCTGGCGCTGGGCGACATCGTCGCAGGCGGCGATGTCGGCATCGCGGCGGCGGGCGGCAGCCTGACGCTGTATGGCACGGTCGTCGGCACAGACGTGGCGCTGGGCAGCGCGCGCGGGCTGGTCTTTGCGGCGAGCGGCAACGTCCGCGCGGCCGGCGGCCTGTTCCTGCAAGGCGAATCCCTGACGATGGCGGACGGCGCCACGGCTGAAGCGGCCGGGCGTATCGAGGCGGTCACCAATCGCGACATGGCCCTCGGCCAGCTGACAGCCGGCGCCGACACGGCGGATGCGATCCGCCTTACCGCTGGCGGCAGCATCACCGACGCCAATGGCGACGGCATCAACCTGGCGGCGCGCGCACCGGGCGCCGGCATCGTGCTGGCGGCGGACGGCAGCATCGGCGCGGGCGACGCGCTGGAGATCGTCACGTCGTCACTCGATGCGCGCAGCGGCGGCAACCTCGCCCTCGCCTCACTGGGCAATCTGGACGCGATGTCGGTCACGGCCGCCGGTCATGCCGCGCTCGACATCGCCGGATCGCTTGCGGGCGGGCGTCTCGCCAGCGGCTCCGCTGATCTGAGAGTGGCCGGCAACGCCGCGCTACACCAGTTGACGGTCGCGGGCAACGCCGGGATGCGTATTGGCGGCGCGCTGACCGCCGCCAACCTGCAGGCCAGCGCGTTGTCCGCCGACATCGGCGGCGATGTGGTGATCGGCCAGTTGGCGAGCAGCGGCCCTGCTCGCGTCACAAGCGGCGCAAGCCTGCAGATCGGTGACGCATCGGCCGACGCCCTCGTCCTGCAGGCGGCCGGTACGCTGGCGGCCACGCAGATCACGGCGGGTAGCGCGCAGCTCGCCGCAGGTGGCGATCTGAACGTCGGCAGGCTGTCCGCCACGTCCGATGTACTGGCCGCCGCCGGGCACGACCTGCGCGCCAATGCCATCCAGGCCAACACCATGACGCTGTCGGCAGGCAACCAGCTGCGCGTCGACGAGGCCCGGGCCCAACAGCGTGCCGCGTTCGGCGGCCGCACCATCGTCGCCAACGTGCGTGCCACGGACCCCGCCGCGCCGCTGACATTGGTAGCCACCGGCACGAACGGCCTTGCCGCCACTGCGGTGGACACCGGCAGCGGCGCCCTCGCCGATCGGGTCGACCTGACGATCGACAGCGCTGCAGGTGCCAATTTCGGCAGACTGTGGACGGCTGGCGGCCAGTTGACCATGCGTGGCGGCGCACTCGATGTTGCGAGGGGGCGTGTGCTGGACCAGTTCGTCTTCAGCAACGAGGCCATGCGCGTGCTGATGGACAACCGCAGCATGCAGCCACGGCCATACGACGTACAACTGTACGCGCCGTCTACCCGCTTCGCACTCAATATGAACGGCAACCTCGTGACGACCGATGCCTTCGTGGTGCTGCGGGAGCCAGCCTTCCGCACCCGCACCCCGGCCGGCGAGAACGTCAGCCTGCGCGACGTGGGCGCGGACATGTCCGCGCGCGCCAATGCAGTGCCGCGACCCGACCCGGACGGCAGCCCGCGCCCGGCGGCGGCCCAGCCGGGGCAACTGATCGCCATGACCGGCATCCCGGTTGGCCTGGGCGACCTGTCCTCGGCATCGTGGACCTCCCGCGCGGCATCGCCCGGCGCCCCGGTGTCGGCACCCGGAAGCTGGACGATCGACCGCATGCTGCTGGCGCCCTGCCCCCCCGATGACACCAAATGCCTGGCCGAATGACGCGCATGCCCACGTCCCGCATCCCTTACCTTTCAAGCATGTTCAACAGGACCCTGTCGCGCCCCATCGCGCCGACCTTCAGGCTGGCGTCGGTGACGCTGGCCGCCGCGCTCGGTGGGCTGCCCTCGCAACAGGCCAATGCACAGGTGCCACCCGTGGCCATACCACCGGCTGCCGACCCGGCCGTGATCCAGCGGCAGGCCATCGAGAACGAGCAGCGCATTCGCCGACGCTCCGAGCCCGATGTACCGGCGCCAGACAAGCTGATCGACCAGAAGCCGGTGCCAGATGTGTCGGCCCAGGACGCCAGTATCCGCTTCCAGGTCAGGCAGATCGTGTTCACGCCGTCGGCCATCCTGCCCGAATCGCTGCTGCGCGAACTGGCCGCCCCGTACGAGGGTCGTGAGGTATCGCTGGCCGAACTCCGCGAACTGGTGGCCGCCGTCAACGCGCAATATCAGGCGCGCAACATCGCCACGGCGATGGCGGTGATCCCCCCGCAGGAGGTCACCACGGGCGTGGTGCACATCCGCCTGGTAGAAGGCCGCGTGGGCACGGTGCGCATTGAAGGCAATGCGTCGACCGCCGACCGCTATATCCGCTGGCGCGCGGGTCAGGCGCCCGGCGCGTTGGTGGACCTGCCCACGCTGGAGGCCGACCTGCAGCGCTTCAATCGCACCAATGAAATGCAGTTGCGCGCCCAACTGGAGCCAGGTCAGGACACCGGTGCCACGGACATCGTGCTGGTCGCCGCCGAGCCCGAGCGGCAGAGCGTGCGCGCCTACACGGATAACGGCGGCAGCCGCTACACCGGTGAAACGCGCTTCGGCGCCATCTACACCAACCGCAGCCTGCTCGGATGGCGCGACGAACTCACGCTGAGTGGCGCAGCCGCCGAAGGCTATCGCGGCGGCTCCGTGAACTACAGCGTACCGGTATCGCCCTGGGGCACGCGCCTTTCGTACGGCTACTTCCACGACGAGACCAAGATCAGGAATGGCCCGTTCGCATCGCTGGGCATCGAGGGCACCTCGCGCACCAACCTGTTCGGCCTGCGCCAGCCGCTGCTGTTCGTGCAGGCGGTGCAGCTCGACCTGACCGTCTCGCACAAGCGGCAGGATTCGGACAGCCGCATTGATCCGATCGAGCTATCGCACAACCAGACCAACACCACCGCCGTGGGCGTCGACATGCGCGCCGGCGCCGACGGCAACTTCACCTTTGCGCAACTGAGCTTTGCCACCGGCGAAGGCCGCAATGCCAGCACCGACTGGCAGAATTTCCGGCTGGTGCGTGGCTATGCCCGCCACTGGCACGACCTCGGGGCGGCACTCTCGCTGCAGGTGGGCGGCAGTTTCCAATGGACGCGCGACCAGTTGCTGCCCAGCAGCGAGCAGTTCTTCATCGGCGGCGACGGATCGGTGCGCGGCTATGACAGCGCCGCGCTGGGCGGCTACAACGGTTACACGCTGACGGCCGAACTGCACCGCCGGCTGTATGGCAGCACCGCGCCGGACAGCCGCTCGCTGGGCCTCAGCGCGTTCGTGTTCGTCGATCATGGCGCGGTGAAGGCATACGCGCCGCCGGGCACCGACGGCGGCCTCACCAGCTTGACAAGCGCCGGCCTTGGCTTCGATCTGAACTACGGCAAGTATCTGACGGCACGGCTGGCCTACGGCTACGGCTTCAATGACCGCGCCGACCTGCAACGACACCAGCGCGTGCACTTCCAGGTCGTCGCGGGCTTCTGACGACGACCTGGATGTTCGGACGGTTAATGCGTGACGATGTTGAACCAGAACTCGAAGGTATCGAGGTTGCAGACCACCGGGCCTGGCGGCGGAGCAGTCGACTGAGAACGGCCGGGATGGGTCGTTCGATTTACTCGGTTGAATCCGCGGTCGGTAGCTGCCGTTGCCGCCGCCTGACTCGAACGCGGAGCGCGCCGCCGTTCACCTGCCCCACCTCTATTGCAATTCGGCTGCATCAGGCCGGCACCACCACCCGACGGGAAGCCCAGAAAAAGACACGCCCGTACCGCCATTTCAATCTAGCCCGCGCTACTTTTTTTGAATGCAGGGTAGACATAGCATGCAGGCGTCAGACCGTCAGGAAGCCGGGGCCCTCCAAGCTATTGCGCGAGGAAATCGACGATCGCGCCGACTGTAGCCTGTGGTTGTTCTTCCATCAGCCAATGCCCGGCATTCGGAATAACCAGTTCTTTCACGTTGGTCGCGGCATTGCGCATGACGATCGCTTCGTTCTGGCCAAAAGACTTCGCGCCGCCAATCGCCAGCACCGGCATGGTCAGCTTGGTCGCCAGCGATTTCTGGTTATCCTCGGCGTCTTGCGGAATCGAGAGGAATTGCGCGAACGCTGAATGCATCGCGCCCGGCTTGGCGTAGAGCCGGGCATAGTGAACCCGTGTGGCTTCGTCGATCTTCGAAGGATCTCCGGCGAACTCGTTCCAGAACATGTCCAGGTAGATGCGTTCCCGGCCCTTTACCAGCCGCTCCGCATCCGGGCCGCCGAAGGAAAAATGCCACAGCGCTGGCATCCGGACAATCTGTTCCCACGGCGGGATTCCCGGCACCGGCGCGTCCATGACGATCAGCCTTTTCGTCTTGTCCGGATAGCGCGCCGCATAGGCAAAGGCGACCATCGTGCCGATGTCGTGGCCGACCACGTCTGCCTGGTCGATGTTCAGTTGCGCCAGCACCGACCGGATGTCCCCAGCCTGCGTGCGCTTGTCGTAGCCGCCGTCAGGATGCGACGACAGCCCCATTCCGCGCAGATCCGGCACCACCACCGTATGGGTGCGTGCCAGTTCGGCGGCCAGTGGCGCCCACATGTCCCCGGTATCGCCAAAACCGTGCAGCAGGACCACCGCAGGCCCGCTGCCACCCACCCGCACATACAGCGTCGCGCCCTCGGTCTGGATATTCTGGTGCCGGAAACCTGGCGGAAATGGCTTCACCTGTGCTTGCAACGGCTGGACCATGGCAAGCATGAACACGACGGCGGCAAGGAGTCTTCGCATATTGTTCTCCGGGGCGGGAGTGGCCGGTGTTGGAAAGTCACGTTATTGGATCGCCTGAATGGCTGCGCTTCGCGCGAGCCCCCTGAAGCGTAGTGCAAGTCGCGCACAACGCAAGGCGCTGCCGCGCCGCATATTGGCTGTCGATGCCTGAACCGATCGGCTTCACGCCCGCCTGCTGACGCCCTGCTCCCTGGAGATCCGCCGAGCACTGCTGATACCATGACGATCCGAATACGCCGACACGTCAACGACGCCAAAAGAACAACGCCAATTCCTGTCAGATGCATCTACTTCGATCTGCCGCACTGGCAACCGCCCTGCTATCCCTGATGGCCTGCACAACCCGGCCGTTCCAACCGTCGCCACCCCTGTATACCCTTTGGTCCAAGCCGGGGGTGAACGAGGCAGGCGTGCGCAGCGCCATGCTCGGCTGCGGATTCGTTCACGCAGGCTATGTCGACGGCACCACGATGACTAGCGACGACCATGCGCGCGCGCAGCTCTGCATGATCGACAATGGGTTCGTCTATCAAGACAGGCGCATCGTCTGCACGGACAATCCAGATCTGCCGGCCTGCGCCAATGTGCCGCGTGGCAAGACCTTCGGTACCGACCCCGACTTCGACCCCGCGCTGCTCAAGCGCCGCCCGCCCCGCCCACCCGCATATACGTACTGGAGCCGCCCCGGCACCGATACTGAAGGCGTCAAGCGTGCCATGGCGGCGTGCGGCTACTCCACGGTTATCGAGCCCATCGACACAATGCTGCTGAACGATATCGCGGCGGCCGAGCTTTGCATGATCGACAAACAGTTCATCTATGCGCTTCCGGCTAACGCGCTGCTTTGCAAGAACCCGCCGGGGCTGCCTGCCTGCAGGCATCGCGTCATTGATGCCGCGCGCTGCTGCGCGCCACCGAAAGCAGCGGGGCAACGCTGAACTCAGGGCGCCAACCGTGCCTGCGGCGGTATCCGACAGGTGCGCTCAGGCACCCGAGTCAATCGGGGTGCCCTCGGCATCGGCGGTAGCCCTTCCCGGGGCCTGAACGTCGACGCGCTCGATCCGGCGATCGCTCACCGCCGTGACCGTGAAGCGATAGCCCTCCAGATCGAGCGTCATCCGTGGTTTCGGCACCATGCCGAAGTGCTCGAGCAGCAAGCCCCCAAGCGAAGCGGCGCCTTTCGCCGAACTCACCCAGGCGGGGTCGAGGCCGAGCGCCTGCGCCACACCATGCAGATCCGCTGCGCCATCCATGAGCCAGTGCCCTTCGTCGATCTTTGTGATCGTGGTGGTCTCGTCCTCGTCGGGAAACTCGCCCGCAATGGCTTCGAGGATGTCGATCGGTGTCACCAGACCAACGATCGCACCATACTCGTCCGCCACCAGCACCAGGCGGCCGCGCGAATGCGAGTCCTTCAGGGTATCGATCAAACGCAGGATATTGATCGACTCGTGGACCACGATTGGCTCACGCAGGCTCTTAGCCTCGTCGATGGCGCCCTTGTCGAACAGGTCTCCGAGCGCATCCTTGCCGCGCACGACGCCAATCACGTTGTCCAGTTCGCCACGGCATACCGGCAAGAAGCTGTGCGGGTCATCAAGAATCTGCTTGCGCAGCGTACCGGCGTCGGCGTTCACGTTCAAATATGAGATATCGGCGCGCGGCGTCATCAGGGAGTGGACGGATCGTTCGGCCAGTGTCATCACGCCACTCACCATGCTGCGCTCTTCCGGCGCGAACGGTAGCGGTTCATCCCGCTTCACGGCCCCGCCTTCTGGCGCCTCCGACGCATTGGCGCGCCGGTCGCCCAGCAGGCGCAATACGGCATCGGCTGTTCTCTGCCGCATCGGCACCCGCGCCATATGACGTAGAAAGTTGCGCTGCGCGACCTGGTTGAATGCCTCGATCAGCACCGAGAATCCGATCGCCGAATAGAGGTAGCCCTTCGGAATATGGAAGCCGAGCCCTTCCGCCACCAGGCTCATGCCGATCATCAGCAGGAAGCTGAGACACAGCACCACCACCGTCGGGTGCGCGTTCACGAATCGGGTCAGCGGCTTGGAGGCAATCAGCATGACGCCGACCGCGATCACGACGGCGGCCATCATCACGCCGAGATGGTCGGCCACCCCCACCGCAGTGATCACCGCGTCCAGCGAGAACACCGCGTCGAGAATCACGATCTGGGTCACTACCACCCAGAAGCCGGCGTACTCGGTCTTGCCCCCCTCCATATGTGGCATGCCCTCCAGCCGCTCATGAAGTTCGAGCGTGGCCTTGAGCAACAGGAAGAAGCCGCCCACCGCCAGGATCAGGTCCCGGGCCGACATCGAAAGCGGCCCAATGGAGAACAGCGGCCGGGTGAGCGTGATGAGCCACGACATCACCGACAGCAAGCCGAGCCGCATGAACATCGCCAGCGACAGGCCAACCACCCGCGCCTTGTCGCGCTGGCTCGGCGGCAACTTGTCCGCGAGAATCGCCACGAAGATGAGGTTGTCGATGCCGAGGACGATCTCGAGCACGACCAGCGTGACCAGTCCGATCCAGATCGAGGGGTCAGTCAACCATTCCATGGCGGGATTTCACGTGGGGAAACGTGCACTGTAGCCGGAATCGACGGGCCGCCACAGCAAGGCAGCCGTGAGCCTGCATCGACTTTCGGGCGACTTGACCGTCCCTCGATAACCGATGGAAGCATCTAAACCGGACATGGCACCACACTGCGCCGTCGTGTACTATGCAACCAGTTGCATAGTACACGACCGTATCCAACCGGAGACGGCGCCACCATGAGGAGACACGACATGACCGCAGCAGGACTTTCCCCGGCAGCCGCAAAGACGCTGGCAACCTGGCATGACCTTCTGGCACGCAACGCCATGGAGGAACTCGATCCCCTGCTGTCCGACAGCATTGTGTTTCGCTCGCCGGTCGCGCATACACCTTACCCGGGCCGTGCTGCGATCAAGCTGGTCCTGAAAACCGTCAACACGGTATTCAAGAACTTCACCTATCACCGCACGTTCGCCACGGCGGACGGGCTGGGTGTGGTGCTCGAATTCAGCGCCGAGGTCGACGGCAAGGCGCTCAAGGGCATTGACATGCTGCGCTTCGACCAGGCGGGCAAGATCGAGGAATTCGAAGTGATGGTGCGCCCGATGTCGGGACTGCAGGCGCTCGGCGCAGCCATGGGCGCCAAGCTGGCTAGCCAGAAGCACGTACTGGCCGGACAAGACTGACAGGCCGCTGGCGATTGCCGAGGCGAGGGGCCCTGTGGCCTCAGTTTCGGCAAGACGCCAGCCACGCCAGCGGCTATGCTTCCGGCACCGGGATCGCGCCTCCCGCCAACGACGAGGATTCGCATGCATAGGTTTCGCTGGGCCGGCCTGCTGCTGGCATTGCTGTGCGGGATTGCCCGTGCCTCGATGGGGCTGACCGAATTGCCGGCCAGCGGGGATGACGGCCCGGTGACCGTCTATTACCCATCGAACGATGCGAGCCACCCGGTAAAGCGTGGGCGATTCCTGCTCGATGTCGCGGTGGAAGGCCACCCGGTGGCGGGCAACGGCAGGCTGATTGTGATCTCGCACGGTTCGGGTGGCGCGCCGTGGGTCCATGCCGACCTCGCGCGAAACCTGGTCGACGCGGGATACATCGTTGCCATGCCGCTGCACAAGGCGGACAACTATCTGGATAGCAGCGACCCCGGCCCCGACAGCTGGACCATCCGGCCCGCAGAAGTATCGCGCGCCATCGACGCGATGGGCCGAGACGCGCGATTCGCGTCGATGCTTCGGCTGGACAAGGTCGGCATGTTCGGGATATCCGCAGGCGGCCATACCGCGCTAAGCCTGGCGGGAGGACGCTGGTCACCGGCACGGTTCATGCAGCATTGCGATGCCCATATCGCAGAGGATTTCCAGACCTGCGTCGGGTTGACCACAAGACTGACGGGCGGCCCACTGGACGGCGTGAAGGAATGGGTGGCCCTGCGCGTGATTCACCACCGTTTTGACGACGACACCCCACGCGCCACCTTCGATCCACGCATCGCGGCAGTGGTGGCCGGCGTGCCCGCCGCCGCGGACTTCGACATGGATTCACTGGTCCGGCCAGCCGTACCCCTTGGCCTGGTCACGGCCGAACAGGACCGCTGGCTGATTCCGCGCTTCCACGCGGACCGGGTACTGGCGGTCTGCCAGACCTGCGAGCATGTCGCCGACATGCCCACGGGCGGACACGGCGCATTGCTGTCGCCGCACCCGCCGGGTCTGACCGGACTCCTGGGCGAACTGCTCAACGATCCCCCCGGCTTCGATCGCGCCGAGGTTGCTGAAGTCCATCGCAAGATCGTCGCGTTCTTCGGGCGACACCTGCTGCCATAACGCAGTGACTACTTGCGGGATTTCGACTGGTTGAGCGCAACGGCAGCCTGGATAAGCGCTTTCAGCGAAGGCTCGTCGATCTCCTCGCCTTCATGAAAGTCGATCGCACGCCGCGTGTTGCCTTCGAGACTGGCATTGAAAAGCCCCGCCGGGTCTTCCAGCGACGCCCCCTTGGCAAAGGTCATTTTCACGACGCTCTTGTAGGTCTCGCCCGTGCAGAGAATGCCGGCGTGCGACCACACCGGCACGCCCCGCCATTTCCATTCCTCGATCACTTCGGGATCGGCGGCCTTCACCACCGCGCGTAGCCGCGCCAACATCGCGCCGCGCCAGTCACCCAGCTCCTGGATCCTCCCGTCGATCAATCGGGAAGCCGAATCGCTCTCTCGCGGTTCGCTCTTTGTCATCCCAGTTTCTCCTCGAAAACACACCTCGGTACTACGGCAGATTCGGGCATGTCAGGCAGTCGAATTACGCACACCGGGTACCTGACTGACAGCGGAGTCGAGTATAGCTTTCCCATCACCGCGGGCCTCATCACGCGAGAGTGATTTTGTGCGTCCGTATTGGCCTAAAGCACAATGATTTCTGAGGGGCTTCGCTTCTATACTCGTGTCGAGCCGCGTGCCCGGGGTACGTCCACGGAACGCGGCGCCGCAGCCGGCGCCTGCCCTTCCCTCCCGCGCTTTCCGCACCCGTTCGTCTTCCTGTTCGGTGCCTTCGCGCCGTGACCGGGTATCGGGTCGCCGGTTCTCGCCATGTCAACGTTACGAGGGGTATCCATGAGCGACATGCAAGAGCACAAGGTCACACCGTACGACCAGTTCAACTACGAGGTGCCTGAAAACGTCTTCCCGCGTGAAGGCATCTCGGCGAATGCAGCGGCCGCGATCGTGATCAGTGACGAATGGACCGACACCAACCCCATGCTCAACATGTCGTCGTTCGTCACCACGTTCGCGGAACCGGAAGCCCGGGAAGTTGCCGCGCGCAATATCTTCAAGAACTATATCGACCACGACATGTATCCGCGGCTCTTCGCCATGGAAGGCCGCATGGTGCGCTGGCTGCATGAGTTGTGGAACGGTCCGAAGGGCGTGGAGCCGTACGGCACGTGTACGGTAGGCTCATCCGAAGCCTGCATGCTCGGGGGCCTGGCACACAAGTGGAACTGGCGCCAGCGCCGCCAGGCCGAAGGCAAGGATGCCACCCGCCCGAACATGGTGACGGGCGGCAACGTGCAGATCGTGTGGAAGAAGTTCCTGCGCTACTTCGATGTCGAGCCGCGCATCGTGCCGCTGAAGCCGGGCAACTACTGCCTGACCGCCGAAGACCTGGACAAGTACGTCGACGAGAACACGATCTGCGTCGTAGCCATCGCCGGGCAGACCTTCACGGGCGAGGATGACGACATCCAGGGCATTCATGACTGGCTCGATGACTACGAGAAGCGCACGGGCATCTCGGTCCCCATGCATATCGACGGCGCCTCCGGCGGCTTCGTCAACCCGTTCCTCTACCCCGACTACAAGTGGGACTTCCGCCTGCCGCGCGTGCAGTCGATCAACGCCTCGGGCCACAAGTACGGGCTGACGCCTCCGGGCCTCGGCTGGGTGGTGTTCCGCGAACGCAAGATCTTCAACGAGGAACTGGTGTTCTACGTGAACTACCTGGGCGGCGAAATGCCCACGGCCACCCTCAACTTCAGCCGCAACGCATTCCAGGTGGCCGTGCAGTACTACCAGTTCCTGCGGCTTGGGTTCGACGGCTACAAACGCGTGATGCAGCACACACTGGACAACGCGATCTTCCTGCGCCAGCAGCTCGTCGATAGCGGGTACTTCGAGATCATGAACACCACGCAGCGCATTCCGGTGGTGGCAGTGACGCTGAACAAGAAGTACAAGAACTTCAACGAGTTCGATGTCTCCAACAAGGTCCGCGAGAAAGGCTGGGTGCTGTCCGCGTACACGATGCCGCCCAACGCCGAATCGGTCACGAGCCTGCGCGTGGTGGTACGTCCGCATGTGAACCACAATGTGGCGCAACTGCTTGCCACCGATATCATCAACGCCTGCAAGTTCCTCGAGGCCAACGGTGGCAATGCCAAGCCTCCTGCATTGCACAAACATGCCGAAGCGCAATCGACATCGTTGAAGTGCTGATGGGTGGATGACTGGCCGGCCGAGGGCACGCAATGCCCCCGGCCGGCTTTTTCTTTTTGGGCAACGCCTACGCCAGCCGCAGATCCCGCAACATATCAAGCACATGCTGCGTGGAACGCTCCACGTACCCCGCACGATGCGCAATACCGAGCCGACGCCACAACGCCGGGCGCAGCGGACGCATGACGATGCGCTTGTCGGGCGATGGCGCCGTCTCCTCAAGGGGTAGTAGCGAGGCGCCGTAGCCGGCCGCCACCAGACTCTTGATCGCGTCGTTGTAGTTGAGCTGAATGCGGGGCGCGGGATGATACCCCGCAGTCGCGAACCACTCCGTAGTCAGACGTGAAAGTCGCGTGGTCGCGTCATTGAGAATGAGAGGTTGGGCGGCGAGCCATTCAGGCGTGACGCGTGCTGGGCACTCCCAATGCGCCGGCAAGAAAGCCATCACGGGGTCGCGGCGCCAAGGCTTGATCACGAGCCCGGCTACCGGCGGCTGCGGCAGTGCAACCAGCCCAACGTCCAGCGTCCCATCCGCCAGTCGGGACAACGTTTCATGTGAAGTCAGCACCGCCACCTGTATGTCGATCGCGGGATGGTGCTGGCGCAGCCCTTCGAGCGCTTGCGGCAACAGGTGCGCGATCGCCCCCGTCGACGCACCGAGCCGCACCCGCCCTTCCAGCCCCTGCACCTGGCGTTGAATATCGTCCAGCGCCCGCTCCGCATCGGCCAACAGCCGACGCGCGCGCTCCACCAGCACCTCCCCTATTGCCGACGGCCTGACTTGTCCGCGCTTGCGCGACAGGAGTGGAGCGCCAATGCGGGCTTCGAGTTCGGCGATATGGAGGCTGACCGTTGGCGGCGCCAGATGCAACGCTCGCGCCGCATCGGCAAACGAGCCGCGCTCTGCAATGGCAACCAGAGTGCGCAAGCGGTCCAGGCTGATCTCTCGCATGTCGGCGTCCTGATTCAGAAAAACTGAATGTCTGTGTTATGAAATTCAACTTTCTCTATTGTAGCTATACACGGAATATAGGGGCTCGCTCTTCGTTCTACTGCCTCCAACCCAAAGTCAGCGGAGTATTTCACCCATGAGCTCTCCCATTGTTTTCATCGACGGCGACCAAGGCACCACCGGGTTGCTCATCCACGAACGGCTGCGTAACCGGACCGATATCAGACTGATCACGCTTGCTGCCACGGAGCGCAAGGATCTGCAGCGTCGCGCGGAAGCCATCAACGCCTGCGACATTGCCATCCTCTGCTTGCCGGATGCCGCCGCGCGCGAGGCTGTGGCCACGATTGTCAATCCTGCCGTTCGCGTCATCGACGCAAGCTCCGCGCACCGTACACAGCCGGACTGGACTTACGGGTTTCCTGAGATGGCGCCGGGTCAGGCTGAGAACATTGCGAACGCGCGCCGGGTCACCAATCCCGGCTGCTATCCGACCGGTGCGATTGGCCTGCTGCGTCCGTTGGTGCAGGCTGGGCTCATCCCGGGCGATTACCCCATCAGCATTCATGCGGTATCCGGCTACTCCGGACGGGGACGCGCCGGCGTGGAGGAATACGAGGGACCGGGAGCCGCCAGCGCGCCTTCCTACCAGGTATATGGCCTGGAACTCGCGCACAAGCACACGCCGGAGATCCAGCAGCACGCCGGGCTCGCGCTGCCTCCTATTTTCGTCCCCGCATACGGCGCGTTCCGCCAGGGCATCGTGCTGACTGTGCCGCTGGCGTTGCGGCTGCTGGCACCCGGCGTGGATGGCGCCACGCTACACGCCTGCCTCGCGCGGCACTATGCCGGGGCAGACCACGTGCAGGTCTTGCCACTGTCAGAATCGTCCGCCTTGAAGCACCTGGACCCGCAATTGCTGAATGGCACGAACGACATGCGCCTGAGCGTATTTCCTGGCACGGAGCACGGGCACGTTCTCCTGTCCGCCGTTTTCGACAACCTCGGCAAGGGCGCATCCGGCGCTGCGATTCAGAACCTGAACCTGATGCTCGCGTCGCGATAGTTGCCATTGGGCTGAAATGACAGACGGCCACGTCCAGATGCCAGCGCATGGTTGCGCGGATCTGTTCGTGGCCGTCATGCGCGGGACACGAGCGGGCGATGAATCGCCCCAGCGTTCATCGCCCCCTGGCAGTGGCCGGCATCAATCCTCGGCCACGAACCCGGTCGACTCGACGATCGGCTTCCATGCCGCGCGTTCTGTCTGGATGCGCTTGCGCGCCGCTTCGCCGGATTGGGCGTTCACCTCAAGTCCCAGCGTCTCCAGTTTGGCCGCGCTCGACGCATTGGTCGATGCGTGGAGGAACGCCTTTTCGAGCTTCGCCTGCTCTGCGGCGGGCGTGCCGGCGGGCACGAAGGCGCCGTACCAGCTGGTCGCGAATTCGTACTGGTTGATGCCCTGCTCCTTCATCGTCGGCACTTCCGGCAACGCCTTGGCACGTCGCGTGCCGCTCACGCCAAGAAGCTGGATCTTGCCGCCCTTGTACAGCGACATCATGCTGGCTACCGCATCCCAGCCGATCGACACGTTGCCGCTGATCACGTCCACCAGCATTGGCGATGCGCCACGGTATGGCGTGGGCGTGATGGCCACGCCCGATGCCTTGCCCAGCGCCACCGTGCCAAGGTGGCCCGCGCTGCCGATCGTAGCCAGGCCGAGACTGGCCTTGGACGGATGCTGCTTCGCCCAGTCCAGGAATTCCTTCATGTTCTTGTACGGCTGCTGCACGCCGGCGGCCACGGCAGTCGGCACGTCGGTTAGCACTGCCACGGGCACGAGGTCCTTGTCGGCGTCGTAGCTGAGCTTCTTGTACGTGAGCGGGAAGATCGTGAACAGTGGCGACGGGCCGATGAAGATCGTCTTGCCATCGGGCTTCGACCGCTTGACGTAGTCGAGCGCCAGCCGGGCAGATGCGCCCGGACGGTTCTCCACGATCACTGTGCCTTGCCCGTCCTGACGCAGTTGCTCGGCGTAGATCCGGGCCAGACTGTCGGCGGCACCGCCCGGCGCGTAGCCAACGATGATGTGCATCGGCACATCGTCCGCAGCGGATGCCGGCGCGGCAACGATCATGAGCCCGCTGAACGCGGTGCCAAGCAGCCAAGTCAGGCGGCCGGGATGAAACTTGACGGTCATGAGGAATGTCCTGTGGTGAAAGCGGGAAGCCTGGGAAGGCGCAAGCAAAGGGTGGTGATGTCGGCGTCGATCTCGATATTGAGATCGGTATCGGCATCACGCGGCATCACGTGGTGTCACAGCGACGGCCACCGGTCCAGGAAGCCGTGGGCCGATTCGAACAACGCGGCGGAACGCAGAAGTTCCGCGTCGCGGCGGAACCGTCCAACCAGTTGCAGCCCGATCGGCAGATCGTCGCTGCCAAAGCCGCACGGCAGGCTGATCGCGGGATGGCCGGTCATGTTGAACGGCATCGTCCACGGAAACCAGTTCGCGCGCACGTTGTCGTGTACGTGTCCGTCGATCTCGATCGTGCCAAACAGATCCTGGTCGATCGGCAGCGCGGTGCGCATGATGGTCGGCATCGCCAGCAGGTCGGCGCGCTCGAGCAACGCCTGCACGCGCTGGAACAGCCGCGAACGGTCGAACATCGCCTGCTGGTACGCCACGCCACTGACTTGCGCGGCCGACTCCACCTGACGTACGAACGTTGCGCTTAGTTCGTCGCGATGACGCTCGACGATTTCGACAAAGCGCGTGCGCCAGACGGTGTGGTTGATCGCGCGCCAAAGCGGCTCGATATCGTTGAAGCCGTCGCCATCGAACGGCTCTAGCTCCGCGCCGAGCCCGGCTAGCGCTGCCAGCCCCTGCTCGAACGCGCGTGCCACATCCGCGGCCACTGGGCGGCCCGGCGGCGCCAGGCAATAGAGGATGCGCTTGCCACGCAGATCGCCCTGGGCGCGCGCGGCATCGACATAGTCGGCCTTCGGCATGCCGATCGACCACGGATCGCAGGCGTGCTCGCCCGCCATCGCCGCCATCATCAGGCCGGTATCGGCCACGGTGCGCGTGGTAGGGGTGACATAGGTCTGGTTGCCGTACAGGTCCTGCGCCTGGCTATGTGGAATCACACCGTTGCTTTGCTTGATGCCGACCACACCGTTACAGGCAGCCGGAATCCGCGTGGACCCACCGCCGTCGGTGGCGACAGCCAGTGGCGCGATGCCGCTGGCCACCGCCACGGCCGCACCGCCGCTGGAGCCGCCACTGGTCCGTTGCGCGCTCCACGCGTTACGTGTGCGCCCGAACAGCGGCGAATCGGTCAGGCACTTGGAGCCAAACTCCGGCGTGGTGGTCTTGCCGATCAGGATGGCGCCCTGTTCGCGCAGGCGGGCCACCGCGACGGCGTCCTGCTGCGGCACGTTGTCCCGCAACGGCGCCGCGCCGAAGGTCGTGCGCACGCCTTGCGTGTTGACGATGTCCTTGACCGTGAACGGCACGCCGTGGAGCAAGCCGAGTGGCTCGCCAGCCATGACCATTCGTTCTGCCTGGCGGGCCGATTCCATCGCCCGCTCGGCGTCGAGCGTGATAAAGCAGTTCAGTTCAGGTTGAAGGCGCTCCGCGCGCGCCAGGACTGCCGAGGTGATGTCTACCGGGGAGACACGTTTGTGCCGGATGGCGTCGGCCAACTCGGTGGCCGACAGAAAGCAGAGGGACTCGCTCATTGTTTCGTGTAAGGCAACGTCAAGAACTGCAGCAACTTCCACAGTCTGCCATGAGCGATGCGGCTGGAGAAGCCGGGTAACCCCGCTGGCGCGGCTCAGTGATGCATGGCACCCCCGCCATGGAAGCCGCCGCCCGGCGCGCCACCATGGAACCCGCCAGGCGCTCCACCGTGCACGAAGTGACCGCCCCGCACGATCACGCCGCGACTGGGAAAGAACACATGGTGCATGACGTGCGGACGATGATGGTGGTCGATGAAAATCACGCCGGCAAACCCCACATACGGCGTCCAGTACCACGGGTCGTAGTAATAGTCCCCGCCGCCATAGCCCACATCGCCGCTATCCACCATCTGCCACGTGCCATCGGGCTGCAGGCAAGCCACCCCCGCAATGGTCTGCATCACGCCGCCGATCTCGGCCTGCCCAACCACCTGCTGGCACATCGTCGACATGTCCTGCGCCCATGCGCCACCAACGCCACCGCCCAGGCCGAGTCCGGCGATTGCCGCTGCCACGGCCGCCAATCTCTTGCCCATGATCCTCACCCCGACTTCAGTGTCCCGACGTCACGACACGCGGTTGCGCATCCCGCGGCACATCGGTTTGCCTGCGAGACCTCGGCGGGACGTCATCGACAGCACGGCTCCCCGCATGATGTAAACCACCCCCAGAACCACTTTATTCCACGCCAGTCGATGTTTGTAGCCGGCCCGCCGGATTTGGATTCCCGACGCCGCTTGCCTACCATGAATCAGCCCAAATGGAACCGAGCCATCACCCTATGCAAGCCACGGCCCCGACGCTGCCAACCTGTGTGACCCTGCGAAACGGCAATCAGGTGCTGATACGAACGATCCGCCCGCAGGACAAAGGCGGCATCCTGACGGCCTTCCATCGTCTTTCCGATGATTCGCGGTATACGCGGTTCATGGCGTCCATGCACGATCTGCCGGACGCGTTGCTGGAAACGGCCGTTCACCCGACGCCGGTCCGCGAATGCGCGCTGGTCGCCATGGCGGGGACGGAGGACAAGGGTGATCTGATTGGCGGCGCCCGCTTCACGATCGACCCGCACTCCGGATTCTGCGAATTCGCGGTGACAATCGTCGACGGCTGGCATGGTCTTGGCCTGGCGCGCCATCTCATGGAGATCCTGATCGCGACGGCGCGGGCTGCCGGCTACCACACGATGATTGGCTACGTGCTGGCATCCAATACCGCGATGCGCGGCCTGGCGCATCGGCTGGGTTTCACGGACACGATGTGCCCCGACGACGCCACCTTGCGCGTGGTCTCCCTGGATCTCACCGCATCCCCCGCGCCCTGAACCACCAACCATCCAACCATCCGACCAGCCAACCATCCGACCATGCATCCTCGCCTCACGCTTCTCACGCTGGGTGTCGGCAGTCTCGAACGGTCGCTGGCGTTCTATCGCGACGGTCTGGGCTGGCCGACCCGGGGCGTCGTCGGCACCGAGTTCGAGCATGGCGCCGTGGTCTTCTTCGATCTGGAGTCAGGACTGCGGCTGGCGCTCTATCCGCGCGAATTCCTGGCCAAGGATGCCGCAACCGATACGCCCTTGGGCATCCCGTCGATTTCGCTGGGTCACAACGTCCGCTCCCGTGCCGAAGTCGACGCTGTCATCGATCAGGCACGCCGTGCCGGAGCCATCATCCTCAAACCCCCGGTGGATACCTTCTGGGGTGGCTATGCCGGCTACTTTCAGGACCCCGACGGCTATATGTGGGAGGTCGCCTGGAACCCGGACCTGATGCCGCCCGAGATGCCGCCCGGGATGCCACCCAACTAGGCCGGATGTTCACCCACCGGCGTCCCGGCCGTCGACAGCAGCCAGCCTGAAAAGCCCTCCACCGCTGCCAGATCCGGATGGCCGGCGGCATGGGCCACGTAGAAGCCGAAGCCGGGCAACCCCAGCGCGTGCGCCTTGCGCAACGCCCCACTGCGCAGCAGGCCGTCCACCACCACGTTGCTGCATAGCGCCACGCCCTGGCCGGCCACTACCGCGTCGATGGCGTGTAGTTCCTCGCGAAAATTCAGGTCATGGCGGGCACGCCGAGCCGACGAGTCGCCTGCGGCGAGACCCGCAGCCGCGAACCACTGCGTCCAGGTCGGGGCGTGCGGGTCGCCGCTGCTCCACTCGTAGTGGATCAGGGGGATATGCGTGAGATCGCCGATATCGAATGTCGCCTGCCCTTCCCGCCCCGCCCTCGCCAGCAGCACCGGGCTGGCCACGGCGAAGAAGGTATCGCGCGCGAACTCCGTGCTGACCAGCCCCTTGGGCGCGCAACGCGCGTAGCGAATGGCGACGTCAGCCTCGCCCGCAGCCAGGTCCAGGACGCGGTCCGTGCCGATGATCTCCAGCGGCCACTCGGGATGCAGCCCCTGCCAGGCCGGAAGGCGCGGAACCAGCCAGCGGCTCGCGAAAGCGTTCGGACTGGTCACGCGCAGCGGGCGTGCCGCACCGGGCTGCCCAACGGTCGCCACGGCCTCGGCAAACAGCGCGAAACCGCTGCGCAGCGCCGGATAGAGCCCCTCCCCCGCCACGGTCAGCCGGAGCGGACGCGGGCGTCGCTGGAGCAACGCCTTGCCGCAGATCTGCTCGAGCATCCGGATCTGATGGCTGATGGCGGTCGGCGTCACGTTCAGCTCCGCCGCTGCGGCCTTGAAGCTGCGGTGACGCGCAACCGCCTCGAATGCCTGCAATGCGCGCAGGGGCGGCAGTTTTTGCATGGGTCCAGTCTAGGTGAGCTTTTCTCATCTACAAGCTGAGATCTTTGCCTTTGCACCCGGCAGCCGCGCGCACCACCATGGTCTCGGGGGGCGTGACCAACTTGGGGGGGGGCGTGATGCGATCAGATCGGCAAGAGGCATCCGGGGACGGCGGCAATCCAGGGTTCGAGGCGTTCCGGCAGACGTTGCGTGGCCAACTCGTCCAGCGCGGGGATCCTGACTACGACGTGGCGCGCAAAGTCTGGAATGGCGCGATCGACAAACACCCGGCGTTGGTCGTCTACTGCACCGACGCCACCGACGTGGCGGGGGCCATACGGTTCGCCCGGGCCACCGGCCTGACCATCGCGGTCCGCAGCGGGGGGCACAATCTCGCCGGACTTTCCACGTGTGACAACGGCATCGTCATTGATCTGTCGCGTATGAAGCGCATCGACGTGGATGTCACGCGGCGCCGCGCCCGCGCGGAGGCAGGGCTCAATCTCGGTGAGTTCGACCAGGCAACGCTGCGGCATGGCCTGGCCACGACGATGGGGGTCAATAGCGATACGGGTATCGCCGGGCTGACGCTGGGGGGCGGGTTCGGCAAGCTGGGCCGCAAGTACGGGCTGAGTTGCGACAACCTGGAGGCCGTGGAAATCGTCACCGCCGACGGGGAACGGCTGCACGCCAGCACGACCGAGCACCCGGACCTGTTCTGGGCGATACGCGGCGGCGGTGGCAATTTCGGCATCGTCACGGCGTTCCATTTCCGTCTGCATCCGATTCCCGCCAGACTGCCGGTATGCGCCGTGGTCTACCCGTGGGATCAGGCTCGGGAGGCGATGCTGCACTACGATGCTTTCGCCCGCGCCGCCCCCGATGACGTTGCGGCCGACGCCGCGCTCGTCACCCAGCCATCGGGCGAGCGATGTCTCAGCATCTCCGCGTGCCATGTCGGGCCGGATGGCACCGAAGAGGCAAGGCAGGCAGCGCTGCGCCCGCTGGTCGAGTTCGGCAACCCGGTCGACGCCCAACTCGACTTCATTCCGTATCTACAAATGCAGTCGGCCAGCGATGCGCTGTTCCCGCGCGGCCGGCGGTATTACTGGAAGGCACAGTTCCTCCGCCAGATTCGCGCGGGGGCGGTCGATGCCCTCCTCGCTGCCTATGCCCGCGCGCCCTCGCCGGGCTGCCTGGTGGTGTTCCAGCAGGTCGGCGGCGCCATCGCCCGCTTACCTGACGAGGCCACCGCATACGGAAACCGGTCGGCGGACTTCGACTGCTTCCCGCTGGCCATCTGGGATGACCCGGCCGACGACGACAAACACCGGGAATGGGCGCGCGACCTGTGGGAAGCGGTCCAACCGTACTCGACGGGCGGGGTGTACGCCAACAACCTCGGCGCGGAAGGCGCCCAACGCACCCGCGCCGCGTATGGCGTCAACCATCCGCGGCTGGTTGCCGTGAAGCGCCAATACGATCCTGACAACGTCTTCAGGCTGAATCAGAACATCGACCCGGCCTGATCCCGACCCGATGCCGACCCGATGCCGGTGCCGGGGCCTACTGCGCGTCCAGCGCCTTCAGGATCTGGTACGCCGCCCGCACGCGCTCCGGGATCGGCAGATTGCTGTTCGCCAGCATTACCACGCCGATCTGACGAACCGGGACGAACACCACATAGGCGCCGAAGCCGTTGGTGGAGCCGGTCTTATTGATCAACATGTCGGCCCTGGGCGGCTGCGGCGGCGCCAGCCGTGCGACTTCCTTCGGCTCCAGCATCCCGGCAGCGTTGCCCGTCAGCAGATCCTCGAGCGAGGTTGGCCAGGCGTACATTTCCCAGCCCAGGCCCTGGGTCATGGGGCCAACGCGGAAGTAGCCGGTGTGTGTACCGGTAACCGCCCGCTGCAACGTCGGCTCCAGCCGCGCGCCATCCATATTGGCTTCGACGAACCGAATCATGTCGGCCGCCGTGGTCTTCACGCCATAGGCTTCCGAGTCAAACACGCCGGGGTTCACGCGGATCGGCTTGCCGTCCTTGTAGCCATAGGCATAGTCGCCCATGCGGGACTGCGGCACCCGGATGAATGAGTGCTTCAGGCCCAGGCCCGGAAAGATGCGGTGCTCCATCAGGTTATCGAACGGCTCTCCCAGGCTCCGCGCGGCCAGATAACCGAACAGGCCGATGCTCGGGTTCGAGTACTGCCGATGCGTGCCAGCCGCGTACGTCGGCTTCCAGTCCTTGAAGTAGGCCAGCATCTGGGCGGAGGTGGTCACTGCATCGGGGAACTGCAACGGCAGCCCGCCTGCCGTGTACGTCCCGAGTTCCAGCAGGCTGATCGCATCGAGGCTGCTACCCGCCAGTCCGGGCAGGTACTGGCTAGCCTTGTCCGAGAGCGATATGGCGCCACGCTGCGCCGCGTACGAAGCCAGCGTCGCCGTAAACGTCTTGCTGACCGACCCGATCTCGAACAACGTGTGTTCGGTGACCGGGGTGGCGTCCGCCTTCGATGCCAGGCCGAAGTTGAAGACCTGGGACTTGCCGCGGACTGTTACAGCCACGGCCATGCCGGGTACCTCGTACTGCGCCATGACGGGTCGGACGGTATCTGCCACCAGCCGTGCCAGACGATCCTCCGCGACGGGCACGCCGTCACCCGCGGCATGGGCGCTGGCCGTGCAAAGCGCCAAGGCGGCGGTAACGGTTCGAAGGCGGGAGAACGCGAAAATTTTCATGGTGAAGGCAAAAAAAACAATGGCGTGAAATGGTATCGGAAACTCGTACAATGGCACGGTCGCTGGCTTGCGTAGACCCATTGCCCAAAGCTGCCCATGCTCAATGGTTTGAATCTGAATCTGATCGAGATCACTGGCCTGCTCGTCGGCGGCCTGGCCCTGTTCCTGTTCGGTCTGGATCTGATGACCCGTGGTCTCAAGGCGATTGCCGGCGCGCGGCTGCAATCGCTGCTGGGTACCCTGACCGCCAACCGCTTTCGCGGCGTGCTGGCCGGCGCGGGCATCACAGCCCTGCTGAACTCCTCTACGATCACCACGGTACTGCTGGTGGGCTTTGTCTCCGCCGGGCTGATGACGCTTCAGCAATCGATCCCGGTGATCATGGGTGCCAATATTGGCTCGACGCTGACCGCGCAGATCATCGCTTTCAACATTTCGGCGATCACGCCGTTCATGCTGGCTGGCGGCTTCCTGCTGCAAGGTTTTGCCAAGCGCGAGCTGCTGCAGCAGCTTGGCGGCGTGGTACTCGGGCTCGGCCTGCTGTTCCTCGGTATCGAATTCATGGGCGATGCCACGCGCCCGCTGCGTAATTTCCAGCCGTTCATCACGGCGATGCAGGAAATGCGCAATCCGTGGATCGGCATTCTGATCGGCGCGGTCTTCACGGCCGTCGTGCAAAGCTCGGCGGCCACGCTGGCCATCGTCATTGCGCTGGGTAGCCAGGGACTGATTCCGCTCGAATCGGGCATTGCGCTGATACTGGGCGCCAACGTGGGCACTTGCGGCACGGCGCTGCTCGCGTCGATCGGCAAATCGGCCGAGGCGGCCCAGGTGGGCATCGTCCATCTGCTGTTCAATGTGCTCGGCGTGCTGTTCCTCGTCTTTATCATTCCGCAGTTCGCGGACTTCATCCGCGAAATCTCTCCGTCCTCGCCGGAGTTGACCGGCGCCGCCCGCCTGGCCGCCGAAACCCCGCGACAGGCCGCCAACGCCCATACCGTATTTAGCGTGTTAAGCACCGCCGTGCTGATCTGGTTCACCGGACCCATCGGCAAGCTCGCCCAACGGCTGGCGCCACCGGCGCGTGAAGGCTGGCAAGACCCTGGCCTGCCGCGATTCCTGGACGACACGCTGGCCGGGATGCCGGCGCTGGCCATCCCCCGTGTGCAGCTTGAACTGGTATCGCTGGGCAAGCAGGTCCAGGAACTGGTCGAACACAGCGCCGCGCTGGTCGTGGAAGGCGATTCGCAGGAACTCGTCACGCTGACCGACCAGGACAAAGCTGCCGATTCGCTGAGCACGGCCATCCTGACCTATATCGGACACCTGTCGGACGCGGTTCACAACGATGATGAAGGCCATCAGCTTGTGGATCTGGCGCGGATCGCCACGTGCCTCGACGCCATTCGCGAGGTTGCCACCACCAGCATGCTGGCGCTGAGCCAACGACGGCTTTCGCATGGCGCGGATGCGGCATCGCTACGTAACCCGGAGTCGGCGGGCTTTGCGGCGATGGTGTCCGAATACCTGGCGCTGGCGGTGGAGACGATCGCGCATCCGGACACCGAAGTCGCCACGCGCATCGTCAATGCCAAGCCGGAAATCGAAGCGCAGGCCGGCGTCGCGCGGCAGGCCATCATGAGCGCCCTGCCGTTGCGGAGCGCCGTGGACGCGATCAACTTCCGGCTTGCCAACGACATGATCGAACAGCTCAATGAAGTGGCACGGCTGTCCCGGGCCATCGCCAAGGCGAGCGGGTCACTAAACGAAGTGAAGATGTCCGACACACCTCCCGAGCCGGCAGCCGTCGGCGCGGCTGTGGCCTAGTCCCTGGCCTAGTCCCTGGCCTAGTCCCTGTCCTGATCCCGGTCTTAATCCTTGGTGAACTCGCAGAACCGCAGGCGGTTCCCGAACGGGTCGGCCACCTGCATTTCGCGGCCCCAGCCCACTGCCTCTACGCCGGGCCGCGCGTATCCGTACTGTTTGGCGATCAGTTCGCGCTGCAGCGCGTCGATGTCCTCCACCGGAATGAATACAGCGGACCCGGGCGTGGCATCACCATGATGCTCGCTGAGGTGCAGTGTCAGCCCGGAGCGCCTGACCTGCATGTAAAGCGGAAGGTCCGGCTCGAAGCGGTGCTCCCAGTCGACCTGGAAGCCAAGGAAGTCGAGGTAGAACTCCCTGGCTTTCTCGACCGAGAAGATCCGGAGAATGGGAATGGCTGGCGAAAGTACCATGGGAGGCGCTCCATGCCGATACATTGGCGTGACAGAGAAAGTGGCAATCATGCCACTTTCCATCGCTTTTGCACGCCGGCCTGCCGACTTTTACTGTAGTTTATGAAATACGTATAATTATTTCATTTGAATAATTCACGCTAATTCACATCACGCGCCCGATGAGCAACATCTACCAACGGCCGGAACTCGCCAAACAGATGGCCAGGCAACTCCTGCAACCCGGGGTACTGGACGAGGGCCTGCGCTCGGGCCTGTTCCTTTCCGGCCTGCGCCGCACGGGCAAGACCACGTTTTTAATCAACGACCTGATTCCCGCGCTCGAAGACCTTGGCGCGATCGTGATCTATGTGGACCTGTGGAGCGACACGCAGCGCAGCCCCGCCCGGCTGATCCTGGAAGCCGTCAAGAAAACACTGACCGAGCTGGAGTCCCCGTCTTCCACGATCCTTCGCAAGCTCAAGCGTCTGGCCAGTGCCGACATCGCCGCCTTCGGCTTCAAGTTCAGCTTCAAGCTCGACACCCTCGGCGAGGCTGGCGGCGCGACGCTGGCCCAGGCGCTGAAAGAAGTCGTCGATCAGGCCGGCGCCGATGTCGTGCTGATCGTCGACGAAGTGCAGCACGCCATCACCTCGGACGAAGGCAATCAAATGCTGCTGGCGCTCAAGGCCGCACGGGATGCCATCAATCCCCGCCCCGACACCACAGGGCATTTCCTGTTCGTGGGAACCGGCTCGCATCGCGCGCTGGTGGGCGAACTGACCGCGCGGCGCAACCAGGCTTTCGCCGGCGCCACGTCCGTCGCCTACCCGGTGCTCGACCAGGAATATATCGACTATCTGCTGGCGCGCCTGTCCTCCGAGGGCTTTACGGCCCTGCCCTCGCGCGATGTCGCCATCAAGGCGTTCCAGGCGCTTGGCCATCGGCCCGAGGAGATGATCCGGGCGTTGCGGCAATTGCATTTCCACCTGCCAGCGGACAGCAACCCCGACGAGCACCTGCCGACCATCGCCAACACGCTGCGTTCGGCGGCTGCCGACGTGGAACTGATGAAGCTCGAACAACTTGGCGGCCTGGCAACCGCGATCTTCGACCGCATTGCCACCACGCAAGGCGACGCACGGGGTTTGTTCTCGGCCGACGCGGCCGCGGCGTACTCCTTGGCCATAGGCCGGGAAGTGAAGGTCGAGGAAGCACAGCCGGTGGTCAACGAACTGATGGCAAGCAACCTGATCATGCGCAAAGGGCACGGCCTGTACGGCATCACCGACCCGTTCGTGCAGGAGATGTGGCGCGAACGGAAGTCGCTTGAAGGAAAACTCTGACCATGCCCAAGACAAGCACGGCCGGCTATGGCGAGCAGGCCAGCACCCTCGTCGTCCAGTACGAAAGCATCACGTTCGAGGATGTCCATCGCGACGTGCTCCACCTGTTGCCGGCGCCGCCGGCCCGGATTGTCGATGTCGGCGCGGGCACCGGGCGCGATGCCGCCGCCCTGGCACGGCGCGGCCATCACGTCGTGGCGGTGGAACCGACCGCAGAACTACGCGAGGCTGGCCGCAAGCTGCACGCGGATGTGGATATCGACTGGCTCGACGACGCCCTGCCCGCGCTGGCCAGGCTGCGCGAACGGCCGACGCGCTTTGACGTGATCATGCTGACCGCCGTGTGGATGCACCTCGATGCCGACGAACGCGCCCAGGCAATGGGTGCCGTCGACGCGCTGCTGGCCGGCCACGGCCTGGTGTTCCTGTCCCTGCGACACGGCCCGGTGCCGGCCGGCCGGCGCATGTTCGACGTATCGGCCGCCGAGACCATCGCACTGGCGGAGCCATATGGCCTGCGCAGCGCGCATTGCAGCCAGCGCAGCGGCCTGATGGATCGCACCGACGTGCATTGGACCAATCTGGTCCTGCAACGCTAAAGCCAGAGCGCGGCGAGGGCCGCCCCGAAACCCGGGTATCCAGGGCGACCCTCTCCAGACAACGACGCTCAGGCCTCCACCGATGCCCGCTGTCGCGCGACCTCGGCCTGCGGAGCATCTGCCTGGTCCGCGTGAAGCGTGAAGTCGAAGCGGATCGACGCAAACGGCTTGTCCACGCCAAGCGCGGCCATTGCCGCCGCATCGCTCACGCGCGTGATCGGCGGTACCAACCCTTCGCGCGTGGCAAAAGCGAAGTCATCCCACAGGTACGGATCGCCATCGATGTTGATCTGCGTGGTCAGCTTGCGATGGCCCGGTGCCGAGACGAAGAAATGGATATGCGCCGGGCGGGTGCCGTGGCGGTCGAGCTGCTTGAGCAGACGGTCCGTTGCCCCATTCGGCGGCACGCTGTAGCCCACCGGCATGATGCTGCGGAAGCGGTAGCGGCCCTCGCCATCGGTCACGATACTGCGACGCAGATTGAACGCGCTCTGCGTCGGGTCGAAGTACGAGTAGTTGCCGAGTGCATTGGCGTGCCAGACCTCGACCACGGCATTGGCCAGCGGCTGCCCCGCGCCGTCCTTGACCTGCCCTTCCATCACCAGCACTTCGCCCTCGCCCGTACCGTCGTCCAGGCGCGCCTCGCCCTGCGCCACCGGCGCGCCTGCCACGTAGAGCGGGCCTTCGATCGTGCGGGGCGTGCCACCGGCAATGCCTGCCTGGCTTTCGGCCTCGTCCATGCGCAGGTCCAGAAAGTGATCGAACCCGAGCCCCGGCGCGATCAGGCCCAGCTCGCCCGAGCGACCGGCTTCTGCCAGAAAATTGAGGCCGGACCAGAATTCCTCGGGCTGGATATCCAGGTCCTCGATCATGTGGAACAGGTCGCGCACCATCCGATGCACGATGGCCGCGATGCGCGGATTGGCGTGCTGGCCGGTGGCTTCCTCGATGCGGTTCAGTACGGTGTCGATCTGGATCTTGTCCATGGTTGTCTCCTTTGTGGTGGGAATGCTTCAGAGTGAGCGGAACAGCGGACTGCGGGTGGCCTGGCTGGCGTCTGCCGCCGACAGGAACTTCTCGGTGAAGATGTCTTTCTCGAACAAGCGCCCCTGCATCAGGGCGGCGATGCACGACTCGATCATCGGCGGTGGCCCGCACAGATAGGCCCGCCAGCCACGGAAGTCGTAGCCGAAATGACTCCCGGCGGCCTCGTGCACATAGCCGCGCTCGCCGGCCCATGCACTGCCTTGCGCCTCGGCCGACAGCACGGGCACATAGGTGAAGTTGTCGTGCCGGGTGGCCAGCGCTTCGAAGGCCTCGCGGTAATACAGTTCGTCAGCGGTCCGTGCGCCATGCACGAGCACGATCTGGCGCTGGTCGCCGGACTCCAGCAGGTCGAGGATCATCGAACGCGGGCTCGACAATCCCGACCCGCCAGCCATGAACACCAGCGGGCGCGGATCGCTCTTGCGTACGAAGAAGCGCCCGAGCGGCCCCGATAGCTGCAGGCGCTCGCCCACGGCAAGTTGCTCGTGCACGTAGGTTGTGGCGCTGCCGCCCGGCACCAGCCGGATATTCAGTTCGATCTCGCCCGCCGACGGCGCCGACGCGATCGAGAAGGCGCGCGGGGTGGCTTCCTTGCCGATCCATACGTTGACGTACTGGCCCGGCTGGAAACGCAGCGCAGCGCCCCCTTCCACACCCTCCACACGCAGGAACACGCCCTTGATGGTGGGCGTCAACGCTTCGATGCGCGTGACTTCGGCGGTGAAGTCCATCAACGGCAGGAACTGCGCGTCGGGCTCGGGATCGATGTCGGCCTCGATCGTCAGGTCGGACATCGGCGTGGCGCAGCAGGCCAGACACTTGGCCTCCTCGCGCTCGAAGTCCATCAGCGCGAACGGCGATGCTTCGCCGTGCTCGATCTCGCCGTCCACCGTCTGCACCTTGCAGGTCCCGCACAGACCATGCCCGCAGGCATGGGGCAGCCACACGCCGGCGCGCAGGCAGGCGTCAAGCACGGTCTGTCCTTCGGCAATGTCGATGGTCTGGCCGAGCGGTTCGATGGTGAGCTGATAGGTCATGGCAACCTCCTGCAGCAAGTTCAGTTGGCCGAGCCGGCGATGCCCGGCAGGCCGGGGGTACGCAGGCGCAGCAGCGACTTGTGGCCAAGCCCGTTGTCGACCAGGCTTGCGGCCGCATCCGGCGTGAATGGCGTATCGCCGCGCAACCACTGCACTTGCGCCCAGTCGATCCGGGCGCCTTCCGGGTGGGCACCCAGCAGCGGCACGATGACGTCGGAGACCAACGCGCCGAACGGCATGTCAGGCGGCAGCGGCAACGTGAATGGGCTGCAGAACAGCCGGTGCTGGTCCCAGCCGAAGTACACGAGCTGGTTGCCGTGGAAGTTTTCGATCCGGTCGCGGACCTCGCCGGTGTAGCCCGGTTCCAATGCGATGACTGGCATGATCTGGTCTCCTTGTTCACGAACGGTTGTTGCCTTGCCCGGTCCAGCGCTCCCAGTTCGCGCGGTCGGGCGAATCGGCGTAGTCGCCGCGATCCTCGGGCTTCAGGTGGTACCAGTCGAGCACTTCAGGCAGCGTCGGGCCGCCGCAGTTGCCCTGGAAGATCTGATGCACCGGCAGCCATGCCTGCACGTACTTCTCGGGCTCGCCCTGGAATATGTCGCGGCAGCCATCCGAGCAGAAGTGGTAGTGCTCGCCGTTGTGCTCCGCATGGCGATAGCAAATCTGCGTCGGGTCGTCGGGTTCGGTAAAGGCCATCGGGATCTGGCACACCTGGCACAGCATCGGCAGGCCCGGGTTGGTCCAACGCTGGCCGGCCTCCTGCTGCTGCTTCCAGTAGTCGAAGCGCGGCCGGTAATGCGCGTCGAAGCTGTCGGGATACTTCTGCGCCAGCCAGTCCATTTCGTGCGGCTCGGGCACCCACGTGTGGATGGCCGCGGCGTGGTTGAAGTTGTAGAAGATCGACCATGCGATGTGCGACAGGTGATCCTTTTCCTTGGCGGCCTGCTCGTGATACTTCGGCATCCGGATGCCATAGCGCGCCAGATCGGCAAACAGCGCCCCGCCGTTCTGCTCGAAGTAGATCTCCCACGCCTCTTTCCAGCTCATCACGCGCTTGGGGCACATGTAGTCCATCATCATCGCCACCAGCGTCAGCAGCCGGTAGCCGCGCCAGAACCACTTGTCGATCCACTTCTGGATGATCGGTCGGTTGGCGGGGTCCTGCTCGAGCATGAACTTGACCACTTCCAGGCCCAGCGTCATGTGGCGCGACTCGTCGGACTGCGCCGAGAAGCCGAACGTCACCGTGGCCATGTCCCCGTTGTAGGCGGCACCGGACATAAACGGCATGAACAGCAGGTTGGTCAGCACGTATTCGAACGAGAACGAGATCGCCGTGATGAACTCGAACGGCCCGGCGGTCATCGCATCCTCGAAATACGACTTCGTCACGGACAGGTACCAGAGCCGGTCGTGCAGATGGCGCCAGTCGGCAAACCCGTTGAAGAACTTGTTGTAGTGGCTGATCGTGTGGATCTGGGTCTGGCAGTGCCGCAGTTCGTCGATCGATTGCATCTGGCATGCCACGCGCGCGCCCACGCCGCGCAGATTACGGCCCGCCATGGCGAAGCCACGGTGCGCCGCGTACTCCAGCGGCGACACCCCGGTCAGGAACAGCTTCAACGCGTTGACGTAGCGGGCGTCGGTCACGTTGAGCTGGCCATTGTTCTGCTGGAACGCGTCGATGATCGCGTAGAGCTTGCGCTCCTTCTCGGACTGGAACTTCCAGTACGCATCCATCGTCAGGCGGAACGGGTCTTCCCAGCCGTCCCAGTCATGGATCACGATGCCTTCGAACTTGTCGTGCGGAAACACCTTGTCCATCGGCTGGTACGTGGTCTCCCAACCGAGGTCGCGGGTCAGTACCGCGTACTTCTCCTTGAGCGAGAGCTTCGGACGGGTCGCCGCGCGGGCGGCGGAGGCGATGGCAGTGGCGGTTGTCATGGTTTGTCTCCTGTCTTGGGGTTCTGGCTCAGCGCCACGCCAGTACGAACTGGTCTTCGGTTTCGTCGATGTTTCCGGCAAGGGAGATCAGGCCAAGCTGTAGCTCCTGCACGTCCCAGGGGCGGCCGATGCGCTCCTCCACGCTGGCGCGGCGGATCTCCAGCCGCCCCGGTGCGTCGATCTTGACCATCGCCGGGTAGTGGTTGACGGTGGCGTGCGGGTTGTCGGCTTCGATCGCCTCGATCACCGGGCGCATGTCGTCGTTGGTCTGGAGGGCGATGAATACGATGGCGTCGCTCATGGTTGTCTCCGTCATTGACGTGCCAGGCCCAGGCCGCTCAGGCGCTTGCCCAGCGCTTCGACGGCATTGGCCAGTTCGGACTCGGCATCCTCGCCGAACAGCCGGTGCGCCAGCGGGCGCAGCGCGTGCGTGAAGCGATCGAGCCAGCCAAAGGCAAACCCAGCGATGACCGCCGCGTTCTCCGGGCTTTCCTGTGCGGCCGTTTTCACGGTGGCATCGACCCAGCGCGTGGTCTCGGCGTACCAGGCGGACATGAAATCGGTCACGAGCGAGAACGCGGGCCCGGTTGCGGCCAGGCGGGCGTCGAACTGCTGGTAGACCAGCGGATAGATCAGGCCATCGAGCACCAGGTTCTGCGCCACGTGCTGCTCGAACCAGTCATCACGCACCAGCAGGTCCTCCGCCGCGTGCCGCAGCGGCTGCCAGGCCATGTCTTCCATCCAGGCGGCGCGGGCCTGGTCCACGGCGGCCTTGTCGCCGATCAGCAGCCCGATGCGGGTCAGGTACTGCGCGATACCCAGGCGGTCCATCGTGTGATACATCGCGGCCTGCGTGATGGCCGATCCGAAACCGTAGGCGGTAATCGATGCGTTGTTCATGTTGGCCGCCCATTCGACGTGGCGCAGCGGTACCACGCCCAGCGTGAGCAGCTCGCGCGCATCGTCGGGCAACCGGCTCAGCAGCCCGCGCTTGTCCACGAACTCAAGGTTCTTCTCCATCGTCTCCTGCTGACGGGCGCGCGCATTGACGTAGCCGCCGTAGAAGTACTGGCGCGGGTCCTTCAGCGCATACCAGTCCTGCATCACCACGCGGGTGCGCCGGGCGTCGTACAGCTCGTACTGCGGCTGCCATAGCGGCCGGTAGTGGAAGCTCGTGACCGGCTGCAGGTCGTACATCGCCTCCTGATAGCGCGTGGCTGGCTTGTCGGCGCCGAGCCGGCGCGCGATATGCGCGAAGGTCTGCCGGATCGGCGTGACGCTGGCGTCAGTCCGGATATCGATTTGCATGGTGGTTGTCTCCTCGGATGTCGAGTGGGGGCATTTTTGGGTATCACTGCAGCAGTTCGGCCCGCTGCTCGGCGCAGAACGACTGGAACTGCTCGGGCGGCATGACCAGTTCCACGTAGATCTGTGGATCGCCGATCGAGAACTCGAACTCCACCCAGCGCTCGCTGCGCCCAGTCACGCGCACGTAGCGCGGGGCATGGTGATGCCAGTGACCTTGAAGTGCCTGATGGGGATGTGGCATGTCTCGCTCCTGGTGCGCCGCACATCGCGGTGCGTGTGCGTTGTCTCGTGATTTCAGGTGGGAGATCTATAGCGAATGGCGTGCCAGGCGATGCAGACCGTTGTGGCGCAAGGGCTCGCGGCCAATCGGCCGCATTCGGGCCTGCCAACCTGCTTGATGATTTGATGAGGTGATTCAGGCGGATTTGATCAAATGATCAAATCGTCTCGCGCTGCGCTGCAGCACACGCTCTCGATGCGGGATTTCCGGGCTCCGGCAACGCCGGATGCCGTGCTAGGCTACGCAAAAACGAGGCTCGAAAGCCCGCCGGAATCTGGAGTGACGAGGATGACAACACCCCCCGCGCAGCCGCCGTTCGAACTGGCTTCGCTACTGACCATCGACGCCAAGGCTGCGCAGATCCGCCTTGGCCAGTCGCGCATGGTGCTGATGCACACCGAGGCGCTGAGCTACCTGCGCAAGGAAATCCTCGATACGCTCGGCGTGGAGCGCGGCAAGGGGCTGCTGATCCGCATGGGCTACGCGCAAGGCATGCGCGATGCCGAGATGGTCAAGCGCGAGCGCAGTGAAGAACTGGCCAGTTCGCCCAACGATGCCTTCCTGTGGGGGCCGCAGCTTCACATGCTCGAAGGCGTCACGCGCGTGGACCCGGTTCGCCTGGAAATCGACCGCGACACCGGCCACTTCTATGGCGAGTTTCTCTGGCAGGACTCATGGGAGGGCGAGGCGCCCGTGATGGAGTCCCTGCCCCGCGAGGAATCTGGCTGCTGGGTGCAGCTTGGCTACGCATCGGGCTACAGCAGCACGTTCATGGACCGGCTGGTCATCTACAAGGAAACCGAATGCGAGCGGCGCGGCGACAGTCTCTGCCGCATCGTCGGCAAGCCGGCCGAGACGTGGAACGACCCCGAGTACCTGAAGTACTTCGAACCCGACTCCGTCATCAGCGACCTGCTCACCCTGCAGCAGGAAGTCAGCACACTGCGCGAAACGCTGTGTGGCGCGAACCAGGGCAACCTGATCGGCCAGTCTCCGGCGTTCCGTGAAGCCTTCAACCTGCTTTCCGCCGCGGCAGACAGCCATATCACCGTGCTGCTGACGGGCGAGACCGGTGCGGGCAAGGAAATGTTCGCGCGCTGGCTGCACGATCACGGCCCGCGCGGCGAGCAGCCGTTCGTCGCGGTCAACTGCGCGGCGATCCCGCACGAGTTGATCGAATCCGAGCTGTTCGGCGTGGAAAAAGGCGCCTACACGGGCGCCCAGCAGTCACGCCCCGGTCGCTTTGAACGCGCGCATGGCGGCACCCTGTTCCTCGACGAAATCGGCGACCTGCCGCCTGCCGCGCAGGTCAAGCTGCTGCGCGTGCTGCAGAACAACGAAGTGGAACGGCTCGGTGGCGTGGAGGCGCGCAAGGTCAACGTCCGCCTGATCGCCGCCACCAACGTCAATCTGGCGCAGGCGATCAAGCACGGCCAGTTTCGTGCTGACCTGTTCTACCGGATCAGCACCTATCCGATCTCGATCCCCGCCCTGCGCGAGCGCAGGGAAGACATCCCCGAACTCGCCCAGTCATTCATCCAGCGCTTCAACGCGCTGTATCAGAAGCAGGTGCGCGGCCTGACTACGCGGGCGCGCGATGCGCTGGTGCAATACCCGTGGCCCGGCAATATCCGCGAACTCGAAAACATGATCGAGCGTGGCGTCTTGCTGGCACCTGCCACCGGGATGATCGACGTCGCCCATCTGTTTGCCAGCCAGCAGGCGGTCGGCAGCGAGGAGCCCAGCCAGGATGCCGACGCGCTGATCGAAAAGCTGCTCAACCAGCAGGTGTCCCTGCCGCAAATCGAAGCCAAGCTGATGCAACTGGCGATGACGACGACGCGCGGCAACCTCTCGTCGGCGGCGCGGATGCTGGGGATCACGCGACCGCAGTTGGCGTATCGATTGAAGAAGTAGGGTTGGAACAGTTGGTCCAGCCCGCTCGACACCTGAGTTATTAAGTATTTACCCTAGGTTTTCATATAACCAGAAAAGGGTAAGGTGTCGTCCCATGCAGACCCGACCCATCACCCTGACCGAGCGCGTCATCCAGCAATTGCGTGGCGAGATTGCCGACGGCACGTTTCCCGTTGGCGCCCGGCTGCCGACCGGCAAGCAACTGGCCGAGCGCTATGGTGTTAGCGCCGCCGTGATTCGCGAGGTGACCGAGCATCTGCGGTCGCTTGGGATGGTCGAAAGCCGCCAGGGTCTGGGCAGCACTGTGCGTTCCCGCGTCAGCGACAGCGGTTTCCGTCTGAGCGGCGGTGCCGATAGCACCGATCTGGCCGATATCTTCGAGCTGCGCCTTGATCTGGAAAGCGCCGCTGCCGCCATGGCCGCGTTGCACCGGACGGAGCAGGACATTGCCCGCATGGGCGCCCTGCTCGACGCGCTGGCGGCCCAGCTTGATGATGCCGATCACGGCGTGGAGCCCGATATCCAGTTCCATATCGCCATCGCCACGGCCACGCACAACAAGTACTACCTGCAGCTACTGCAGTACATGACGCTGCAACTGCATCAGGCGGTGCGCACCGCGCGCCTGAATTCCAGCCGGCAGCCGGGCCTGCCCGCGCAGGTCCATGCCGAGCACGTGGCGATCTTCGATGCGATTCGCGCCCGCGATGCCGCGCAGGCCCGCCTGCACGCCGCCGCGCATCTACGCAACGCCGCCGCCCGGCTTGGCCTGCCCATGCGCCAGCCCCGCTGACGATTTCGCCCGATGCCCGCTTAACTTCTACCGCTCAACCTCTACTTATCTCCGCCTTTTCCCGACCGCAGATCATGTCCGATACGAACTTCGCGCAACGCCTGACCGAAACCCTGGGCCCCGACGTGGTGACCACCGCGCCCGACGATGTGGCACCCTGGCTCTCCGACTGGCGTGGCCTGTACAAGGGCCAGGCGCAGGCGGTAATCCGTCCGCGCACAACCGAACAGGTGGCGCAGGCGCTGGCACTGTGCCAACAGGCTGGTGTGCCCGTGGTGCCGCGCGGTGGCAATACCGGCCTGTGTGGCGGCGCCGCTCCGGACGGCAACCAGACCAACGTCGTGCTCAGCCTCGATCGCATGGACAAGATCCGCTCGATCGACACGATCGCCAACACAATGGTGGTCGAGGCCGGCTGCATTCTCGGCAACCTGCGCCGTGCCGCCGAGGAAGCCGACCGCCTGTTCCCGCTGTCGCTGGCCGCCGAAGACTCCTGCCAGATCGGTGGCAACCTGGCCACCAACGCTGGCGGCGTCAACGTGGTGCGCTATGGCATGACGCGCGAACTGGTGCTCGGCGTGGAGGCTGTGCTGCCAAACGGCGAGATCTTTCACGGCCTGCGCACGCTGCGCAAGGACAACACCGGATACGACCTCAAGCAGTTGCTGATCGGCTCGGAAGGCACGCTCGGCATCATCACCGCCGCCGCGCTGCGCCTGCTGCCGCGCGCCGATTCCCGCGCCGTGGTGCTGGCTGCCGTGGAATCGCCCAAGCAAGCCCTGGAACTGTTCTCGCTGCTGTTCGCGCGCTGCGGCGCACGGTTGCAGGCCTATGAGTTCTTTACCGGTGCCTGCCTGGATCTGGTGCTGACCCATGTCGAGGGCATTCATGCCCCGTTTGCAGAACGATATCCGGCCTACGTGCTGGTCGAGATCGCGGACACAGCGTCCGAGGACGTCCTCAACGCCCTGCTCGAATCGGTCATCGGCGATGCGCTCGAACAGGGCCTGTGCCTGGATGCCGCCGTCTCGGCCTCACTGGCGCAGTTGCAGAGCCTGTGGCGTCTGCGCGAGGAAATCTCCGAGGCCCAGCGTGCCGACGGGCTGCACCTGAAGCACGACGTGTCCCTGCCGATCGAAGCCATTCCGGACTTCATGGCATCGATGGAAACCCGTCTGGCCGCGCGTCACCCGGGCGTCCGGCCCTTTATCTTCGGCCACTTCGGCGATGGCAACCTGCACTACAACCTGTCACGTCCGCTTGGTGCCGATCCGAAATGGGCGCTCAATGAGGGCAAGGCCGTCAGCGAGGACGTGCTGGAAGAAGTGGCCCGCTACGATGGCAGCATCAGCGCCGAGCATGGCATCGGCCAGCTCAAGCGCGAGTCGTTCCTGGCGCTCAAGGACCCGCTCGAACTGCGCCTGATGCGTGCCATCAAGCAGGTGTTCGATCCGAGCGGGATCATGAATCCGGGCAAGCTGCTCTAAATTCGGGCCGGCTACCGGCCATTTTGCAACCCTTGTAACGGGCCGCCTGCCGGCCACTGCCACTCGCTATACTGGGGGCCTTTCTCGGCATTCGTCCGTTTTCGCGACGCATCTTAAATTGGCTGATCCAGACCTGAGCAAGCTGAAAATCGATCGTAGCGCCATGGCGCCCGCCCAGCGCCGCCGCCGTCCCTGGCTGCGCTACGCGATCATTGCAGTGGTGATCCTCGTGCTGGCCGGTATCGGCCTGAAGCTGGCTGGGCCACAGACCGTGGAAACGGCGACGGTCACTTCGGCATATCCGTCGCAAAACTTCACGCTGCTCAACGCTACCGGCTACGTGGTGCCGCAGCGCAAGGCGGCGGTGGCGTCGAAGGCGCAGGGCCGGCTGGAGTGGCTTGGCGTGCTGGAAGGCTCCCGCGTCAAGAAGGACGAGATCATCGCGCGAATCGAAAGCCGCGACGTCGAGGCGTCGGCCGCGCAGGCGCGCGCCCAGGTCCAGGTAGCCGAAGCCAATCTGGCATTGCAGCAGGCCGAACTGCGTGACGCCGATATCAATCTGCGCCGCTCGAAGGAACTGCTTGCCCCGGCTGCGATTTCCCAACAGCAATACGATTCCGATCTGGCGCGCTACAACAAGGCGCGCGCGTCGATCAGCAATTCGGAGGCGTCGATCGCCTCGGCCAAGGCCAATGCCCGCGCCGCCGAAGTGGCGGTGGAGCAGACCGTGGTCCGCGCGCCGTTCGACGGCGTGGTGCTGATCAAGCACGCCAACGTCGGCGACAACATTACCCCGTTCTCGGCGGCCGCCGACACCAAGGGGGCGATCGTGACCATCGCCGACATGTCCACGCTCGAAGTGGAAGCGGACGTAGCGGAATCCAATATCGCGAAGATCACGGTCGAGCAGCCCTGCGAGGTTCTGCTCGACGCCCTGCCGAACCTGCGCCAGGAGGGCCGCGTGTCACGCATTGTCCCGACCGTTGATCGGTCAAAGGCGACCGTACTGGTCAAGATCCGCTTCGTCGATCGCGACCCGCGCGTGCTGCCGGACATGAGCGCCAAGATCGCCTTCCTCTCCAAGCCGGTGGCCCCCGCCGAAAACAAGCCTCTGACGGCCATCCAGCCATCGGCCGTGGTCGAGCGCGACGGCAAGCCCGTGGTGTTCCTGGTGCAGGACGGCAGGGCAAAACAGGTGCCCGTGACGCGCGGCGGCAAGATCGGCGAACTGCTGGCCGTTCAGGGCGTGAAGCCGGGCGATGTGGTGGTGCTGGCGCCGTCCGAGAAACTGGGCGACGGCAGCAAGGTCTCCGTGGCGAAGAAGTGACCGGAAGGAAGTGACCGCCATCATGTCCGCCGCTCCCCTCGTTTCGATCCGCCATCTGGCCAAGTCTTATCAGCGCGGCGCCCAGACCGTGCCGGTGCTGTCCGATATCTCGCTCGATATTGCCGAAGGCGACTTTATCGCGCTGATGGGACCCTCCGGATCCGGCAAGAGCACACTGCTGAACCTGATCGCCGGCATCGACCGGCCCGACAGCGGCGAGCTGATCGTGGGCGGCGTCGATATCTCCGACCTGCCCGAGTCCGCGCTGGCCGACTGGCGAGCGGCCCATGTCGGCTTCATCTTCCAGTTCTATAACCTGATGCCGGTGCTGACAGCGTTCGAGAACGTGGAACTGCCGCTGATGCTGACCCGGCTGTCGCGCGCCGAACGGCGCGAGCGTGTGGAACTAGTGCTCCGCATGGTCAATCTGGCCGACCGGATGGATCACTACCCCTCCGAGCTCTCAGGCGGCCAGCAGCAACGCGTGGCCATCGCGCGGGCGCTGATCACCGACCCGACGCTAATCGTCGCGGACGAACCCACTGGCGACCTCGACCGCACCTCGGCCACCGAGATCCTGACGATGCTCCAGCGGCTCAATGCCGACGTCGGCAAGACCATCATCATGGTCACGCACGATGCCCATGCCGCCGAGGCAGCCAAATCGCTCGTCCATCTGGAAAAAGGCGAGCTGACCAACAGCGTCGCCACCACGGCATCGCGCTGATCATGTACCTGGCCAAGCTGATCACCCGCAATGCCATGCGCCACAAGCTGCGCACGGCGCTGACCGTGCTCGGCCTGGTGATCGCCGTACTGGCGTACGGACTGCTGCAAACCGTGGTCGATGCGTGGTACGCGGGCGCTTCGGCCGCATCGAATGCCCGGCTGGTGACGCGCAACGCGATCTCGCTGACCTTCACCCTGCCGCTGAGCTACGAGAACCGCATCAAGGGCGTGGACGGCGTGACCATGGTGGCGCGGTCCAACTGGTTTGGCGGGGTCTATCGCGACCCGAAGAACTTCTTCGCGCAGTTCGCCGTTTCCGACAACTACCTCGATCTTTACCCGGAATTCATCGTGCCGCCTACCCAACGCGCCGATTACGAGCGCGACCGCCGGGGCGCGCTGATCGGCCGGCAGCTGGCCGACCAGTACGGCTTCAATATCGGCGACGTCATTCCGATCAAGGGCACGATCTACCCCGGCACCTGGGACTTCGTCGTGCGCGGCATCATGGAAGGCCGCGACGAAAGCACAATCACGCGCCAGATGGTGTTCCACTGGGACTACCTGAACGAGACCGTACGCAAGAAGACCGCCCGCCAGGCTGACCAGGTCGGTGTTTACGTGATTGGCGTCGACAATCCGGACAACGCGGCGGCCATCTCGCGCGCCGTGGACAACGTATTCAAGAACTCCCTGGCGGAGACGCTGACCGAAACCGAACAGGCCTTCCAGCTTGGCTTTGTGGCGATGTCGAACCAGATCATCGCCGCGATCCGGGTGGTGTCCTACGTGGTGATCGTGATCGTGATGGCGGTGATGGCCAATGCCATGGCGATGAGCGCGCGCGAACGGATCACCGAATACGCCACACTGAAGGCGCTCGGCTTCGGGCCGGGCTTTCTGTCGATGCTGGTATTTGGCGAGTCGCTGATCATCAGCGCTTTTGGCGGCGGGCTGGGGATGCTGCTGACGCCACCAGCGGCGCGATTCTTCAAGCAGGCCGTGGGCGGCGTATTTCCGGTCTTCACCGTGTCACACGACACCATGGCCATGCAGGCCGCGTGCGCACTGGTGGTCGGCCTCGCGGCCGCCATCGTCCCGGCGGTGCAGGCGGCGCGCGTGCGCATCGTCGAGGGCCTGCGGGCCATCGGGTAATTCGGATGGTCATCCCGCTCCACTACATCGCACGCAACGTCTGGGCACGGCGCCTGACCACCACGCTGACCGCAGGCGGGCTGGCGCTGGTCGTGTTCGTATTCGCGACCATGCTGATGCTCGACGCCGGCCTCAAGCGGACGCTGGTGACGACTGGCGAACGTGACAACGTCGTGCTGATCCGCAAGGGCGCCGAAACCGAGATCCAGAGTGCGATATCGCGCGATCAGGCGGCGGCCATGGAAATGCACTCGGCCGTGGCGTTGACCCCGGAAGGCAGGCCGATGTCGTCACGCGAGGCCGTGGTGCTGATCTCGCTGACCAAGACCGGCTACACGACGCCTTCCAATGTGGTGATTCGCGGCATTACCCCGCTGGGGGTGGAGATGCGGCCACAGGTCAGGCTGACCCGGGGACGCATGTTCAAGCCGGGCTCGTCGGAAATCATTGTCGGGAGCAGCATCGCCAAGGGGTATGACAACGTCAGCATCGGCGACCATCTGCGATTTGCCCAGCGGGACTGGACCGTGGTTGGCCACTTCGACGCTGGCGGCAGCGGGTTCGATTCCGAGATATGGGGCGACGTGGACCAGCTGATGCAGTCGTTCCGGCGCACGAGCTATTCATCTATGGCGGTCCGGTTAGCCGACTCGGACGCGTTCGACCGTTTTCGCGCCGATATCGACGTCGACCCGCGTCTGGCCAATGAAGCCAAGCGCGAGCAGCAGTTCTACAGCGATCAGTCGAAGGCGCTGTCGGCGTTCATCAACATCCTGGGGATGACGCTGACCACGATCTTCTCGGTCGCCGCGATGATCGGCGCGATGATCACGATGTATGCGTCGGTGGCCAACCGCGTCGGCGAGATCGGCACCCTGCGCGCGTTGGGCTTCCAGCGCATCAACGTGCTCGCGGCCTTTCTGATCGAGGCCGTGCTGCTCGGTCTGGTTGGTGGGGTCGCCGGTCTGCTCTGCGCCTCGCTGATGCAATTCGCGTCGTTCTCGACCACGAACTTCCAGACCTTCGCCGATCTGTCGTTCCGCTTCGTGCTGACACCCGGGATCGTGATCAAGACACTGCTGTTCTCGATGACGATGGGCCTGATCGGCGGCTTCCTGCCGGCGCTCAGGGCGTCGCGGCTGAATATCGTGGATGCGCTGCGGGCGCGTTGAGCGGACCCGCTGCCTTCTCTCCCTTACCCCATCACCTCCTCGCAAACCTCCAGCCACGCCCGCGCGGCGTGCGACAGGTAGCGCCCCGGGGACCAGATATGGGCCAGTGCCCAGTCCACGGTCGGCTCGGTCAGCCGGGCGACGGCAAGCTTGTCACGGGACTCCAGGCGCGAGAGCAACGGTTCAGGCAGAAAGGTCGTGCCGAGCCCCGCCGCAGCCATGGATGCCAGGAAGTCCCAGTGCCCACTCTGCGCCACCACATGGGGCTCGAAGCGTGCATCGGCGAATGCCTGCCGCAGCATCCGGGTCAGCGAGAACTCGTCGGTCAGCATGACCAGCGGTTCGTCGCGCAGCGCCGTCAACGTGACCGTGCGGCCACTTGCCCAGGCCGCGCGATGCGGGCCCACCGCCCAGATCGGGTACTTGGCGAACTGGCGCGTCTCCAGATTGAGCCCGCTGTCTCCGGGCAGCACCGTGGCCCCGACTTCGAGTTCGCCATGCGCCACCTGCTGCTCCACGATCTGCCCGCCATGCTCGGAGAGATTCAGTTGCAGATTGGGATATCGTCGTCGAAACGCGCTGACGGCCGGGGAAAAGAACAGATTGACCATTGGCGGTACGCCAACCGTCAACTGGCCGCGCCCAAGTGACGAAAGGTCCGCCACCTCGAGCGTCAGCCGATGCACCACGCCGAGCGCTTCCTGGCCACGGTCGTAGACCACCTTGCCGACGTCGGTCAGACGCACGGTCTTGCCCTCGCGGATCAGAAGTGGCTGCCCCACCTCGTCCTCGAGCTGCTTGACCATCTTGCTGATGGTCGATTGCGTGACGAAGAGCGAAGATGCGGCCTGCGTAAAGCTTTTCAGGCGCGCGGTCTCCACGAAGTAACGCAGCGCACGAATGTCGATCGGCATGATCCGTTCCCATGAAAATTCCGACTATAGACCGGAATTTTAAATCATGTTTGGAATGTTCGCAGGGCCGTTACACTTCCGCTCCTACGCCCCCACCGAGGTCCGGTCGCACCGGCCCCACACAAATCATGGCTAGCTGGCCGAATGCCCGACAGTGGCTGTTTTCGCTGAAGGCATTCGCTGCCGCGATGCTGGCGCTCTACATCGCACTGTATTTCGGCCTGCCGCGCCCCTACTGGGCCATGGCCACGGTCTATTTTGTCTCCCATCCGCTGACGGGCGCCACGCGCTCGAAGGCCGCCTATCGCGTGGCCGGTACCGTGCTGGGCGCCACTGCGGCAGTGGCGACGGTGCCGCAACTGGTCAATATGCCGATCGTGCTGATGGGCGCGATCTCCCTCTGGATCATGGTGCTGGTCTACCTGTCGCTGCTGCAACGGTCACCGCGCAGCTACGTGTTCCTGCTCGCCGCCTACACGCTGCCGATCGTCGCGCTGCCGGCGGTGATGCACCCGGGCGACATCTTCGACATCGCGGTGGCCCGGATCGAGGAGATCGTGATCGGGATCGTCTGCGCGGGGCTGGTCGGGTCGATCGTCTTTCCCGCGAAAGTGGCGCCAGCGCTGCGAGACCGCATCCGCATCTGGCTGCACGACGCGGCCGCATGGGCCAACGATATCGTCAATGCCAGCCCCCGTGCCGATGCCAGCCGTCACCGCCTGGCCGCCGATATGCTGGCGCTCGACCAACTGATCGCGCAGCTTTCGTTCGATACCGACAGCCAGCAGACGCTGCACCATGCCCGCGCACTGCGTGCGCGCATGTCGGGGTTGATGCCGATCCTGTCGGCGCTGGAGAGCGTGCTGCATGCGCTGCGCACGGCGCCCGAAGGCAGCGAGCGCGAAGCGCTGACCCGTACCGCCACCCATCTGCAGGCGCAGTTCAACCGACTGATGCGGACCTGTGAGAGGCTGCAGCACGGCATCAGCGACCACCCGCCCGACCTGCCTCCCGAGGAACCGGCAGGCGCCGAGCAGGCCGCGGACGAGGCGGCCGCGTATCACGACCATGCCATGTTGCTGTTCGGCGCGGTGTCGGCCGGACTGGCGGTGTTCTGCGTCGGGCTGCTCTGGATCTTCTCGGGCTGGGAGGATGGCGGCGGCCCCGTGGCCGTGGCATCGATCGCAAGCTGCTTTTTCGCGACCATCGACGAGCCCCGTCCGGTGGCGCGCATGTTCCTGCGCTGGAGCGCCGCGTGCCTGCTGATTGCATCGTTCTATCTGTTCATGGTGATTCCGCACGCGCAGACGTTCGAGACCCTGGTGGGGATGTTGTCCGTGCCCTACCTTGGCATTGGCATGTTGATCCAGCGGCCAGGGTTCAATCTGATCGCGATGCTGCTATCGGTGAATACGGCGTCGTTCGCCAACGTGCAGAGCGTCTACGACACCAATTTCCTCGGCATCTTCAATACAAGCCTGGCCAATGCGGCGGCCATGCTGTTTGCGCCGGTCTGGGCGATGCTGGCGCGGCCCTTTGGCGCCCATGTGGCCGCGCACCGGCTGCTGCGCGCGAGCTGGCAGGACCTGGCGCACGCCGCCACGTGGCGCGCTGCGGACATCCATACGCAGCTTGGCGCCCGGATGCTCGACCGGCTGGGCCAGTTGATGCCACGCCTGGGCGCCAGCCGGGGGCGGCTGGCATCAGATGGGTTTACGGAGTTGCAGATCGGCTACTGCACGCTGGCGCTGCAGCGCGCGCTGCCGTCATTGCCGCCAGCGGCGCGCAAACCCATCAGACGGGTGTTGAGCATCGTGGCACGCCACTTCCGGGCGCGCGCTCGCGCCGGGCATGTGGTACCCGTGCCGATGCCACTGCGGCAGTGGCTCGATACGTCGATCGGACAGGTCATGGCGGCGCGTGGCGATAACCAGCAGATGGCGGCTGTACTGAGCGCGCTCGTGGTGCTTCGCCTCACGATGCATACGTATGAAAAAAACGACTGATTCAGAGATTTTTAAATCATCACCGGAATACTTCTGACTCACTACACTTCATCCCGTGCCGCACCTCCCCCCAAGTACGGCACCGCTCACAAGGCGTACCGGACGGCGCGTCTCGACAACACCCCCATCCATCCTGCCCGACGCGTCGTCCACCTTCAGTTGAAGTTCACCAGCACAAGAAAATGTTGAAAGCCCTGATTGCCACGACCATCACAACGACTCTTCTCGGCGCCAGCGCGCTGGCCGTGGCACAACCCCCGCAAGGCCTGCAAGACCGAGGCGTACCCGCCGACCGTTATGGCTATGAAATGCACATCGGCAAGCGTGACCCGTACACCGATGGCGCCCACGGCATCCGTCAGCGCGACCCGTACACCGACGGCGCGCACGGCATCCGTGAACGCGACCCCTATACCGATGGCGCCCATGGCTCGGCCGGCATGAATCTGGCCGGACTGGACCGCACCGGCGTATCCGCCCCGCCGGCGCACAGCGCCTGAAGTTGAAGCAGCAAGAAGTAGAAGCAGAGCAGTAGAAGAAGCAGAAGCACGCAGTAGCAGTAGCAGTAGCAGTAGCAGTAGCAGTAGCAGTAGCAGTAGCAGTAGCAGTAGCAGTAGCAGTAGCAGTACGTAGTTCTTGTGGTCAGTCTTTTCCGGCGTCGCGCCTCCTCGTTCGACGCCGGAACCTCTCCTCTCGAAGCCTCAGCGCTTCGTCATCGCCTTCAGCCATTCCCCGATCGCATCGAGCAGCAGTCCGGAGCCATGCTCGCGCGATCCTGCATCGTCATAGCCATCGAGAAACGCACCCTGCTCGGTCATGACGAGCCGAGTACCCTGCCCCGCCCGCTTCAGTTCGAAGGTGGCCAGCGAGACCGAGATCTTGCGTTCACCCATATGCATCTCGTAGCTGTAGACCAGCCGCTCGTTGGGGATCACGTCGAAGTACACCGCGTCGAACGTGGACACCAGGCCGTTCTCCCAGCGCCCCTGCAGATGCTCGCGGCCACCGGGCCGCACGTCCATCGTGCGCTTGACCTCGGTATAGCCCGGGCCACCGTTGAACCACTGGGCCTTGGCGACGGGATCGCTCAGCGCGCGGAATACCAGCTCGGGACTTGCGTCGTAGGTGCGCTCGATCGTGAAAACGCCATGCGCCACCGACCGTGCCGGCGTGGCGGCCGCGATCCGCGCCACCTCCTTTTCCAGCCGGTCCAGCGTCTGCGCCCAGCCTTCCTCCGCGCCGCGCGTGAAATTGCCGGCTGAGGGGTCCAGCGCCGTGTAGCGCTGGGTCACCGACATCTCCGTGCCTCCGCACACGGTCTCGAACGTGACCGAGGTATTGGCGTTGAACAGCGGCACGCCCGCTTCGGTTACCACGGTCATGTCCAGCACCAGACGCGAATGGGGAATGATCTCGACGTAGTGGCCGCGAATCCAGTGCGAATAATTGCCATCGAGCGAGCGCATCCAGAGATCGAACTTGCCGCCCGGCCGGAATTCGACTTCACACTCGGGAATTGTGAAGCCCTGCGGACAGAACCAGTGCTTCAGGTGTTCGGCGGCGCTCCACGCCTGGAAGACGAGGTCGCGCGGCGCGTTGAACGCCCGCGAGACGGTCAGCGATTCGCGATCCGCCACGGCAGATGCCTGGGTCTTCGCAGTCGCCTTGGATGTTTCAGTTGCCGTTGCCATCGGATGCTGCCTCCTTTTTCATGGTTTCGAGGTACTCGCCCAACCGGTCGAAATGCCCTTCCCATTCAGCGCGACGCGCGTTGATCCACTGCTCTGCCTCACTGAGCGCTTTCGGCGCCATGGTGCAGGTGCGTACTCGCCCGACCTTCTCGGTCCGGACCAGACCGGCCTGCTCCAGCACGGACAGGTGCTGCATCACCGCCGGCAGCGACATCGCCAGGGGCCGTGCCAGTTCCGTCACCGAAAGCGGTCCACGCGCAAGCTGCGCGAGCATGGTCCGCCGCGTGGTATCGGCCAGGGCCTGGAATGTGGCGTCCAGGGCGACTTGGGAATCGGGATAGTTAAGCATGGGCTTTAGTATAGTGAGCCGCGATAGTTAAGCAAGGACTTTAGTGATTGCGCGGCAAAAAAGGCGGGACGCCGTATCCCGCCTTGATGACTGACCAACTACGTCCGGCCCGTTTATCCGGGCCATTTGATTACCTTCTTGCTTTGGCCTTAGCGCTCCCGCCACACGCTCAGCGGATCTTCGAACGCCGGCGCATCGGCGGCATCGGACCTGTCCGCCAGGGGTTTCGCCGCCAGCAGCATCGTCATGGCCTTCGCATGGAGTTTGTCCAGGCAGCGCGAGAACATCTCTGCCTCATCCTCGTTCAGGCAGCCCGCTAACTCCCGATTGAAATCGCGTGCCCGCGCGAAGGCCGCCGCGTACACCGACTCGCCCGCTTCAGTCAGCGTGAAGGCTGCCGCGCGCCGGTCGCCCTCGCGCGAATCCCGGCGCACCAATCCCTTGTCAATCAGACCATGCACCGCGCGGCTGGCCAGCACCTTGTCGAGCCCCGCGCTGGCTGCCAGTTCGGTCAGCCGGGTGCCAGGCTGTTCACCGAGGAATGCCAGCATCCGCCACTCGCGCCGACTGACGCCCGCCCCGGCCCGCAGATGCAAGCCGCTCGCGGCCATCGCCACGCGGCTCAGGTGATAGAGACGGTAATTGATGAAGTCGACCAGCCGGCCCGGCGCCTGCAAGGTGCCCGAAGTTTCCTGCGCCATGAATTGTCGAGAGTTCCGAGATAGTTGATTTTGTTAACTAATACCCTCGATGCTAGCTTTCGGGGCATACCGAGAACAATCACCACTTCCCCTGAGGAGACACAAGTGAGCCTGTCCCAGCCCCTGCATCTGCCAGCCCTGCTGCGCCGCCTGTGCGCGACGATCGGCGCCGTGACTGCCGTTTGCGCCTTGACCCTGCCCGCCGCCCATGCCCAAAGCGACAAACCGATCCGCATCCTGGTGGGATACCCGGCGGGCGGCACGGCCGATCTGGCGGCACGGCTGGTCGGCGACAAGCTGCGCGAGGAGCTAAAGCAGACCGTGGTCATCGAGAACAAGCCCGGCGCGGGTGGCCGGCTGGTCATGGACTATGCGAAATCGCAGGCCGGCGACGGCAACACCATCGTACTGGCCAACTCGGCGGTGATGACCATCGCGCCGCTCGTCTACCGCAAGCTCAACTACGACATCGCGCGCGATTTCACGCCGGTGGCGCAGGTGGCCAATTTCCAGCTTGCGCTGGCAACCGGACCGGGCACGCCGGCCAAGTCCCTCAAGGACTATGTGGCCTGGCTCAAGACCAGTTCGGCCGATTCGACCCATGCGGCCTACGCTTCGCCCGCGCTTGGCAGCATTCCGCACTTCTTCGGGCTGATGATCGGCAAGCAGGTCGGCGTGTCGATGCTGCACGTGCCGTTCAACGGTTCCGCACCGCTGATGACCGCGCTGATCGGCGGTCAGGTGCCAGCATCGGTGGATACGCTGGCCGATCTGACCGAAATGCATCGCGCCGGCAAGATCCACGTACTGGCCACCTCGGGCACGCGGCGTTCGGCCGCCCTGCCCGACGTGCCGACGTTTACCGAGCTCGGCTACAAGGACATCGAAGGCGTGGGCCGCTACGGCTTCATCGCTCCGGCGGGCACCTCGCGCGCCACGATCGACCGGCTCAACGCCGCCGTCGCGCACGCCATTGCGTCGCCCGACCTGCAGCAGAAATTCCTCAAGCTCGGGCTCGAACCGCAGAGCGGCAGCGTCGACGCCTTCGCTGCCGTGCTGGCCGGCGACGCCAGTCGCTGGGGTCCGGTGGTCAAGGCATCGGGCTACGTCGGCGACTGAAGACGACCGGCGACGGCGAACCCAATCCGTATCAGAGCCACAAACATGTCAGTCCGTAACGTCCTGTTCATCATGTGCGACCAGCTACGCCGCGACCACCTCGGCTGCTACGGTCATCCCACGCTGCGCACACGCAATATCGACGCACTGGCCGCGCGCGGCGTGCGTTTCGACAACGCCTTTGTCACGTCCGGTGTCTGCGGCCCCAGCCGCATGAGCTTCTATACCGGGCGCTACGTCAGCAGCCACGGGGCCACCTGGAACCGCGTGCCGCTTTCGATCGGCGAAATCACACTGGGCGAGTACCTGAAGGATGGCGGTCTGGCGCTGGCCCTGGCGGGAAAGACCCACGTGATGCCAGACAGCGCCAACCTGAAGCGCCTGCATCTGGACGGCGGCGCGGAGCTGGCGACGCTGCTGCGCAGCGGGCACTTCGTCGAAGTGGACCGGCACGACGGCCACCACGCGGAACCACGCAGCCCCTACGCGGACTGGCTGCGCGCGCAAGGCTACGACAGCGCCGATCCGTGGACCGACTACGTCATCAGCGCCCAGAAGCCGGATGGCGAGGTGGTATCGGGCTGGCACATGCGCAACGCCGGGTTGCCCGCCCGCGTGGCCGAGCCCCATTCAGAAACGGCCTATACCGTCGATCGCGCGATGGACTACATCGGCGCGCGGGGCGATGACCCGTGGGTGCTGCACCTGTCGCTGGTCAAGCCGCATTGGCCATACATCGCCCCGGCCCCTTACCACGCCGCCTACTCGCTCGACGACTGCCTCCCGCTCAACCGGGACGATGTCGAACTCGAGCATCCTCATCCGGTGCTCGACGCATACCGGACCCAGGAGGAATGCGCCAACTTCATGCGCAAGGAGGTGTCGGATACGGTTCGGCCGGCCTACCAGGGTCTGATCCAGCAGATTGACGACCGCCTTGGGCAGCTCTGGGAACTGCTCGAACGCACCGGCCGCTGGCAGGACACGCTGATCGTCTTCACCGCCGATCACGGGGATTTCCTCGGCGATCACTGGTTGGGAGAGAAGGAGCAGTTCTACGACACCGTGCAGAACGTCCCGCTGATCGTCTACGACCCGTCAGCCCAGGCCGATGCCACCCGGGGCACGGCCGGCGCCCGCATGGTGTCCGCCGTGGACGTGGTGCCGACCGTGCTCGACAGCCTTGGCATGCCGGCCTTCGATCACCGCGTGGAAGGCCGATCGCTGCTGGACCTCACGCGCGCCCGCACCGATGTCTGGCGTGGCTTCGTGGTTTCCGAACTCGACTACGGCTATCGCGGCGCGCGCGTGGCGCTGGGCCGGCATCCCGGCGAGTGCCGCGGCTGGATGGTGCGCGATACGCGCTGGAAGTACGTCCACTGGCAGGGATTCCGCCCCCAATTGTTCGATCTGCTGAACGATCCGAACGAAATTCACGACCTCGGCGAGGACCCCGGGCACGAATCGGTCCGGGCGCAGATGCGCGGCAACCTGCTCGACTGGTTTTGCACGCTGAAGCCCCGCGTGACCGTCACCAACGAGGAAGTGGCGGCCAAGACCAGCGTCTACAAACAGGCTGGCGTGTTCTTCGGCGTATGGTGAATCGGCCACACGGCGCAGGTCAGGAAATGACCCCGCGCCGTGCATCGGCTTGTAAATCGGCGTATTCTGGCAAACTTGTCATTCGCGCGTGGCAGGCGTAGTGTTGCGCATCCTCGCGCGCCAAATTGTGGCGCCCCCGCCCCATCTGATTGTTGACGGATGAACCAGAAGACCCATAAATTCCCGGATGAACCACCGCTGCCGTCCACCTGGGACGCGCGCCTTGCCCGCCATCTGGTGCGGCCGCTTAAAGACACCCGCGTTACCCCGAATCACCTGACCACGCTGCGGCTGATCATCGGCCTGGCTGGTATCGCCTGCATCGCCCAGGGCAGCTACGGCTGGACCAACTTCGGCGCGCTGCTGGTCGTGATCTCGAATTTTGTTGACCATACCGATGGCGAATTAGCCAGAATTAGTGGCAAATCGAGCAAGATCGGACACTTTTACGATCTGGCGAGCGATGCACTGATCACCGTGCTGCTGTTCGTCAGCTTCGGCATGGCAGTGGCCGCGCAGGGCGCGGGCGATGGGCTCGGTTCGGTCTGGCGCGGTACCGTGGCAGGCCTTGCGGTGGCGCTGATCTTCTTCCTGCGGATGCGTATAGAATCGCGGGTTGGCAAAAGTGGAACGAAGCAGGCATCGGCCGGCGGTTTCGAGACCGAGGATGTGCTGTACCTGCTGCCTCTGGTCACACTCGCGGACGGCATTGAACCGTTCCTGACCGCGGCCTCGATTGGCGCTCCACTGTTTGCCGTCCTTGTCATCATCGATTACTGGCGAGTCATGCGGCGCCCCCAGCCAGTCGCGACAACCACGGAATAACGAGCACGCCCATGAGTGAGCACGCCTCAAGCGACATCGCCCTCGCCCCGCCGCCAGCCAGACCGGCCACCAGCCAGCCCGACGCCGCCGTCGCGCGTGCGATCGAGCAACTCGACACCCCTGCCCTGCGCGCCGACTTCGAACGCCAGGGCGCGTTCCTGTACCTGGACAAGTTTCTCGCGCCGGACGAATGCGCCCAGCTCGTGGCGCTGACCCGCGCCATGCAGCCCGGCCTGAATCGCAACTACCTGCCCGGCCACAAGCAGGGCGGCAGCGTCAGCCGCCACACCATCGACGAGCAGGCGCCGTTCATCGCCGACCTGTATCGTTCGAAGGCCCTGATCGGCTGGCTCGAAAAGGTTACCGGCGACAAGCTCCAGGTCTGCCCCGACACCGATCCGCACGCCTACGCGCTCTATTACTACACGCGCCAGGGCGACCATATCGGCTGGCACTACGACACCTCCTATTACGACGGTCGCCGCTACACGCTGCTGATCGGCGTGCTGGACGATTCGTCGTGCCTGCTCGAGTACGAACTGCACACGCGCACGCCGGAGATTCCCGACGAGCCCGGCGCGGTGCAGATTCCGCCGGGCGGCATCGTGCTGTTCGACGGCGACAAGCTGCGCCACCGCGTCACGCCGGCCGGCCCGAATGAAACCCGCGTCTCGCTGACGTTTGAATACGTGACCGATCCCGGCATGCGCCCGTGGCTGCGCTTCATCTCGAACATGAAGGACGCCGTGGCGTACTTCGGCTTCCGGCAGGTCTTCCGGCGTCTGCTTGGCGGCGCGAACACCAGTGGAAAGTAATTCGCGTGAGTCGTGCAGCATTCCTCCTGTTCTCGATCGGCGCGGCACTGTTCGTCGGTCTGCTTGCCTGGCAAGGCTTTGACGCGGTCACGACCACGTTGATGTCCGCCGGGTGGGGCCTGGCCGTGGTCGCCGCGTTCCATCTGCTCCCGCTGTTGCTCGATGCCGGCGCCATCGCCGTGCTGCTGGACCGCAAGACCCGTCACGGCACGTTCTGCAGCGCGCTGCGCGCCCGCTGGACCGGCGAGTCGGTCAACAGCCTGCTGCCGGCGGGCCAGATTGGCGGGCCGGTACTGATGGTGCGCTACCTGTCCCAGCGCGGTGCGCGGATGCGCGACGCGGCCGCCGCCATCACCGTCAGCACCACCACCCAGGCGCTTTCCCAGATGGTCTTCGCGTTGCTCGGCATTCTGCTGTTCGGCGCGCAGGGCAACCTGTCGGACCAGCGCACCCCGATCATCGTCGTCACCGTCATCCTGGCCGCCTGCGTGCTGGTGTTCTGCGTGCTGCAGCGGCGCGGCATGTTCGGCCGCGTGCTGCGCATGGCGGCCAAGGTCTTCGGCAAGCAGAACTGGGATGGCCTGGCCCTTCGCGCCGATGCCGTGGACCATGCGATCCGCGAGATGTATCGCGACCGCCGCAAGGTAGCAGTCAGTTTCCTGCTGAACCTGGCGGGCTGGATCGTCGGTACCGGCGAGGTCTGGCTGATCCTGTACTTCCTGGGACACCCAGTGGGCTGGCATGAAGCCCTGCTGCTGGAAAGCGTGGGCCAGGCAATCCGGGGCGCGGCATTTGCCATCCCCGGCTCGCTCGGCGCACAGGAAGGTGGCTATCTGCTGCTGGCGCCGCTGGTGGGCCTGCCGCCCGATGCCGCGCTGGCGCTGTCCCTGGCCAAGCGCGTGCGCGAGCTGGTGCTTGGCATCCCGGGGTTGGTTTATCTGCATTTCAGCGAACGCAAGTTCCAGCGCCGCCGCGCCAGGGCGGCGCTCCAAGGCACCGACTAAGAAGCTGTTTCAAAATGAAGCGAAGCGGTTCTGGCTAGGCGGGGGGCAGCAGACAGTACAAGTCGTACGGCAGGGCCCCGCAACGACGCCAGAATTTTTTTGAAACGGCTTTTAAGCCCCCAGCAGTTTCTTTGCATGTGAGAACAAGTCAATGCGAGCAATCATTCTTGCCGCGGGCCTTGGCCTGCGACTTCAGCAACAGCCGGGCAAGCAATTCCCGAAGTGCCTGTTGCGTTTTGACGGCGTCACGCTGCTCGAGCGTCATCTGCGTATGCTCGACGCCGCCGGCGTGACCGAAGTCGTGCTCGCGCTCGGCTTCGAGCCGGAACAGGTGCAGGCCGAACTGGCCCGCCTGAACCGCTCGGCCGAAGTCGTGATCAATCCCCGCTACGACCTGGGCAGCGTGCTGACCGTGCACACCGTGGCGGATGCCATGACGCGCGGTGGCGACGTGCTGCTGATGGACGCCGACGTGCTCTATGACGAGCGCATCATGAGCAAGCTCGTGGCCGGCGAGACCGTCAACCGTCTGCTGATCGACCGCGATTTCGAGGCCGGCGACGAGCCCGTCAAGCTGTGTCTGAAGGATGGCGTGCCCGTGGAACTGCGCAAGCAGCTCATGGCCGATCTCTCGTATGACACGATCGGCGAATCGGTCGGCTTTTTCCGTTTCAAGCAGGACTGCGCCCAACGTCTGGCCGAGATCGTCAAGGGCTACGTCGATGGCGGCCGCGCCAACATGCCGCACGAAGAAGCGGTGCGCGACCTGCTGCTGGAACGCTCCCACACATTCGATACCGCCGACGTCACCGGCGCGCCCTGGATCGAGATCGATTTCCCGGGCGATGTGGCCCGTGCCGCCGAAGAAGTCCTGCCCCAACTGCAGCCCGTAGGAATCGCCCAATGAACGCCCACGACCCGAACCTCCTCGCCACTTCGCGCAGCGCCCGCCTGCGCCAGATGCTGCGCTCGAACGAACTCGAATTCATCATGGAAGCCCATAACGGCCTGTCCGCGCGCATCGTGCGCGAGGCCGGCTTCAAGGGCATCTGGGCCTCGGGCCTGGCCATCTCCGCCCAGTTCGGCGTGCGCGACAACAACGAGGCAAGCTGGACCCAGGTGGTCGACAACCTCGAATTCATGGCCGATGCCAGCGACCTGCCGATCCTGCTGGATGGCGACACCGGCTACGGCAACTTCAACAACGTGCGCCGACTGGTGCGCAAGCTCGAGCAGCGCGGCATCGCCGGGGTCTGCATCGAAGACAAGATCTTCCCGAAGACCAACAGCTTCATCGGCGGCGAGCAGCAGCCGCTGGCCGATATCGACGAGTTCTGCGGCAAGATCAAGGCCGGCAAGGATTCGCAGGCCGACGACGACTTCTCGATCGTCGCGCGTGTCGAAGCGCTGATCGCCGGCTGGGGCATGGAAGAAGCCCTGCGCCGCGCCGAGGCGTACCGTCAGGCCGGCGCCGACGCCATCCTGATCCACAGCAAACTGTCGAAGGCCGACGAGATCGTGACCTTCGCGCGCGAGTGGGCCGGGCGCGCGCCGCTGGTGATCGTTCCCACCAAGTACTACAGCACGCCGACCGACGTATTCCGCAAGGCCGGCATCAGCCTCGTGATCTGGGCCAACCACCTGATCCGCGTGGCAGCATCGTCGATGCAGGCCGTGGCCCGCGAAATCCACGACAACCAGACGCTGGTCAATGTGGAAGACCGCATCGCCACCGTCAACGAGATCTTCCGCCTGCAGGATGCCGACGAATACTCGGCCGCCGAGAAGATCTACCTGACCGGTGGCCAGGCGCCCAGCTCCGCCGTGGTGCTTGCGGCCGGACGCGGCAAGGGCCTGGAGGCCCTGACCGAAGACAAGCCCAAGATCATGCTGCCGGTAGCCGGCAAGCCGCTGCTGCGCTGGCTGGTCGACGGCTTCAAGAACCAGGGCATCAACGACATCACCGTGGTGGGCGGCTACAAGGCCGAGGCGATCGACGCGGCCGGCATCAAGCTGGTGCGCAACGAGCGCCATGCCGCCACCGGCGAGCTCGCTTCGCTGGCGTGCGCCGCCGATTCGCTCGAGACCGACACCGTTGTCGCCTATGGCGACCTGATGTTCCGCAGCTACATCCTGCGCGACCTGCTGGAAACCGATGCGCCATTCAGCGTGGTGGTCGACTCGTCGGAGTCCGCCCCGTCGAACCAGAGCGTGCGCGATTTCGCATGGTGCTCAACCGCCGACGACCGCGACCTGTTCGGCCAGAAGGTACTGCTGCGCAAGATCTCCGACACGCCGGCCGCTACCGACGGACAGCCGCATGGCCGCTGGATCGGTCTGCTCAACGTGCGGGGCGAAGGCCGCGCGCGCCTGCAGAAGCTGCTGGCCGAGCTGCGCCAACGGCCCGACTTCGACTCGCTCGACATGCCCGATCTGATCAACGCGCTGGTCGAAGCCGGCGAGAAGGTCGAGGTGCGTTACGTACACGGCCACTGGCGCGGCGTGAACGACCTGGAGGACTTCCGCCGGGCCGGAGACTTCGCGCACACGCAGACGCCGTACGCGCTGGGCAACAACGACGGAGAGACTGCCCGATGATCGAGGCCGTCCAGTTCGTGGAAGCCGCGCGCGAGCGCGGTTTCGAGTGGTACGCGGGCGTACCGTGCTCGTACCTGACGCCGTTCATCAATTATGTGGTGCAGGACCCTTCCCTGCATTACGTGTCGGCCGCCAATGAAGGCGATGCCGTGGCCTTTATCGCTGGCGTGACGCAGGGCGCGCGCAATGGCGTGCGCGGCATCACGATGATGCAGAACTCGGGCCTCGGCAACGCCGTGAGCCCGCTCACATCGCTGACGTGGACGTTCCGCCTGCCGCAGTTGCTGATCGTCACGTGGCGCGGGCAACCCGGCGGCGCGTCGGACGAGCCCCAGCACGCGCTGATGGGCCCGGTCACGCCTGCCATGCTCGACACGATGGAGATCCCGTGGGAGCTGTTCCCGACCGAGCCCGATGCCGTCGGCCCGGCGCTGGACCGCGCCATCGCCCATATGGATGCCACCGGCCGTCCGTACGCGCTGATCATGCAGAAGGGCAGCGTGGCGCCCTACCCGCTCAAGGCGCAGACGCCACCCGTGGCGCGCGCGAAGGCAACGCCGCAAGTGTCGCGTTCCGGCGCGACGCCGCTGCCAAGCCGCCAGGAGGCGCTGCAACGCGTGATCGCCCACACGCCGGTGGATTCCACCGTTGTGCTCGCCTCCACCGGCTTCTGCGGTCGTGAACTGTACGCGCTAGACGATCGTCCCAACCAGCTTTACATGGTTGGCTCGATGGGCTGCCTGACGCCGTTCGCGCTGGGGCTGGCCATGGCGCGTCCGGACCTGAAGGTCGTGGCCGTCGACGGCGACGGCGCGGCGCTGATGCGCATGGGCGTATTCGCCACGCTTGGCGCGTATGGCCCGGCCAATCTGACGCACGTGCTGCTGGATAACAACGCACACGATTCGACCGGCGGCCAGGCCACGGTGTCGCACAACGTCTCGTTCGCAGGCGTTGCCGCAGCGTGCGGCTATGCCTCGGCGATCGAGGGCGACAATCTCGACTTGCTCGACCGCGTGCTGGCCAGCGCCGCCACGGCGACATCGGGCCCGAATTTCGTCTGCCTGCAGACCCGCGCCGGCACGCCTGACGGGCTGCCGCGTCCGTCGGTGACGCCGGTGGAAGTCAAGACGCGCCTTGGCCGCCAGATCGGCGCCGACCAGGGCCATGCCGGAGAGAAGCATGCTGCTGCTTAACCCGGGCCCCGTCACGCTTTCGGAACGCGTGCGCCGGAGCCTGCTGCAAACCGACCTGTGCCATCGCGAAAGCGAGTTTTTCGACCTGCAGGACGAAGCGCGCGATCGGCTGCTCGACATCTACGGGCTCGACCCAGCGGCATGGACGGCGGTACTGATGACCGGCTCCGGCACGGCTGCGCTGGAAAGCATGATCGCGGCGATGGTGCCTGCCAACGGTAAGCTGCTGATCGTGCAGAACGGCGTGTACGGCGAGCGCATCGCGCAGATCGCCGCGCAGTACCAGATCGCGCATGCGCTGGTGAAGCACGAATGGATGGATGCGCCCGACCTGGGCCGCATCGACGCGGCGCTGGCCGAAGACCCCGCCATCACCCACGTGGCCGTGATCCATCACGAAACCACTACGGGTCGCCTGAATGACCTGTCGGCGATCGACCGCCTGTGCCAGGCACGTGGCGTGCGTCTGCTGGTGGACACGGTGAGCAGCTTCGGCGCGGAAGCGATCGACTTCAGCGGCAATATCGACGCGGTATGCTCCACGGCGAACAAGTGCCTGCACGGCGTGCCGGGCGCGGCCTTTGTGATTGCGCGCCGCGCCGCGCTGACCCATGCGGCAACCCGTACGTACTACCTGGATCTCGTTCGCCTGGCAAAGCTGCAGGACCAGCGCAACACGCCGTTCACGCCGTCCGTCCATGCGTACTACGCGCTGGTGGAAGCGCTGCGCGAGCATCAGGAAGAAGGCGGCTGGAAAGGTCGTCACCAGCGCTATGCGGCGCTGGCCGAACAGGCGCGCGCCGGTCTGGCCGCGCTGGGCATCGAGGCACTCTGGCCCGCCGAGCAGTCGTCGGTGGTGCTGCGCGCCTACCGCTTGCCCAACGGCGTCACGTACGAGCAGCTTCACGACGGCCTGAAGGCCCGTGGATTCGTGATCTACGCCGGCCAGGGCGGCCTGTCTTCGCAACTGTTCCGCATCTCGACGATGGGCGCGATCACGGCAGCCGATATCGACAGGCTGATCGAGGGTTTCAAGGCGCTGGTGCAGCGCTGAGCCCGAGGCGGTTCTTCTCCCCCTTCTCACGCCATGCGGGAGGGGGGAGAACAACACGCAGAGTCATTCGCTACAGCTGCGATTCCACCGGCAGCATCCGCAACACGCCCTGCTTGAAATGGTCCCAGGCGTTCATGTCGGGCTCGCTGCGATACGTGCGCAGGACGCCGTCCTCCTGGGTCACCCACACCATCTGCTCCTTGCCGGTCGCGGGATCGGTCTCGAGCACGACCTGGTAGGCGACGTCGAGCAACGCGGCGTCGATCACTTTGCCAAACATCTCGCATAGCGGTGCGCTGTCGACCACGATACCCATCTCGGTATTGAGCCGTGCCGAACGCGGATCCAGGTTCAGGGATCCGATAAACAGCTGGTGTCGATCCACCATGTAGGTCTTGGCGTGCAGGCTGGCGCGGCTGCTACCGCCCGGGCCGCTGCGGTGGGACTTTCTTTCCTTGGCCAGTTCGGCGTAGGCCGATGGCTTCAGTTCGTACAGAATCACCCCTGCCCTCAGCAAGGCCTCGCGCTTCGGCGCATAGCCCGCGTGCACCGCCGTCACGTCCGTCGCACCATACGAATTGGTCAGGATACGCACCTGGACACCCCGCTTCTGCATCCCGGTCAGCCAGTCCATGGCATCGTCGGGCGGCACGAAGTATGGGGATATCAGCGTCAGGTCATGCTTGGCGCTGTCGAGAATCTTGCCTAGCTGCGGGATGGCGTGCGTGGAATCGTCGTCGGGCGGCAACTGGATCTTGGCCGCCTTGTCGGCGATAACCGTCGCTCGGCCCCAGAACGACGGTAGCGTGCCCTGGTGAATCGCGTGCACGACCCCGGATTCCAGCACGGATTTGCCATATGGCGTCGCACTCACGGCGATGGCGCGATCGTCGACGGCGTTGCGCAGCTTCTCCTGCTGCTCGGCGGCTTCCTTGCCCGTGAGCGGTTTTTCCAGGGTCGAGATCGGGTAAGCGGCTTCGTTGTTCCAGTAATCGTCGAACACGGCCGACACCTCTGGCACCACCGGCCCGGCCGCCAGAAGATCCAGGTCGCTGAAATCGGTCTGGGCCGCGCCGTAGTACTCGTCGCCGACGTTGCGCCCGCCGACGATGGTGAGCTGGTTATCGGCAGTCATCGACTTGTTGTGCATCCGCCGGTTGATCCGGCTGAAAGCGGTGACGTACTCGAGCAGGCGCACATTCCGGCTGGCGAACGGATTGAACACCCGCACCTCGATGTTCGGATGCGCGTCGATCACCTGCAGCATCTTGTCCTGCCCGGCCAGATGGATGTCATCGAGCAGCAGCCGCACCCGCACGCCACGGTCTGCCGCGGCCATGATGGCGGCCAGCAGCGTCAGGCCGGTATCGTCCGTTTCGTAGATGTAGTACTGGATATCGAGCGAGCGCTGCGCCACGCGAGCCAGTGCGATACGCATGGCGAACGCATCCGTGCCTGCGGCCAGCGGATAGAACACGGACTCGCCCGGATGGGCGGCCAGTTGTGGCGCCAGTTCTCTGGCTATCACCGTATCGCTGGTATCGCGCAGCGCCACTTCGGGCTGCAGCTCCGGCCGCTGCGGCAAGCCCGCGCAGGCGGTCAGGAACGCCGCGATCATGACGACCAGGAAACGACCAAACAGACCCGCCAATCGACGCGTGTCTCCCATTCGCCCCTCTCACCCGTAAAAGTTGTGAATATGTCGCGCCGCGTTACGCGTACCTTGCCTGTCGACCGCCTCAAGCCTGGGTCTCCAGCCGCTGGATCGGAATGACCGTGCGGCCGCCGCACTCGCGCAGCAGGTCGCGCAGATCGCGGATGACCGGGAATACCTCGTGATTCCAGTCCTCACCCTGGCGGTCATGGGCTTCCTGCTCGCGCTCGACGATCCAGCGGTCTTCCTTGAAGATCCGCTCGGTGAACCAGACCAGTAGCGGCCAGGCCAGGTCCAGCGCGAAAGGAATGCCGGGGCGGCGGATCGACAGCATCCCGAACGTGCGGTTGGTGCGTTGCGCCGCGTCCAGCGGCACATAGGCGATCCAGAGATCCATCACGAGCGTCCCGCTGCCTGAGCGGATTTTCAGCGTCTGGTACGGGTAGCCGGTGCGGACGGTCATCACGTCCTTGTTGCCTTCGCCGCCTTCCTTGCTGAAGACGAGCGCCTCGCCCATTGGCTGCTTGCCGCCTTCGCGCGAGAAGGTGTAGTCCACCTCCACGAAGTCGGCGCCACGGCGGCGGCCTAGCGACCGCGCGCGCATCATGCCCATCTGCCGCCGATGCAGGAACTGATGGTTCATGTCCATCAGGTTCTCGTGCATGAAGGAATAGTGACACTTGACCTCCCGGCCGAAGCGTCGTGTCTTGTAGTGCTTGTCCGCCACCGAGGCGAATTCGGGCAGCGGCTGCTGTCCGGCCAGCGCCGGATTGCCCGGGAAGACAAAAATCAGGCCCGCGCGCTCTTCGCACGGATAGGCACGCACGCCGTTCGGCAGGCGCTCCTTGCCCAGGTAAGGCACGTCGATGCAGCGTCCCGAACAATCGTATGTCCAGCCGTGATAGCAGCAACGAATCGACTCGCCATCCACCACGCCCGCGTGGAGCGGCACCTGTCGATGGGCGCAGCGATCCTCCAGCGCGAAAATCTTTCCGGTTGCGGTGCGCACGAGCACGATCGGGTCGCCAGCGAACTGGACGCCATGCGCCTGGCCGGCCTTGACCTCGCGGGACCAGGCCAGTGGATACCAGTGATCGGGGTGAATCGGCACGCGGCGAAGGTCCCGTGTGGCGGCCTCCGTCCGGGTTTCCGCTGGCGCGGCGGCCGGCGCGCCTGAAGGCGCGGGATCAGCGGTACGGTGGTCAAGCGCGGACTCTGCTGCGTACATGCGTGGCATCTCCTTGCGTCCTGGAACCCGAGCCACCGGGATTCGGGTATCGGACTCGCCGAGTCTACCTGATTGCGACACCACCAGTCTGTCGGCATTTCTCTGACCAGCCGCCCAGGTGCCGCAACGCAACAACCATGCCGCCGCCCGCCTAGATCACCCCGCCCTCGCGCAGCCCGGTCAGGTCGGCGGCCGTCAGTCCCAGCGCGCCGTAGACTTCCGCATTGTGCTCGCCGACCCCCGGCCCGCTCCTGGCCGGCGGTGGGGTATGTCCGGCGAACCTCGGCACCACGCAGGGTGCCGGGATCGACCCCAGGTCCGGATCCGGCAGCCTGACGATGGCCTGCCGTTCTTGAAAGTGCGGATCGTCGACGATATCGGCGATCGAGAAAATCTTGCTGAACGGAATTTCGTGCGCCTCGAGGGTGCTTGCCACATCCGCATAGGCATGGCTGCCGAACCACCCGGCGACGACTTCATCGAGCGCGTCCAGATGGCGCACCCGCGACGGGTTGGTGGCAAAGCGCGGGTCGTCGGCCATACCCGGCTGCCCGATCGCCTGACACAAGCGCCGGAAGATCGGGCCCGACGATGCCACCAGCGATACCCACTGGCCATCGGCTGTGGCATACATGTTCGACGGCGCGGTATACGTGGCGCGATTACCCGCGCGCTGGCGGACCTGCCCAAGCTGCTCGTACTCGACCGCCAGCGGCTCCAGCAACCGGAACAGCGCCTCGGTGGCGGCCAGGTCGATTTCCTGGCCCGGCATGGCCTCGTTGCCAGGCCGGCGACGTTCGGCGATGGCGCTGGCAATCGCGAACGCGCCGAACAGGCCCGCCACCATGTCGCCCATCGGGTAGTTCATATGCAACGGCGCCCCGCCCGTCTCGCCGGTCAGGTTCGTGAAACCGCTCATCGCCTCGAAAATGCGCGCAAACCCGGCGCGCTGCGCGTACGGGCCGGTCTGTCCGAAGCCGGTCAGGCGCAGCACCACTAAACGCGGATTGGCCCGCCGCAGCGTGTCGATATCGAGCCCCCAGCGATCAAGCGTACCGGTCCGGAAGTTCTCCACAAGCACGTCGAAGTCCGGCAGCATCCGCAGGAACAATGCGCGCCCGGCCGGCTTGCGTACGTCCAGCGTGATGCCGCGCTTGCCGCGATTGGTCACCTTCCAGTACAGCGCCAGATCACCCTTGACCGGAGCCAGCCCGCGCAGCGGGTCGCTGCCGTCGGGCAGTTCGAGCTTGACGACGTCGGCGCCCATATCCGCGCACAGCGTGCTGGAGAACGGCGCGGCGATGACCGTGGCCATGTCGAGGATGCGTACCCCGGCCAGCGGGCCACCGGGTTGATCTGCTTCGGGATTCATGCGATTGCTTGCGGTTGACTGCGGATTCACGGGCGCAGCCCGTGCTGGAAGATGCGACGTGCCAGCGTGGCACGATGCAGTTCGGACGCGCCGTCGTAGATCCGGAACGGGCGTAGTTCGCGCTGGATCATCGAGACCGGGGTGTCATCGGAAATACCGAGCGCGCCCATGATCTGCACCGCGCGGTCAGCCACGCGCCAGACCGCTTCGGACACGAAGATCTTGGTCATCGCGGAGTCGTGCTTGACCGATTCCCCGGCGTCCATCTTGCGCGCGCAATCGCGCACCATCAGCCGGCTGGCGTGCAGGTCGATATGCGAATCGGCCACCATCGCCTGTACCTGCTGCAGATCGGCCAGCCGTTGCCCGAACGACTCGCGCTGCGCGGCGTACTGCTGGGCGATCTCCATCGCACGCGACGCGCGGCCGATGAAACGCATGCAGTGCGACAGCCGGGCGGGCTCCAGCCGCGCCTGGGCATAGGCAAAGCCCTGCCCGACCTGGCCAAGCACCGCGTCGTCATCGACCACGCACTGCTCGAATACGATCTCGCCGTGGCCACCTACCTGATAGCCGTCCATCCCCGCGATGTTCCGCACGAGGCGGTAGCCGGGGTTGTCGGTATCGACGATGAACATCGTGGCGCCAGTACCGGCCGCCTCATCGGTGCGCGCCAGCACGATTGCGAATGCCGCATCCACGGCCCCGCTGATGAACCACTTGTGGCCGTTGATGACCCATTTGCCATCCTGACGCGTGGCGGTGGTGCGTAGCATCGACGGATCGGAGCCCGCGCCGGGCGCCGGTTCGGTCATGGCGAAACACGAGCGGATCTGCCCCTGCACCAGCGGCTGCAGATAGCGCGCCTGCTGCGCGGCGTTGCCGTGGCGCATCAGGTTGATCATGTTCGGCTGGTCGGGCGGCGCGCAGTTCAGCGCCGGAGCGCCAAGGAAGCTGCGGCCGGCTTCCTCCAGGATCTCGGCACGCGCCTGCCAGTCGAGCCCGAGCCCGCCGTGCCCGGGCGGCAGATGAGGGGCGTAGATGCCTGCCTCCCGTGCCAGACCCTGCAGCCGCCGGACCACGACGTCAAGGCGCTGCACGTCGTGCGCCAGTGCAGGGTCTTCGCTCGGGATCGCGTGCCGTTCGACGAATTGCCGCACCTTGCCGCGCAGTTCTGCAATATTGGTTCCCATGGCCATCATTCCAGGGTGGTACCAGTGGACTTGACCAGCGCGGCCCACCACGCCGCATCGGCACGAATCTGTTGACCGAACTGCTCGGGCGTATCGCCCACCGGCTCCGCGCCCAGTTCCACCAGCTTCTTGCGCAGTTCGGGCCGCGCCAGGATCTTCACCATCGCCTGGTTGAGCTTGTCGACGACCGGACGCGGGGTATGCGCAGGCACCATCAGGCCCTTCCACGCCGTCACCACATAGCCCTTGAGCCCGGCTTCCTGTGCCGTCGGCAAGCCCGGCGCCGCCGTAGCGCGCTTCTCGCTGGTCACGGCCAGCGCGCGCAGCTTGCCCGACTGAACGTGCGGCCAGAGCGCCGGCATGTTGTCGATCAGCAGTGTGATATGGCCGGCGATCAGGTCTGCCACGGCCGGGCCGCTACCCTTGTATGGCACGTGCTGGAGCTTGATGCCCGCGGTCTGGTTCAACAGTTCCCCGGCCAGTTGCGCGGGGCTGCCGTTGCCCGGCGATCCGAACGAAAGCTGGTTCGGGTGCGATTTGGCGTAGGCAATGAACTCCTGCACATTCTTGACTGGCAGCGACGCATTGACCGCCATCACGTTGTGCTCGCGCTCGATCATCGTTACCGGGGCCAGATCGCGCACCGGATCGTAGGACATCTTCGGGTAGAGGCTCGGATTGATGACGGTCGGCCCGGCGGCGGCCAGCAGCAGCGTGTAGCCGTCCGGCGCCGCCTTGGCAACGATGTCGCCGCCGATATTGCCACCCGCGCCCGGCCGGTTGTCGACGATTACCGTCTGGCCCAGTTCGTCGCGCAGCGGTTCGGAAATCAGCCGGGCGACGATATCAGTGGACCCGCCCGGCGCGAACGGCACCACCAGCCTGATGACCTTGTTCGGATAAGGGGCCTCGGCGTGCGCAGGGGCCATGCCGACAAGCAGGCCGAAAGACATGCCGAACGACATGCCGGCCGCCGCGATCAGGGGCTTGATCATGATTCTCTCCGTGGATCTGGGTCTGGGGTCTGGGTTCTGGATAGCCCGCTCAGCGCTGGCCGCCGGCCTGGGCAAAGGTCCGCTTGGCGATGTTGAGCTGGTGAATCTGGCTGGTGCCTTCGTACAGGCGGAACAGGCGCACATCGCGATAGAAGCGCTCGATGCCGTAATCGGCGATGTAGCCGTAGCCACCAAACAACTGCACACAGCGGTCGGCCACGCGGCCGCACATCTCGGACGCGAAGTACTTGCAGATTGACGCCTGCATCGTCACGTCCTCGCCCAGATCGCGCTTGCGTGCCGTTTCCAGAATCAGCGCACGCGCCGCGTGGATATCGGTCTGGCAGTCGGCGATCATGGCCTGCACCAGCTGGAAATCGGCCAGCACCTGCCCGAACTGCTTGCGTTCGGTAACGAAGCGCACCGCGTCGTCGAGCATCCGGATCGCGGGCCCGGTGCACAGCGCGGCCAGATGGATACGCTGCTTGTTGAGCACCTTCATCGCGGTGCGGAAGCCCTTGCCTTCCTCGCCGCCGATCAGGTTGGCCGCCGGCACGCGGCAGCTGTCGAAATGCACCTCGGACACCGGCGATCCGGCCTGGCCCATCTTCTGGTACGGCCGGCCCGTGCTCAGCCCCGGTGTCTCGCGCGGCACGATAAACGCCGAGATACCGCCTGCGCCCAGGTTGGCGGGGTCGGTACGCGCCATGACCGTGAACAGGCCAGCGATCGGCGCGTTGGTAATGAAGCACTTGGTGCCGTTGAGGATGTAGGCGTCGCCATCGCGCACGGCCGTGGTCTGCAGCGCGGTGGCGTCGGAGCCGGCCTCGGGCTCGGTCAGCGCAAACGATCCGGTGAGCTGCCCGCTGGCCAGCAGCGGCAGATAGTGCTGCTTCTGCGCGGGCGTGCCATCAGCCACCAGCGCTTCGGAGCCAATGCCGGTATTGGTGCCGACCCGCGCCCGAAACGCCACCGAGCACTGCGACAACTCCATCGCCGCCAGCACCAGTTCCTCGGTGGTCATGCCGGCGCCGCCGTACTGCTCGGGAATCGAGTAGCCGAACATGCCCTGCGCAGCCATGGCGTCGACCAGATCCTGCGCCACCTCGTCACGTTCGGCCACCTCGGCCTCGCGTGGCACCAGCTTCTCGCGCACAAAGCGCCGCAGGGTCTGCAGAAAGGCATCGAAAGCTTCGGGGTCCCGGATCATCGTCTCGCTCCACCATGATTTTGATGTCGTGGAGCGTACGCGCGCCTCCCGAACGCCGGCACCGTTGTTTCGCTATCTTGAACAACCATTGCGCAATCGGCACATCGCTTCGGTAAGATGAACGCCAAACCAAACGCCAGATGCCAACGCGCCCCCATCACCCCGATCCCGCCTTTGCCACCACGCTGGCCCACGGCCTGGCGTTGCTGCAGTGTTTTCGCGTGGGCGAGACCGTGCTCGGCAATAAGGAACTGGCCGATCGCACCGGTCTGTCGAAAGCGACCATCAGCCGGCTGACCTACACGCTGGCGGCGCGCGGACTGCTGCTCTACGACACCCATCTGCGCCGCTACCGGCTGGGCTCGACCGCGCTCTCGCTTGGCTACCCGCTGCTGGCCAGCCTGCGCGTGCGGCAGTTGGCCCGGCCACTCATGAAAGCGCTGGCCGATCAGGTTGGCGGCTCCGTATCGCTGGGGCTGCGCGACCGGCTGCGCATGGTCTACGTCGAAACCAGCCGGGGTCACGACGCGATCGCGTTTCGTCCGGACATCGGCGCATCCCTGCCGATGCTGGCCACGGCGATGGGCCGGGCATGGCTGGCACGAGCGCCGGAAGACGTGCGCCACCGCCTGCTCAACGCGCTGCGAGAGGCCGAGCCGGACGACTACCAGCGGCTGGTGGGTGCCGTGGATACGGCCATCGAGGAACTGGCGACGCTCGGCTTTACCCGGTCGCGTGGCGACTGGCAGCGCGACGTTCACGCCGTGGCCGTGCCGATGCGTACTCCCATCGACGGCGAGATTCTGGTCTTCAACTGCGGCGTGCCCGCGGTGCGCATGACGCCCCGGAAGCTCGAACGCGAGATGGGGCCGCGCCTGCTGAAGCTGGTGGCGCAGGTGGAAACACTGGTGGCCTGGGAGTGACGATGGGCGCCACCGACACCCCTCCGGACGACGCCCGCGACCGCCAGTTCGCCACCACGCTGGCCAACGGGCTGGACATCCTGCTGGCCTATCGGGCAGGCGAATCGCTGCTGGGCAACAAGGACTTCGTGCAGCGCACCGGGCTGTCGAAATCGACCGTGGCCCGGCTCACGCACACGCTCAGCGCGCTCGGCTATCTGCGCCATGACACCGCGCTCGGCAAATACCGGCTGGGCGCACCCGTGCTGGCGCCGGGCTACCCACTGCTGGCCAGCATGCCGATTCGCCAGATTGCACGGCCGTTGATGAAGGCGCTGGCCGACGAGGTGGGCGGCGCGGTCTCGCTCGGCATCCGCGACCGGACGCAGATGATCTACGTCGAGACCGCGCGCTCGACGGACAACCTCGTAGTGCCGCCCGATATCGGTGCCGCGCTGCCGATGCTGACGACGGCCATCGGCAAGGCCTGGCTTTGCCGCGCGCCGGCAGAACTGCGCGACCCGGTGCTGAACCGCCTGCGTCTACAGGACCCCGAGGCCTTCGCACGGGGAGCGCCGGGACTGTCCCAGGCACGCAAGGACCTGGAGCGGCTGGGCTACTGCACGAACCGCGCCGAGTGGCGCCATGACGTGTTCGGCTTCGCCGTTCCTCTGTGCAAGCCCGTTGACTCGCAGTGGTTCGTGATCAACAGCGGCATCCGGGCGCAGCCGGGCAGATTCCATGCGGTCGAGCAGTTCGTCGGCCCCCGGCTGGTGACGCTGGCTCACAACCTCGAAGTGCAGTTGGGGCTACGCTGAACCCCATTCCGGTACCTTGCCGGAATGCGAAAACGCGACAGACAAGGCAGACAAGGCAGCTAGAGCGGCCAAAGCGACAATTGCCGCTTCGGTAACAAGGGCTTGCTTGACGACGCAATGGATCACTGGGCATGATTCGGCCTCCCATAGTGTAAATACGAATTGTTCGTATTTACACTATCAACAAGAACCGAACGAGCCAGCTCCAATGTCATCCCGCCAGTTCCCGGCCGCCCGCCCCGCCCACCGGCAGCCTGTCCCGTCGCGCCTGCGCGCCACAGTCTTCACCGCCCGCGTGGCCGTCCTCGCGGGCCTGCCGCTGGGCGCGTTTGCCCAGACCGGCCAGACCGCCCAGACCACACTCACCGCCCCGGAACAGGCGCTGCCAACCGTGACGGTGAGCGCAGCGCAGGAAATCGACGTCGGACCGCACCTGGACAAGCCCATGACCAGTGGTGCGCTCGGTTCCCGGAAACAACTCGACACACCGTTTTCTACCACGGTCATCACCGGCGACGACCTGGCCGAACGCCAGGTCACCAAGCTCGGCGACGTGTTCTTCACCGATGCATCGGTCTCCGACAACAGTAACGCGAACAATGCATGGTCGTCCTACCTGACCGTGCGCGGGCTGCAGCTCGACTGGCAGAACGGCTTCAAGATCAACGGCATGCCGTTCGTGAGCTACGGCATCACGCTGCCCTACGAACAACTCGAACAGGTGGAACTGCTCAAGGGCGCGTCGGGCTTCATGTACGGCTTCGGCAACCCGGGCGGCACGGTCAACTACATCACGAAAAAGCCGACTGACGTCTTCACGGCCAGCGCGGAACTGGGCTATCGCTCGTCCCACCTGTGGAGCGAGCATGTCGATGTCGGTGGCCGGGCCGGCCCGGACAACATGTTCGGCTACCGACTGAACCTGACGCACGAGGAAGGCAAGCCGTCGAACGCCGTCGGGCTGAACCGCAACGCCGTATCGCTGGGCCTGGACGCCCGCATCACGCGCGACCTGACCTGGACCTTCGACGGCATCTACCAGGACCGCAGCACCTTCGGCCAGACGCCCACCTTCACCACGTACAGCCTTGCCCCCGGAAGCCAGTTGCCAGGCGTGGTCAGCGGCCGGGGTGGCCTGTTCGCAGGCCCGGACCAGCACTTCTACTCCAACCTGCAGTTCTACTCCACGGGCCTGCGTTACAACCTCAACGCCGACTGGACAGTCAGCACGATCTACAGCTTCAGCAAGCAGTCGCGCAGCCGCAACGAGTCGAGCCTGAGCCTGATCGACGGCAGCGGCAACTACACCGACCTGCGCTACGACGGCGCCGAGGGACACCAGTTCAACCAGTGGACGACCATGGTCGAAGGCCGGTTTCGTACCGGCCCGTTCTCGCACCAGTTCGTCGGCGGCGTGACGTGGCAAAACCAGATCAACCGCTACAGCAGCAACCCGGTGTCACTGAGTCTGGACCCAGGCAACCTGTCGCAGCCGTACACCGGCGTTTACTACAGCCAGGTTGCGTTCAACAAGTACCGTGCCAGCGACATCACGCAAAAGGCGCTGTTCATGAGCGATACGATCCAGTTGACCGAGCGCTGGTCGGTGCTGGGCGGGCTGCGCTTCACCAACTACGAGCAGAACAGCTACGGGACCGACGGCACGCGCACCACCCACTATGACAAGTCCGGCCTGCTGACGCCGACCGTCGCGCTGATGTTCAAGCCGATGCCGAGCACCACGCTGTACGCCAGCTACGTGGAAGCGTTCGACGGCGGCACCACGGTCGGCACGACGTTCGCGAACGCGGGCGCGCAACTGAATCCGGTCAAGAGCAAGCAATACGAAATCGGCGCGAAGACGGATCAGGGCATCTGGACCGGCACGGCGGCGCTGTTCCGCATCGAGCGCGGTGCCGAGTACACCAACTCGCAGAACGTGCTGGTGCAGGATGGCCTGTCGATCTACCAGGGCGCGGAGCTGGCTGGCGCCGCGCGCATCGGCTCCCAATGGGAAGTGGGCGGCAGCGCCATGTATCTGGACAGCTACTACGACAAGGGCCAGACCTACAACGGCAACCGCGTGGCGGGCGCGCCCAGCTTCATCCTGACCGGCCGGCTGGCGTATCGCATTCCGTACGTGCCGGGCCTGAAAGTTGGCATCGACGGCAAGTACACGGGCACGACCAAGCTGCGCCCAGCAGGCGACCTCACGCTGGGTGGTTACACGATCTTCAACCTTGGCGCGACCTACAGCACGCGCGTGGCGGGCAAGGAACTGACGCTGCGGGCAGCGCTGACCAACCTGACCAACAAGCGCTACTGGGGCTTCCAGTACGCGGAGTACATCCAGCCGGGTGATCCGCGCGCGATCAGCCTCAGCGCGAAGATCTCGTACTGAGGGGCATACGCGACGTCAGGGAACCGGGATGTCGCGCCGGGCATCGCCCGCGTATACAATCCCGGTTTTTCTGACCTGATCGAGCCGCCCCATGACCACCCTTGGAACGCCCCTCTCCCCGTCCGCCACCAAAGTCATGCTGCTAGGCTCAGGCGAGCTGGGCAAGGAAGTGCTGATCGCGCTGCAGCGCCTGGGCGTGGAGACGATCGCCGTCGACCGCTACGAGAACGCGCCGGGCCAGCAGGTGGCCCACCATGCGCGCACGATCACGATGAGCGACGGCGAACAGCTTAAGGCACTGATCGAAGCCGAGCGGCCGGATCTGGTGGTGCCTGAGATCGAAGCCATCGCCACGCCAATGCTCGAAGCCCTGGAAGCGGCCGGCGTGGTTCGCGTGATCCCTACGGCTCGCGCCGCCCGCCTGACGATGGACCGTGAAGGCATCCGCCGCCTGGCCGCCGAGACCCTGGGCCTGCCCACCAGCCCGTACAAGTTCTGCGATTCGCTCGAGGAACTGCAAGCCGCGATTGACGGCGGCATCGGCTACCCGTGCGTGGTCAAGCCCGTGATGAGCAGCTCCGGCAAGGGCCAGAGCAAGATCGACGGTCCCGCGGACGTCAAGGCCGCGTGGGACTACGCCATGGCCGGCGGCCGTGTCAGCCATGGCCGCGTGATCGTGGAAGGCTTTATCGACTTCGACTACGAGATCACGCTGCTGACCGTGCGCGCCGTGGGTGCCAGCGGCGAAGTGGAAACGCATTTCTGCGAGCCGATCGGCCACGTGCAGGTCGCCGGTGACTACGTGGAAAGCTGGCAACCGCACCCGATGCACCCGAAGGCACTGGAAACTTCGCAGCATATCGCGCGTGCCGTGACCGCCGACCTGGGCGGCCAGGGCCTGTTCGGCGTGGAACTGTTCGTCAAGGGCGAGCAGGTCTGGTTCAGCGAAGTCAGCCCGCGTCCACACGACACCGGCATGGTGACGATGATCACACAGTGGCAGAACGAGTTCGAACTCCACGCCCGCGCCATCCTCGGCCTGCCCGTCAGCACCGCGCTGCGCGCGCCCGGCGCGAGCGCCGTGATCTACGGCGGCGTTGAAGCCGAAGGCATTGTTTTCGATGGCGTGGACGAGGCGCTGCGCGTGCCGCAGACGGAACTGCGCCTGTTCGGCAAGCCGGAGTCGTTCACGAAGCGCCGCATGGGCGTGGCGCTGGCCTACGCCGAAGACGTGGATACGGCACGCGAGCGCGCCAAGGAAGCGGCGGGCAAGGTCAAGCCGCGGAAGGCGTAAGCACTGCGCCTGGTTGACTCCTCTCTCCCGGCGGCGGGGGAAGGGAAAAGGGAGAAGGGACAGGGGGAAATCCCCCCTACGCCACCCTGTCGGCCCGATCCGTCGGGGCCGATGGCGGCTGGCGCATCCCCGAGTCCGCGGCGGCCACGGCCAGTGCGGCGTGCTGGTCGGCCATCGTCACACCGCTGCGCAGCCCGCTCAGGTCCGCGCCTGACGGCGCCTGATACACCCGCAAACCCAGCTCCGGCAGAATCGCGAACAGGTGGTCGAAGATATCGCCCTGGATACGTTCGTAGTCCGTCCAGTTCGTAAGCGTGGTGAAGCAGTAAACCTCGATCGGAATGCCCTGCGAGTCGGCTTCCATCATCCGCAGGTTCAGCAGCAGATCGTGATGAATTTCCGGATGCGCGCGCAGGAAGGCGATGCCATAGGCGCGGAACGTGCCCAGGTTGGTCAGCCGACGGCGATTGACCGGGTCTGTGTCGGCGCGCAGGATTTCGCGGTTGGCCCGATCGACCTCCTCCTGCTTGACCTCCAGATAGTCATGCAGCAGCTTGAACCGCATCAGCGCCCTGACCTCCTCCTCGTCCAGGAACCGCACGCTGGTGGCATCGATCCGGAGCGTCCGCTTGATGCGGCGCGCGCCAGACTCGAACATGTGCCGGTAGTTGCGGTAGCTCTCTGAGAACAGCTTGTAGGTCGGCACCGTGGTCACGGTGTTGTCCCAATTCTTGACCTTGACCGTATGCAGCGCCACGTCCATGACAAAGCCATCGGCATTGGACTGGGGCATTTCGATCCAGTCGCCGATGCGCAGCATATCGTTCGAGGTGAGCTGCGTGCTGGCCACCAGCGACAGCAGCGTGTCCTTGAACACGAGCAGCAGCACCGCAGACAGCGCGCCGATGCCGGACAGCATCCAGAGCGGCGAGCGGTCGATCAGGATCGACAGCACCAGCACACCGCAGACCAGCCACAGCGCGAGCTGGGCCACCTGGATGTAGCCCTTGATCGAATGCGTCTGCGCGCTGCGGCTGCCGGAAAACACGGTCTGCCACGCATCGAGCACGCCAGACAGCATCAGGAACACGCTGATCCAGGTGCCCGCATGAGCCAGCCGCTCGATGGCCGCCGAGAACTTGCCCAGGTTCGGCACCTGACTGATGCCAACCGTGACCACGGCCAGGAACACCGCGTAGCCCAGCCGGCGATAGGTCCGGTGGCGCAGCAGCGCCCCGGCCCAGTTGCCGTGGCCGGAAAGACTCAATACGCGATAGACCACCCGGCCGACCACGCGCGCCACGAGCCATTGCGCGATGCCGGCCAGCAGGACCAGCGCCAGGACGTACAAGGTGATCTGAGCCCACGGGTGGGCCGGGATGCGTTGCTCGAACAGTTCAAGCAGGGCGTCGAAAGTCATGTGTGGTGAAGCGGTACGGGCTGATAAATACGGGCGGACAAGCGCCAAGTCTACTATTTCTGCCCACCCCGCCGACATTTGGCGTTCGACGTCCGCCGCGTCCGCCGCGTTCAGCGCACGCGTTTTCTGTCTATTTCACGTGTGGCGCGTACATCGCCATCAGTTGCTCGTCCGTGAAGCCCCACTGCCGGGCATCCTCGAAGGCAATGACGGAATCCTCGCAATGCGTCAGGTCGAGAACCTCCTGCGGCAACGGCGCCGACTGTGACACCGAGTAGAACGTCATCACGCGCGGCCGAAGCGGTTCGTTCGCGTTCTGCCCGCAGACCACCGCCAGCCGTCCCGAGCGCAGCCGCAGCACGGTGCCCAGCGGGTAGATGCCGACCGTCCGTGTAAACGCCTTGAACACGCGGCGATCGAACAGCGTGTCGACGCGCACCGCGATGTATTCCATCGCGCGCGCCGGCGACCAGGCCAGGTGGTTGGGTCTCGGCGACGTCAGCGAGTCGTAGGTATCGCAGATTGCGGCGATCTTGGCGTGCACGCTGATCTCATTCTCGAACAGACCGAAGGGATAGCCCTTGCCATCCACCCGCTCATGGTGATGCACGCACACGTCGAGCGGGATGTTCGTATACAGCCGCGCTTCGTTCAGGATGCGGTACCCGGCCGACGGGTGCCGCCGCATCTGCTCGTACTCGGCCGGCGACAGATCCCCCGCCTTCATCAGCAGTGACTCGGGCAGCGTCAATTTGCCAATATCGTGGACCAGCCCGGCCAGGCCAAGCTCGCGCACCTCGCCGTCTGGCAGTTTCAGCGTGCGGCCCACGGCGATCATCAGCGCACAGACCGAGTACGAATGCAGGTACGTGTAGTCGTCCTTGGCCTTGAGTCGCGCCATGGCCAGCAGCGCCTGCGAATGGCGCGAAAGCGATGTCGAGGCCGAATCCACCAGCAGCAGCGCGCCGTTGGTCTCGAGCGCGTGCCCCATCCGCACGTCGTTGAAAATCGACCCGATCACCGCCCGACCCGACTTGATCAGCTCGCGGGCGTGTTCGAGCTCGTCCTCGAAATCCGATTCAGGCTGTGCATCCGCCTCCGAATCGGCAACTTCCGGCGCGCCCTGCATCGGCAGGTTTCGCCCCTTCAGGATGTCGATCCAGACGTCCTGCACATTGGCCGCCAGTATCTGCTCGATCTGTTCGTCGCTACTGACCAGAAAGCGCGAGCGCCAGAATGGATGGTTGATCCATGGCCCGCCCAGCCTGGACACAAACATGCCCACTTGAAGCTGTTCCGCCTTGATTCTTCTCAGCATGTCCTTGCCCCCCATGAACTGCGGCGGAGCAGATGCCCCGCCATCCCGGAACTTTGGGCTCTTGTCAGGCCCTCGTCATTTGCCGCCTATATCGGCGGATTGCGGCGGAACTTTAGCCCGACGATCGGAGGCCTCCATCTGGTGGGCACGTCAAAGAACAGCGACAATGCTGAGCAGATCATCGCGGACATGTCTGTATTTGTTGGCTAGCCCGCATACCCGCCCGCTAATTTGCGTGAATACTTGAGAATCGCGGCGCCCTGCCGTTATTTGTCGTCGAACACCGATATTGCGTCCTTCTTCGCCTGATGCATACCCATTACGACAACCTCAAGGTCTCCCGCGATGCGCCCGCCGAAGTCATTCGGGCCGCATATAAATCGCTTAGCCAAAAGTACCACCCGGACAGGCACGCCGATAGCGAACAGGCCAATCGCATCATGCGGCTGCTGAACGCCGCGTACGACGTGCTGAGCGACCCGGCCAAGCGCGCCGAGCACGACCAGTGGATCGCATCGCAGGAAAAGCTGGAGGCCGAACGCAGGCAGCGCCAGGCCCAACAGGCGGCAGCAGCCCGCGCCGCCGCGCAGGCCCCACGGCCACAGGGGCGCTCCGCGCGTCCGGCGCAGTCTGCGCAGGCATCGGCACGGGCCACCGGAGCTGCCGCACCCGGACAGTCCGCCGCCGACTCCGCCTTCAAGAGAAAAAGACGCAAACCCCGACAGGATGGCCAGCGCCCGGGCGAGCCGCTGGCCAGGAAATGGTCGCTCCTGCTCTATGCGGGCATCGGGGCCGCGATTGTCGTGCTGCTGGGAGACTGGGCCACGCCAACTCAGCCGGCCGTCGACAAGCCAGGCGCGGCGCTCGTCCAGCCGGCCGCGGCGGCGTCGATCGTCACCCCCGTCCCGGCCGATCTGCCGCGCGAGGCCCAATATTTGCGTCCGAGCCTGACTCCGCGTGGCCTGCCCTGGCCAACCAATTCGGGCTACCTGCCCGGATATCCGGTGCTGAATACAAGCGGCCTGTCGACGCTGACCGTCGACAACTCACGCGGTCCGTCCGACGTGCTGCTCAAGCTCGTGGCCGTCAACGGCGGCTCCCCGGTGCCGGTACGGACGACATTCATTCCTGTCGGGTCTTCGTTCACGATGGACGCGATCACGCAGGGCAGCTATGACGTGCGCTACCAGAGCCTGGACACCGGGGAGATCTACCGGTCGGAGCGCTTCGTGTTCGAGGAAACGCGGGAGGCGGGCAGCACCAGCGCCGGGCGCAACGTGTTGACGCTGTATGCGGCAGCCGGGAAATCGCGGTCGGTCACGATCACCGAGCGCGAATTCCCATAATACAAACGCCGCCCGGATGGGCGGCGTTTGGAAACGACTGCGTACCTGACAGCCTGACTACTTCGCCTGACTGGCAGGCGGCGTCCAGGGCTTCGGCTTCGGTGCCGGCGGCGGCACCGCGCCATACAGCTTCTGCCAGCGCGACTTGAGGCCGTCGGCAATCTCTTTCTGGTTGTACTGCTCGGCAAAGTCGATCACGGTCATGTTCTGCTGGTTCTTCAGGCGCATGTCCGCGCCTTCGTCGAGCAGCAGCTTGACGGTATCGATATGCCCGCCGCGCGCGGCCATCATCAGCGGCGTGGTGCCATTCGGGCTTTCCGCATCGATGTAGGCCGCATGGTCGACCAGATACTTGACGACATCGTTGTGCCCATTCGTGGCCGCGTAGTGCAGCGGCGCCCAGCCCTTCTTGTTGACCTCGGCCTCCATGCCGTCGACCATCAGCTTGACCATGTCCAGTTCGCCCTGCAGGCTGGCCATCATCAGCGGAGTCTCACCCGCCGGATTGGTCTTGTCGAAGTCGATGTTCTTGGCCTTGATCAGCGCCGTTGCCGCCTTGGTCGATTTCTCGCGCAGCGCCACCACCAGCATCGGGTCACCCCGGTTGTCGACCAGATTTGGATCCACGCCACGCGCCAGCAGCTTCTGCACGGTGTTGGCGTCATCGAACTCGACGGCCTTGCGCATATCGTCGGCCGGAGCGGCCACGCTGGCGCAAGCCGCGCAGATCAGGGCCATTGCGGCGACCCCACGTCTGATCTTAAAGTCAAGCATGAGCATTCCTGTCTATGTGCTTGAATAAGCGGAAAAAATTATCCGTAGTTTGTTCTGCGATCGTCTCCACGGGAACATCGCGCAGCTTGGCGATGAACTCGCCCACGTGACGCACCCAGGCCGGCTCGTTCGTCTTGCCGCGGTATGGCACGGGGGCAAGATAAGGCGAATCGGTTTCGATCAGCATGCGGTCGAGCGGGACCTTCTTCGCGGTTTCTTGCAGGTCGGCCGCGCTCTTGAACGTGACGATACCCGAGAACGAGATATGGAAGCCTTCGTCCAGCGCCTGCCGGGCGATGTCCCACGTCTCCGTGAAGCAGTGCATGACGCCACCAACCTCACCCGCGTTTTCCTCGCGCATCAGCCGCAGCGTGTCGTCCGCCGAGGATCGCGTATGGATGATCAGCGGCTTGCCAGTCTGGCGGGCCGCGCGGATATGGGTGCGGAACCGCTCGCGCTGCCACTCCATGTCCGCGATGCTGCGGCCGTTGAGACGGTAGTAGTCCAGCCCGGTCTCACCAGTACCAACCACGCGCGGATGCGCCGACAGCGTGACCAGCCGCTCGAGTGTCGGCTCTTCGGCACCTTCTTCGTAGTCGGGATGCACACCGACCGAGGCATACAGGTTCGGATGCTGTTCGGCCAGCGCCAGCACGCGCGGAAAGTCCTCGAGCGTCACGGAGATGCAGAGGGCGTGCGACACCTGATTGGTCCGCATGTTCTCGAGCAACTGCGGCAGCCTTTCGGCCAGCTCGGGAAAATCGATATGGCAGTGGGAATCTACAAACATGGGATATCTCAATCGAGCCGACGTCGGGCGAACATCAGGTCTCGCTCGACGCCATGGTCACCGGCCCGGCATCGAATGACGATACCCGCGGCAAAACCAAAAACATTCATAAATAACAACAAGTTGCAACTAATATTTCGCGCAACACAGCAACTTCAGATGCACTACAGGGTCTGGGTCGGTCGCCCGGATTCAATCGTCTTGCCAAGAATCTCTTCCACCGCGCGCTTCAGCGAACGGCCAATATCGTCGTCCGGGAGATGTACCCCCACGCCTGGCGTCTTCATCGGCGTGCCGACCGGCGTGATCCACGCGACAGTACCTTGCACCTGGTACTTCTGCGGGCGATCCAGCAGCGACAGCACCAGAAATACCTGCTCCCCAAGCCTGAACGGCCGGTTCGACGGCACGAAGATCCCGCCTCGCGCCAGGAACGGCATATAGGCCGCATACAGCCCTGCCTGGTCCTTGATCGACAGTGACAACACGTTCGGGCGGCCGGTCGTCGCAGGATTGGGAATCGTGGCGGGACCGACCGCTGGTCGTGTCGGCGCCGCTATGGCTGGTGTGTTCATCTTGACCCCTTATTGCAGCATTGCCCGCTTTGTGCGGGCTATTTGAAATTTGCTTTGTTCGACTTGTACCACGTGTGCGGCACGATTCCTACCGCGAGACGCACGCTAACGGAACAATTGTCGGTAATCGAGCAACACCGACTCCATCACGAGGCGCGCGGCCAACGGATGGTTCTCGTTGCGGCGATGTCCGACCAGCCGAGCGGCGAACGCCTGCAGCCGATGCGCGTCGGTTGCGCTGGCGCAGCGGGTCAGTGCCGTCTGCTCCTTCGGAAAGTAACGCACGGCACCCGTGCCCAGGCAGAGCGCCAGCAGATCGTACGTCCAGCGTTGCAGGATGCCGAGCACGGCGGGAATCGGCAACTTCTGCAACTGCTCCGCAGCGGCCAGGGCATCGAGCGCAGCCGCGCTACCGAGTTGGCCGACCAGCCAGCGCTGCAAGGGCTGTTCCTCGGCCTCGGCCGCGTGCAGCGCGGTCAGCGGCGCACCTCCGGCCAGTGCCAGCTGCGCCTCCACATCGGCCACCCCCTGCCCGCGCAGCCAGTCGAGCGCATCCGCACTGGTCGGCCGCGTCATCGAGAACTGGCGGCAACGGGACAGGATCGTTGGCAACACACGGTCGATACGGTCCGTGACCAGCAGGAACACCGTGGATGGCGGCGGCTCCTCGAGCGTCTTGAGCAGCGCGTTGGCGCCTTCGGTCTGCAACGCGTCGAGCGGATAGACCACCACCACGCGCAAACCCGCGCGGTGCGTGCCAACGCCCACCGCCTCGATCAGCGCCCGCACCTGCTCCATGCGGATGATCTTGCTCGGCGCCTTCTTCTTGCTGCTGCTCTCGCCATCGCCTTCGGCCTCTCCGGCGCCAGCTTCCAGTGCCTCGGGCCGAACCACCGTGAAATCGGGATGGTTGCCCTGACCAAACCAGTGGCAGGCGCTGCAGGTATTGCAGGGCTGGCCATCGGGCAGCGCGCTTTCGCAAAGCAGGCCCTGCGCGAAGTGCAACGCCAGATCGCGCTTGCCGATGCCTTGCTGGCCGTGAAGCAGCAGCGCGTGCGGCAGCCGGTCGCGTAGCGCGGTCAGCCGATGCCAGTCATCTCGTTGCCAGGGATAAAGCATTCAGGTTCAATCGGTTAGCGCAGCCATCTCATGTATTGTCGGAGTCATCGGTATCGACATCACAATACGAATATAGCTACTAGAAATCAAAGCGTTGCGAGGATTTCCTCGAGCGTCACACGAATCTCGTCGATCGAGCGCGTTGCGTCGATGACCCGAAAGCGTTGTGGCGCTTCCGCCGCGCGGCGCAGATATTCAGTGCGGGTCCGTTCGAAGAAGGCGCGGGACTCGGCCTCGAACTTGTCGGGCTCACGGGCCCCGGCCAGACGCGCGCTCGCGGTTTCCAGCGGAACGTCGAACAGCAGCGTCAGGTCGGGCTGAAGACCGCCCTGCACCCATTGCTCGAGCGCGGCAAGTCGATCGAGCGCCAGCCCACGCCCACCGCCCTGATAGGCAAACGTGGCATCGGTAAAACGATCCGAGATGACCCAGTCGCCGCGCGCCAGCGCGGGCTCGATGACTTCGGCGATGTGCTCGCGGCGCGCCGCGAACATCAGCAGCGCCTCGGTTTCGAGATGCATCTTCCGGTGCAGCAGCAACTGGCGCAGGTCTTCGCCCAGCGGCGTGCCGCCCGGCTCCCGGGTAGTGACGACATTTGCGCGCACGCGCAGGCGCTCGGCCACCCACTCGATATGGGTGCTCTTGCCCGCGCCATCGATGCCCTCGAAGGTGATGAATTTTCCGCGCATGACCTTATGGTTTGCCGCGCTGGTACTTGTCGACCGCGCGATTGTGTTCGGGTAGTGAATTGGAGAAATGGCTGCTGCCGTCGCCGCGTGCCACGAAATACAAGGCGTCCGATGGCGCCGGCGTCGTGGCCGCGGCCAGCGACGCCAGACTCGGCAAGGCAATCGGCGTCGGCGGCAGACCGGTACGGGTGTACGTATTGTACGGGGTGTCCGTCAGCAGATCCCTCTTGCGCAGGTTGCCGTCGAATTGCTCACCCAGGCCGTAGATCACAGTCGGATCGGTCTGCAGCATCATGTTCTTGCGCAGACGGTTGACGAACACAGCCGCGATCATCGGGCGCTCCGCCGCCTGCCCCGTCTCCTTTTCGATGATGGATGCCATCACCAGCGCCTCGTACGGCGTCTTGTACGGCAGGTCGGGCGCGCGTGCGTTCCAGGCCTCGTTCAGGCGCCGCTGCATGGCGCGATAGGCGTGCTTGTAGAGTTCGATATCGCTGCTGCCGCGCGCGAACAGATAGGTATCGGGAAAGAACAGCCCTTCCGGCGCGGATTCGGTCGCGCCGATCGCGTGCATCAAATCGGTGTCGGACATGCCCAGCGTGTCGTGCTTCAGCGCGGGGTTGGCATCCACGACCGCGCGCATCTTGCGGAATTCCCAACCCTCGATAACGGTCACAACGTAGTGCGTGACCTCGCCCCGGGCCAGTTTGCCGATCACGTCCAGCGGCGTGGCGCCGGTCTCGAACTGGTAGCCCCCGGCCTTGAGGTCCGGGCCGTGGCCGGTGATGCGGACCAGTATCTGGAACAGGCGCGGGTCCATGCCCACGCCACCGCGCTGGATCTGCCGACCCACGCTGAGGACGCCGGAATTCGGCTTGATGACGACTTCGATCGGAGATGTGGTCAGGCCTAGCGGCTGGTGAGCCCACCAGGCAAAGCCACCGGCGGCGGCCATGGCGAAGACCACCAGAACCCCGACCAGGCGCAGGAACAGACGTTTCATGTAGTAGCAAGCAAAGACCGGCCGCGATGTCCCCGCCGGCGGGTCGGGATCATGGTGGCAGCCGGCCGGAATGGCGACAGGCCCATATAATACCGGGAGCCTTGTGGCCGATGTGTCACCGCAAGTTACGAGAACGCGCCGTGCACGGCGCCGCCCCTAATTCATACGCCATTCAGGACCGTCTGCATGTCCTCCACCGATTTTCCGTCCCTCGACCAAAGCCTGAAATCCCTGCGCGCCGCTGGTATCGTCACCGCGCCGGGCGGACTTGGCCTGATCCGCGTGGCTGGCGATGATGCCGCCACTTTCCTGCACAGCCAGCTCACCAACGCCGTTGAAGACCTGACCGCGAGCACGGCCCGCCTGGCCGGCTACTGCTCGCCCAAGGGCCGGCTGATAGCCAGCTTCCTGATGTGGCGCGATGCCGATGGCATCGTGCTGCAACTCTCCGCCGACATCCAGCCGCCAATCCAGAAGCGCCTGACCATGTTCGTGCTGCGGGCCAAGGCGAAGCTGTCGGACCTGTCCGCCACGCACGGCATCCTTGGCATCGCCGGGGCTGGCGCGGAAGCCGCGCTACAACAGGCTGGCCTGCCTGCTCCCCAAGCACCGCTGGCCACGGTATCCGACGGCGACGTGACCGTCATTCGCCTGGCCGATGCTGACGGCGAGCCGCGCTGGCAGATCGTCGCTCCGGCCGCGCGCATCGAAGCCCTTCAGCAATCGCTCGGCGCTACGCTGGCCGTCGCCTCGCCCGCGTTCTGGGACTGGCTCGATGTCGCCTCGGGCATCCCCCGCATCGCCGCGGCCACGCAGGAGCAGTTCGTGCCGCAGATGATCAACTTCGAACTGATTGGCGGCGTGAATTTCCGCAAGGGCTGCTATCCGGGCCAGGAGGTCGTCGCGCGTAGCCAGTATCGCGGCACGCTCAAGCGCCGCATGTGGCGCGTGCGTGGCACGGGCGATGTCCCGGCTGCGGCGGCGGAGATTTTCCGCCCCGAGGATCCGGAGCAGCCATGCGGTATGCTGGTCAACGCCGCGCCGGCGCCCCAAGGTGGTTGGGAAGGACTGGCCGAGTTGAAGATCGACGCCGCCAGTGGCGCGCTGCATCTGGGCGCCGCAAGCGGACCGGCCGTGTCCACGGGTGCGCTGCCGTACGAAGTGCCACTGCCAAACGAGGCGGAAGCGGCCGGATGACCGCCACGGGAGCATCGTCATGAGCGATCATCTCTACGTCTACTTCAAGGTGCCGGACGACCGGGCCGCAGAGGCTCTGCCGCACTGGCATCGCTGGATGGAAACGGTCGCCGAGGCGACCGGGGTTGGTGGTACGCTGATGCGCAGGCCGGAAACTCGCGCCGGTCTGCAGACATGGATGGAGAGTTACGCCGACGTCCCTCCCGCATTCGACGCCGCGCTCGATGGGCTCTGGCGGCAAAGCGGGCTGACGCAGTGGATCAGCGGCGAGCGGATGAGCGAGCGGTTCGTCGATCTCGACGTGCTCTGATTTCGCGCCCGCGCCACCGCACGAATCACACGCCTTACGAGATTCGCGCGATGCCGAACGAGCTGTAAAGGAAGGAATATGTGTCTCATTCTGGTTGCCTGGCAATCTCACCCGGACTACCCCCTGGTGGTTGCCGCCAACCGCGACGAATTCTATGCCCGCCCCGCCGCGCCCGCGGACTGGTGGCGGGATGCCCCCGGAGTGCTGGGCGGCCGTGACCTCGCTGAGGTCATCGGTGACGCCGGCACATGGATGGGTATTGCCGGTGCCCAGCACGGGCAGGACACCCCGGTCGGCGCAAGGTTCGCCGCCCTGACAAACTATCGCGCGCCCTCGGAAAAACGTACCGATGCCCGCTCACGCGGCGAGCTGGTGGCGCATTTCCTGCGCGGCGATCAACCGCCGGCCGACTATCTGCACGACCTGGCCGGAGCCCACGGCGCCTACAACGGCTTCAACCTGCTGGCCAGCGATCTGCATGACCTCTGGTGGTACAGCAACCGTTCGAAGTCCCGCGTGCCGCAGCGGCTCAAGCCGGGCCTGTATGGCTTGTCAAATGCATTGCTCGACACGCCCTGGCCCAAGGTGCGCAGCCGCGTGGGCGCGATGTGCGAAGTCCTGGCAGCCGATCGCGGCCAGATCGGATCAAACGTGGAGTCGTACCTGCAGTTGCTTGCGGAGGATCGGCAGGCGCCCGACTGGGAACTGCCGAGCACGGGCGTCACACCCGAATGGGAAAAGCTGCTGTCGTCGGCATTCATCCGTTCGCCGAACTACGGCACGCGTGCCAGCACCGTGCTGCGCGTGATGCATGACGGCCGCTTCGACTTCGTCGAGCGCAGCTTCGATGCCGATGGCCAGACCGGTGAGGTCTCCTATCGCGGACGACTCAATCTGGCACGCGACACGGGCACAGTACCCGCGCCGCGCTGACTGTCTTCAGGCGGATCAGCGGATCCGCTTGCGCATCTCGATGTGCGGGATGCCGGCTTCCTCGAACTCGTCACCCACCTGCTCGAAACCTACCCTCGCGTAGAACGGCGCTGCATGGGTCTGGGCGTTGAGGATCAGTTCGGGATAGCCCAGTTCGGTGGCCTTGGCCATCAGCGCGTCGAGCACCTTCGCGCCCACGCCGGTGCCACGCGCGGACTTGAGTACCGCCATGCGGCCAATATGGCCATCCGGCAGCAGGCGGCCAGTGGCTACCGGCACGCCATCCACGGCGAATGCCAGCGCATGCCAGCTTGGCGCATCCATCTCATCCCACTCCAGTTCTACCGGCACCCCCTGCTCCTCGACGAAAACGGCGTAGCGGATTGCCCGGGCGCGCTCGCGGGCTTCTTCCCAGAGGCAGACCAGTACGGGGGCGGCGGTTGGCGTGGATGCGGACATGGTGAGGAGCGGTTCGAAGAGCCTGAAATGAGGCGCAATGATACGCCCGGTGGCATCAAGGCGCCGAGCTACGCCGTGCGATTACCGGCCATGCGGCGCACCACCATAGGGAATACCCTCCTGCCATCCTTCCATGAAATTTGTATGATGACATGACTACCCGATGACATGATGACGATGTTCCGAAAGATTCCTGCCCGCGCGCTGACCGACAGCGTTGCCGAACAACTGCTCGAGAAGATCGAGGACGGCATGTTTCCGCGCGGCGCCAAGCTGCCCACCGAGGCCGTGCTGTCCGAGGAGTTCGGCGTGAGCCGTACCGTGATCCGCGAGGCCATCGCGCGACTCAAGTACGAAGGCCTCGTGGAATCGCGCCAGGGCAGCGGCGTGTTCGTGACCGAGCAGGCCGGCATCCACCCGCTGCGCATCGACTACACCGACGTGGGCACGCTCGAATCGGTGCTGCAGATCGTCGAACTGCGACGCTCGATCGAAGCCGAAGTGGCCGCGCAGGCCGCCCGGCGCCGTACCGACGCGACCATGGCCAATATCGACGCCGCGCTGGCACGTATCGACGCCGAAGTGGCCGCTGGCGGCGATGGCGTCGATGCCGACGTCGGCTTTCATCGCGCCATCGCCGAAGCCACCGGCAATCCGTATTTCCTCAAGACACTGGCATTCCTGAGCCAGTACCTGGAAACCGCCACCCGCGTCACGCGAACCAACGAAGCGCGGCGCGAGGATTTTTCGCGCCAGGTACGGGAGGAGCACCAGGCCATCGTCGCCGCCATCCGCGCCGGCGACCCCGATGCCGCGCGCAACGCGGCCCAGAACCACATGTACAACGCGGCGCGCCGGCTCTCCCAGTTGGGCGAGGATGACTCCGCCGCTGGCGACCAGCCGGCTGGCCCGTCGCACTAACGCAGCAATACGCACCAAAACGCACCAAACACGCATTCAGGAGTTATCCATGTCCAGGAATATTGGCGTCATCGGCTTGGGCGCGATGGGCTACGGCGTGGCGCAGTCGCTGCTGCGCGCCGGCTTCAACGTTCATGCATTTGATTTGCGTGACGAGGTGCTGCGCCGCTTCGCGGAAGCCGGTGGCACGCCCTGCGGCAGCCCTGCCGAACTCGGCGAGCGTTGCGACGTGGTGATCACGCTCGTCGTCAACGCCGCGCAGACGGAAACCGTGCTGTTCGGCGAACAAGGCGCCGTGTCGAAAATGACCGCAGGCAAGCTCGTCATTGCCAGTGCCACCGTGCCGCCCGGATTTGCCGAAGCGCTCGGCAAGCGCCTGGGCGAGCGTGGCCTGCTGATGCTCGATGCCCCCGTGTCGGGTGGCGCGGCGCGCGCGGCCAGCGGCGAGATGACGATGATGACCTCCGGTCCCGCCGCGGCCTACGCCATGGCCGAGGACGTGCTGGTCGCGATGGCCGGCAAGGTCTATCGCCTGGGCGACGCGCATGGCGCGGGATCGAAGGTCAAGATCATCAACCAGTTGCTGGCGGGCGTGCATATCGCCGCAGCAGCCGAAGCCATGGCCCTGGGCCTGCGCGAAGGCGTGAACCCCGACGCGCTCTACGACGTGATCACGCATAGCGCCGGCAACTCGTGGATGTTTGAGAACCGCGTGCCACACATCCTGACGGGCGACTACACCCCGCTGTCCGCTGTCGACATCTTCGTCAAGGACCTGGGCATGGTGCTCGATACCGCGCGCACCAGCAAATTCCCGCTGCCGCTCTCGGCCGCCGCGCACCAGATGTTCATGATGGCGTCCACCGCCGGGCATGGCGGTGAAGACGATTCGGCCGTGATCAAGATCTTCCCGGGCATCGACCTGCCCGGCCCGAAGGCCAGGTAACCCAAGGCAAAGGAGTCAGACGATGAATCGTCCTCTGCTCGGCTGTATTGCCGACGATTTCACCGGCGCCACGGATCTGGCCAACACGCTCGTCCGCAATGGCATGCGGACCGTGCAGACGATCGGCGTGCCGGCATCCGCCGTGGAAGCCGATGCCATCGTCGTGGCACTGAAATCGCGCACGATCCCGGCCAGCAACGCGGTGGCGCAATCGCTCGACGCACTGCGCTGGCTGCGCGAACAAGGCTGCCGGCAGTTCGTGTTCAAGTACTGCTCGACGTTCGACTCCACCGACGCCGGCAATATCGGCCCCGTGGCCGAAGCCCTGCTCGACGCGCTGGGCAGCGACTTCACGATTGCCTGCCCGGCCTTTCCGGAAAACGGCCGCACGATTTTCCGCGGCCATCTGTTCGTGGCGGACGCCCTGCTCAACGAATCGGGCATGGAGCACCATCCGCTTACGCCGATGACCGACGCCAACCTCGTGCGGGTGTTGCAGGGTCAGAGCCAGGCCAAGGTCGGTCTGTTGCGCTACGACACCGTCGCCCAGGGCGCGAACGCCGTGCGCGCGCGCATTGACGCGCTGCGTGGCGAGGGCGTGAAGCTGGTGATCGCCGATGCCATTTCCGATGCCGACCTGTTCGCGCTGGGCGAAGGCTGCGCCGCGCTGCCGCTGATCACGGGCGGCTCCGGCATCGCGCTGGGCCTGCCCGAGAACTTCCGTCGCGCCGGACTGCTGCCTGCGCGCACCGACGCCGCGGAAGTCCCGCCCGTGCATGGTCATGGTGTGGTGCTGGCGGGCAGCGCGTCGCGTGCCACGAACGGTCAGGTGGCGCACTGGATCGCGCAGAAGCGCCCCGCCCTGCGGATCGATCCGCTGCGTCTGGCGCGTGGAGACACGGTCGTGGATGACGCACTGGCCTTCGCGGGCAATCACGGCGAACCGGTGCTGATCTATGCCACCGCCCAACCCGATGAAGTCAAGGCCGTGCAGGCCGAACTCGGCGTCGCACGCGCGGGCGAGTTGGTCGAGCACGCGCTGGCGAGCATCGCCGCCAGCCTCAAGGCACGCGGCACGCGGCGCTTCGTGGTGGCCGGCGGCGAAACCTCCGGTGCGGTGGTGCAGGCGCTGGGCGTGCAGTCGCTGCGCATCGGTTCGCAGATCGCGCCAGGCGTGCCGGCTACGGTCACGCTGGACGATGCGCCGCTGGGACTGGCACTGAAATCCGGCAACTTCGGCGGCGAGAACTTCTTCGACGAAGCGTTGCAAGCACTGGGGGCACCGCAATGAGCAACGAAAGCGCACTGCGCGAAGAGATCTGCCGCGTCGGCGCCAGCCTGTATCAGCGTGGCTACACGGTGGGCACGGCAGGCAATATCAGCGCCCGGCTCGACGATGGCTGGCTGATCACGCCCACTGACGCCTGCCTGGGCACGCTCGATCCGGCCAGGGTCGCCAAGGTGTCGCCCGATGGCGGCTGGGTGTCGGGCGACAAGCCGTCGAAGACGTTGACGCTGCATCGTTGCGTCTACGACAACAACCCGAACGCGCACGGCGTGGTGCATACGCATTCCACGCATCTGGTGGCGCTGACGCTGGCCGGTGTCTGGCATCCGGACGACGTGCTGCCCCCGATCACGCCGTACTACGTGATGAAGGTTGGCCATATCCCCCTGATTCCGTATCACCGCCCTGGCGACCCTGCCGTCGCCGCGCGCGTGGCCCGACTGGCCAATGAGGTGCGCGGTGTCCTGCTGGCACGGCTGGGGCCAGTGGTGTGGGAAGACAGTGTGTCACGCGCGGCCTATGCGCTCGAAGAACTCGAAGAAACGGCGAAGCTCTGGATGATGCGCGGCGAAAAACCTGCCCCGCTGGACGAGGCCGCGCTGACGGAACTGCGCGATGCGTTCAAGGTGAGGTGGTGACACACGACTACTAACCTGTTCCCCCCTCTCCCGCACAGTGGGAGAGGGGCCGGGGAGAGGGACAGCGCATCCCCAGGGCAACTCCGCAAAACAAAGCCCCTGCCCTCTCCCAACCCCTCTCCCGCCATACGGGAGTGGGAGCAAACCGGCTGCACTTTCCATACACGTGGAGACTTCCAATGACCGCTTCCAACCCCGCGGTGGGGACCCCTGTTGCCGACGCCCGGCTGGACGCCGACGGCACCATCGAAAAACGCGCCTACAACAAGGTGTTCTGGCGCATCATGCCGTTCCTGATGCTCTGCTACGTGATCGCGTATCTCGACCGCGTCAACGTCGGCTTTGCCAAGTTGCAGATGGCGCAGGACCTGCAGTTCTCGGAAACCGTGTTCGGCCTTGGCGCCGGCCTGTTCTTCATCGGGTACTTCCTGTTCGAGGTGCCCAGCAACCTGCTGATGCACCGCATCGGCGCGCGCATCTGGATCGCGCGGATCATGATCACCTGGGGCATCATCTCTGCCGCGTTCGTGTTCGTGCAGACGCCAACGCAGTTCTACGTCATGCGCTTCCTGCTGGGCCTGGCCGAAGCGGGCTTCTATCCGGGCGTGATTCTGTACCTGACGTACTGGTATCCGTCGCACCGCCGCGCCAAGATGATCGCGCTGTTCATGTCGGGCATTCCAGTGGCCGGCATGTTCGGCAACCCGCTGTCAGGCTGGATCATGGACGCGTTCCACAACACCCATGGCTGGACCGGCTGGCAATGGATGTTCTTCATCGAGGCCCTGCCGGCCTTCGCGATCGGCATCGCGACGATTTTCGTGCTGCGCGATGGCATCGACCGCGCCCCGTGGCTCAGCCCCGATGAAAAGCACGTGCTCAAGCGCAATATCGAGGACGACGAGCGCGCCGCGTCGGCCGCGGCCGCCACAGGCGGCCAGCGCAACTTGCATTCGCTGGGCGCCGTGTTCAGCGACAGCCGTGTGTGGTGGATGTGCCTGATCTACTTCTGCTTCGTGACCGGCCAGTACGCGCTGACGTTCTGGATGCCGACGCTGGTCAAGGCCAGCGGCGTGACAGGCAACTTCAACATCGGCCTGCTGTCGGCCATCCCGTTCCTCTGCGCCATCGTCGTCATGAACATCCTGGGCCACAGCGCCGACGCGCGCCGTGAGCGCCGCTGGCACCTGATCGTGCCGGCACTGATGGGCGCCACGGGCTTTGCGATTGCGGCGTCGTTCACCCACAATACGACCGTGGCCATTGCAGCGCTGTCGCTGGCCGCCGCCGGCGTGCTGACATGCGCCCCGCTGTTCTGGTCGCTGCCGACCGCGTTCCTGAGCGGCATCGCCGCCGCCTCGGGTATCGCCGTGGTGAACTCTGTGGGCAATCTGGCAGGCTTCGTATCGCCGTATATGGTCGGCGCGCTCAAGGACATGACGCAAAGCACGCAATTGCCGATGTACGTGCTGTCGGCGATCCTGGTCGTGGGCGCCCTGCTGGTCTGGCTGACCCCGGCGAAGCTCGTCAACCGCTGATATCGAATCTGAAGTTCAAGGAGACCTGACATGCCGCGCTTCGCCGCGAACCTTTCGATGATGTACACGGAGCACGACTTTCTGGACCGCTTTGCCGCTGCGGCAAAGGACGGGTTCCAGGCCGTGGAATACCTGTTCCCGTACGACCATCCGGCCGCCGAGATCCGCAAGCGGCTCGACGACCACGGCCTGACCCAGGCCCTGTTCAACGCGCCGCCCGGTGACTGGGGCGCCGGCGAGCGTGGCATCGCCGCGCTGCCCGGCCGCGAGACCGAGTTCCGCACGGCATTCGCGAAGGCCCTCGAATACGCTGCCGTGCTCGGCAACGACCGCGTGCACGTGATGGCAGGCATCGTGCCGGCCGACGCCGACCACGCCCGCTGCCGCGCCGTCTATATCGAGAACCTGGCCTATGCCTCTGCCTCGGCCGCGTCGCACGGCATCACGGTGCTGATCGAGCCGATCAACACCCGCGACATGCCGGGCTATTTCCTGAACCGCCAGGACGAAGGCCAGACCATTTGCCGCCAGGTGGGCGCGGCCAATCTCAAGGTCCAGTTCGACTGCTATCACTGCCAGATCGTCGAGGGTGATATCGCGAAGAAGCTCGAACGCGACTTCGCGGGGATTGGCCATATCCAGATCGCCGGCGTGCCCGAACGCCACGAACCCGATATCGGCGAACTGAACTACCCGTACCTCTTCGACGTCATCGACCGGCTCGGATACACGGGCTGGATCGGCTGCGAATACCGCCCGCGTGGCGGCACTTCGGAAGGTCTGGGCTGGATCAAGCCCTGGCTGAAGCGCTGATTCGGGCCTGTCACGGCCGTTTCCGCTCCGTACCGACCACGCCAATGACGAACACTCCGCAACCATGAACGTACTGATTACCGGCGGCGCCGGCTTCCTGGGCCTGCAACTGGCCCGTCTGCTGCTCAAACGCGGCACGCTGAACCTGGATGGCAAGGCCGTCACGATCGACCGGCTCACGCTGCTCGACGTGGTGGCGCCGCAGATCGACGATGCCCGCGTGCGCGTGGTGACGGGCGACCTGTCCGATCCCGCCGTGCTGGCGCAGGCCATCGACCGCGATACCGACGCAATCTTCCATCTGGCCGCGGTAGTCAGCGGTCAGGCCGAGGCCGATTTCGACCTGGGAATGCGCGTGAACCTTGACGCCTCGCGCGCGCTGCTGGAGACGTGCCGCCAGTTGGCGCATGCGCCGCGCGTGGTGTTCACCAGCTCGGTCGCCGTCTATGGCGGCAAGTTGCCCCCGGTGGTGCAGGACGATACCGCGCTGAATCCGCAATCGTCATACGGCGTGCAGAAGGCCATCGGCGAATTGCTGCTGTCCGACTACAGCCGGCGCGGTTTTGTCGATGGCCGCGTGCTGCGGCTGCCGACGATCAGCGTGCGGCCCGGCAAGCCGAATGCCGCGGCGTCGTCGTTCGCCAGCGGCATCATCCGCGAACCGTTGTCGGGCGTGACGGCAAATTGCCCTGTGGCACCGGAAACGCCGCTGTGGCTGCTCTCGCCACGCGGCGCGATCCAGGCGCTGGTCAACGGCATCGAACTCGATGGCGCGCGCTTCGGCAATCGCCGGGTGGTGAATCTGCCGGGGCTGTCGGTCACGGCGGCGCAGATGGTGGAAGCGCTGCGGCGCGTGGCCGGTGACGCGGTGGCCGATCGCGTGACGTGGGAACGCGAAGAGCGCATCGAGAAGATCGTCGGCACGTGGCCGGCGGCGTGGGATGTGTCGCGCGCGCGCGAACTGGGATTCGAGAGCGACGCGAGCTTTGACGACGTGATTCGGGCTTATGCGGAGGATGCGGCGGTCAAGCTCTGATCCGGTGAGGTCGCGGTCGACAGGATTGACAGGCTTGCGCTCTGCCGCGCGCGGGAGAGCGCAAGCACATCAAACATCATCCCACCTCACGCAGCAGGCTTCACAATCTCCCACGCTTCGATCCGCTCCCGCACCGATGCCGGGATCGGCGCCGATTTCTGCGTCTGCGGATCGGCGCAGACGTAGACCACCTCCCCGGTGATCAGGTGCTCGTCGCCGCGATACATTTCCACGCGGAACACCATGCTCGACCGGCCCAGCCGCGCCATGCGGCCGCGAATATCGAGCATCTCGTCAAACCGTGCCGATGCGTGGTACTCCAGCGTGGACTTGACCACAAAGATGTCCACGCCGTGGGCGCGCAGCAAGTCCTCCGGATAGCGCACGCCAATCGCGCGCCAGTACTCGGTCGAACAGATATCGCAGTAAGTCAGATAGTGGGCATTGAAGACGATCGATTGCGGATCGACCTCGGCCCAGCGCACGCGCAGTGGCATGCTGAGATGAAAATCCTCTTTGGCCATGGGGGGCGAAGCTCCAGATGAAAAAACGGGCGCCCCGTGGGACGCCCGTGTTCTACGTACCTTACTGACCCTTGCCCAGGCCCAGTTTCTCGATGATCGCGCGTTCGCGCTTGACCGTATCGGCGGCAAACGCCTGATACTGGCTGCTGCTCATGTAGTTCGGCTCCATGTCGAACTTGGCCAGCGATTCGCGGTAGTTCGGCATCTCCATGGCCTTCTTGAACGCGTCATGCAGCTTCTTCACGATCGCCGGGTCCGTGCCCTTGGGGACGACCAGACCGAACGGCGAAGCCTGGACGATGCCCATGCCCAGTTCCTTCAGCGTCGGAACGTTCGGGAAGCGCGGCGAGCGCTTCTCGCCCCAGGTGGACAGCAGGCGCAGCTTGCCGGATTCCACGTACTGGGCCCAGGCCGGGGTATCCGCCACCGACATCACGTGGCCACCCAGCAGCGCCTGCATCGATTCCGAGTTGCCCTTGTACGGAATATGCGAGAACTGCACGCCCTGGCGCATCGCCAGGTCTTCCATGGTCAGGTGGAGCGTGGTCATCGTGCCCGGCGAGCCATAGGTCAGCTTGCCCGGATTGGCCTTGGCATAGGCGATGTAGTCCTGCATCGTCTTGATCGGCGAATCGGCTGGCACGACCAGGCCGAACGAGTAGCCCGCCAGGTTGATCACATAGGTCAGGTCCTTGACCGGATCCCAGTTGATCTTGGTGGTGTACGGCAGACGGAACACCGGCATGGACACCTGGGCCAGCGTGTAGCCATCAGGCTGGGTCGACTGCATCATCTGCGCGGGCAGCACGCCACCGGCACCGGGCTTGTTCTCGACGATCACGGGCTGGCCCAGGATCTTCGATGCATTCTCGGCCAGCACACGGAACGGGATGTCCGTCGAGCCGCCAGCGGTATAGCCAACGACCAGGCGGATCGGACGTTGCGGGAACTTGTCCGCCTGGGCGTGTGCCGGCATGGCGGCAAAACTGGCCGCGACCGTGGCGGCGAGCAGGCTGGCGCGAGCGATAAATTGGCGGCGTTGCATGTGTTGAGTCTCCTTCTGCTACAAGAATGCGCGATTGCGACTTGGTTTGAATCGTGAATCGGGGCTTCCCGCCCGTTTTTCTATGAACGGGTCAGATACTCGAAAGAGCCCGATGGCGCGAGGCCGGGGCCCTATATCCCGAACGTCCTTCGCAGGGCGGCCGTGGCATCCGCATGGGCGCCTGCCACCGCGCCGATAAAACGTCCGAGCTTGAAAAAATCGTGAATCATGGTGGGGTAGTCGGTCAGGCTGGCCACCACCCCCGCTGCTTCCAGCTTCGCTGCATAGGCCACGCCCTCGTCATGGAGCGGATCGTAGCCCGCCACCGCAATCCAGGCCGGGCAGCAGTCCCTCACGTCGGCACCTTCGCCGCCCCCGTCCAGCGGAGCAAACCGCCAGTCGTCACGGCTGGCGTCGACGTCCAGATACTGCGAAAAGAACCACTGGATCATCTCTGCGGTCAGCAGATAACCTTCGGCCAGCGCTCGGTGCGATGGCGTATCCTGCCGCGCGCAGGTGCCCGGGTAGATCAGCATCTGCAGCACCGGCGCCAATCCGTGGTCCCTGGCTTCCACTGCGCAAGCCGCCGCCAGCGTTCCGCCAGCACTGTCGCCACCCAGCGCGATGCGCGTGGCGTCAGCGCCAATGCGCGCGGCTTCCTCGAACACCCAGTGCAGAACATCGAAGGCATCGTTGGCCGCCACCGGAAATTTCCACTCCGGGCCCAGCCGGTAATCGACCGACAGCACCAGGCACTCCGCACCATTGCAGAACATCCGGCACAGCGAATCATGGGAGTTGACGCTGCCCACCGTGAAGCCACCGCCATGGAAATACACCAGAAGCGGCAGCGGATCGGCCCAGCTTGCCTCGCGCGGTGCGTAAAGCCGCACCGGAATGGCATGGCCGTCGCGCGCGGTCACCTGAAGATCCTCCACGCCGTGCACTGGCGCGGGCGACAGGTCCAGAATCGGCGCGCTCTTCTCGTACGCGATCTTGGCGTCAACCGGGTCCATCGTATGGATGGCCGGCCGCTTTGCTCGCGCGATCAGGTCGAGCAACTGGGCGACCTGAGGATCCAACGGCTGCGCGGGCATGTACTGGTGTTCTATTTCTGAACGGTCGTTCGATTTCCATATCATGCCAGTGATTCCGTAGAGCAGCATTACGATTCCATGCGTTTATCCTCGCACAGACACACCTTTTGCGCGATGATCGGCCACACAGCGAAACGCCATTTCGCGGCGTATGCTTGAGAATGGGCGCCATGTCATGGCCGCCCCAACCCGGAGACCAGGAGACACCATGACAGGGGAACACTTGCAGGTCGTGCACGGCGATATTACCCGGATGGAAGTGGATGCCATCGTCAACGCGGCCAATAGCGGCCTGCTGGGCGGTGGTGGCGTCGATGGCGCGATTCATGGCGCGGGCGGCCCGGCCATCATGGACGCGTGCCGCGCGATCCGGGATGCGCAAGGCGGCTGCCCGACCGGGGAAGCCGTGATCACTACCGGAGGCCTGCTGCCTGCACCCTATGTCATCCACGCCGTGGGGCCGGTCTGGCATGGTGGCAGCAAGGAAGAGGAGACGCAGCTGGCGAGCGCCTACCGCAACAGCATCCGTCTGGCGGGCGAGCACAATCTGCGCACGGTGGCATTTCCGAACATCAGCACCGGCATTTATGGCTTCCCGCGTGAGCGGGCCGTGGACATCGCCATTGCCGCAGTGCGCGAGGCACTGCCGAAGTCCCCGTCCATCGAGCAGGTCACCTTCGTCTGCTTCGATGACGAGAACTATCGGCTCTATCGGGAGCGCTTGAGCTAAGCCCGGCGACAAGACCGGGAGGCTACGGGACTAGGGCAACGCACTGCGAATCAGCAGATTCACGCGCTCCGGCTGTTCGTGGATGATCCAGTGCGTGCCCTCCGGAATGCGCTCGAGCCGCATATCCGGCACGAATTCCTCCAGCCCGTCGACCAGCGATTTCGGCAGCGCCCGGTCGCTCTCGCCCCAGATAACCAGCGTGGGCACCCGCACGATGTACGCGGATGGATCGAGGCGCGAGATGTCGGGCGCCGGTTCTCCCGGCAAGGGCGGGTGCATCGGCGATGCCCGGTAGTAATTGACACCGCCCGTCAGCGAATGCGAGCCGCCATCGCCCGGTTGCGACCATGCCGCGTGATATTTCGCGCGAGTCTCGCCCACGAACCAGGCCGGCACAGTGGAAGCATCGCCAGTCAGCATCTTTTCCAGCAATGCGAAGTCATTGGCGGCCATGGCCTGTTCCGATCCTGGCTTGCGCAGCCAGTTCATATAGGCCGAGGCCTGCTGCTGTGCCGGGTCACTCGCCAACGCCCGCGCGAACACGTAGGGATGCGGCGAGTTGATGATCACGAGCCGCTCGACCACTTCCGGGAACTGCGCCGCCAGGTTCCAGCAGAGCGCGCCGCCCCAGTCATGCGCGACGATGACGCATCGCTCATAGCCCAGCACGCGGATGAACTGCACCAGATCCTCGACCAGATGCTTGGGCTTGTACGCTGCCACATCGGCCGGCTTGCTGGACAGATTGAACCCGCGCAGGTCCGGCGCCACCGCAAAATGCGTCTGGCCGAACTCTGCGAGCTGGTTTTCCCACTCGTACCAGAACTCCGGAAAACCGTGCACGAACAGGATCAGCGGCCTGCCCTGCTCGCCCGCACTCGCGTAATGCAAGCGCGTGCCGTTGGGCAGGTTCGCAAACTGCCGGTGGTGGATCACGGCGGGTGCAGTCATCATGGTCTCCCTGGCGGTCTCGGCCATATCGTTTGTCCGGTTCGTCCTGTTCGTGTTCGCGTTCGCAAGTTCCTGGCCAGCTCAGCCGCGCAGCGCGGCGATCAGGCCCGCCCGCACTTCGCTCTTGTCACCGAACGGATCGCCCGGATTGCGCTGGTTGACGATCTCCTCCATGCGCCGCTGGACGGAATCCAGCGATTGCGGGTGGGAGTAGATATAGAAGCCGTCCTCGCGGATCGCATCGAACGTCATCTGCGCCACGTCGGCCGCGCTGACCTTGCCCGAGCTGACCGCCTTGTCGGACAGCGCCTGCGACACCAGCTGCGAGCGCGTGGGTGGCTGATCGTTGGCCATATTGGCTGGCCGGTTACGCTGCGACTGGCTGATGCCGGTGGGCACGTAGAACGGGCACAGCACCGAGCAATGCACCTGGTCAGTGACCAGGCTCAGATCCTGGTAGAGCGTTTCGGACAACGCGACCACCGCATGCTTGGAGACGTTGTACACGCCCATGGCCGGCGGATTCAGCAGACCCGCCATCGACGCGGTATTGACGATATGCCCCTGATACCCCGGGTCCTTGCGGGCCGCCTCCAGCATCAGCGGCGTGAAGATCCGCACGCCATTGACCACACCGTAGAGGTTCACGCCGAGCACCCAGTCCCAGTCTTTCTGCGTGTTTTCCCAGATCAGGCCGCCCGCGCCCACACCGGCGTTGTTGAACAGCAGGTTGACCTCGCCGAACGCCGTCATCGCGGCATCGGCCAGCGCCTGGACTTCCTCGGCCTTCGACACGTCCGTGCGCAACCCGATCACCTGGGCGCCCTGTGACTTGAATTCGGCCACTGTGCTGTCCAGCGAGTCCTCCTGGACGTCCGCCAGTACCAGCTTCATGCCCAGCGACGCACCGATTCGCGCGAATTCCTTGCCGAATCCTGAAGCACCGCCGGTAATCACTGCCACCTTGCTCTCGAACTGCTTCATGAAACGTCTCCCTCTACTTGTCGTTCGTAGTGTTCGTAGTTCTAGTCTGGATGGGCTATGCCGCTTGTACCTGGTAATGCTGCCGCGGGAAGTGCACGTTGACAGCGCCCGCGCGCGGGTCTTGCCTACGGAGCGTGACCACATCGGCGGTAAGCGTCATGAGCACCCCGGCCACCGGGTCCTTCGCGTAGTCGGTTGGCGTGACGGTCACCGCATCACCGGCGGCGAATCCGCTGTCTGGCTGGATCGTCGTGTCATGCGCCAACGGATCATGGTGAAGTGCATCGGCCAGCGCATCCTCGGCCGGTATCACGCGCACCTTGCCGTGTCCGTGGGCCTGCATGCGCGCATACCACTCCTTGACCAGCGGATAGGCATCGAGGATCGCGGCCAGCGCCGTGGCGCGGCGGATGAACCAGATGTTGTGGTACAGCGAGAAATCTGCCACTGACAGCGTCGGGCCAGCCACATGGAGCACGCCGGCCGCGAACTGTTCCTGCAGGCGTCCGAAGGTCTCGTGCAGCATCGCGCCGGCTTCAGGCAGGGGCATCCGTAGCGCATTGGTATCGCCACGCATGGCCTTGCGATCAGCAACGAACGCCTGGATCTGGTCCTGCGTCAGATGCGCGAGCATGGCCTGCACGCCAGCAGGCTGCATGGTGTAGGTGACCGATGCCGTGAACAACGCGCTGTCGAACCAGGCAGCCATGACGCGGGACGCCGCCGCCTGGTCGGACGGATACAGCGGCGGCATCGGCGCCATCCGGTCCAGTACCTCACAGATCAGCGCCGTATCGCAATAGATGTCGGCGCCGATCTGCATGACCGGCGTGCGCCGGTACCCGCCGGTCAGCGCGACCAGATCTGGCTTTGGCAGGATCGGCGGAATCTCCACTGCGCACCAGGACAGATCCTTCGCGCCGAGCAGCAGGCGGATCTTTTCCGAGAAAGGCGACGTGGCGTACTGATGAAGAATGATGTCGGGCATCCGCGCCTCCCGTTGGAATCAGTCGAGCAGGTCCGGCTGCTCCTTCACGATGCGCGCGTAGAGCGGCTGGAACTGGAACCACCCAGCCTGCGACGTACCCACGATCGAGTACGCCTGACGGGCGGCGGCGTCGCTGATCGCCTTCGGCACGTCACCGGTACGCGCAGCCGCGGCCTCCGCCAGCAACTGCACCTGGCACGACCGCTCCATCGTGATGAACCACCACGCGGCTTCGTCGACGGTCTTGCCAACGGTCAAAAGGCCGTGGTTCTGGAGGATCGCTGCCTTGTTGTCGCCCAGCGCGTTGGCAATACGCTGACCTTCGTCGAGTTCCACCACCACACCACCGAAATCGTCATACAGCGCATGGTCGTTGTAGAAGGCGCAGACGTCCTGAGTCAGCGGATCGAGCTTGCGCCCGAGCGTCGACCACGCACGGCCAAAGGTACTGTGCGAGTGCGCGGCGGCCACGGCATCCGAGCGGGTCTGGTGCACGCGCGAGTGGATCGCGAATGCGGCGGCGTTGACCGGATAGTCGCCCTCCACCACGTTACCGTGGTGGTCGCAGCGGATCAGGTTCGACACCTTGACCTGGCTGAAATGCACGCCGAACGGATTGACCCAGAAGGTATCGCCGAACTCGGGGTCGCGCGCGGTGATATGTCCGGCCACACCTTCGTCGAAGCCGAACTTGGAGAACAACCGGAATGCCGCCGCCAGCCGCTGCTTGCGATGCAGCCGCTCCTCGGCCGGCGTGGCGAACTGGGGCGGGCGCGGCAGGTTGCGATAGCGGGCCTTGACCTCTTCCGAGAGACCGGCGCCGATCTCATCCTTGGCTTGCGGGGCATTCATGGTTGTCTCCTGTACTTTCTTTGTCTATTTGTCTATTTGCGGGGTGTGCTGCGTCGAAGGCGGCCTTATGCCAGCTTCACGAGCTGCTTGCCGAAATTCTTGCCCTTGAGCAGCCCGATGAATGCCTCGGGAGCGCTGGCCAGACCTTCCGCAATGCTCTCGCGGAACTTGATCTTGCCCTGCGCGACGTGGGTACCCAGTTCCCGCAGTGCCTGCGGCCAGAGTTCCATATGCTCGGACACGATAAAGCCCTCGATCTTCGCGCGCGCCACCAGAATCGCGCGCGGATTGCGAATCGGCATGTCCTGGCCGTCGTAGCCAGCGATCAGACCGCAAACCGCGATGCGCGCGAACGGGTTCAGGCGGGCCAGCACGACGTCGAGGATGTCTCCACCGACGTTCTCGAAGTAGCCGTCGATACCCTTCGGCGTGACCGCCTTGACCATCGCGTACAGTTCCTTCGCGTCCTTGGCAGCCTTGTAGTCCACGCAGGCATCGAAGCCAAGCTCATTGACCACGTAGTCGCACTTTTCCTTGCCGCCGGCCACGCCTACCACGTAGCAGCCGGCCAGCTTGGCAAGCTGCCCCACCACGCTACCCACCGCGCCGGACGCCGCGCTGACGACAACCGTCTCGCCGGCCTTCGGCGCGATGATCTTGTTCAGGCCATACCAGGCCGTCACGCCCGGCATCCCCACCGAACCCAGATAGGCGGACAGCGGAATGTGCGTGGTGTCGACCTTCTGCATCATGCTGCCGTCGCTCACGCCAAGCTCCTGCCAGCCGAACATGCCGATGACCTTGTCACCGACGTTCCACTTGGGATTCTTGCTGGCGATGACTTCGCCGACGGTACCGCCAATCATCACTTCATTGAGCGGCTGCGGATCGGCATACGACTTGCTATCGCTCATGCGCCCGCGCATGTACGGATCGAGCGACAGGAAATGATTGCGCACCAGCACCTGGCCGTCGGCCAGTTCGGGGACCGGCAATTCCTCGATGCGGAAATTGTCGGGGGTGACCGCTGCTTCCGGGCGCGAAGCCAGGACGATGCGCTTGTACGTTTGCTTCGACATGATCGGTTCCTTCGCTCGTTTGAGGTTAGAGAGGTATTGCGCTGGCGCGACGGGATCAGCCGTCCGCGCCCGAATCGGCCGCGCCGGATTCCCGCTTGGGTGGCACGCGCTTGATGTACTTGAACGTCCCGGATGCCTTGGCGACGATCTTGCCTTCCGCGTCGACAATCTCGCCCTCGCAGAACACCATGGTCGAGGTGCGATGCACGGCCAGGCCGCGCGCGAACACCTTGCCGCGCCCGGGGGCCATGAAGCTCGTCTTCATTTCGATCGTGACCACGCCACGGCCTTCGGCATCCAACGAACGTCCGGCGATGGCCATGGCCACGTCGAGCAGGGTCATGGTCACACCACCGTGGGCCATGTCCCAGCTGTTCTGGTGGCGCTTCTGCAGGTCGAGTTCGATCTCGCTGCGGCCGTTCTCCATGAAATTGCAGAGCACGCCGAGATCAGCGAGGAATGGGATGGTGAGTTGGCGTTGCGTCATATCCTTGGGGGCAGTGAAAAACAGATTGCGCAATTATGCTCTTTGTCTGCTTCCCTTTCCCGCGTGCTAGAAAGGGAAGCTGCCGCGCGTGATCAGACTGCGCTGACGCCCCCATCTACCGCCAGGATCTGGCCGGTGATGTGCTTGCCGGCATCCGAGGCAAACAGCAGTGCCGCGCCCTTCAGATCGTCGTCATCGCCCAGACGATGCAGCGGAACGCCTTCGCACATTTTGTCCACGCCCATGCGGTCCAGCGACCCCTGCGTCATCTTCGACGGGAAGAAGCCCGGAGCCAGCGCGTTGACGGTGATGTTGTGCTCGCCCCACTCGCCCGCCAGCGTGCGCGTGAAGTTGACCACGGCGCCCTTCGACGTGTTGTAGGCAATGGTCTCCATCGAACCCGGCGGGTTCCCGGCCAGGCCCGCGATCGACGCGACGTTGATGATCCGGCCACTGCGACGCGGAATCATTGACAGCTTGCCAATCCGCTGCGTCAGCAGGAACAGGCCACGGATGTTCAGGTTCATCACCTTGTCCCAGGCCTCGACCGGATGATCCTCAGCCGGCGCGCCCCAGGTGGCCCCCGCGTTGTTGACGAGGATATCGACGTGTCCGAGCTTCGCCAGCGCCTCGTCGGCCAGCCGGGCAATTTCGGCATCGCGCGAGCCATCTGCGGCGATCCATTCCGCCGCAATACCACGCGACTTCAGGTGTTCCTGCGCGGCCTGCAGTTCATCGGCCTTGCGGGCCGACAGCACCACGCGGGCGCCCTGTTCACCAAGTGCTTCGGCAATCTGCAGCCCCAGGCCGCGCGATCCGCCAGTAATCAGCGCTGTACGGCCCTTGAGGTCGAACAATTGCTGGATGGTCCTCATGTTGTCTCCCGTTTATCCTTCTTCGCCGCTACACAAATGAAGCGAAGCGGCACTGGCTAGACGCCAGAATCGTCTTTTAGTGGCTTGCGTTCAGAACCAGGCGTCCTGCATGTCGAGCGTCGTACGATCGAGCGATGCAAGCAGGTCGAGTTGCGGGTACACCTTCGGCAACTCGAAGTTGAAGAAGAACGCCGCCGCTGCCAGCTTGCCACGATAGAAATCGGCATCCTCGCCCTTGACGTTCGACAGCGCGGCCTGCGCTACCAGCACCTGCTCAAGCCAGATCCACGCCATGACGACATGGCCGAATGCCTCCAGATATACCGACGCGTTGGCCAGCGTGACATTCGAATCTCCGGCTGCCCACAGCGTGCGCGTGACCTCGGCCAGGCGCGCGGTGGCAGCGCCAAGCGCGCGGGCCTGCTCGCCCAGCGTCTTGTCACCCGTGGCCTGCGCGCGCTGGCAAGTGTCCTGCACGCGCTTGCCGAGCAACTGGAATGCGGCGCCGTCCTGCATCACCACCTTGCGGCCCAGCAGGTCCAGACCCTGGATACCGTGCGTGCCTTCGTGGATCGGATTGAGGCGATTGTCGCGATAGAACTGCTCGACGTTGTACTCACGCGTGTAGCCGTAGCCGCCATGCACCTGAATGGCCAGGCTGTTGGCTTCCAGGCACCACTGCGACGGCCAGCTCTTGGCGATCGGCGTGAGGATATCCAGCAGCAGCGACAGTTCGCGTTGCCGCTCGGCCTCGCCGGCCGCCTTGGCTGCGTGCTCGTCGTCGACCAGCCGCGCGCAGTACAGGTTCAGCGCCAGACCGCCTTCGACGTAGCTCTTTTGCGCCAGCAACATCCGACGGACGTCGGCATGTTCGATCAGCTTGACCTGCGGGCTCGCCGGATCCTTGCCCTGCGGGCCCACCGGGCGGCCCTGCGGACGATTGCGCGCGTAGTCCAGCGCGTGGAGGTAACCGGTATAGCCAAGTGCCACGGCGCCGAGGCCGACGCCAATGCGCGCCTCGTTCATCATGTGGAACATGCAGGCCAGGCCCTTGTGCGGTTCGCCGACCAGATAGCCGATCGCGCCGGCCTTGCCATTCGGGCGGTACTTCATGCCTTCGCCGAAGTTCAGCAGGCAGTTGGTGGTGCCACGGTAGCCCATCTTGTGGTTCAGGCCCGCCAGCACGACGTCGTTGTGCTCGCCCAGCGAGCCATCCTCGTTGACGAGGTACTTCGGCACGATGAACAGCGAGATGCCCTTCACACCCGGGATCAGCTTGCCATCCGGGCCGGGGATCTTGGCCAGCACGAGGTGGACGATATTGTCCGAGAGCTCATGCTCGCCCGCCGAGATCCACATCTTGTTGCCGCGCAGCCGATACTGCTGGCCCAACGGCGACTCGCCTTCGTAGTCGGCGCGGGTGGTGATGTCCGAGAGCGACGAACCCGCCTGCGGTTCCGACAGGCACATCGTGCCAAAGAAGCGACCTTCCAGTTCGGGGCGTACGAACGTATCGATCTGTGCCGGGGTGCCGTGCGTGAGCAGCAGGTTCGAGTTACCGATCGTCAGGAACGGGTACGAACTCGTGCCAACGTTGGCGGCCTTGAAGTAGGCGAACGCGGCCTTCTCCAGCGTGACGGGCAACTGCATACCGCCGTACTCAAAGTCCTGGCCGGCGGCCATCAAGCCCGCTTCGCAGAAGGCCTTCAGCGCGGTCTTGACTTCGGGGATGATCGTGACCGTCTCGCCATCGAAATGCGGCTCCTGGGCATCGCTTTTCTTGTTGTGCGGGGCGAACAGATCGGTGGCGATTTTCTCGCACGTATCCAGCGCGGCGTCGAACGTCTCGCGCGAGTGATCGGAAAATCGGGGAATCTGTGTCAGTTCCTCGGCCTTGAGCCATTCGTACAGAACGAAGTTGAGGTCACGACGGGAAAGAATCAGCGACATGGAATAGGAAGCTCCGGGCTGAAACGAAAGGCGGCTTGGCCTTCAGTATGCGGTGAGGGAAAAGCTCCCCTCTCCCGCCAAGCGGCAGAGGGGTTGGGGGAGCAGGCGCTGCGGCGCGGCTTGCGACAGATTGCCGCCGGAACCGGAAAGCTCGCCCCCCCGCCCCTCTCCCATTGCATGAGAGAGGGGGAACACAGTGTGTGCCCGAGATGCCTTACAGCACTTCGAACAGGCCGGCGGCACCCTGACCGCCGCCGATGCACATCGTCACCACGACGTACTTGACGCCACGGCGCTTGCCTTCGATCAGCGCATGGCCGACCAGACGCGCGCCCGACACACCGTACGGGTGACCCACGGCGATCGCGCCGCCGTTGACGTTCAGGCGATCCATCGGGATGCCCAGCTTGTCGGCGCAGTACAGCACCTGCACGGCGAACGCTTCGTTCAGTTCCCACAGACCGATGTCGTCAACCTTCAGGCCAGCCTTCTTCAGCAGCTTCGGCACCGCGAACACCGGGCCGATACCCATCTCGTCAGGCTCGCAACCCGCCACGGCAAAACCGCGGAAGACGCCCAGCGGCTGCAGACCCTTGGCGGCGGCCACGCGTGCGTTCATCACGACGGCTGCCGAGGCGCCATCCGAGAACTGCGAGGCATTGCCGGCGGTGATCACGCCACCCGGCATGGCCGTGCGGATCTTCGACACGGCTTCCAGCGTGGTGTCGGCACGGATACCTTCGTCGGCGTCGATCGTGACTTCCTTCGTCATCAGCTGGCCGGTGGCCTTGTCGGCCACGCCTGCCAGCACCGTCATCGGCACGATTTCGTCCTTGAACTTGCCGGCTTCCAGGGCAGCGGCGGCACGCAGTTGGCTCTGCACGCCGTACTCGTCCTGGCGATCCTTGCCGATGTTGTAGCGCTTGGCCACGTTCTCGGCGGTCTGCAGCATGCTCCAGTAGATTTCCGGCTTGTTCTTGTTCAGCCAGCTTTCCTGAATCATGTGGCGGTTCATGTCCTGCTGAACGCACGAGATCGACTCCACGCCGCCAGCGACGAAGATGTCGCCCTCATCGGCGATCACACGCTGCGCGGCCATGGCGATGGTCTGCAGGCCGGACGAGCAGAAACGGTTCACGGTGGCACCCGGCACGGTCACCGGGCAACCAGCGCGCAGGGCGATCTGGCGCGCGATGTTGGCGCCGGTGGCGCCTTCGGGGTTGGCACAACCCATCAGCACGTCTTCCACTTCACCGGCTTCGATCTTCGCGCGGGCGATGGCGTGCTGAACGGCATGACCGCCCAGGGTCGCGCCGTGGGTCATGTTGAAAGCGCCCTTCCAGCTCTTGGCCAGCCCGGTGCGGGCGGTGGATACGATGACTGCCTCGTTCATGTGTTGCTCCTCGGTATCTTGGTGTCTCTTGCAAACTTGCGAGAAATATTCGGTGTATTCGGCTTTCGTTGCGTGACGCTTCAGGACTCAGGGAGCCAGGGATTGTGCATACCGGCACCAGACCGCAGTGCGTCGGTAGTCGTGCGACGAACACCGGCCGCAGCCAGTTCTCGCCATGCCTGGTCGAGCGATCCGTTCAGATCGATCGCGCGGCAGGCATCTTCCACGACCACCGCCTCGAAGCCCGCTGCACGCGCGTCGAGCGCGGTCCAGGCCACGCAGTAATCCGTTGCCAACCCGACGCAGACCACCCGGCGAACGCCCTGCTCGCGCAGATAGCCAGCCAGTCCGGTCTTCGTCGTGCGGTCCGCCTCCATGAGCGCGCTGTAGCTGTCCACGTTGGCGTGGTGACCCTTGCGGATCACCATCCGCGCGTGCGGGATGCGCAGGTCCGCATGTAGCGCGGCGCCAGGCGTGCCCTGCACGCAGTGATCGGGCCACAGCACTTGCTCGCCATACGGCAACATCATGGTCTGGAACGGCGCGGTACCGACATGGCTCGTGGCGAAGGACACATGACCGGCGGGATGCCAGTCCTGCGTCAGCACCACGTGCTCGAATGCCGGCGCCAACCCGGTGATGACCGGCACGACTTCATCGCCGCGCGGCACGGCCAGCGCGCCCCCCGGCATGAAGTCGTTCTGCACATCGATCACCAGCAGGCAATCCTGCGCGCCGTAGGCCATGATTCGCGTTATCCCTTTGCGTTCACGCGGTCGCGATCAGCCGTTGAAGCCCTTGCCCTCGTCTGCCAGCTTCTGCAGCAGCGGTGCCACCACCCACGCTTCGCCGTGGTAACCCTTGGCATAGCGCTTCATGGACTGGGCCACGTTGTACAGGCCGACCTGGTCCGCGTACAGCATCGGGCCACCACGGAACAGCGGGAAGCCGTAGCCGGTCAGGTAGACCATGTCGATGTCCGACGCCTTCGAGGCAATGCCTTCCTCCAGGATCTTGGCGCCTTCGTTCACCAGTGCAAACACCAGACGTTCAACGATTTCCTCGTCCGAGATCTTGCGGCGCGTGATGCCGAGCTCCTTCGAGTGCTCGACGATCATGTCGTTGACCTGCTTGTTCGGGTACGGCTTGCGATCACCAGCCTTGTAGTCGTACCAGCCTGCGCCGGTCTTCTGACCGAAGCGGCCCATCTCGCAGAGCTTGTCGGCGGTCTTCGAGTACTGGATGTCCGGCTTGTCCACGGCGCGGCGCTTGCGGATCGCCCAGCCGATGTCGTTGCCAGCCAGATCGCCCATGCGGAACGGACCCATCGCGAAACCGAACTTCTCGATGGCCTTGTCCACTTGCTCGGGCAGCGCGCCTTCGTCCAGCAGGTAGCCGGCCTGGCGGCTGTACTGCTCGATCATGCGATTGCCGATGAAGCCGTCGCAGACGCCCGACACCACGGCCGTCTTCTTGATCTTCTTGCCGATCTGCATGACGGTGGCCAGCACGTCCTTGCCGGTCTTCTCGCCGCGCACCACTTCCAGCAGCTTCATCACGTTGGCCGGGCTGAAGAAGTGCATGCCGACCACGTCTTGCGGACGACGCGTGAACGAGGCAATCTTGTTGACGTCCAGCGTGGAGGTATTGGAGGCCAGGATCGCGCCGTCCTTCATCACTTCGTCCAGCTTCTTGAAGACGGTTTCCTTGACGCCCATTTCTTCGAACACGGCCTCGATCACGAGGTCGGCGTTCTTGATGTCGTCATAGGACATCGTGGTGGTCAGCAGGCCCATGCGCTGCTCAACCTTCTCCTGCGTCAGCTTGCCCTTCTTGGCGCTGTTCTCGTAGTTGCGGCGGATCGTGGCCACGCCGCGCTCCAGCGCTTCCTGCTTCATTTCCAGCATCGTCACGGGGATGCCGGCGTTCAGGAAGTTCATCGTGATGCCGCCACCCATCGTGCCGGCGCCGATCACGGCAACGCGCTCGATCTTGCGTACCGGGGTACCTTCGGGCACATCGGGGATCTTGCTGGCGGCGCGCTCGCCAAAGAACGCGTGACGCAGCGCGCGCGATTCCGGCGTGCCGACGAGGTACATGAAGCCATCACGCTCGTCCTTCAGGCCAGCCTCGAACGGCTTCAGCGAAGCCGCCACGGCATCCACGCACTTCAGCGGGGCCGGGAAATTCTTGGCCACGGCAGCCACGGTATTGCGGGCGAAGGCCAGGAAGCCTTCGGCGTTCTCGTGGCGCACCTTCAGGTCGCGCACCTTCGGGTACGGTCCCGGCGCGGCAGCCACGCTCTGGGCGAACTTGACCGCGGCAGGCAGCACGTCGCCATCGACGATCTCGTCGAACAGCTTCGAACCGGCGAACTTCTCCGACGGAATCGCGGTGCCGGACACGATCATGTTCAGCGCGTGCTCCAGGCCGATCAGGCGCGGCAGGCGTTGCGTGCCACCAGCGCCCGGCAGCAGGCCGAGCTTGACTTCCGGCAGCGCGATCTGGGCGCCCTTGGCGGCCACGCGATAGTTGCAGCCCAGCGCCAGTTCCAGGCCGCCACCCATGGCGACCGAGTGAATTGCCGCCACGATCGGCTTGGTCGAGGCTTCCAGCGCGCGGATCACCGAGTGCAGCGTCGGCTCCTGCGTGGCCTTGGGCGTGTTGAACTCGCGGATGTCGGCGCCGCCCGAGAAAGCCTTGCCGGCGCCGGTAATGACCACTGCCTTGACGGCCGCGTCATCCAGCGCACGGGTCAAGCCTTCGACGATGCCAAGGCGGGTGCTATGACCGAGGCCGTTGACGGGGGGATTGTCGAGTGTGATGACGGCTACGCCGTCCTGAACCTGATACTGCGCTGTCATACGCGTTCCTTTGGTGTCTGGATATTGTCTCGGGATTCGAATTCTCGAATGAAGGGGTACTGCCAGGACCGCGGGTTGATCGTGTTATGCCCCGCAATCCCTTGCCACACAAGCCATCTGGCTCGAAAGCGGATCAAGCATACACAAAATAGCACGGTCGTTCAATTTCATTTTTCGACCGCGCAAACCGCGTTATGCGCGGCCTTCATGCCGGCTTTATCCGGCGTTCATGGTGATCCTGCGCGCGGCCCAAATCCCTCAGGGGGAACCCGTAGAGACGCCCCATTCCTATGCCTGCCACGCCACTTCCGAGACGATTTCGACACCCTGCACTACTTTATTTGATACACGCCTCGAATCCATCGAAAAAGGCACGGTAGACTCGCGCCTTTCGTTTTTCCGGGGTGATGCGGCCGGTCCACAAGACCTAGTCCAACCAGGCCCCTCCGACGATCCAGCGACCCTGATGTCCCATCCACACCCTCATCAACACCCGGTCGTCGAGCACGACGACCTGCACCGCAAGCTCAAGGCGCGCCACCTGACGATGATCGCCCTGGGTGGCGCCATCGGCACCGGATTGTTTGTCGCCTCGGGCGCGTCCATCGCACAGTCCGGCCCCGGCGGCGCACTGCTGGCGTACTGCCTGATCGGCCTGATGGTGTACTGCCTGATGACCAGCCTTGGCGAGCTCGCGGTGCACATGCCCGTGGCAGGATCATTCGTGACCTACAGCGCCCTCTACGTCGACGAGGGCTTTGGCTTCGCTCTTGGCTGGAACTACTGGTTCAGCCTGGCCGTGACAATTGCCGTCGAACTGACCGCCGCCCAGTTGGTCATGCAGTATTGGTTCCCGGAGGTACCGGGCATCTACTGGAGCGCGGGCTTTCTGGCGCTGATGTTCGCCCTCAATGCGTTCTCGGTGAAGGGCTTCGGTGAGGCCGAGTACTGGTTCGCCATGATCAAGGTTGTAACCGTCGTGGTTTTCCTATGCGTGGGCGTGCTGATGATCCTCGGCATCCTCAAGGGTGGACCACAATCGGGCTGGCACAACTTCACGACCGGCGAAGCGCCATTCGTCGGTGGCCTCCCCGGGCTCTTCGCGGTGGCGATGATCGCCGGCTTCTCATTTCAGGGAACCGAGACGGTCGGCGTGGCGGCCGGCGAAGCCGCTGACCCCGGACGCACGATTCCGCGCGCGATCCGACAGACGTTCTGGCGCATCCTGCTGTTCTACGTCGTCGCCATCCTGATCATTGGCGTGCTGATTCCGTACACCGACCCGAACTTGCTCCGCAATGACGTGACCGACGTTGGCGTCAGCCCGTTTGCACTTGTCTTCCAGCACGCCGGCCTGGCTTTCGCCGCGGCGCTGATGAACGCCGTGGTGCTGACCGCACTGCTCTCGGCGGGGACATCGAGCATGTATGTTTCGACTCGGATTCTCTATGGCCTGGCGGTCAGCCAGCGCGCCCCGAGGGCACTGGCCAAGCTCACCCGGAACGGCGTGCCATTCAACGCGCTACTGGTGACCACGGGCATCGGCGCGCTGTGCTTCTTCAGTTCGCTGTTCGGCGACAAGGCCGTGTACCTGTGGCTGCTCAACACCTCGGCAATGACCGGCTTCTTCGCGTGGCTCGGTATCGCCGTCAGCCACTATCGTTTCCGCAAGGGTCTGCTGTATCAGGGCTACAAGGTCAGCGATCTCGCCTACCGCTCTCCGCTCTATCCGTTCGGCCCGATCTTCGCTGGCGTCCTGTGTCTCGTCATCGTGGGCGGCCAGAACTATCAGGCATTCACTGACATCCCCGGCCGTTGGCAAGAGATCGTCTCGACCTACATTGGTGTGCCAGTCTTCCTGGCGCTCTGGCTCGGCTACCGAATCGTACGCGGCACGCGCATGATCGACTACGAAGACATGCCGTTTGAACTGGTAAAGAAGGACTGATCGCCGACGCTTGCTGGCGTCACGGCACCGAAAGCGCTAGCGCCCGCATTGCGGGCGCTTTTGCCTGGGGAACGAGATCACTCACTGGCTTCGCTTCAGCAGCTCATACATCGCTCCACCCATGGTTCCTACGGATACCAGTGTCAGGACGGTGAGAAAGCGATCCATGACCTTCGTGAAGAACACCTTGTCTTCATGCATCCTGCTGAGAAATCTAATCATAGTTACTCCTGTCGAGTTGGAAACTACAAGGGCAAGTGCGGCCTGACTAGGGCCACGTAGCCCACAAAATGGACACCCCCGCTCATGCATGTGAGCCAGATCCAGGAACGTGGGATCCTTTGTGCTTGCGAATGCGCGAGAACGTCACGCTGATGCGCATCCATGGTGGCAAACAGCACAAGCACGGATGCCGCGACGATCACCACCACGTGGATCACCATAACGAACCAGATGTACGGCCGAAGAGCATCCGATACACCGGGTACCTCGAGCGCGGTGGCCAGCAGGTGACAGGCGCTGGCGCTCATCGGAATCACGGCCCAAAGCAATTGACCCCCTTTGATGGCGTGCCAGACGATGCCCCGGCGGTGCGCGCGAAAGAAACTCGGGACGCGAGCCAAAGGCAGCAGTGCTAACGGTGCGCCCAACGGCAGCGCTACGTTGAACACAAACCAGCCGAATAGCTCGATGACGCCGTCCATATGAACCTTGAAGTGTGAGATTGGCGTGCCAGGCACGCAACCCGTACGCCGACGCGCGTCGACGACACGGGCAATCCTAGGCATCGTGGCAACGAGGGCCAAGTGCCAGAGTCTCAAAATGATGGCGGGGTGGATTGCGGTTGCGCAGGGTCAATCGCGCGGCGTCAGATCAGCTCGGGGGGACGAGAACGCCAGCGCAGTCTGACGCGCATGGCAAAGCGCCTTGCTCACCCGTGTGAGAAAGGCGCTTTGAATCTACAGCAGTGGATTGAACAACAGCCGGGGGCCGGCCATCGAGATGCGGCGCCGATATGTCTCTGGCCTGGGATCTGAATCCCGGCCCAGCACCTACACCTCCAGCCACTCCTTCCGTATCTGCGCATTCGCCTTCAGTTCAACGGGGGTCCCCTCGAAGACGATATGGCCGTGGCCCATCACATAGACGCGCTGTGAAATGTCGAGCGCGATCGCCAGCTTCTGCTCGATCAGCAGCACCGAGATACCGCGCTCCTTGAGCGTCTTCAGGAAATCTCCCACCAGCGTGACGATCATTGGCGCCAGACCCTCGGTGGGCTCGTCGATCAGGACCAGGTCCGGGTCGCCCATCAGCGTGCGGCATAGCGTCAGCATCTGCTGTTCGCCGCCCGACAGCACGCCGGCCGGCGTATTCTCCCGCTCCTTGAGCCTTGGGAACATCTGATACATGTCCGCGACGGACCAGCGTGGCTTGGCCTGGCGGGGATTACGCTTCTCGCCGAGGGTCAGGTTCTGCCGCACGGTCAGCGTCGGGAAGATGTCGCGATTCTCCGGCACGTAGCCGATCCCCGCATGCGCGATCTCGAACGTGCGGCGCCCGAGCATTTCCTCACCCCGGAACTTGACCGAGCCCTCCGCCTTCACCATGCCGAGTATCGCCTTGGCCATGGTCGATCGCCCCACACCGTTGCGGCCGAGCAGTGCGACGATTTCGCCCTGGTCCACATGCGCATCCACGCCGTGGAGGATATGGCTCTTGCCGTAGTAGGCGTGCAACCCGGTGACTTCCAGCATCCGCGTGCTCATCCGTGCGCTCCCTCGGTGGCCGGTTCATCCAGCGTGGTACCCAGATAAGCCTCCTTGACCTTGCGATTGTTCCGAATCGCCTCGGGTGTATCGGTGGCGATGACCTCGCCGTAGACCAGCACGGAAATCCTGTCCGCCAGGCCAAACACGACGCTCATGTCGTGCTCCACCATCACCAGCGTCTTGCCGACGGTAACCTTCCGGATCAGTTCCACGGCATGGTCAGACTCGGAGCGGCTCATGCCAGCCGTCGGCTCATCGAGCAGGATGACCTCGGCCCCGCCGGCGATCGTGATGCCGATTTCCAGCGCGCGCTGCTCCGCATAGGTCAACAAGCCGGCCTGCGTATTGCGCCGATGCTCCATGCCGATCAGTTCGAGCACTTCCTCGGCCCGCTCGCGCGCGTCGCGCAATTCGGACAGCCGGTGCCAGAACGAATACTTATAGCCGAGCGACCAGAGCACCGCGCAACGCAGGTTCTCGAACACGGACAGCCGATGAAAGATGTTCGTGATCTGGAAGCTGCGCGAGAGCCCCATCCGGTTGATCTCGAACGGCCGCAGTCCGGCGATGCTTTGCCCGTTCAGCTTCACGCTGCCCGACGTCGGCGCGAATCGACCGGAGATCAGGTTGAACGTGGTGGACTTGCCCGCCCCGTTCGGCCCGATCAGCGCGTGGCGCTCACCTTTGCCAATGGAAAGGGTGACGCCCCGGATAATCTCGGTCTGACCGAATCGCTTGCGGACGTCGGAAAGTTCAAGTGCGGGCGTCATCATGCGTGTCCTCCGGTTTGCGTCTGGATCGCATCGAGCTGCGCGCGAACCTGCCCCGCCGCCCAGCGCCACGCCGCATACCCCAGCGCCCACAGCGCCGCAGCAACAATCCACGGCGCGAACGTGCCGGCATCGAAGTTGATGCCCACCAGCGACATTTCCGTGCCATTGGCGCTATCGACCTGCACCTTGTACACCATCTCCACCGTCAGGATAAGCGCGGCCAGCAGCACCGCACCGGCCACTGCAGCCCGCCCGTAGTACGGAAGCATCCGGCCGAACTGCTTCTTTGCGACCAGCGGCATCTGCATCATTAGCAGGCTGGCGATGCCGCCCGGCACGAACATCACCATCATCACGAAGAACAGGCCCAGGTAGAGCAACCATGCCTTGGTCAGATCGGACAGCGCCACGGCGAACAGCGTGAACACGATGGCACCAATCACCGGGCCGAAGAACACCCCCGCCCCGCCGATGAACGCCGCAAGCAGCACGCCGCCCGAGCGCACGGCGCTGACGTTCTCCGCCGAGACAATCTCGAAGTTGATCGCTGACAGCGCGCCTGCGATGCCGGCGAAGAACGCGGACAGGATCAGCACCAGATAGCGCACCCGTTGCGTGTTGTAGCCGATGAACTCCACACGCTCGGGGTTATCGCGCACGGCGTTGGCGATACGTCCCAGCGGCGTATGGGTCCACGCATACATCGCCACCATCGACAGCAGGCACCATGCGGCGATCAGGTAATAGACCTGACGGCCATGGCCATATGTGATACCGAGGAACGGCTCGCCGACCACCCGGTTGGTCGAGATACCGCCCTCGCCACCGAAGAAGTCCGGGAACATCAGCGAACTGGCAAAGACCATCTCGCCAATCCCCATCGTGATCATGGCGAACGTGGTACCCGACTTCTTCGTCGTCACGTAGCCGAAGATCACGCCGAAGAACGCCCCGGCCAGCCCACCCACCAGTGGCAGCATCGACACCGGCAGCCAGACCTTGCCCGCGCCGATCATGTTCAGCACGTGCACCGCGATAAACGCGCCAAGCCCGGAATATACGGCGTGCCCGAACGACAACATGCCCGTCTGCCCAAGCAGCATGTTGTACGAGAGCGCGAAGATGATCATGATGCCCATCTGCGACAGCAGCGTCACCGCGAAGCCGCCGCTGAAGATCAATGGCATCACCAGCATCAGCACCACGGTCACGCCCCAGATCAGCCAGCGCAACAGGTTCATCGGGCGGTAGCGCATGGTCCGGCCCGTGACCACCGGATCGGAAGATTGTTGCATCGTCGTCGACTCCATCGCTCAGCTCTCCCGGGTACCCATTAGCCCGCGTGGGCGGAAGATCAGCATTACCACCATCAGCACGTAAGGCAGCACCGGCGCCACCTGGGCAACCGTGAGTTTCCAGAGCGAGCTGAGCGGTGTGGCATCGGTGACCGTCATGCCAAGGCTGCCGAGCAGCCCCGCCATCGAGGCGTCGATCGTCACGGCGAAGGTCTGCAGCACCCCGATCAGGATCGAAGCGATGAACGCCCCCACGAGCGACCCCATGCCACCGACCACAGCCACGACAAATACGATCGACCCGACCGCCGCCGCCATCGACGGCTCGGTCACGAACGCATTGCCGCCGATGACCCCAGCCAGGCCGGCCAGCGCGGCACCGCCGCCGAAGACCATCATGAAGACACGCGGCACGTTGTGACCAAGGGCCTCGACCATCTCGGGATGGGTCAGCGCCGCCTGGATCACCAGACCGATGCGGGTACGTGTGAGCACCAGGTAGATCGCTACCAGCATCCCCAGTGACACGAGCATCATGAACGCACGGTACTTCGGGAACGACGAAGTGAAGACGGTGAAGAGCGGGCCATCCAGTACCTCGGGAATCCGGTACGGCACGGCGGCCAGGCCCCAGACAAGCTTGACCCCTTCTTCGATCAGATAGGCCAGCCCGAAGGTGAACAGCAGTTCGGCGACATGGCCGAACTTATGAACGGTACGCAGGCCGAAGCGCTCCACCAGTGCCCCGGCACCAGCCACCAGCAACGGCGCAAAGATCAGCGCGGGCCAGAAGCCAACCTTGGTGGCAATGGTGTAGGCAAAGTACGCGCCCAGCATGTAGAAACTTGCATGCGCGAAGTTCAGCACACCCATCATGCTGAAGATCAGCGTCAGCCCCGATGACAGCATGAACAGCAACAGCCCATAGCTGACACCGTTCAACAGCGAGATGACAAAAAATTCCACGGCAACTCCTCGGCACCGGAGCATGGCCCGACAAAATCCGCATTGTCCAGGGTTCCCGCGCGAACGGGAACCCTGATCTGCCCTTCCTTCTCTTTGTCTTCCCGACTTAGTTCGGCCGCTTCATCTGGCAGGAAGTCGGCTGCGCGGCCACGAACTGGTCAAGCTGCGCGTTGGTCTTCCAGCCATAGCCGGTGTTTTCCTGGTCAAACTTGATGTCCTTGCCGTTGACCTTGGTCCAGGTGGCCACCACCAGCGGCTGCTGGGCCTGATGGTCGGTGTTACGCATTTCCACCGTCCCGTTCATGCTCTCGACCTTCGCGCCCTCCATCGCCTTGGCCACCTTGACCGGGTCCGTGGAACCAGTGTCCTTCATGGCCTTGGCAAGGAAGGCAATGCCCGAGTAAGCCGCCATCACATAGAAGTCGTCGTTGTACTTCTTCTTGAAGCCTTCGACGATGTCGCCACCCTTGAAGGTGGGATTGTTCGGGTTGTAGTAGCCGACGTACTTGACGTGCTCGGCGCCGGAGGCACCCATCGCCGTCGGCACCCCGGTGGTGGCCGCGTAGTACGTGTAGTAATTGACCGGCAGGCCGGCATCCTTGCCCGCCTTGATCAGCAGCGCGAGGTCGCTACCCCAGTTGCCGGTGATCACTGTATCGGCACCAGACGCCTTGATCTTGGCCGCATACGGCGCGAAGTCCTTGACCTGCGCCAGCGGGTGCAGATCCTCGCCGACGATCTGGATGTCAGGACGCTTGCGCTTCAGGTATTCCTTTGCCGCGCGCGCCACCTGGTGGCCGAACGAGTAGTTCTGGTTGATCAGGTAGACCTTCTTGACGTTCGGGTCCTTGGCCAGGTACGTCGTCAGCGCCTCCATCTTCATGTCGGAGTTCGCGTCGAGCCGGAAATGCCAGTAATTGCACTTGCTGTTGGTCATGTCCGGGTCCACCGCGGCGTAGTTCAGGTAGACGATTTCCTTGCCCGGATTGCGCTCGTTGTGCTTGGCCACCGCATCTTCCAGCGCCAGACCCACGGCCGAGCCGTTGCCCTGGACGATATAGCGGATGTTCTGGTCCACGGCCTGCTTGAGGATGGTCAGGCTTTCCTGCGGCGACAGCTTGTTGTCAAACCCCACCACCTCGAACTTGTGCGCGCCCGCCCAGTTCTTCTGGTTGGCCACGTCGGCCACGTACTGCCAGCTCTTGAGCTGGTTCTGGCCCACGGGGGCCATCAAACCCGAAAGCGGATCGATAAACGCGATCTTCACCGTATCGGCTGCAGCCACTCCCGATACCAGCGCGGAACCCAGTGCCACAACTGCCGCCACCCCGGTTACCAGCGGACGCAACTTGGTCATACCTGTCTCCTTCACTTGTTGTCATTGGCGATGAGTGGCCGGCCACACCCTCCTCGCGTGGCCGGTCACCGGCGCGCGGACCCCTTTCCCTGAGCCCGCGCAAATGCCTGCTGCTACCTGATCAGATGAATATCCCGCTGCGGTCGACCTCGATCGGCCTCAGGCGGTGGGCAGCCTGTAGTCTTTGAGTTGCTCCCGCAGCTTGAGCTTCTGCATCTTGCCGGTAGCCGTGAGCGGAATCTCGCTGACGAACAGCACATCGTCGGGAATCCACCATTTGGCGACCTTGCCCTCGAAGAACCCGAGCAGTTCCTCGCGCGTGATCTCCATGTTCGGGCGCTTGACCACCACCAGCAGCGGTCGCTCGTCCCATTTCGGGTGATACGCGGAGATGCAGGCGGCCATGTGCACGGCCGGGTGCGCGGCAGCGACGTTCTCGACATCGATCGACGAGATCCATTCGCCGCCAGACTTGATCACGTCCTTGCTGCGGTCCGTGATCTGCATGTAGCCCTCTTCGTCGATCGTGGCCACGTCCCCGGTGGGGAACCAGCCATCCACGAGCGGGCTGTTGTCGGTGCGGAAGTAATGGTCGATGACCCACGGGCCGCGCACGTAGAGGTCGCCGAAGGCCTTGCCGTCCCACGGCAGTTCCTTGCCGTCACCGTCGACGATCTTCATGTCGACGCCATAGATCACGCGGCCCTGCTTCTCCACGATCTTGTGACGCGCCTCCTCAGGCAGGTCCAAATGGCGCGCCAGCAGCTTGCAAGACGTGCCCAGCGGCGACATCTCGGTCATGCCCCATGCGTGGATGACTTCCACGTCCAGCGCCTCGAGCGCGCGGATCATTGCGGGCGGCGCAGCCGATCCGCCAATCACGGTGCGGCGGAACGTCGAGAACTGCAGCTTGTTCGCCTGGACGTATTGCAGCAGGCCCAGCCAGACCGTCGGCACGCCGGCGGAGAAGGTCACGCCCTCCTGCTCGAACAGTTCGAACAGCGAAGCACCGTCAAGCTTCGGCCCGGGCAACACCAGCTTCGCGCCGACCAGCGGCACCGAGTACGGCAGGCCCCAGGCGTTGACGTGGAACATCGGCACGACCGGCAAAATCACGTCGCGCGCCGAGCATCCGAGCGCATCGGGCAGTGCCGAGGCGTACGAGTGCAACACCGTCGAGCGATGCGAGTACAGCGCGCCCTTCGGGTTGCCCGTGGTACCGGACGTGTAGCAAAGGCTGGACGCCTGGTTCTCGTCGAACTGCGGCCACTCGTAGTTGCCGTCCTGGGCGTCGATCAGGTCTTCGTAGCAGATCAGGTCGACCTTCGACTCGGCCGGCATGTGGGCGCGGTCGGACATCATCACCCAGCCCTTCACGTTCGGGCAATGCGGCGCCACGCCCTCTACCAGCGGCAGGAACGTGCTGTCGAAGAACACGTACTGGTCGTCGGCATGATTGACGATGTAGGCGATCTGTTCCGGGAACAGGCGCGGGTTGATCGTATGACAGACAGCGCCCATGCCGGACACGCCGTAGTAAATCTCGAGGTGGCGATAGCCGTTCCAGGCCAGCGTGCCAACGCGTTCGCCCTGCTGCACGCCCAGCGCGCCGAGCGCCTGTGCCAGCTTGCGCGCGCGCAGTTCGCAATCGCGGTAGGTGTAGCGATGCAGGTCGCCTTCGGTTCGTCGCGAGACGATTTCGGTGCTGCCGTAGTAGCGCGCAGCGTGCCGGATGATGGAGGAAATGAGCAACGGTGCGCTCATCATTTGTCCCATCAAAGCCATGAAACTGTCTCCAGTCTTGAATGATCCGTCTGAAAAACGAACAATCGTGCTAATTTTTGGCCGATTGCTCCCATACTCCGCGAAAACAGAAACCGGTGACACTTATGTGTGAAGGATCGCGCGAGCGCCGCGCTCGATGGCAGCGCTCCGGCCCCTGTCATGCATAGGATTGATGTCCGCTATTTGCATCGCTATTTGCGTGGTCTGCGATACAGCGGAGACCCTTGGGCTACAGGGGGAAACCGGTGCAAGTACAATACTGCGAGGCCAGATGTGTCTCAATATGTCGTTTTCCCCTAGCACCATGCATTCGATGCATGTGCACTCATACTGGGCATTCGGCAGCGCCATCATTGAGCGGTCTGACCGATGCGGAGCCATGCCATTTTTGGCTGCCCCTGATGCCCAACGAACCCACTGACGTCTTGCCCCCGACCTCCTTCAACGTACCCTTTGGCACGCGCCCCGGCATTGCCGCGCTCGGCGAGCGCTTCTTCACGCGACTCACCCCGACGCCACTGCCTTCGCCCTACCTTGTCAGTGTCGCGCCAGCCGCTGCGGCGCTGCTGGGCTGGAACGAGACGGACCTGCAGGATGCGGTCAAGGACCCGGCCTTCATCGACAGCTTTGTCGGCAACGCGGTACCAGACTGGGCGGACCCGCTGGCCACCGTTTACTCCGGCCACCAGTTCGGCGTCTGGGCCGGGCAGCTCGGCGATGGCCGCGCGATCCGGCTGGCCGAAGCGCAAACGCCGGGCGGCCCGTGGGAGATCCAACTGAAGGGGGGTGGACTCACCCCCTACTCTCGTATGGCAGACGGCCGCGCGGTCCTGCGTTCCTCGATTCGCGAATACCTGTGCTCCGAGGCCATGTATGCGCTGGGCGTGCCGACCACTCGGGCGTTGTCGATCATCGGCTCCGACGCGCCGGTACGTCGCGAAACCATCGAGACCTCTGCTGTGGTGACGCGGCTGGCGCCAAGCTTTATCCGTTTCGGGCATTTCGAGCACTTTGCCGCGCGTGAAGACCATGCGTCGCTCCGTCAACTGGCCGATTTCGTCATCGACAACTTCTACCCAGCCTGCCGGGACGCCGCGAATCCGTACCAGGCCCTGCTGCGCGAAGTGTCCCTGCTAACGGCCGACATGGTCGCCCACTGGCAAGCAGTGGGCTTCTGCCACGGGGTGATGAACACCGACAACATGTCGATCCTGGGCCTGACGATCGACTACGGCCCATTTGGATTCCTCGACGCATTCGACGCCAATCACATCTGCAACCACTCAGACCAGCAGGGCCGCTACGCCTACAGCCAGCAACCACAGATCGCCTTCTGGAACCTGCACTGCCTGGCACAGGCGCTGCTGCCGCTCTGGCGCGACACCAACGCGGCAGACCCCGAGGTCGAGAAGGCAGCCGCGGTGGAAGCCGCGCGTGAGGCGCTCGACCCGTTCCGTGACCGCTACGCGGAGGCATTCTTCCGTCACTATCGCGCCAAGCTTGGCCTGCGCAGCGAACAGGAGCAAGACGAGACGCTGATGACCAATCTGTTCCGTGTACTTCACGAAAATCGCGTGGACTACACATTGTTCTGGCGCAATCTTTCGCGCGTTTCTTCGCTGGATAACTCGCACGACGCACCGGTACGCGACCTGTTCCTCGATCGCGCGGCCTGGGATGCGTGGGCAGCTGAGTACCGCGCGAGGCTCCAGAGCGAGCAGTCGGACGATGCGGCACGCACGACCGGCATGCTGGCCACGAATCCGAAGTACGTCCTGCGCAACCATATGGCCGAGACGGCAATCCGCGCCGCGCGCGACAAGGATTTCTCCGAAGTGGATCGCCTGCTGGCCGTCTTGTCGAAGCCATTTGACGAACAGCCCGAAGCCGAGCCCTATGCAAAGCTGCCGCCCGACTGGGCCTCCGGCCTTGAAGTCAGTTGCTCGTCGTAACCCAGACCAAACGCCCCCAAGAATGCCGCACTACCAGGAAGCACGATCATGACCACGACCAAGACCGACGCCGAATGGCGCTCCCAGCTGTCGGACATCGAGTACCGCGTCACGCGCGAGGCCGCCACCGAGCGCCCGTTCACCGGCCAGTACTGGGACCACTGGAACCAGGGCATCTACCATTGTGTGGGCTGCGGCACGCCGCTGTTCGAGTCGGCCACCAAATTCGACGCCGGCTGCGGCTGGCCGAGCTATTTTCGTCCGATCAACGGCGAAGTGATCGCCGAGCACACCGACCACAGCCACGGCATGACGCGGGTGGAAGTCCGCTGCAAGGAATGCGGCAGCCATCTGGGCCACGTCTTCGAAGACGGCCCCGCTCCCACCGGACTTCGGTATTGCATCAACTCGGCTGCGCTAAAATTCGATGATCGCGATCCGGAAGATCGTGGGTGACGACACCCGCACTCCGGTCGCATGACCGATCTGCCCGGCGGCGGATCGCCCGCGGGCCAGCCTGATCGCCGACCCGCCAACCTTATCGCATCCGCATGAAATTTCTTTTCGACCTGTTCCCGGTCATCCTTTTCTTCGTCGCCTTCAAGCTGTTCGGCATCTATCCCGCGACGGCCGTGGCGATCGGCGCGACGGTGGTCCAGATTGCCTGGGTTCACTTCCGTCACGGCAAGGCCGAGCCCATGCAATGGGTCAGCCTGGCGATCATCGCCGTATTCGGTGGCGCCACGATCCTGCTGCACAACGAAACCTTCATCAAGTGGAAGCCGACGGTGCTCTATTGGCTGTTCGCGGTCACCCTGATCGGCTCGGTCATCGGATGGCGCAAGAACCTGATCCGCGCCATGATGGAAAAGCAGGTGACGCTGCCCGAACCGATGTGGGGCCGCCTCAACGTCGCCTGGGCGGGCTTTTTCGCGGTAATGGGCGTGCTCAACCTGTATGTGGCGTACCAGTTTTCGACCGACACCTGGGTCAACTTCAAGCTGTTCGGCAGCATGGGCCTGATGCTGGTGTTCATCGTGGCGCAGAGCATCTGGCTGTCGCGCCATATCCAGGAAACCCCGTCCGAATAAGCCACCGCGCCGCGGACTCATCGATACAGAACAGAACAGAAGGAAATCCGGATGGCAGCTGATCCCGCCACCATCGAAGCACTGCTCCAGGCAGCGCTTGATCCCACCCGCCTGACCGTGCGCGACGACAGCGCCGCCCATGCCGGCCATGCAGGCGCTGCCTCTGGCGGCGGGCACTATGACGTGCTCATCGTCAGCGAGCGGTTCGGGGGTCACTCTCGCGTAGCCCGGCACCGTATGGTGTATGATGCGCTGCGCGAACTGTTCCCCTCGCAAATCCACGCGTTGGCTGTCAACGCGTACACCGACCAAGAATATCAATCACGCGAAGCAACCCGCGACGCTACTCGCAACTCTCAGACCTGACCCCATGAAGACCTCCGTCCTCTCGTTCAGCCTGGCGGCTGTGCTTGCTGCTGGCAGCCTGCCCGCATTCGCCCAGAACGCTGCCGTTGTGAATGGCAAGCCGATTTCGTCGGCCAAGGTGGACAAGCTGATCGCCAGCACTGGCCAGCCGGAAACTCCCGAGCTGCGCGACCGTGCGCGCAACATGCTGATCGACCGCGAACTGCTGCTCCAGGAAGCCAACAAGCGCGGCATCACCCAGCGTGACGACGTGCAGGAGCAACTGGAACAAGCCCGCCTGAACGTGCTGGCCGGCGCGGTGTTCGAGGACTACGTGCGCACCCACGGCGCCAGCGATGAAGAGCTGCGCAAGCAATACGAGAAGATCAAGGCCCAGTTCGGCAACGGCAAGGAATACCACGTCCGTCACATCCTCGTGGAGAAGGAAGCCGACGCCAAAGCACTGATCGCCAAGATCAAGGCCGGCGCCAAGTTCGAAGATGTAGCCAAGGCCCAGTCGAAGGACACCGGTTCCGCCGCGAACGGTGGCGACCTGGATTGGGCCAACAGCAGCAGCTACGTGCCCGAGTTCTCGGCCGCGATGACCAACCTTAAGAAGGGCCAGATGACCGATACGCCGGTCAAGACCCAGTTTGGCTGGCACATCATCGAACTGGTGGACACGCGCGACGCCAAGATCCCGTCGTTCGAAGAAGTGAAGCCGCAGCTTCAGCAGATGATGATGGGCGATCAGGGCTGGCAGCGCGAGCAGTTCCAGGCGATGATGAAGTCCCTCAAGGACAAGGCGAAGATTCAGTAATCTGTTGCCAATCCGCGAAAAAACCGGCGCTAATGCGCCGGTTTTTTCATTTGGAGCATTCTGGGCAGCCTTGCACGGCACGTGTTTGATCTTGATACAGGTGGCGGGTTTCCACTTGGCACCGGCCCCGGTAAGATCAGAGCCACGCGTTTCGGCGCAGGCTTCATGACTTCCATGGATATCAAGCAATGGGCGTGACCAGCGGCTATTGGCAAATGTGGCACATCTTCTCCAGTGGCATGGTCTATTGCGCGCTGGGAATGCCCAATATCGAATGCACCGGCGGTCGATGGCGCAGCCTGCTTGCTCACCTCCCCGTGCGTGATCGCTATGCGCAAGCGAAACTGCTTCAGGCCACGGTCGCCTTCATGGAAATCCGTGGAGAAGTCAAAATCCCCCCCGGGTCCGATCGCTTGCGCCTCCTCTATTCCCGGTATCTGCCCTGGAGCGCCCGCCTGCAGACGCGGGAGTCCGCGCCTACGCCATCCGCCTCACCGCCATCGCCTGCGGACCAGCCCAATACGGCTGTAGCTTGAACTCGAATTTCACCACCTGAGCGTCTGAGCGTCTGCCCGTAATGCAGACGGCGGCACCAAAAGAAAAAGGCGCCCGACAATCGGGCGCCTTTGGCATGAGTGGGATAAAGCCTTAGCCCACCCACTTCCGTGCGTTACGGAACATGCGCATCCACGGGCTGCCACCATCGGCGATCTGCTTCCAAGCGTCCGGCGCCCAGCTCATCGTCGCGGTACGGAACACCCGCTCCGGGTGCGGCATCAGCACGGTAAAGCGGCCATCGACCGTCGTAACCGACGTGATGCCCTCCGGCGAACCATTCGGGTTCAGCGGATACGTCTGCGTCGCTGCGCCACGGTTATCGACGAAACGCAGGGCCACGTTTGCCTTGGCGATGTCGCCTTGCTGCGAGAAGTCGGCAAAACCTTCACCGTGCGCCACGACGATCGGAATGCGGCTGCCTTCCATGCCAGCGAAGAAGATCGACGGCGACTGCTGCACTTCGACGGTCACAAAGCGTGCTTCGTACTGTTCCGACTGGTTACGCGTGAACTTCGGCCAGGCGCCCGCACCCGGAATGATCGGGGCCAGGTTGCTCATCATCTGGCAGCCGTTGCACACGCCCAGCGCGAACGTGTCCTGGCGATTGAAGAACGCCGCGAACTGTTCGGCCATCTGACCGTTGAACAGGATAGTCTTGGCCCAGCCTTCGCCCGCACCCAGCACGTCACCGTAGCTGAAGCCACCGCAGGCCACGAAGCCCTTGAAATCAGCCAGGCTGGCGCGGCCGGCAATCAGGTCGCTCATATGGACATCGTGCGTGTCGAAGCCCGCCAGATCCATGCTGTACGCCATCTCGATCTGCGAATTCACACCCTGCTCGCGCAGGATGGCCACGCGCGGACGCGCGCCCGAAGCGATGAACGGCGCGGCGATATTCTCGGCCGGGTCGAACGTCAGCACGGGGCTGATGCCGGGGTCGCCGGCATCGAGCACGCGCTCGTACTCGCTATCGGCACAGGCGGGGTTGTCGCGCAGACGCGCGATACGCCAGCTCACCTCGGTCCACGTACGCTGCAGATCGGCACGCGCGGCGCCGAACACCTTCTTGGCATCGCGATAGATCTCGACCTGGTCGTTCGTGTTCGGCTTGCCGATCACATGGCTGCATGCCGACAGGCCTGCCTCGCGCAGCACCGCGAACACGGCGTCGCGCTCTTCCAGGCGCACCTGGACCACGGCACCGAGTTCCTCGGAGAACAGTGCGCGCAGCGTCTGGTCATTGCGACGTTCCGCGACCTGCTGCGCCCAGTTCTTGGCGTCGCCGTAATCCTGCTCGCCATTCGGATCGAGCGTCAGCATGTCGACGTTCAGCGACACACCGCAGTGGCCCGCGAACGCCATCTCCGCCACGGCAGCCATGAAACCGCCGTCCGAACGATCGTGATAGGCCAGCAGCTTGCCTTCACGGTTCAGGCGCTGGATCACGTTGAAGAAGTTCTTGAGGTCTTCCGCGTTGTCGACATCAGGGGCGCTATCGCCCACCTGCTGCGTCACCTGGGCCAGAATGCTGCCGCCCATGCGGTTCCTGGCGCGCCCGAGATCGATCGCGATCAGCACGCTCTCGCCCAGGTCCGTGCGAAGCTGCGGCGTCAGCGTGCGGTTCACGTCGTCCACCGCCGCGAATGCGGAGATGATCAGCGATACCGGCGCTACGACTTCCTTGTCGCCATCGGCATCGGACCATTTGGTGCGCATCGACAGCGAATCCTTGCCGACCGGGATGCTGATGCCCAGTGCCGGGCACAGTTCCATGCCGACGGCGTGCACCGTGTCGTAAAGCTTGGCGTCTTCGCCAGCCACGCCACAGGCAGCCATCCAGTTGGCCGAGAGCTTTACCTTGCCCAGGTCCTTGACCGGTGCCGCTGCCAGGTTGGTCAGCGCTTCGCCGATCGCCATGCGGCCCGAGGCCGGCGCGTCGATCACGGCCAGCGGCGTGCGCTCGCCCATCGTCATCGCCTCGCCAGCCGTGCCCTTGTAGTCGAGCGTGGTCACGGCCACGTCGGCCACCGGCACCTGCCACGGACCCACCATCTGGTCGCGGGCGTTCATCCCGCCCACGGTACGGTCTCCGATCGAGATCAGGAACGACTTGTTCGCCACGGTCGGGTGGCGCAGCACGTCACGCACGGCTTGTTCCAGCGAGATGCCGGTCACGTCGACGGGCGGGAACTCTCGCTCCACGCGCGTGACGTCGCGATGCATGCGCGGCGGCTTGCCCAGCAGCACGTCCATCGGCATATTGACCGGGAAGTGTTCCTTCAGCGCGGCGTCCACATGCGAGTCGACAAGCTGGAGCTGTTTCTCCTCAGTCGCGACCCCCACCACGGCAAACGGCGAACGCTCACGCTCGCACATCGCCTGGAACAGCGGCAGGCTGTTCGGCGCGATCGCCAGCACATAGCGCTCTTGGGACTCATTGCACCAGATCTCGGCAGGCGACAGACCCGACTCTTCCAGATGCACCTGACGCAGGTCGAAACGCGCGCCACGGTCAGCGCCGTCGACGAGCTCGGGGAACGCGTTCGAAATGCCACCCGCGCCAACGTCGTGGATCGACAGGATCGGGTTCTCATCGCCAAGCTGCCAGCAGGCGTTGATGACTTCCTGCGCGCGGCGTTCCATTTCCGGGTTGCCACGCTGCACCGAATCGAAATCGAGATCGGCGGTGTTCGTGCCGGTCGCCATCGAACTGGCCGCGCCGCCACCCATGCCGATACGCATACCCGGGCCGCCCAGCTGGATCAGCAACGTGCCGGCCGGCAGCGGGTCCTTGTGCGTGTGCGAGCCGTCGATGTTGCCAATGCCGCCGGCGATCATGATCGGCTTGTGATAGCCGCGCACGGTGCCGCCAACGTTCTGCTCGTAGACGCGGAAGTAGCCACCCAGGTTGGCGCGGCCAAATTCGTTGTTGAACGCCGCGCCGCCGAGCGGCCCGTCGATCATGATCTGCAGCGGGGATGCGATGCGGTCCGGCTTGCCGGTCACAACCGGCTTGTCGTCCGGATTACGGTGCGACATCGGCTGGGCCGCGTCACGCGCGTTTTCCCATGACTCGACGGCATCGGGCAGCATCAGGTTCGACACCGTAAAGCCGGTCAGGCCTGCCTTGGGCTTGGCGCCACGGCCAGTTGCACCTTCGTCGCGGATTTCACCGCCCGCACCGGTCGACGCGCCAGGGAACGGCGAGATCGCGGTCGGGTGGTTGTGCGTTTCCACCTTCATCAGCGTGTGGGTCAGCGCCTCGTGGCGCCCGTACTTCTGGTTCGCGCCACGCGGGAACCAGCGCTCGGCCACGTCGCCTTCCATGACCGCCGAGTTGTCCGAGTACGCCACGATCGACCCCTGCGGGTTCAACTGGTGCGTATTGCGGATCATCGCGAACAGCGACTTGTCCTGGGACACGCCGTCGATGGTCCACGTGGCGTTGAAGATCTTGTGGCGGCAGTGCTCGCTGTTGGCCTGCGCGAACATCATCAACTCGACGTCGGTCGGGTTGCGTTCGAGCTTGCCGTAGGCGTCCAGCAGGTAATCGATCTCGTCCTCGGACAGCGCCAGGCCCATTGCCGTGTTGGCGTCCACCAGCGCGCTGCGACCCGCCGAGATGTCGATGAACTGCAGCGGCTTGGCCGGCAGTTCCTGGAACAGCGCGGCGGCCTCTTCACGGCTGCCGATCACCGTTTCGGTCATGCGGTCGAACAGATGTGCGGCGACAGCGGCGCGCGTGCCGGCATCCAGCGTCTTGCGGCCGCGCAGCAGCCCCTTCTTGCAGATGACCGTGATTTCGATGCCGCGCTCGATACGGTGAACGTGGGTCAGGCCGCAGTTGTGGGCGATATCGGTGGCCTTGCTGGCCCACGGCGAGATCGTGCCGAAGCGCGGGATCACCACGAAGCGGTCGCCCTCGGTCTGAGCGGTGAACGGCGCGCCGTAGGTCAGCATCGCGCCGATGCGGGTCTGATCCTCGGCGGACAGCGGCGTGTCCGAATCGACGAAGTGCACGAACTGGCCGTGCACCGATTCAATATCGGCGTCGATCTGTTGGAGAGCGGCAAGCAGGCGTTGCTGACGGAAGGCGGAAAGCGCCAAAGCGCCGGGGAAGCACGAGAAATGCGCCATGATCGTTGCGGTCGGGAGGCGTAGGAGGGTCGGGGCAGGCGGCCGCCGACACTGCTGAATGGAATGCCGGCTGGCGGGAAACCGCTATTGTACCTTGTCGGCGACCGCTTTTTGCATTGCGCAATCGGGGGCCGACAGACATTCCGCGAGAAAGCTGGCAAGGACAGCCTGACCGACGTCATTATCGGCAGGCCAAGCTGTGCTATAGAGCATAATACGTCACATTATCAAAGGGAAGTGGCGGAGCGCGCCGCCTGCTCGTAGAGACCGGTCAACACACGCAGCAGGCGTGCCAGTTCGCCGATCTCCAGGTTTTCCTCGCTACCCTCCGTGAAATTGCTCGTCAGGCACTGCTCGCGGATCTCGCGGTACCGGGCGCAGGCGTCGGTACCAGCCTGCGTGGTGGCGTAAGTGGCCTCCTTGCCAACCCGCTCCCCGGCCACCAGTCCCAGCCCCACGAGCTTCTTGAGCGCGTATGTGACCAGATGGGTATCTTCGACGTTCAGCACAAAGCAGATGTCCGCCAGCCGCTTGGCGCGTCCGCGATGATTGACGTGGTGCAGTACCAGCACGTCCAGGAACGTCAGGTCGCGCACGCCAGCGGCACCCATGCAGCGCACCACCCATCGGCTATAGGCGTTGTAAGCGGTATTCAGCCCGAACTCGAACTCCGACAATTCCGGGCTACGCACCGAAACCAGATGCGACGACGACACAATGTTGACGCCGGCAGCGCGCGCCAGTGGCGCGGCCGGTGAGGGGCTCGCCACTGGCGCAGCGGTGGCGGGGCTGTCCGAAACGGGCTTGCGTGCCATGAAAAGCAGTCTCCTGGGATGCGATTTTGAATCATTGGGCGCCCGGATTTAGGCGATTTACGCGACAGTTTATCGGCAAATCGATGAGAAATCCGCCGCCATCGTGTGCTGCCGGGCTGTCACCCCCTCGACGCGAAGATTTGCAGAAGCGATCTAAAATTTTTCGACGGACAGTCTCTGACGGATCTGAATCCGGCACGATACGACTTCCCGTCGCGCAAGAGCCATCACGTTCCAGATCGGGTACTGGCCATGGTCACGTATTGAAGAACAATCACATGCACTCCGCCTCCGATACCGGACGACTGCTCCCGTCCGACAGGTTCCTGAGCCGGTTATGGCTCGCGCTCATCAAGCGCCCTCGCCGCTTCATTCTGATTGCGTTCAGCGCCGCCATTCTCCTGATATTGCTGCTCATCCTCCGGGGCATGATGCTGTCGCGCGACACGGAGATCGAGTCGGTCAGACAGATGCAGGCGGTTCGTGCCGTGAGCATCAACGCGCTGCTTCAACTGGAGGCGGAGCGCCTGGCGAACATCCGGAACTACGCCGAGCACCTGATGCAGATCCAGGATGAACTGCCAGCCCTCTTCGCCCACGACATCCAGACTGCCTTTGAGCACCGCAATGACGATGTCTGGGCGCTGCGGACACGTGAGGCGGCGCCCGTCTATGGCGTCAGCGCGGCGCGGCTCACTGGGCTGGATGGCTTCTCGCGCGACGATGCCAAGCTGATCCCGGGCATGGCGGTTGCAATCGCGCTCAGCCATATGTTCAGTGCGGGACACAACGAACCCGGGCTCCGGGAACGCATTGCCTATGTGTCCGCCAGCGGCATCATCGTGGCTTACCCGGCCATTAGCGAGCAGGACGTTGATCCGACCCTGCGGACCTTCGCCTCCGCCGGGTACTTTCGTAATAGCCTCCCCTTGGCCAATCCGACGCGAAAGCAGCAATGGAGCATCGCGCGGTCCATGGACGACGCTGGCGAATCGTCGCTATTCCTGAGTGCTCCTGTCTACGCCGGCAACGCATTCAAGGCCGTTCTGATTCTGGAGATTCCGCGGCCCAGTCTTGACGAGTCCCTCAACCTTGCCCCCCATCACGACGTCAACAACTACCTGGTGGACCACAACGGCATACTCGTGGGCGCCGGTATGCGAAACGTGCATCGGGGCGAAACGCTCGCGTCCGTGCTCATCGACAAATGGCCGGCGGACAAGCTCGCGGTGGCGTTCAGGGGCGATGCCGGCATTCTGAACAACGAGCATGGCAGCCGCCTCATCTATCGCAAGCTCGGAAACAGCGGCCTGATAATGGTCGACGAGGTCTCCACGCGGGAACTGCTACAGGCGAGCGTCGCCCGCCTGAGCGGCACCATTGGCGCCGGCGCTGTCGCCCTGGGCCTTCTGCTTTGCTTCACGCTGGCAGTTGTCCATACATTGTTCGGGCACTACATTGACCGGGGCGAAGCCCTCCGGACCCTCGCCGAGACCGATGCCCTGACCGGGTTGGCGAACCGTCGCGTGTTCGCATCCCGATTCGCAGACGCCTACGCATGGTGCAAGCGGGACGCCGTTCCGGTCTCGCTGATCATGCTCGACATCGATCGATTCAAGAAGATCAACGACCGCTGGGGACATGCCAGCGGAGACGTGGTGCTGCGCACCCTGGCGGACGCGCTGCGCGCGAATGTCCGGAATGTCGATCTGCCGGCGCGACTGGGCGGCGAGGAGTTTGCCGTCCTGTTGCCACGCACGGGTATCGCGGATGCAGCCAACCTGGCCGAAAAGCTTCGCCTGGCCCTGCAAGCATTGGTCTGCGAACCGGTCGACAGCGCTGACACGGCATCCATCCGTTTCACCGCGTCCTTCGGCGTGGCGCAGATCGCGCCAGGCGAACCGGGCAACCTCGACTCGCTGCTGATGGCGGCGGACCAACGCCTCTATGCCGCGAAGGCCAGCGGCCGAAACAAGGTCGTCTGGGATGATCCGCAGCCGGAGGAGATGGAGAACGAGAAGCCCGTCAAGGGGGCCTGATCTCGTCTGCCTGATCGCCCGGGCGATGCGATCCTGGCATCGAACGGTATTTCTTGCCGCGCCTCGGGATATAGCGTCCTTCCCTATGTCCCGCCGATGCGCTTCTTGCTACCCTTGTCGGATTCTTGAGCCTCTTGATTCACACAGGCAATGCGTGAATGTGATTTTGCTCCGCGGCGCCTGTCACCTTCGTCTCGCCCACGCAAACCGTCATGCTGCCTGACATCGCCTCCCTGAACGCCGCCGTCCGCGCCGGCACCACCAGCCGCGCCGACCTGCTTGCCGAAGCCGCCACCAGGGCCGCCAGCGCCGCCGGCCACGCCGTCTATCTCCACACCACGTTCGATGCCGCCAGCGAGGTGGCCCGCGCGGCCGATGCCGCTGACCGCGCTGGCAAGCCGCTCCACCCACTGGCTGGCCTGCCGGTATCCGTCAAGGATCTCTACGACATCGCGGGCGAGGTCACGCGCGCCGCGTCTGCCGCCCGCCAGGACGCCGTACCCGCGACGGCCGATGCCACCGTGGTGGCCCGGCTCCGCGCGGCCGGCGCCGCGCTGGTCGGCCGCACCAACATGACCGAGTTCGCCTTCTCTGGCGTCGGCATCAATCCCCATTTCGGCACGCCGGTCAACCCATGCGACAGCTCGGTTGCACGGATTCCGGGCGGATCGTCATCCGGGGCGGCGGTCTCGGTCGCGATTGGCACGGCGGTGGCGGGCCTCGGCAGCGACACGGGCGGCTCGATCCGCATTCCCGCCGCGCTATGCGGCATCGTCGGCTTCAAACCCACGTCGCGCCGCGTGCCGCTGACGGGCGCGTTCCCGCTGTCCTACACGCTCGATACCGCATGTGCGATGGCGCGCACGCTGACCGATTGCATCGCCGTGGATAGTGTCATCGCCGACGCCCCGGTCATTCCGCAAATGAAGGCCGCCACCGCGATCCGCCTGGCGATTCCGCGCCAGCTGGTTCTCGACGATCTGGACGAACCGGTCTCGAAAGCCTTCGACCGTGCCATCGGCCGGCTTTCCGCCGCAGGCGTGCGCATCGAACACGTGGACATGCCCGAGCTGACCGAACTGGCCAGCCTGAATGCCGCTGGCGGGTTTTCAGCGCCCGAGTCCTACGCGCACCATCGCGCGCTGCTCGCCACCCACCGCGATCTGTACGACCGGCGCGTGGTAACCCGTATCGAGCGGGGCGCGGCGATGAGCGCGGCGGACTACATCGCGCTGCACCGCGCCCGCCTCGACTGGATTGCCCGCATGGAAGCTCGCATGTCGCCGTTCGATGCGGTGGTCTGCCCCACGGTGCCAATGGTGGCGCCGCCGATCGCCCCGCTTGTGGAAGATGACACCCTGTTCTTCCGCACCAATGGGCTGCTCTTGCGCAATACGTCCGCGTTCAATTTTCTCGACGGCTGTTCGGTGTCGCTGCCCTGCCATGCGCCCGATGAACTGCCCGTCGGCCTGATGCTGTCCCATGGACCGATGCGCGATGCGCAGCTGCTGGGCACGGCGCTTGCATTGGAATCGCTCGTGCACCCTTCACGGCGCGGAGGCTGAGCCGCCGCCGCACCGCGACACGCATTACCGCATTACCGCCGAGATCACCAACAACCTGGGAATCGGCGCAGGTAGTTCCAGGAGGATAGTCAAACCCGCGTAGTCGGGCAGGCGCCCGCGCGCAACATCAGGGAGAGATGGAAATGCGAGTCAAGGTATTGGCAGTTGCGGTGACGACGGCGGTGACAGGCATTCTGCTGACCGCCACGGCGGCACGGGCGGATACGAAGTGGGACCTGCCCACGGGCTATCCGGCCACCAACCTGCACACGGAAAACCTGCAGCAGATGGCCAACGACGTCGACAAGGCCACCGGCGGCAAGCTCAAGATCGTGCTGCATCCCAATGGCTCGCTGCTCAAGGCCAATGAGATCAAGCGTGGCGTGCAGACCGGCCAGGTGCAGATGGGTGAAATCCTGATGTCGACGCTGGCCAACGAAAACCCGGTCTTCGGCGTCGACGCGGTGCCTTTCCTGGCCACGAGCTATGGCGATTCCTACAAGCTCTGGCAAGCCTCGCGAACCGTAACTGACAAGATACTCGACCGCCAGGGCATGAAACTGCTCTACGCGGTGGCCTGGCCGCCGCAGGGCATCTACGCGAACAAGCCCCTGAACAGTGCGGCGGACATGAAGGGCCTGAAATGGCGCGCCTACAACCCGGCAACGTCGAAGATCGCCGAGCTGGTCAGCGCCCAGCCGGTGACGATCCAGGCCGCTGACCTGGCGCAGGCGCTTGCCACGGGCACGGTCAACTCGTTCATGTCGTCTGGCGCAACGGGCGTCGATACCAAGGTATGGGAGTCGGTGAAGTACTTCTATACCGTCGATGCGTGGCTGCCCAAGAACATGCTCGTCGTCAGCAAAAAGGCCTTCAACGGGCTCGACAAGCCCACCCAGGACGCTCTGCTCAAGGCCGTGGCCGATGCCGAGAAGCGCGGCTGGCAGGTCTCCGAACAGAAGACGCGCGAGTATCTGGCCACGCTCTCCAAGAACGGCATGACTGTGGCGCCGCCTTCGCCGCAGCTCAAATCCGACATGCAGAAGGTAGGCGAAGCCATGGTTGCCGACTGGGCGAAGAGCGCCGGCGACGATGGCAAGGCCATTCTCGACGCCTACAAGAAGTAGATCCGCGCCATCCGCGAAAGCAGGCCCGCGACAATCCATCGTGGCGCCCGCCTGCTTTCGTGCATGCATTGCAGCAGGCCCGCGCCGCTGATCGCGCGCGCCCTCCCATCGCCGTTCCCGCGTCACAGGTAGCCCGTCATCACCATGGAAGCCCCCATCCTCCGCAAGCGTTGGCTCGACCATCTGCTTGACGTCTGCGCCGCGCTCGGCGCGCTGTGCATCCTCGCTGTCTGCATCGTGATGATCGCGATGTCGATCTCGCGCGAGACCTCGATCACGCTCAAGGGCGGCGACGACATCGTCGCGTGGCTGTGCGCCGCTTCCGCCTTCCTCATCCTCGGTCAGACATTTCAGCACGGCGGCATCGTGCGCGTGGAGATGCTGCTGGAAGCCGTCGGCACCAAACGCCGCTGGCTACTGGAAGTCATCTCGCTCACCATCTGCCTGATCTTCGCCGGCTATGCGGCGTGGGCGCTCGGCTCGTTTGCCTGGCAAAGCTGGGATATCGGCGATGTGTCCCAGGGGCAGATCGTGATTCCACTCTGGATTCCGCAGAGTTTTGCAGTCATCGGCGCGCTCGGCTTTCTGCTGGCCGTCGGTGACGAATGGCTGCGCGTGGTACGCCGGCAGAAGCCGCGCTACCAGCTCGCGCAGGAAGCCAAGCTGGCCGCTGGCGACTTCGGGGAGACCGTCTGATGAGCACCGTTCTCGTTGCCCTGATCCTGCTGCTGGTGATGATCGTCTTCCTGGCGATCGGCGCGTGGATTCCCGTGGCGATCGCCGTGACCTCGTGGGTTGGCCTGGTGATCTTCTCCGACCACGACGCGCTGGTGAACCTTGCCAACTCCTGGTGGTCGTCCAGTGCCTCCTACACGCTGGCATCGCTGCCCCTGTTCGTGTGGATGGGAGAAATCCTGTTCCGCACCAAGCTCTCCGAGCAGATGTTCAATGGCCTCTCCCCGTGGCTCAACTGGCTGCCGGGCCGTCTCATGCACGTCAACATTCTCGGCTGCGGCATCTTCGGTTCGGTGTCGGGGTCGTCGGCCGCTACCTGCGCCACGATCGCCAAGTCGGCACTGCCCGAACTGACCCGACGCGGCTACGACGAGCGCATCACACTCGGCTCGCTGTCGACGGCGGGCACGCTGGGCATTCTGATCCCGCCGTCGATCACGATGGTCGTGTATGCGGTGTCCGCCGACGTCTCCATCATCCGCGTATTCCTCGCCGGGTTCCTGCCGGGCCTGTTGCTGATGATCCTGTTTTCGGGATACATCGTGGTCTGGGCGCTGATGAATCCCGAGAAGACCCCTGCGGCCGAGACGTTTGGCTGGTCGGCCCGGCTAGCGTCGATCCGGCAGCTCATGCCCTGCATCATCCTGATCGCGTTCATCACGTGGATCATGATGGCCGGGTACTCCACGGCTACCGAGGCTGCCGCGTATGGCGTGGTGGCGTCGCTCGCGCTGGCGTGGGCGGGCGGCTCGCTGACGCGCAAGGCATTCTGGGAAAGCCTGATGTCGGCCACACGGCTGACCGCGATGATCATGTTCGTGCTGGGGGCGACGTCATTCCTGTCGGTCACGATGAGTTTCACCGGCATTCCGCGCGCGCTGGCCGAATGGGTGGCGGCGCTGCAACTGTCGCCGTGGGCGCTGATCGCGGTCCTGACCATCATCTATATCCTGCTTGGCACGGCGCTCGACGGCATCTCGATGATCGCGCTGACCACGGCCACCGTCCTGCCGATGGTGCAGGCCGCCGGCTTTGATCTGGTATGGTTTGGCATCTTCATCGTGTTGCTGGTGGAAATCGCCGAGGTCACACCACCCGTCGGATTCAACCTGTTCGTGCTCCAGAGCATGACTGGCAAGGACAGCAACTACATCGCCAGGGTGTCGTTGCCGTTCTTCATGATGATGGTGCTGGCGATCGGCATCATCACCGTGTGGCCTAGCGTGGTGACATGGCTGCCAGACGTGGTCATGGCGAAGGAGCTCAAATAGCGGCACTTCATCCTGAAGGGGGCAAAGCTAGCGGATGCACGTGATCATCATCGGCGCCGGCGCAATCGGCGTCTGCTCGGCCTGGTACCTGCGCCAGGCCGGCTTCGAAGTCACTGTACTGGAGCGACGCGGCGCCCCCGCGCAGGAAGCCAGCTTTGGCAACGCGGGCGTGATCGCCCCCGGCTACGTCGCGCCCTGGGCGGCGCCCGGGATGCCCGGCAAGATCGTGCGCTCACTGTTCCAGCACGCCTCGCCGGTCGTGTTCCGCCCAAGCGCCGATCCCGCGATGTGGCGCTGGATCGTGCGCTGGCTGCGCGAATGCAACCCCGAAAGCTATCGCACCAACAAGCTGCGGATGCAGCGTGTGGCCTTCTACAGCCGCACCTGTCTGCACGAGCTTCGCTCGGCACTCGAGATCGAGTACGAGCAATCACGTGGCTACCTGCAACTGTTTCGCACACAGCGCGACCTTGATCTCGCATCGCCCGCATTGGCCTTGCTGCGCGAGAACAACGTCCCGCATCAGCTCATCGACGCCGCCGGTTGCCGGCGCATCGAACCCGGCCTGACCGACGACACGCCACTGGCGGGCGGCCTGCATCTTCCAGAGGATGAATCCGGCAATTGCCCGATCTTTGTGCGCAGACTGCACCAGCACGCGGAAGCCGCGGGGGTGCAGTTTCGTTTCCAGACCGAAGTCGCCCGGTTGCGCAGGACGGACGGCCGCCTGACAGTCGAACTCGCCGCGCTCGGTGGCCGTGCCCGGGAAGTGCTCGATGCGGACCGCGTGCTGCTTGCAGCCGGCGTCGGCAGCGAGACGCTGCTGCGCCCGCTGGGGCTGCGCCTGCCGCTCTACCCGGTCAAGGGCTACTCGGCCACGGTCATGGTGACGGACGAACTACAGGCACCGCTAGGCGCCCTGATGGATGAATCGTACAAGGTGGCCATCACGCGCATGGGCAATCGACTGCGCGTGGCGGGCACCGCGGAGCTTGGATCGCGCAAGCTCGATCTGCGGCCTGCCGCGCTGCAAACCCTGATCAAGGTCGCGCGCGACTGGTTTCCGGTAGCCGGCCACTACAACGCCGCCACGCTTTGGGCTGGGGCGCGACCGATGCTGCCTGACGGCCCGCCCCTGATCGGCGCCACCCGCGTGCCGGGCCTGTTTCTGAACCTCGGCCATGGCTCGACGGGCTGGGCGATGAGCTGCGGATCGGGCAAAATTGCCGCGGACCAGATTGCCGCCAGCGCCGGCCAAGGCGACGGGCCAGCCATCGACATGGATGGGCTGACACCCGAACGTTACCGGCTGGGCCCCGCCTGATACCAATATGAGCACGACTGTCTCGCCTTCGACATCCCCGGACCCCGACGCGACGCCGGACCGCATCGCGCTGGATCCCGCCGGCACGGACGTTACGCCGCTTTACGACCTGACGACGATCCGCCGCGTGGAGCACGCCGGGCTGGCCGCGACCCCGCCTTTCACGTTGATGTCCCGCGCGGGCGCTGCGGCAGCGGACTGGCTGCACGCATGGGTGCCGAATGGCCGCATCCTCTGCCTGGCTGGCCCTGGCAACAACGGCGGCGACGCGCTGGTTGCCGCCATGCGCCTGCATCAGCGCGGACGGCTCGTGGAAGCATGGCTGATCGGCGAAGCCGACCTGCTGCCCGCCGATGCGGCCCGCGCCTGGCTCGAGGCCCGCGCCGCCGGCGTGCCGCTACTGGCGCTGCCCAACGATGCCGATACCGGGATTCCTCCGTGGCCGAATGGATGCGCGGCAATCGTCGATGGATTGCTGGGGATCGGACTCAACCGTGCGGCCGACGGCAATATGGCGCGTTGGATCGACCATCTCAATACCTCGCGCTTGCCGGTATTCTCGCTCGATATCCCGAGCGGATTGTTCGCCGACACCGGCGCCGGCAACCCGGCGGTCCGGGCACAACGCACGCTGACGTTCCTGGCTGCCAAGCCGGGCCTGCTGACACTGGATGGCCGCGATTGCGCCGGCGAGGTCGATATCGCACCACTCGGGCTCGACTATCCGCCAGCCGAACATCCCGTGGCGGTGGTCAATCAGCCGCCGGGTTTTTCCCATTCGCTGCCGCGACGCGAGCACGCGGATAACAAAGGCAGCTTCGGCAGCCTGGCTGTGATCGGTGGCAGCCATGGGATGACCGGGGCCCCTTTGCTTGGCGCGCGCGCCGCCCTGTATCTGGGCGCCGGGCGTGTCCATGTGGGATTCCTCGCGCAACCGGCGCCCGCCATCGATCCGGTTCATCCGGAGTTGATGCTACACACCGTGACGGAGCTTTCGCCCGGCGCGATGTCGGCCTACGTGGTCGGCCCTGGGATGGGTACGGGCGCCTCCGCGCGCAAGCAACTGGCGCAATTGATCGATATCTGCGCCAACGCGGCGACAGCCGCGCCGCTGGTGCTCGATGCGGATGCGCTCAACCTGCTGGCAACCGATGGCACGCTGGCCCAGCAGCTTATCGAAAGCGGTGTGGCACACGTGATGACCCCCCACCCGCTAGAGGCCGCGCGACTGCTGGGCAGCACCGTGGCCGATATCCAGCGCAACCGGCTGGCAGCCGCAGCCGCACTGGCCACGCGGTGGCAGGCCACAATCGTGCTCAAGGGCTCCGGAACCGTGATAGCGTCCCCGGACGGCGCGCCGCCTGCGATCAATCCGACCGGCAATGCCGCGCTCTCCACCGCCGGCACTGGTGATGTCCTGGCCGGAATGATCGGCGCCCTGATCGCCCAGGGAATGCCGATCGTCGCGGCCGCGCGCGCGGCGGTCTGGATTCACGGCCGTGCCGCCGACAGGCTGGTAGCGTCGGGCACGGGCCCGGCTGGCATGACTGCCAGCGAGCTCTATCTGCCCGCCCGGGATATCTTCAACGCGTTGCTACGCGGCGGCGGTGCGTAACGTCCCGGCACTGCCACCAACAATGCCGCGCGGATCACGCCAGACGCCGTCCAGGTGATCTCAGGTGATGCGCGCGGCGCGGCACGCGTCGGACAATTGCCGATAGGGGGCGTTGTCCCCCTCTGCTAAGGTAACGACATCCCGACGTCGGAAACCGTCAATCCGGCAAGCCTCGTTACTTTTTGCTGCCACTTCCGGAATTTGCGATCACATTCTGGCGATATACTTGCTGGCGCCTGCCTCGTGCAGGCGTTCGTGCCCGATTTCCCCCAAGAACGAATGCCGACTGACCTCCAAGCCTGGAACACCCTTCGCCAACACCATGACGTCGTCCGCGAGACGCCGATGCAGCAGTGGTTCGCCGAAGCCGGGGCTGCTCAACGGGTCGATGCTTTCTCGCTGGAAGCCTCCGGCCTGTATCTGGATTACTCGAAGAACCGCATCACCGGCGAGACCCTTGCGCTGCTGATGAAGCTTGCCGAGGAAGCCGGCGTGCCGGCACGCCGCGACGCTATGTTCGCTGGCGAACATATCAACGCCACCGAAGATCGTGCCGCGTTGCACGTCGCGCTACGCGCCCTGCCCGACGCGCCGTTCAAGGTCGACGGGGCGTCTGTCATGCCCGCCATCCACGATGTACTCCGCCGGATGCGCGAGTTTGCCGGCCGAGTGCGCAGTGGCGTTTGGACCGGCTCCACGGGCCAGGGGATCACCGACATCGTCAACGTCGGCATCGGCGGCTCTGACCTGGGCCCACGCATGGTATGCCGCGCCCTGGCGCACCTGGCCGACCCGCGCGGACCGCGTGTGCACTTCGTTTCGAATGTGGATGGCACCGAGCTTGCCGAAACGCTCCAGCGCCTGGATCCGGCACGCACGCTGGTGATCGTCTGTTCGAAGACGTTCACAACGCTCGAAACCATGGCCAACGCCTGCAGCATGCGGGACTGGTTCCTCCGCCACGGCGTGCCCGAGAACCAGCTCGCGCGGCACTTCGTCGCCGTATCGACCAATCGCGATGCCGTGGTCGAGTTCGGCATCGACCCGAACAACATGTTCGAATTCTGGGACTGGATCGGTGGCCGGTTCTCGCTGTGGTCGTCGGTCGGCCTGTCGATTGCGCTGGCCGTCGGCTTCGACGCCTTCGAGGACCTGCTGCTCGGCGCCCGGGCGATGGACGATCATTTCCGCACTGCGCCGCTCGCCCAAAACATGCCCGTGGTGATGGCGATGCTGGGAATCTGGTATCGCAATTTCCACAACATGCCGACGAGCTGCATGGCGCCCTATTCGACCTCGCTCGAACTGTTTCCGGCGTTCCTCCAGCAACTCGAAATGGAGAGCAACGGCAAGTCGGTCCAGCTCGATGGTCGTCCGGTGGACACCGATACCGCGCCAGTGGTCTGGGGCACGGCTGGCACCAACGGCCAGCATGCCTACTTCCAGATGATCCATCAGGGCTCGCAGATCGTACCGGTCGATTTCGTCGCGCCGCTGGTGCCGCCGCGCGAACTGCCAGGCCATCACGTCAAGCTGCTAGCCAACTGCTTTGCGCAGGCCGAGGCATTGATGCGCGGACGCAGTGCGGAAGAGCTGCAAGCGGCCGGCGTCGACGTAGCGCGCATTCCGCATATGGTGTTCGAGGGCAATCGGCCGAGCAACATGCTGCTGATGGAAAACCTGACGCCGCACGTGCTGGGCGCGCTGATCGCGCTCTATGAGCACCGCACCTTCGTGCAAGGCATCGTCTGGAACATCAATTCGTTCGATCAGTGGGGCGTGGAGCTCGGCAAGATCCTGGCGCGCCCGATCGAGGCCGAACTAAGTGGCAATGCCACGGAAGCCCACGATGCATCGACTGCCGCGCTGATCGCGCGGGCGCGACGCTCACTGGCACGCAGTTAACCCCGTCTACGCCGTTCAGACGCCCGCATCCATGAACTCGTCGCTAGCTACACGGCCAGCCTCGATCGTCAGGATGCGGCCGCATCTCGCTGCCACCGAACGGTCGTGCGTGACCAGCACGAGCGTCGATCCGGCATCGCGATTGAGCTCGAACATCAGCGCGATGACCGCCTCGCCCGTGGCGGTGTCCAGGCTGCCGGTCGGCTCGTCCGCAAACAGAATATCGGGCCGCGCAACGAAGGCGCGCGCCAACGCCACACGCTGCTGCTCGCCGCCGGAAAGCGTGCGCGGATAATGGGACAGCCGCTGGCCGAGCCCGACTCGCTCCAGCATGTCGACGGCCCGCTCGCGCACGCGATCGGTCTCACCACGCAACTCGAGCGGAAGCATTACGTTCTCCAGCGCGGTCAGATGGCCGACCAGCTGGAACGACTGAAACACAAAACCAACGTGACGCCCGCGCAGCGCGGCACGCTGGTCTTCATCGAGCCGGAACAGATCCTGACCATGGAGCCGGACCGATCCCGTGCTCGGCAGATCGAGCCCGGCAAGGAGGCCAAGTAGCGTGGATTTGCCCGACCCAGACGCCCCGACAATGGCCAACGTTTCACCCGCCGTGACGGAAAACGTTACGTCGTGCAAAATCGTCAGCGAACCGGTCGTATCGGCTACGGTCTTTCCCAATGACTCGACGGCAAGAATGGACGTGGACATGCGAGAGAGGATGACAAACAGTAGGCGCCGGCAATGGCTGGCGGCGTTGGGTATCACACTGGCAACTGCCGTCATGACGGCTGTGCCGGCGCACGCGCAATCTGGCAACAAGCCCGCGCTGCTGGTACTGGGCGACAGTCTGTCGGCGGAGTACGGCATTGCACGCGGCACTGGCTGGGTCAGCCTGCTGCAGGACCGCCTGAGCAAGGAGCGGTTCGATTATAGCGTCGTCAACGCGAGCATCAGTGGCGAGACCACAATCGGTGGCAAGACGCGCCTGCCTGACCTGCTCAAGCGACACAGGCCGGCAGTGGTGATCGTCGAGCTGGGTGCCAACGACGCCTTGCGAGGCTTCCCGTTGCAGACCACCGAGGCCAATCTGAGAACAATCGTCAGCGATGCCCAGCAAGCTGGCGCCACCGTGCTGCTCGTAGGAATGCGAATCCCGCCGAACTATGGTCAGGACTACACCGAGCGGTTCTTCGCACTCTACAGCAAGCTGGCCAAGGAAAAACGGGCTGCGCTGGTGCCCTTCCTGCTGGACAACGTGATCTCACGTCCCGAATGGTTCCAGAGCGATCGGATTCACCCGACCTCCGCTGCGCAGCCCACGTTGCTGGACAACGTCTGGTCGCAGTTGAAGCCGTTGTTGAAAAAGGCGGCGTAGACACCGGACCTTCGGCTGTGCTGGCCTTGCCGGTCCGCGCCACGGCTTCCCGAGCTGATCGACAAGACCAGATACAAGAAAGCCCCTGCAGGCTCGCAACCGCAGGGGCTTTTTTTCATCGCAGGCGACGTCCCGCTAGTTCGCAGCAGGTGCGCTCGCACCGGCCGCGTCGTCCGTCTTGGCCGGATGCAGGATCTTCACCTTCGCACCGGCCTTGAGCACGTCATAGAACGCTGCCAGTTCCGTCTGACCGGCCATCTGGCCCAGTTGCTGCGCGTCAGCCTCACGCTGGTTCGCATTGGCCTGCGGCGGCGTGCCAACCTTGGCGATACGGTAGATCGCGTACCCATCCGCGCCGAGGTCCACACCCACCAGCGAAGGCAGCTTCGAGGCATCGGCACGCATGATTGCATCAACGGCCTTCGGCGACACGCCATCAGCCTTGGCACGTGACACCGTCACCATCGGGCCGAAGCCATCGGCGCTGCCGCTCTTCTTCAAGGCATCGAGACGGGCTTCGCCATCCTTGCGCGCCAGTTCCGCCGCCTGCTGTGCGACGTAGGCCTGACGCACCAGCGGCTCCACCTCCTCGAACTTGCGCGCGGCGGCCGGACGATAGTCGACAATGCGGGCCGACACCAGCGTGGTCGGGCCCACCTGCACGGCTTCCGTATTGCGCTTGTTCTTGATGGCGTCATCGCTGAACAGCGCCTTGAGCACCTTCTCGTTATTGAGTGGGTTGTCCTTGCCCAGCGCCGGGTTCGGCGTACGCGTGACGTTGTCCGCAGTCTGGATCGTCAGCTTGAACTTGTCGGCGGCGGGCTTGAGGCTCTCGGACTGCTCGTACACCATGTTGCCGAACGCATCGGCCTGCTCGGTATACGCCTTCGCAGCAAGCTGCTTCTTGAGTTCGATCTCGAGTTCGGGACGCACTGCCTCGAGCGGCTCGGTCGCTGCCGGCTTGATACCCGTCAACTTGATGATGTGATAGCCGTAATCGGTTTCCACGACATCGCTGATCTGGCCATCCTTGAGCGCAAACATCGCGTCTTCAAACGGCTTGACCAGGGCACCACGACCCATAAAGCCGAGGTCGCCGCCCTTCTCCGCTGAACCCGGATCCTGCGAGTTCTTCTTCGCAACTTCGGCGAACGTGTCCGGATGCTTGCGCAGATCCTCGAGCAGCTTTTCGGCCTTCTCCTTGGCGGCCTTGCGGTCTGCCTCCTTGCCATCCTTCGGCGCGGCGATCAGGATGTGGCTGGCGCGACGTTGCTCGTCAGTGCGGAAACGCTGGATGTTGCTGTCGTAGTACGACTTCAACTGATCAGGTGTGATCGTCTGGCTGGCGGCCAGGGCATCACCCGACAGCACCAGGTACTCGACCTTGGCCTGCTCGGGCATCGTGTACGCTGCCAGATGGGCATCGTAGTAAGCCTTCAACGCGGCGGCGTCCGGCGTCACCTTGGCCGCGAAATCGGCCGGCTTGATGACGATGGCCTGCACATCACGCTGCTGGTCGCGAATCGCGATCAGGCGATCGAGCAGCGACTTCGGCACGAAAGCTGTCGTACCGATGGCGCCACCCAGTTGCTGCGTGGAGAGTTCGAAGCGCATCCGTGCGTCGAGCTGCTCGGGCGTCATACCTTGCGCCGCCAGCAGCTGCACGTAGGCCTTCTCGTCGAACTTGCCGTCCGCCGTGCGAAGCTGGGAAATGGCGGGAATGCTCTGGATCGCTGCGGCGATCTGCGCATCGGAAACCGTCAGGTGCTTCTTCTGCGTGGCTTCCGAAATAACGCGCTGCTGGATTAGCTGATCCAGCACGGCCTGCCGCGCGGCAGGGCCTTCAAACATGCGCGGATCGTAGTTGTTGCCGAGCATCTGGCGCATCCGTTCGCTCTGGTCGCGCACCACGTTGTCGACTTCTTGCACGGTGATGGTCCGGCCGTCGACCTTGGCAGCATCGTGCGAGCTGTCCATGAAGCGCGAATAGCTCTCCACGCCGAAGAATACGAACGACGGGAAGACAAGCACCAGCAGCAGAAGAAGCATCAGGCGCCGGTTGTTGCGTACGAAATCAAGCATGCTGATCCGGTTAAAGGGGTGGCTCGAAAGTCAAACCTTGCGATTCTATCAAAAGCGAGGGGTTGTACTGCTTGAATGTGCGTCGAGAGATGATGCGAAGCCGCAATCTGTCAATCTTGCTGGAGTGGTCGCGCCAACGAAGCGGAGGCCGCACAGGTGACTCGTTCCACTCCGATGCCAGAGGCCCGTCTGAAAGCCCGAATTGCGGACACAAAAAAGCCCGCTGACGCGGGCTAATTTTGTTGGCGGAGTGGACGGGACTCGAACCCGCCACCCCCGGCGTGACAGGCCGGTATTCTAACCGACTGAACTACCACTCCGTGTCGGCCCCAATCAGTGGCAACGCATCGCAATGGTGAAGTGGTGGGTGCTGAGGGGTTCGAACCCCCGACCTACGCCTTGTAAGGGCGCCGCTCTACCAGCTGAGCTAAGCACCCACTAGACCATCGCAAGCTGCTGCCTGCCGGGTAATCTCGCTTCGCACGATTCGGCGGTTACTGCTTCGTTGCCGCTGTTTGCGTTGCGAGGCCGCGATTGTAATACGAGACTTTTCGATTTGCCAAGCATTGATTGCAACATTCTTCTGCGCACCGCAAGGCACACGCCGCAGCAGGCGGCGCGCAAACAAAAACGCCGCAGGTTTGACCCTGCGGCGTTCCCAACTACATCTCAGACTGACGCGTGCGTCGATCAGTGATGGATACGCTCCACCTGGGATGCGGCCTTGTCCGCCACCTCGGCGGGCTTGGCATCTTCCTCAGGCAGCGGCTCGGGCTTTCGCTCGAGCGCCAGTTCCAGCACCCGGTCGATCCAGCGCACCGGCATGATCTCGATGGCGTTCTTCACGTTGTCCGGAATGTCAGCCAGATCCTTGACGTTCTCTTCGGGGATCAGCACCAGCTTGATACCGCCGCGATGGGCAGCCAGCAGCTTCTCCTTGAGACCGCCGATCGGCAGCACCTCTCCGCGCAGCGTGATTTCACCCGTCATCGCCACATCGGCACGCACCGGGATGCCAGTCAGCACCGATACCAGCGCGGTCGTCATCGCGATACCGGCCGACGGACCATCCTTCGGCGTGGCGCCCTCGGGCACGTGGATGTGGATGTCGCGCTTCTCAAACATCTCATCGGCGATGCCCAAACGACGCGCCCGCGAACGCACCACCGAACGCGCGGCTTCGACGGACTCCTTCATCACATCGCCGAGCGAACCCGTGCGCGTGATATTGCCCTTGCCCGGCATGATCGCAGCTTCGATCGTCAGCAGGTCGCCGCCGACTTCCGTCCACGCCAGACCCGTCACCTGACCCACCTGGTTTTCCTTGCCGGCTAAACCGAAGTCGTACTTGCGCACGCCGAGGAATTTGTCCAGGTTCTCGGAATCCACCTTCACCGCCGTGGACTCCTTCTTCAGGAGCAGCATCTTCACAACCTTGCGAGCGATCTTCGACACTTCGCGTTCCAACGAGCGCACACCGGCTTCTCGCGTGTAGTAGCGGATGATGTCGCGGATTGCCGCTTCGGCCACCTCGATCTCGCCCTGCTTCAGGCCATTGTTACGGATCTGCTTGGGCAACAGATAACGCGTGGCGATGTTGATCTTCTCGTCCTCCGTATAGCCCGACAGGCGGATCACTTCCATCCGGTCCAGCAGCGGCGGCGGAATGTTCAGCGAGTTCGACGTCGCCACGAACATCACATCCGACAGATCGAAGTCCACCTCGATGTAGTGGTCCTGGAACGTGTGATTCTGTTCCGGGTCCAGCACCTCGAGCAGCGCCGACGAAGGATCGCCACGGAAATCCATGCCCATCTTGTCGATCTCGTCGAGCAGGAACAGCGGATTACGCACGCCGACCTTCGACAGGCTCTGCAAGATCTTGCCCGGCATCGATCCAATGTACGTACGACGGTGACCGCGGATCTCGGCCTCGTCACGCACACCACCCAGCGCCATACGCACGAACTTGCGGTTCGTGGCACGCGCGACCGACTGGCCAAGCGAGGTCTTGCCGACACCCGGAGGTCCGACCAGGCACAGGATCGGCGCCTTCACCTTGTCCACGCGCTGTTGCACCGCAAGGTACTCGAGAATCCGTTCCTTGACCTTCTCGAGACCATAGTGGTCTTCGTCGAGAACGCGCTCAGCGTTGGCCAGGTCGTTGTTGACCTTGCTCTTCTTGCGCCACGGCAGGCTGACCAGCGTGTCGATATAGTTGCGCACGACGGTGGCCTCGGCCGACATCGGCGACATCAGCTTGAGCTTCTTGAACTCGGCGTCGGCCTTCTTCTTGGCCTCCTTGGGCATGCGAGCGGCCTTGATGCGCTTGTCCAGTTCTTCCAGATCAGCGCCTTCCTCGCCCTCGCCCAGCTCCTTCTGGATCGCCTTGACCTGCTCGTTCAGGTAGTACTCGCGCTGGCTTTTTTCCATCTGGCGCTTGACGCGGCCACGAATGCGCTTTTCGACCTGCAGGATGTCGATCTCGCCCTCGAGCTGCGACAGCAGGCTCTCGAGACGCTCGGTCACCTTGACCATTTCAAGGATCTTCTGCTTCTGCTCGAGCTTGATCGGCAGATGCGCGGCGATCGTATCGGCCAAACGACCGGCCTCATCGATACCGGACAGCGACGTCAGGATCTCGGGAGGGATCTTCTTGTTCAGCTTCACGTACTGGTCGAACTGCGACACGATTGCGCGGCGCAGGGCCTCGGTTTCGGCCGATTCAACCGGTGCGGGGGGCACAGGCACGGCTTCGCACATGAAGTGCGAATCGTCCTCGCTCACCTCGGTGATATTTGCACGCTGCGTACCTTCCACCAGCACCTTCACGGTGCCGTCGGGCAGCTTCAGCATTTGCAGGATATTGGCGATGCAGCCGACCTCGTACAGGTCATCCGCGGTGGGCTCATCCTTGGCCGCAGTCTTCTGGGCCACGAGCATGATGCTCTTGCCCGCCTCCATCGCAGTCTCAAGCGCCTTGATGGACTTCGGGCGTCCCACGAACAGCGGGATCACCATGTGCGGAAACACCACCACGTCGCGCAGCGGCAACAGTGGGAGGCGAATCGGCTCAGCCGGGAGGAGTTGTGTTCCGGACATCATTTTCCCCAGTCAGTCATTTAAGGCGTAAATAGGGTCGCGGAATTCGATTGCAAGATGCCCATCATCGAATCTGTACGCAGAAAAACATGCTGCAAACTGCACTTGCGACCCCCAGTGAAACAGCATACCCGCGTTTGCTCCCGTTCGTTTGTGGAATTGAAGAAAAAAAGCCGTTCGCTTCGCTGCGAACGGCCGCTTGAAATTTGCCGGTGTGGTCGAAGCCACCCATGTGCGGCGCGATCGTCAGTTGGACCCCGCCACCTTGGGCTGCTGCTCCTCATACACAAGGAGCGGCGCCGCGTCGCCAGTAATCGTGTTCTCGTCGATCACGACCTTCTGGACGCCCTTGTAGTTGGGCAGGTCATACATGACGTCCATCAGCGATTGTTCAAGGATCGAACGCAGGCCGCGTGCACCGGTCTTGCGGCGAATGGCCTTGCGAGCGATCGCGGACAGTGCGGCCGGGCGGATTTCCAGCTCCACGCCTTCCATGGCCAGCAGCTTCTGATACTGCTTGACCAGCGCGTTCTTCGGCTCGATCAGAATCTGCATCAGTGCGGCCTCATCCAGCTTGGCAAGCGTGGCCACCACCGGCAGACGACCGATCAGTTCCGGAATCAGGCCGAACTTGATCAGATCCTCAGGCTCGGTCTGCGGCAGCACTTCGCTGACTTCCCGCTCTTCCTTGCTCTGCACCTGGGCGGCAAAACCGATGCCGGTCTTGTCCGAGCGCTGCATAATGACCTTCTCCAGGCCGTCAAACGCGCCGCCGCAGATAAACAGGATGTTGGTGGTATCCACCTGCAGGAAGTCCTGATTCGGATGCTTCCGGCCACCTTGCGGCGGCACCGAGGCCATCGTGCCCTCGATCAGCTTCAGCAGCGCCTGCTGCACACCCTCGCCGGAGACATCGCGGGTGATCGACGGGTTGTCGGACTTGCGCGAGATCTTGTCGATTTCGTCGATGTAGACGATGCCGCGCTGTGCCTTCTCCACCTCGTAATTGCAGTTCTGCAGCAGCTTCTGGATGATGTTCTCGACATCCTCGCCCACGTAGCCGGCTTCCGTCAGCGTCGTCGCGTCCGCAATCACGAACGGCACGTTGAGCAGGCGGGCCAGCGTCTGGGCAAGCAACGTCTTGCCGGAGCCAGTCGGCCCGATCAGCAGAATATTGCTCTTCGAAAGCTCGACATCGTCCTTCTTGCCGAGATGCTTGAGGCGCTTGTAGTGGTTGTAGACCGCGACGGCCAGAATTTTCTTGGCCTGATCCTGCCCGATCACGTACTGGTCGAGGCTCTCGCGGATCTCGTGGGGCGTGGGCAGATCCGATCGCGTGGCGGCCGTGGCGTCCTTGTCGGTCGCGGCGGCCTCGTCACGGATGATCTCGTTGCACAGGTCGATGCATTCGTCGCAAATGAACACCGACGGGCCGGCGATCAGCTTCTTCACCTCATGCTGGCTCTTGCCGCAGAAGGAGCAGTAGAGAAGCTTCTCGCTGGATGAACCTTTTTTGTCCGCCATAGGAATCAGTCACATTAGCAGTGTGTTCCCACCGGGCGGGAGACCGGGTGGGAAACGCATTAAACGCATCATACGCCAAAAAAATTGGCACAGTCGGCGGCAACCCCTCCATGTGGGGCAAAACGCAAAAACGAGGCATACAGCCTCGTTCCGGTGTAGCCTTCGCCATTTACGGCGAGCGGATTCGTACAGCCTACGCCCGGCGTTACCGGGCGCCACCCGGGCAATCCTTTCTGGATCGCGCCCGGAATGGCCTGCCGGCACACCGGCCGATCCGTCTCAACTACGACGGGTAATCACCTTGTCGATCAGACCGTAATCCACGGCCTGGTCGCCGCTCATGAAGTTGTCGCGGTCAGTATCGCGCGCGATCTTCTCCACGGGCTGGCCGGTCACCTCAGAAAGAATGCTGTTCAGGCGCTCGCGCAGATACAGGATCTCGCGTGCCTGGATTTCGATGTCCGAAGCCTGGCCACGCGCACCGCCCAACGGCTGGTGAATCATGATTCGGGAGTTCGGCAGCGCGCTGCGCTTGCCCTTGGCGCCGGCTGCGAGCAGGAATGCACCCATGCTGGCCGCCATGCCCATGCACAGCGTTTGCACATCGGGCTTGATGAACTGCATCGTGTCATAGATCGCCAGACCGGCCGAAACCGAACCGCCGGGCGAATTGATGTACAGCGACACGTCCTTATCGGGATTCTCGCTTTCGAGGAACAGAAGCTGGGCCACTACCAGGTTGGCAGTCTGGTCGTTCACTTCGCCGACCATGAAGACGACACGTTCCTTGAGCAGGCGCGAGTAGATGTCGTACGCGCGCTCGCCCCGGCCGGACTGCTCGACGACCATCGGCACCAGACCAAGACCCTGGGTCTCCAGAGCAGAAGCCTGCGTGGTGGCGAGACGATCAAGCAAATCATTGCGGGTCATGCAGGTTCTCCAGATATTCAGGAATGGCGTCAATCGGCCAGCGCGCGAGGCCGATTGACGCAAGCCAGCGCCGCGCCATACTCGCGCGGCTTCCGGCTTATGCCCAACCTCAGGCTTGTGCGGGCGCGGCGGTGAGTTCTTCGAACGACACCGTCTTGTCCGCGACCTTGGCCTTGTCGCACACGAAATTTACCACGTTGTTTTCGAGGACGTAGGCTTCCATCTCGGCCAGACGTTGCTGGTCACCGTAGTACCAGCGCATGACTTCCTTCGGGTCTTCGTAGCTCTTCGCGAAGTCCTCGATTTCGGCCTTGATCTGGTCCGGCTTGGCTTCCAGGCCGTTGGCCTTGACGATCTCAGCCAGGATCAGGCCCAGCTTCACGCGGCGCTCGGCCTGTTGGGTGAACATCTCGGCCGGAATCGGCATGTCCTTGGCGTTCGGCATGCCACGTTGCTCGAGGTCGCGACGGGCCATTTCCACCAGGCGCTCCTGATCCTGCTCGACCAGCGCCTTCGGCACGTCCAGTTCGCTAACCTTCAGCAGCGCTTCCATGACCTGATCCTTCAGCATGGAGTGCGTGCGGCGCTTGACTTCGCGCTCGAGGTTTTCGCGGATGTCGGCGCGCATCTTTTCCACGCTGCCGTCAGCGATGCCGAGCGACTTGGCGAATGCGTCATCCACTTCCGGCAGGTGCGCCCACTCGACCTTCTTCAGCGTGACCGTGAATTCAGCGGTCTTGCCGGCCACTTCCTTGCCGTGGTAATCGGCCGGGAACGTCAGCGGGAACGACTTGCTTTCGCCCACCTTCAGGCCCAGCGTGGCCGTTTCGAACTCCGGCAGCATGCGGCCTTCGCCCAGCACGTACACGAAGTCCTCGGCCTTGCCGCCAGCGAACTCGACGCCGTCGATCTTGCCGACGAAGTCCAGCGTCACGCGGTCGCCGTTCTGGGCAGCCACATCGGCGCCACCGTCACCGTGGGCACCCGCATCGCCACGACCGTGGAAGTGCACGCGCTGCTTGCGCAGGATGTCAACGGTCTTGTCAATCTCGGCATCGCCGATTTCGGTCTGGGTGCGGGTCACTTCGGCCGACGCGAGGTCGCCAATCTTGACCTCCGGATACACCTCGAACGTGGCTTCGAAAGCCAGTTCGTCGTCAGCCACGCCTTCGGTCTTGATGTCGAACTTCGGCTGACCGGCCACCTTCACTTCCTGGGCCTGGGTGATGTCGAAGAACTTGCGGGCAGCCTTGTCGAAGCGCACTTCGAACTCGACTTGCTGGCCATATTGCTTCTCGACCATCTTCATCGGCACCTTGCCCGGGCGGAAGCCGGACATCTTCACGGTCTTCGACAGACGAGCCAGGCGTTCCTGGGTTTCCTTCTGCACTTCGGCCTTGGGAATAGCCAGGGTCACCTTGCGGTCCAGCTTGCCGAGGTTTTCAATGACGTTCGACATGGTCGTTAATCCAATCCAGAAATGTTGTTGTCAGCGCAACCGCCTGCATCTCGGTCCACCCGCGACTGGCGCCGACGAGCGGGGGTCTCCGTGCAAACGGAAAACGGGGATTATCGCACGGTTTTGATTCGCTTCCGGCAGTTTTTACCCTAGCCGGCCGTATCCACCCCAGGACCCACCGATTCGGGCGCCTGCGCTTGACCGTGTCGGAGCGCGCGTAGCAGGAGCCGTGCGGGATCAATCGCATCTGCCAGGTCGGCCTCGAGCGGCAGTGGCTCACCCTCGATCTGGCTGGCGATCAGTTCCGCGCACAAGGCAGCCCATGTGAGGCCTCGCGACGCATACGCAAGGGCCGCATACAGACCGGGAAGCCGTGGCAGATCGCGCAAATGCGCGCCACGCAACGCACCGGCATGGGACAGTGCCTGCGCATCGTCGGCGATGCGCCCGACGAGTGGAAGGCGGTTGTACGTGACCGTGCGCACGCCGACGTAACCCTGCAGCGTGGCGGGGTCGATCTGCGCGATTTGTGACGCCCGGTCCGGCAGCAGCGACGCCAGACGATCGAGGTTGGCAGCGTGCACTTCCGGACGCTCGACCAGCGGCCCTTCGTCCTCTTCATAACTCGAGCCCATCCTTGCTCCGCCCGCCGCGTCACGCGGCAATAGGTAACCACCGCCGGTCACGACGCAATCAGGCCAGCCACCCAGCGCCTCTGCCTGCGCGGGCGCCAGATCCGTCAGTTGGCCACGTACCCGGCGCAGCGCCAGGAACTGGCCCGAGGTCAGCCGATCGGCTTCGTAGGCATTGGCGAGCACAAGAACCGGCGCGGCGGCCAATACGCCACCGCCATCGGCAAGCGCCTGCCACGCATCGCCGATCTGGCTGATCGCCGCCACGCGGCAATTGAATCGCGCATCCACAGCCGCACCAGCTTTCGCAAGCTGCGCGCAGCATATGTCGGGCGGCGCTACCCAGCCTCCCTTCGGAAACCACAAGCCGCCTCTCGGAACCGCTGCGCCATGCTGCTCCGCAGCCTCTTGCGGCGACATCCAGCGCACAAATGACTCCGGAAACCTAAGCTCCGCAAGCGCGGCCTGCTGCGCCGCGCTCTCAGCATCATCCTCGCCGAGTTGCAGGACTCCAGTGCCGTGCCATCCCGCGGGATAGCCAGCCGCCTCCAAGGCGCCCCACGCGCGCAACGCATGGAGGTTGCCTGCACGGGACAGTCGCGAAAGGAAGCTGTCGTCGGCGGACACATGCGCATGCATCGCCGCGGCACGGTGGCTCGACGTCTGTCGCGCCGGTCCGTCGTGGGCATCAAACAACGTCACGCGCCACCCACGCGCAGTCAAGCGTTCGGTCACGGCGCAGCCCGCCAGCCCCGCGCCGATGACGATGGCGTGTCGCTCCGCCCATTGCGCTGCCTCGGGCGGCGCATGACGACGGTTCTTCCAGACTGGCGCGAAACGCGCCACGGTCATGTCCCGCTTGCCACCAAATCCGGGCGCCTTGTGCACCTCGAACCCGGCCGCCTTGAGCCCGCGCCTCACGAATCCCGCCGCTGTGTAGGTCGCGAGCGTCGCACCGATGCGAGCGAGACGCGCCAGGCCGCGGAACACGCTGTCGGACCACATGTCGGCGTTGCGCGATGGCGAAAACCCATCGAGGTAGAACGCATCGGCGCCAAGCACGAGTTTCGGCAACATCGTTTCCACGTCGCCCAATGCCAGCGTCAGCGTGACCGCCCCATCCTCGAACGACAGCCTGTGCAAGCCGGGCAGCGCGTCAGGCCATTGTTGCTGCAATTGGTCGGCTAACGGCAGCAGCTCGCCCAGGCCAGCATGTGCATGTAATTGCGCCAGACCTTCGCGCGTGAAGGGATGCTTCTCAATCGACACGAAATGCAGCCGTTGGCAACGCTGCGGATCGCTACGCCATGCCTGCCAGGTGGCGAGGAAATTCAGGCCCTGCCCAAACCCCGTCTCGACAATGACAAACTGCTCGCGCCCGGCCCAGCCTCCGGGCAGACCATTGCCACCGAGAAACACGTGATGCGCCTGCGCCAGACCTCCACGCGCGCTGTGATAGACATCGTCATAGCGGGGCGAATAGGGAGTACCGTCACTGGACAGAATGGGCTCGGCGGGCTCGAGAACGCGCGTCATGGCAAGGATTCATACGGCCGGAAATGGCGGCGGATGGTAGCATAGCGCCCTCCCCGCGCACCGCCCTGAAAATGCCTTCAAGGCCGTATTTGCGCGAAGTTTGCGCGCCGTCATTCCCTCGCCATGCTCAGTTATCGTCACGCCTTCCACGCCGGCAATCATGCCGATATCCTCAAGCACGCCGTCGTCGTCCAGTTGCTGGACTACCTGACGCAGAAGGACAAGGCGTTCTGGTACATCGACACCCACGCCGGCGCCGGGCTCTATGCCCTTGATCACGCCTACGCGCAGAAGAAGTCGGAGTTCGAGACCGGCATTGGCCCGCTCTGGCGCGCCGCCGCGAATGGCCAACCAATGCCCGCCCTGCTCGACGCCTACCTGGAACAGGTACGTGCGCTGAACGAGGACGGCAGTCTCAAGCACTATCCCGGCTCGCCGTGGCTGGCGTGGCAAATGCTGCGCGATGCGGACCGCCTGCGCCTGTTCGAACTGCACAGCACCGAGATCCAGGTACTGCGCGACAATTTCCGCGGCGCGGGACGCAAGGTCATGCTCTATGACGGCGATGGCTTCAACGGCATCAAGGCTATCCTGCCGCCCCCGCCCCGCCGCGCACTGGTGCTGATCGATCCTTCTTACGAAGACAAGCAAGACTACGCCCGCACACTCGATACGCTCAAGGCTGGCCTGGAACGCTTCGCCACGGGCATCTACGCAATCTGGTATCCCGAGGTGCAACGACGGGAATCGACCCAGCTACCGGCCCAATTGAAGCGCCTGCCGCTCAAGAGCTGGCTGCATGTCTCACTGACCGTCAAACACCCGGTCGCGGGTGGCCTGGGCCTGCATGGCAGTGGCATGTTCATCGTCAATCCACCCTGGACGCTCAAGACCGCGCTTCAGGAAGCCATGCCGAAACTGGTCGAATTGCTTGGGCAGGACGGCGGCGCGAAGTTCACGCTCGAGTCATTGGATGGCTAAATCCGCACTTCTGCTATCACCAGAAAGTGCTTCATGCAAATCCTTTTGGCTATGAGTGGGATAAAACTAACTCATTTGAGTTAATCCCCTCGCACGTAGGGCAGACGACGAAGATACATTATCAGACAATTCAAACTGTCGTGATTGACCCCACGATAATTCATCCCGGCCCGCCTGCTTCGCGCAGCGGGCTTTTTTTTCGGCTTTGAACGTATGGGGACAATAGGCTGCATGTCTCGATGCGCCAGACTTGTAGACGCAATCAGATTTCCAGTCCCTAGTCGCATGAACCGATTGATCTCAGCTCTTCTTGCCCTTGCCTCGGCAGCCTTCAGCGCAGGATGCTCATCCTTCGATCTTTGGCGCGGCACCTACGAAGGTGTCCGCAGCCACGATGCCGCGGTGAATCCTATGACTCCGGGAACGGTAAGGCAGACGCTTCCGCCCTATGAGGATTATGAGCGGGAGCGTGACAGGGCGCGTGGCGGGAATCCGTCTACCCAGGACCAGTAACTGGCAGAAAGCTCGATCCCCCACCCACCATGGCATGCGATGCCTCGCATTGGAGCCGCGTCCATCCGCAGATCTCCGGTAGCAAGAAGCACCATCCGAGACTGAGCAAAACCCGCCAGGCTTGCACAAGGCGGGTTGAATTCGACAAATCACCGCAACGATTCAGCGGTGATCAGCAGGGGAATATTATTTTGGCCCGTAGCGCCCAGAAGAAACCGCAGTAGACAGGGAAGAACATGAGCGCCCCTTCACTGCCGCGTAGCAGCCAACGGCTACGGCACAAGCGCCCTAACCTGCTGCGTGGCCGCCACGCGAAGGCGCCCAATGGCCTCAGACAACTCCACAGCCTCGCGTTGCTTTGGACCCAGTGGATCCACAGCGCAAATCGACACGCGCGCCATGATCTCTCGCCACTGGACGGCGGTAGGCGGTACTGCACCTCGGGCGTTCACAAAACCGCGCAACCAGTTCACAAATTCAACTTCACTCACTTCAAACCTCGACCATCAATGCCGGGGCATCACTTATCGATGCTCCCGCTCATACAGCCACCAAAACTCTGGACTGGACAAGGTTCAGTAAAGGCAAGGAACTACGATCGATACATAGAATTTTTCCTAAATTGCATCGACTCACTTCCGAATGATTTGGCCCTGACCCGTCGGTCACGCGGCCCGCATCGCCAACACGCGTACCGCTGCTGACCGGGCTTGCATCGACCAATTGATGGCCCGTATTAGCCGCCACGCCTGAATGTTCCGAGTCGTCAATGCCCCCTAGATCTCCCAACGATCTGCCAGCCTCATGACGCCCCAGAGCGCGAAGAACACAACAAAATAGGCGAACATGGCAAACTTCCTTAACTGGTTGGTACAACTTCATTTCAGCAACCAGCAAGAGCGGATCCAACCATCCAGCTCCGAATTGAACCTAGGAAACTTCCCATTGCGGGACCACCGGCCACGCCGACGCCAAAACAACCACTGCGAGCGTCGATGTACGTGGCGCATAGCCGGTCCAGCGCCATGCACTCCGACCAAGGCCCTAACGTCATGACAAGAATCCGAAGCATCGCCCTGGCCACCCTCCTCAGCATTTCATCTCTCGCCCATGCCGGTCCCAGCATTCAGGTCGGCTTCTCCCCAGAGGGTTCGGCACGAGAGCTTGTCCTGAAGACTATCGGTAGTGCGCAGCATTCCATTCAGATGCTCGCCTACTCGTTTCAAGCTCCTGACATCATGCAGGCGCTGGTTGATGCCAGGAATCGAGGCGTGGAGGTGCGCGTGGTAATCGACAAGAAGCGCAACCTGGGCAAGACGAGCTTGGCGGCCATGGACTTTGTGACCAGCAATGGTGTGGAACTGCGAACCAATGACCATTTCCACATCCATCACGACAAGACGATCATCGTCGATGGCAACACGGTTGAAACGGGCTCCTTCAACTTCGCGCCATCCGCCGAGACATCCAACTCCGAGAATGTGGTCGTCATTCGAGACATGCCGGAGATTTCACGCCAGTACATCGAGCATTGGCAATCACGGTGGAATCTGGGGAAGGCTTATCCGGCACGATAACGGAACCGCACCGGGAACCTTGGCGGCTGGTCGGTTCACGTAAATGGCGGTTCAGGGGCAGGGATTTGAAGCTGTCAATACTAGATTGCCCCGGCTTCGACTGGCGGGATGTCGTCTTGATCCTTCGCAGGCGCCAGCACGCGGTCACCTCTTCAGGTTATGCTCGGGCGTCATCGAGCCTTCCTTTGAGTACGATAGCCGCGCACATCCGCGTCGGGCCGCACCACATCTTCGGTTCTCCGATCGCATGAAACTCAAATTCCAGGCAAAGGTCGTCCCTTCGGGCAACGCAACGGCCGTCGAAGTTCCGAAGGATGGCATCGAGTCGTTCGGCGCGGGCGCGCGACCACCGGTCGCCATCTCCATCAACGGCCACAGATGGCGAAGCAGAATCGCCGTGATGAATGGCAAATGCTTGGTGGGTATCAGCGCGGCCAACCGGCGAGAAAGCGGTATCGCGGAGGGCGACCTCGTCGACGTTCTAATAGAACTCGACGAAGAGCCGAGAACACTGCCGGAACCGACAGACCTTTCTGAGGCCCTGAGGAAAAATAAAGGCGCCAGAGCCGCCTTTAATAGGTTGCCGTTTGGGCTCAAACGGAAGCACATCGCTGCGATTGAGGAGGCCAAGTCTCTCGATACGCGGCAGCGTCGCATCGCCAAGCTCGTCAGCGAACTGCAGCAAAGTTCGGCCTAACCCTTCGCCGCACACCGACGTGCTACGGCCGTAGCAGTTCAGCGAGACGGGTATCGACGCGGTTTAGGCTTCGACGCCGTGGCGGGATGACCCGCATCTCGCCGCAGTGCAGTCGGCAGTTCGGTCCTCAGCAATTCGATCCACGCGCGCGTTTTGGCCTCAAGGAACTTCCGCGACGGCATCATCAGGTAGACGCCGATAGCCGGGGAGCGCCACGCGGGAAGTACGACGCGTAGTTCGCCATTGCGGATGTGGTCCACGGCCGAGAAGATCGGCAGCAGCGCAATGCCCAGCCCGCTGCTCGCCGCGTGGAGGACAACGCCAGGGTTGTCACCCACCAGTGGGCCGCCCGCGTCCAGCGTGAAGCTGCGTGTGCCGTCCGTCATCGTCCAATCGGGCGTCGTGGACGGGTTGGCGATGCGCAGACAGGCATGGGCTGCCAGTTCTTCGACGGACTTCGGCGTGCCGCGCCGCTTCAGATAGGTTGGCGCCGCGCACAGCAAGCCGTAGGTTTCCCCAAGGGCCTGCGCCACCAGGTTCGAATCGGGGAGCCGTTGCGCCAGGTAGACGCTGGCGTCCACGCCTTCGGCAATCAGGTCCGGGGCGTATTGCGACGTGCCGTACTCCACTGTCACCTTCGGATACATCGCGCAGTACTTCGACACAAGCGGCACCACATAGCGTTCGCCAAACGCCGCCATGCAACGCACCCTGAGCCGGCCGGCCGGTTCGACATTTGCGCCGCCCACCCCGCTTTCCGCCTCGGCCACCATGTCGAGAATGCTCCGGCACTGGTCTGCATACCGCTCGCCGGCGCTGGTCAGCGCCAGCCTGCGTGTTGTCCGTTGCAGAAGTTTGGCCTGCAGGCGCTTTTCCAACTCGGAAACCAGCCGCGAGACCTGCGCCGTCGTGAGCGCCATCTGGGCGGCGGCGGCCGTAAAGCTGCCCGCATCGACGACCCGCAGAAACGCTGTCATCGCATGGAGCAATCCATAGTCGAGATTCTTACGCATGACGTAACAGAGTTTCCGAGTTGACTGTATTTTTACATCGAATCGAAGTTTCTACTATCGATCCGTGCTCGGTTGCACAACCTCGTTGCCCCGCTACGAAACCGCGGCGGACGAGGGTTCGATAGTGGTTCGATTTCGGAGTGTCAAGCATGAACGGTGCGGAAAGTCTGTTGCGCTCGCTGGTGGCGTGTGGCGTGGAGGTGTGTTTTGGCAATCCGGGCACGTCGGAGATGCATTTCGTGGCGGCGCTCGATTCGGTGGATAGCATGCGCCCCGTCCTCGGCCTGTTCGAAGGCGTGGTCACTGGCGCCGCCGACGGCTACGGCCGCATGGCAGGAAAGCCCGCCGCCACGCTGCTGCATCTGGGTCCGGGCCTGGCCAATGGCCTGGCCAACCTGCACAACGCGCGGCGGGCATCGAGCCCGATCGTCAACATTGTTGGCGACCATGCAGCGTCCCATTCGCGCTACGAGGCACCGCTGACTTCCGATATCCAGGGATTCGCGCGGCCGGTATCGCAATGGATTCACTCATCCGCAAGCGCGCTGACGGTTGGCGCCGACGCCGCGCGCGCCGTGCAAGCGTCGATGGAGGCACCCGGCCAGGTGGCCACACTGATCCTGCCCGCGGATACCGCCTGGGGCCAGGCCGATACCGTCGCAGCGCCACTGCCGCTACCGAGTCGGGCGCCGGTAAGCGGCGCCACCATTGCGAACATCGCCGCGCTCGTCCAGCGTGGCGTGAAGACGGCGTTTCTGCTGCGCGGTGACGCTTTGCAGGAACCGGCCCTGCACGCCGCAGGCAAGATCGCTGCGAAGACCGGTGCCCGCCTGCTTTCCGATACGTTCGCCCCGCGCCTGCAGCGTGGCGCCGGGCGCGTGCCCGTGGAACGCCTGCCGTACTTTGCCGAGCAAGTTGCGGATTTCCTGGCTGGCACCGAATTGATCGTGCTGGTCGGCGCGCAGCCACCCGTCAGCTTCTTCGCCTACCCTGACAAACCAAGCTGGCTGACGCCGGAAGGATGCCGGTTGGCGGTGCTCTCCCATGCGCACGAGGACGGCACCGGCGCGCTGGAAGCGCTGGCCGACGCGCTCGGCGCAAAAGGTTCGATCGCGGGTCGCAGCGTACGCAAGTACCTGGAGCCTTCTGCCAGCGGCCCCCTGACCCCCGAGTCGATCATGCGCAGCGTGGCCAGGCACCTGCCCGAGCAGGCCATCGTCACCGAGGAATCGGGCATGGCGATGGCGTACTACGGTCTGACCGAATCAGCCGCGCCGCACGATTTCCTGACGCTGTCCGGCGGGGCCATCGGCAGCATGATGGCGCTGTCGATCGGTGCCGGCATCGCCTGCCCGGACCGCAAGATCGTCAACCTGCTCGGCGACGGCAGCGCCATGTACACGGTGCAGTCGCTGTGGACGCAGGCTCGCGAGAAGATCAACGTTGTCAACGTCATCTACGCGAACCGCGGCTACAAGATCCTCAACAACGAACTGAAGCGTGTTGGCGCGTCACAGGACGGGGCGCGTGCCGCGTCGATGTTCGATCTGCAAGATCCATCGCTCGACTGGGTGGCACTGGCCACAGGCATGGGCGTGGAAGCGGTCCGCACGGTCTCTGCAGCAGACTTCGACGCCGCGTTCGCTTCCGCGATGCAGCGCCCCGGGCCGATGCTTATCGAGGCGCTGATCTGAGCGCTATGCGCTGGAGCCATTCCCGGGCGGCGAATCGAACCTGCCGATGCGACCACCGTATCAGCCGGAATCGGAAGCAGCGATCAACGCCCGCTGCCGGCTGACTCACACCCTTTCATCGACCGAAGAGAATCGATCATGCCAATGACCCACGTATCCATGCGCAAAGGCCAGCCCGCGGCGTTCCGCGCCGCGGTGTTGGAAGCCATACACGAGTCCCTGCAAACATCGCTCGATGTGCATCCGGAAGCGTTCTTCATGACCATCAGCGAACACGAGGATGCGAACTTCCACGCCAACATGACGTATCCGTTCGTGCGTTCGCCAAATCTTCTGCTCATCCAGATCACGCTGACAGCGGGCCGGTCTACCGGCGACAAGCAGCGGTTCTATCGCCATCTCGTCGCACGGCTCGAATCCGGTTCCGGCGTCAAGCCGGCCGACGTGTTCATCAATCTGATCGAAGTCGCCAACGAGAACTGGTCCCCTGGCAACGGGCTACCAATCGCTACTGCGCTTCAGCCAGACGCAACTCATGGACCAGGCTGACAAGCGCGCGCAACCGTGCGGGCACGAAGCGATGGCCTGAGTGCCCTGTTGCCGGGCAAGAATCGTGAAAGCCGCGAACGTGTGGCACACCAGATCGATTCGAGCCCCGTGCTTGTCAACACCTTGGCCCACGAGCCGCGCGCACCGTTTGGCGGCTTCAAGCATTCCGGGCTCGGGCGAGAGATGGGCCGATGGGGCATGAGCGCGTACCTTGAGCCCAAGACGTTGCTGACTTGAAGCAACGCCTGGGTCAAACGCTTGGGTCTTCAGCGGAAGTTCTCGCGCACCATTTCCAGTACATCCGCGCCACGTCCGTTGAGGATGGCGCGCACGGAGTACATCGCCATACCGATCACGGGGCCGGCTTCCAGGAAGGGTGGCTTGACCAGTTCCAGCGGATTGACGATCACGTTAAGCAGCGCGGGGCCGGGTTGCGACAGCCACTCCCGCACGGACGCGTCCAGCTCGGAGGCCTTGCGCACGGTCTTTCCCCAGAGGCCGATGGCCTCCGCCACCTTGCCGAAGTCTGGGTTCTTCAGTTTCGTGAAGGTGTCGAGCATGCCCTCGGCCTTCTGCTCGATCTCGACGAAGCCAAGCTTGCTGTTGTCGAACACCACGATCTTGATTGGCACCTCTTCCTGGATCGTGGTGAGCAGTTCGCCGAACAGCATCGCAATGCCGCCGTCGCCGCACATGGCGATGATCTTGCGATCGGGGCATGCCTTTTGCAAGCCCAGCGCGCTGGGCAGGGCGCTCGCCATGGTGCCGTGCAGGAGACTGCCGAAGATCTGGCGTTTGCCGTTGGCATCGAACAGACGCAGCGCCCACACGATCGGACTGCCATCGTCAGCGCAGATCAGCGCATCCTCGGCGGCGTGCTTATCGATGATCGACGCGAGGTACGAACCGGGAATGCTGTCGTTGTGCCCCGGGATGAGAGGCTTCCTTGCCGCTGCCATCGCTTCGGCATAGCGCTTGATGTATTTCTCCTGGAATGACGCGTCCTCGCGCTGGTCCAGATGCGGTAGCAATGCCTGCAGCGTGGTCTGGATGTCGCCTACCGCGCCCAGCGTGATGGGGTGGCGCCGGCCCAGATGCGTTGGGTCGATGTCGATCTGCACGATCTTTGCCCCGTCGGGATAGAACTGGCGCCACGCGAAGTCCGCGCCGAGCAACAGCAGCGTGTCACATTCGAGCACCGCGTTATAGCCAGCTTCATTCCCCAGGATGCCCGTCATGCCGATGTTGTACGGATTGCCCGGTTCGAGCCAGTTCTTCGCGCGCGAGGTGTGAGCGACCGGTGCCTTGAGCTTTTCCGCGACGGTCATGATCTCGGCGAGCGCATGCTCGCAGCCGGACCCCGCATAGATGGCAGTTTTCTTGCCGGTATTTAGAACCTGCGCGATGGCTCCAATCTCCGCATCATTCGGCCGGATGGTCGGACGGCTGTGGTGCACGCGATAAGGGAAGTCCTCCTTCACTTCGCCATGGGAAATGTCTACCGGCACGATCAGCACGGCAACGCCGCGCCTGGCCAGTGCGGTCTGACAGGCCATCGCGGTTTTCCTGCGGGCCTGTTCTGGCGTCAGGATCATGTCGCAGAACACCGAGCATTCCTTGAAGACCGACTTGAAATCTACCTCTTGAATGAACTCGAAGCCCATCTCGCTCATCGCTACCTGACTGGCGATCAGGACAACCGGAGCGCGATTGCGATTGGCCTCGTACAGGCCGTTGATGAAGTGCAGACTGCCTGGGCCGCAGCTTCCGGCGCACGCCGTCAGGTTGTTGGTGTATAGCGCTTCAGCGCCTGCGGCGAAGGCGCCCGCTTCTTCGTGACGAACACCGACCCAGTCGATGGAACTTCGATCGAGGTGTTCGGCGATCAGGTTGAGGGTGTCGCCGACGATGCCATAGCAGCGCTTGACGCCAGCCTGCTCGAGTACCTCTACGATGATCTCCGCAACTTTCTTGCCCATTCTTATCTCCTCTACGCTGGAACTGGAAAGCTGGCGAGGGTCCGCTTCGCCATCTTGTCACCCCTATGGCCCCGGAGATCGACGAACATTCTTTGGTTCGCCAGTGGAAAGCCGAGCTTGCTGTGCCTGATGTCCGTCGTTCGTGAGAGCCAGGCCGCGCTGTTGCGTCAGATCAATCGCACGCCGAGAGCATCGGGGCGACCCAGACCAGCGCACACAGCAGTTGCTCCAACCATACCTGTCGCACCCTCCCCTTCACCTCAATGCGCGGTTTTCGCTCCAGACCACAAACAACAACCGTTCGGCGAAGCGCCATGCGCCTTCTTGCTTGACGAAGGAATCGGTGTACCGAAGCGCGGCGATCATTACTTGTCGCGCTTCACCGTCCACTGTTACGTGGCGAGCCAGGCAGAATGTTTCTCCCTTCGCGCGGTCAGATGTCAGATCGAACAAGGTGCTCTGACCAGGACAATGCATGGTGCGTAGTACTGATTCAGGTCAGCGAAAACCGGCATCCCGCAGGTCGAACGGCGGTTATCAGGGCGTGCAAGCAAGGCGCAGTCCAAGTCGTCGCTCATATCGCTAGCAACCTGGGCGTTCGGTTGGGCACCACAGTTTTGCCCGCGCCGGACGTTTCGAGTTTAGATAGCCTCATCCGATGCGTCCAAGACCTACTATTTATCTGTCCGATACCCTTGAGGCATGAAATGGAACTGAGGCATCTGCGCTATTTCGCGTGCGTCGGCGAGGCGGAGCACTTCGGGAGGGCAGCGAAGGTGCTCAAAATCGCACAGCCAGCGCTTTCGCGGCAGATCCGGGATCTGGAAGCTGAGTTGGGCGTCGCGCTCTTCGATCGCTTGCCGCGCGGAGTACGGCTAAATGCTGTGGGGCGCTCATTTCTCGACGACGTCCGTCGTATTCTGCGCGAGGTGAATGAGGCGAAGCTTCGGGTGGAGCGGATCGCCGCCGGTCAAACCGGAACGCTGCGAGTGGGATTCGGTGAAACCCAGGCGTGGCATGGTGCCGTACCTGACTCGCTACGCGCGTTCAGTGAACAGCACCCGGCTGTGGAACTCGAACTCCATGCCATGGCTTCCAGTCGTCAGATTGATGCGGTCAGCTCGGGAAATCTGGACGCAGGATTCATCTTCAGCCTGACAAAGCCCCCTTCGGAGTTCGCACATCGAAATGTCGCCAGGCACAAGCTGGTGCTGGCCGCACCGAAGGATCATCCCATCATGTCGCTCGACAGCGTGCGCTTGCGTGAACTCCGTGATGTTCCCTTTATCTGGTTCCATCGGTGGGTCTATCCACTCTTCCATGATCGCTTAATACGCGCGTGCCTTCGCGACGGGGCTCTGGCGCCACAAATTGTCCAGCAGGTCACAGATCATGCGACGATGCTCAGCTTGGTATCTTGTCGCCTCGGTGTCGCCTTCGTCAGCGACGCGACGCGGTGGCAGTGCCCGGCTGGCGTGGCCCTTCGCCCTGTCGACGATTTGAACTTTCCATTGCCGTTCTATTTGATCTGGAAGAAAAACAATTCCTCGACACTACTGCGCGAGTTTCTGGAAAACGTCTGGACGGTAACGAGTGCGCGCGATAGCTGACGGCAGCGTCGCATGACCGCGATCGCCGTACACCTCGAACCTGTCGGATGCCTCAGAAGAGGCGCTATGAAACGCTTCCAACAGACAGTTGACCCAGAGGACTGGAATCGGCGCCCATAGCTGCTGCGCCGCTCCCCAATCTGCGGCGAAAGCCTGAGGGCTTCCGCTTTTCTTCGCTGCGGGAGCCATAGGGCTTACAGCCCCCTCTTACCGAGGCCGTTAGCGCACGCTCGCAAATCCGGCTTCACACACTCCGCATGGGTAATCTGGTAAGCAGTGATGATCTCTTCCGCCGACCAGTGGTTTAACGCGCAGACTGCAACCAGCAGCAGCTTGCGGTCTAACACCGGTTGCGCCTCCTGTTCCCGGGTAAGCCGCCGCAATGCCGGCAGAGCGGCGGCGGCCTCCTCCCAGAAACTGGTAGGCGTTCTTGGCCTTCCCTTTGGGCCAATTGAGTCGCCCATCAAGACCGGATAGGTTGGGAAGCGGGACGTTTCGTGCCCAGAGGTAGCCGGGCTACCTCATTCATTCACGGCATCGCGCAGCAGCTGTGTGACAACAATTCGATCATCGAAGGCGTGATCAATGGAATTGGTGCAATGGGGACGTCGTCCAGGTAGGGGCGATTTCGGGGTGCCCATTTCGAGGCTCCGTGCGAAACGTATCGGCCTCGCTATCCTCCTTGCTATCGCTACTGGCTCGGGACATGCCGAATCGCCGGACGCGGGTGGATGGAAATTTGCAGTCGCACCCTATCTCTGGTTACCCAACGTGAGCGGTGCTTTCAGCTTCTCCGGAAACTCATCAACAGGAGGGGGTAGGCTCGACCTGGGAACCGGGCCGGACAGCTATCTCCAGAATCTGCAGTTTCTTCTGATGGTGCAGGCCGAAGCCAGCAAGGGGGACTGGGCGATCATCGCTGATGGGGCATATCTCGACTTCAGCCACCAACAAACCACCCTCAATGCCGTCGGCGCCGGGAGCGGCGCCGTGGTTGCCATCCCTCGCGAGTTGGCGACGAATACAAGCAGTAGCCTGAGCGGTGGGCTCTTCGGGCTTGCCGCTGCCTATACCGCGGTGCGATCGCAATGGGGAACGGTCGAGCCGCTCGGCGGGCTTAGATACCTGAACCTCAGCGCCAGCGCGAACTGGACACTATCCGCCACGTTCACGCAGCAAGGCGCGACTCTGGCGACGCAGGGAAGCCTGTCGCAGACAGCAAATATCTGGGATGGAATTATTGGTGTTCGCGGTCGCCTACGTCTCGGAAACCTTGATAGATGGTATGTGCCGTACTACGTCGACGTCGGGACCGGCTCTTCCAGATATACCGTGCAAGCGTCCGGTGGCGCGGCCTATGCGGCAAGCTGGGGAGATGTGCAATTGACCTATCGCTACTTGACGTATCAACTCCGCAGCGGCGACCTTGTTCAAAGGCTTACGCTGAAGGGCCCCATGCTAAGCGTGGCCTTTCGCTTCTAAATGCTCGTTTGCCATCAGCGCGCCTGGCGCCCCACCTCAGGGGCTGGCAATCACGTAGTCCGGTGTTACCCCTGCAATGGTCGTGCAAACGATCCATACCTAATGACCGCCTGGGAGTCGGTAGTCGCCTGCGATACAACTTCGTGGCTCGCTGTCGGTCCCCGCAAGCCGGAATGGCCAAATACCGAACGGCTCCGGCCAGCTTATCCAGCACGCCGGCTGCCTCATAAGGCTCGGTAGCCGCCTTCTGTGCCAGGAAGCCCTTGCCTGGATAGGCGGAGGGCCGAGACCGGCCATTTGCCGACGTTCGTCAACGGCTCCAAATAGCCTCTCGAACGTCGGCCTCCGCGCCCGGCCATCTGGCATTCGAGGGCTACCGATGCAAGTCGCAGGATGGAGCTGTCAGAATACAAGCGTTGCTGTTGCCAAGACAGTGGCAGTGCTATCCAGCCGGTTCTTGCTGGTGACCGTAGGCACCCAGCGCACGCTGAATGAAAGCGGCGCCTTGCCGCCAAGCTTGGTGTCGTACGTGACGATCGGCCCGATCGTGAAGTCGTGGCCGCGGAAGCCATTGAGGCGGTCGGCCGTGGGCCCGGTGTCGTTACCCAGTTGCTGAACCGTGCCCATGACGATCCCTGTACCCCAGGCGCCGAACTTCTTCAGCCCCATGACATCGAGCGTGAACAACGGTGCATTCTGATAGTTAGTGGCGCTGTTGCGCGTATAGAACTGGAACGCAGCCACGCCGTTAAATTCGAGCCCGTATTGCGGCATCACGTGCGTGAATGCGGCCTGCGGCACGAAAGTCCAGTTGTTCAGGCTCGGATTGGCCAGCGCGTTCTTGTCATATTGCCCAGTGGGGGCCCAGACATTAAAGCTCAAGGCCATGTGGCTGTTCTTCGAGAAGTGAAAGCCGGCGATGATCGGGCTGAAATAGATGTCGTAAAGATTCGATGCCCGATCCGAGGCGCCACGCGAGAAACTGGCGCCGCCGGCGGTCACGCCCGCGTTGGTGTGCACCGAAGTCCAGACATAGGGTAGCGTGAAGCTCGATGCAAAACTCCAGGCGCCGGGGCCCGTATCCCACACCTTCATCAGTGTGGCCAGCGTGAACGCGATCTTCGCGTCAACGCCCAGCGTGGTACGGCCACCAATCGGCACCTGGCGACCGCCGCTGATCGATCCGTCCATGTAGAGTTGCTGGAGATTGGCTATCCATACCGGCTGGTCCGGGATGACGGCAACGTTGGACGACACGCTGGTGCCCGCCACCGGTCGGCCCAAAGCGCCCTCCGTGGCATGTCCAGCCAGCGGCGCCATCAGACTGCCAGCGGCGATGGCGGCCAGGACGGGTGCACCTGCACGCTTCATGGTGTGTCTCCGTGTCAAGAGTGTTGCTACGAATTACAGTGGGTGCGGATGCGACATTGCGAGGGAACGCCAAGACGCGCCTCACCCTTGGCCAACGCCATCCAGGAGAGGACAAAGGCGTTCTCAGATCCAGAATGCCGCCTTCGTCCAAGTACCTTCCGCCTTCCCCGGCGCGCTCTGCTTAATCCACAGCCTGAGCCTGCGGAAAACTCCATGCGCCACGGACAATCTCGGCGTGCGGCCGATACAGGCGTACGGTGTAGTTCCACCCGGGGACGATGGGCAGGCAGTTGGGCAACTGTCCGTTACACCCGCCGAACTGGATCGGAATCGACCCGTCACTGTTCTTCTGCGCTGTGATGTTGTTGACGGTGTAGGCATTGGCCGCGTTTCTCTGGAAGTAACCTTCGGCGTTGTAAACGCTGACCGACCAGAATCCATCCACGGGCACATCCTTCACGTTCACCCGGTACACGGTCTTTCCGTCGTTCTTTTCCGGTGTGATGTTCAGGTAGATGGCGTCCTTGTCGGGGTTACCACCCCAGCCAGCCGCCGTGCCCATCAGGTGGCGCACCGGATCGACCTCGCCCTTCTTGCCGAATGACCTCTTGAAGTCCGGTGTCGTGGCCGACAATGCCAGCAGCGCGTCACGCACTTTCTTCTGGCTGGCCTGGTCCCAGTTGGGCACCTCCAGCTTCCCCGTCGCCTTTTGGCTGACCTTGATGGCGTCCTGCAGCCCATGGACTTGCTTCAGGTCATTCGAATCGTTTGGATTCACCAACGTGCGGATGGCTGCGGCCACATAGCGCGTGCCGACGTTCTCGCGCGTCAACGTATGCGTGCCGGCACCGTAGAACACATTGGGTACATAGTGGTCCTCGCTGATGACCTGCAGCGACATGAAGCGCTTGCCCGGGTCCGGCATGGTAATTGTCACCGGGCCAGCATCGAGATCGAACACGCCCGAGGAATACAGCGTGTCACGGTTCAGGCGGATGACGGCCTGGTCATCAATCGACGCGGGTTCGCGCCGGTGTTGCAGCTTACCGACGCCGCCCTGCTTTGCCACGCCGACGATATACATGTCGGACTCCGCCCGCACGAAGTTGTCTACCGTGACCGGCACGGGTGCGCCGGTCGCCTGAGCAGCGGCAATCTGGCCATAGGTCGTACCCACGCCAACGAGCGCGAAGCCCATCAAGGCGTTGGAAATCATTGTTTTCTTCACAGTTCCCCTCCGTCGTATCGGGTTTTCATAGTCACACAGGCGCCTCGGCGCCTGTGCCTGATTTTTACTCGGCCGCCACCATAGGCGGCTGGCGCCATTGGCCGGACAGCATCTCCTGTTTCGGCAAGTACACGCGCAAGATGGCATAGAAAGACCCTTCAGGCGCCGGCAGCCAGTTGCTCGCCTTATCCTTGCCTGGACTGTCCTTCTGGACATACAGGGTGAGCCCACCGTCGCGATCGCGCTTGAGTTGGCCGAGCATCGAAGCGTTGATCAAATACCGGTTCAGAGGGTTAGCCACCAGCAGCTTGCTCTGGCCGTCATACATCGTCAGAGACCAGAACGCGTTGGCCGGCGGCAGTTTGTCCTTGTCGAAATGCAGGGTATAGCGCGTGGCGGCAGCATCCAGCGGCTTGCCTGCGACATCCAGGAAGTAGCCGGGATAAATCGCCTCTTCCGCCGAGTTACCGAATATCCCCAGTACTGCCGCTGCATAGCGGTACATATAGTTGTTCTTCAGGTGCTCGCGTGTACCAAACAAGTCGCCGCTGGTGAGCTTCCTGGTGTCCAGTTGCGTCTTCTTGAATTCCACGAACTGCGACTTGCCATCAGCCATGCCGGCCGCCATGGCCTTCTGTATCTCTGGCGATAGCGAGTTTTTGTCGAACGACAGGCCGCGGCCCACACCGATTTTTGCGAAGCGCGCCATCACGTCCTGCTCGCTCGGCACCGTCGGGGCGAACTGCAGCATGAAGTTCAGGTAGCGGAAGAAAGCCAGCGAATCCGTGGCATCCGCGACGGGCTTCGGCCAATCGACGGGAGAGGCTGGCGCTGGTGCCGGCCTACCGAGAAACGCGCTCAGCGTCCGCACCTTGTAGCCGTTCTGGATGGCACGCACCCGGCGCAGGTCCTTGGCATTGAAGAGCTGCGTGCGATAAATAGCATAGGCAATACTGGATTCGCTGCGAATCACGGCCTTCACGTTGGCTGGCTTCTCGCCGCTCCAGTCGGGGCCCACGATCATGTAATTTCCGCCCTGGTTGCCGCTGGTGCGAGTGCCAAGATAGGCGAAGTTGTGCGTATAGAGATCGATCAGCTGGGCGGAGTAGTAGCGCTTATTCTCGATGGGCGGCAACGTCAACACCAGCGGCTCCGCGCGCAGGTCCATCCAGACAAATGAATATGGCGTGTCCGAATTGGGCGTAATGATCGCCGTGTCGTTCGGCGTGAAGACGTTGGCCGTGTTGCCTATCTGGTTAAACGGCGCTTTGAAGTTCGGACCGCCCTGGTCGACTGCCTGGGCGTAGAGCGTCTTGTACGCTTCGACGACCGGGTAGCCGTAGATGTAGGCTTCGCGCGCGATGGCGCGAACTTCCGCTTCGTTGACTGCGCTCGCGGCTCCCTCGTCATTTGCCTGTTCCGTCGCAGGACCAATCTTCACGGACTGGCATCCCGACAACGCAAAGACCGACAGCAAAGCGGCCACCAACAGATCCTTCATCGACATCACGGCTCCCAGACATTACAGCAGAGGGTTACATGCGCCATGTGCAGCACACATGGAAAATTGCGACGCCCAACAGCACGCGTTCACGGTCGGCTTCCACTGCCCGCACGATGATCTCGGCCGCCTCTTGCGGGGGCAAGGGGGACGACACCAACGTGTCGGTTCAGAAAGGCTACCTGCGCCGCGATACTGCTTGCGAACGCCGGTTCATCGTGCAAATGCAGCTCAAAGTGGTTGCATTCCACGAGATGGAACTCGCAGTACGGTATGCGCCTGGACGCCCGTCGCGCGGCACTGGCCGGCGTGATCGTGTCACGGGTTCCGGCCACGATCAACGTAGGCGCGGCGACCTTGTGCGCGTGCCGAATCGGGCTGTAGAGTGGCACCTCCAGAAAGATGCGGGACAGTACCTTGTTCTCCCACGCCGTTCCCGCAGGCAGCAGCCTTGCATAGCCATGCCAGGCGTCGTCGCCGGTCAACGCGGCCATATCGCCGTGACGACCGATGATCGGGCTGTAGTGCTCGCGACGAATGACGCTGCCGCAAAGGTCACGCATCGCCGCAAGCATCATGCGCAGCAAGAGATGGACGGGTACCTGCTTCATGCTGGCCAGCCCGCTGACATGCGGGACTTGGGCAATGACGGCTCGGACCCGATGATCTGCAGCAGCAGTCTGGATGACGTGTCCGCCCGAGAACGACGTCCCCCACAACACCATGCGATCGGCGTCAACCTCTGGGAGTGAGCGCACATGTGCGATGGCGGCGGCCCAGTCCTGCAGGTGGCGGCGCGGGCTGACCCAGTGCCGCGGCTCCCCTTCGCTGTCACCGAAGTTCCGGTAATCGAAGAGATATGCGGCGTAGCCTTCGGCCACGAACCGCTCGGCAAAGGCTGGCAGACCGGCGGCGCGAATGGCGCCGAATCCATGCGCCATGATGACGACGGGCGGGCGCGTCCCCTGGCTCGGCAGCATCAGCGTGGCCGCGCAACGCTCACCGTGGCTTTGGAAGGAAGAATCAATGCTGACCATGCAGGGCTCCGATGCGGAATGCGGCTGAACCTCACACGGCTGTTTCGTCCATGCCGGTTGCCACAAGGTCGCCGGCTGGCCGGCCGCGCGCCACCGTCGTAGTCGTTGCGGCACGGACGAACCTCAGCGCTGGATCGTCGATCGGATGCCTCGTCAACATCTCGCGATCGGCCGCGAAGTTGTGGAGAACGCGCCAGGGAGGCGTCCGGCCCTGGCGAGGCAAGGTGCTCCGGCCGCGTTGCACGTAACCGGACTGCAGGGAATCCATGACCGTTTCTTCCAGCATTTCCCCGGCTGGGGCGAATGGCGTTACGACGTCGTAGCCGTGGCGGTCCATGTGGTTGAGCAGGCGGCAGATGTAGTTGGCAGCCAGGTCGACCTTCAATGTCCACGATGCGTTGGTATAGCCAAACAGGTTGGCCAGGTTGGGCACGTCCTGCATCAGCACGCTCTTGTAGGTCATGAGGCTGCTGGGGTGCCGCGGCTGCCCGTCCACCTGTACCTCCATGCCACCAAGGGACTGGAGCTGAAGCCCGGTGGCCGTGATGATGATGTCAGCCTCGAGGCTCTTGCCCGACTTCAGACGGATGCCGGTTTCGGTAAAGGTCTCGATGTGGTCCGTCACCACAGAGGCCTTGCCTTCGCAGATAACCTTGAAGAGATCGCCGTCAGGCACTGCGCACAACCGCTGGTCCCACGGGTTATAGCTGGGCGAAAAGTGCCGCATGTCGGCGCTATGACCGAGCTGTTGTTCAACATGCGACAGCAGCCAGGAACGGACGCGCCGCGGCCACCGCTTTGCGGTCCTGTAGATAAGGCGCTGCAAGCGGATATTGCGCCACCGTGCCAGGCCATACACCCAGCGTGCGGGCAGTATCGTTTGCAGGACGGCAGAGATCTTGTCATATGCCGGCACCGAGAAGACGTAGCTGGGCGAGCGCTGCAGCATCGTGACGTGCGACGCCTGACCGGCCATGGCCGGCACCAGCGTCACCGCCGTTGCGCCACTGCCGATCACGATGACGCGCTTGCCCCGATAGTCCAGGTCTTCAGGCCAGTGTTGCGGATGAACGCAGATGCCCCGGAACCGCTCAAGGCCGGCAAAGTCAGGCCGGTGCCCGTGGTCATAGTTGTAGTAGCCCGTGCAGGGGATCAGAAACTTGCAAGTGAGGGTACAGGTATCGTGGCTGCCTTCCTGCTGCGTGGTGACGGTCCAGTACCGGTCCTCGCTCGACCACGATGCCCGCAGGACTTTCTGCCCGAACTGAATGCATTCGTCGACACCGTATTCGCGCGCGGTATCGCCAATGTAGCGACGGATCGAAGGGCCGTCGGCAAGGACTTTCAACTCGTGCCAGGGGCGGAACTTGTAGCCAAAGCTGAACATGTCCGAATCTGACCGGATGCCGGGATACCGGAACAGGTCCCATGTCCCACCGATGGCACTGCGCCGCTCCAGGATGCCGACGCGCTTGTCCGGACATGCCTCAGCCAGGTGGCATGCCATGCCGATGCCGGATAGTCCGGCACCGATAATCAATACGTCGTAATTGGCGTTCACGCAGCGTCTCCTTATGGCTTGCCTTGTCGTCCGGAAACTGTAGCGCGTGGAGCCAAGCGACTCTTGACGTCACGAGACAATTAATTTACGTTACGAGCCATGGATGCCCTCGTGCGAACAAGCGGACTGCGTGGATACCCGGCACTGATGCGCGCCATGGGTTGCGACCCCGCGCCGCTGCTGCGGCGCTATCACGTCGACGAAGGGACGCTCGACAGCGACGACGCCATGATTTCCCTGCGCGCTGTCGTGCATCTTCTGGAGGCCAGCGCGGAACAGACCCGGACCGCTGACTTCGGCCTGCGCTTGTCCAAGCACCAGAGCATTGACGTGCTGGGGCCCTTGAGCATTGCGTTGCAGAATGCAACGACAATCCGCGCTGGTATGGATTTCGCGGCGCACCATATGTTTGTGCATAGTCCGGGTCTCGTCTACACAGTCCACGAGCACAGCGAGATTGCGAAGGATGCGGCCGAGGTCTCCATCGAGATACGGCTCTCGCGGCAGCCGGCCCAGCGGCAAGCCATTGACCTGTGCCTGGCGGATATGCACAACTTCACCCGGCTACTCGCCGGCGACCGATACGCGCTTCGCGCGGTGTCCATTCCTCACACGCCGATTGCGTCGCTTAGCACCTACGAGCGCTTCTTTGGCGCCAGGGTATTGGTGGAGCAGCCAAGGGCCAGTCTGCATCTCAGCCGCAGCACGCTTGCGGCCGACCTGCTGGGCGTCGACGCGACGTTGCGGCGGATCGCGGAGGACTATATCTTCCGCAACTTCCGCAGCGAGCACGGCAGTGTTTCGGATCGTGTCCGGCAGGTGCTGCGCGACACGCTGGGCACGTCGAGCCACAGCAAGGCCAGCGTGGCCGATCTGCTGGCCATGCACCCGCGCACGATGCAACGCCGCCTTGCCGCGGAGGCAACCAGTTTCGAGGCCATAAGAAACGATGTGCGCAAGGAATTGGCGATGCGCTATTTGTCTGAAACCAATCTGCCTCTCGGGCAGATCACCCTGCTTCTTGGCCTTCCCGCCCAATCTGCATTGTCGCGGGCCTGCCGTCAGTGGTATGGCGCCGCCCCTTCGACACTGCGCAAACATAAACGCACCGCAGATTGATGAGTGATTCGCTGCCAGGCTGAAAAATCCCCTCGACATGTGTGATCGTGAGGGGCTTCTCAACGGTCCGCGACTGGGGAGAGGATGCCGACGTCGCGCTCTGTGAGAGGCTGATCTTACGGCCGTCCGGATCACCGCTACCGCTCAGGGAATCCTTTTACCGCGTAACCCGGTCGACGCTGGCCGCAGCTTCCTTCCGAGCCGAAGATACTCTGCAGGACTTAGTTTGCTAAATGACGTCTTTCAGGTTCATGCTGGGCGCAGCAGGGCAACCCCGACGGCCGATCATCCGCCAGCCAAACCGGCACGCGAACGACCCTCTGTACGTCGGCAGGAGACGTCTTGTTATGACGTCACCGAACGGCAGTTCCGGGTCGGGCAGAGTCGGTCGCTGCGGTCATCTGCATGACCAGAACTTGGCCAGAGAGTTACGCATCCCACTTCGCGCGTGGCGTCGATCTTGCAGCCCAATTACACGGTGCACTGAACTGGGATGAATTGATCTGGCATGCGAGCGATTTGATGGCGGTCGCCGGGGAAGAGCCCAACCGGCCACGCCCAAAAGCCGGCGTCACGATCACGTTCAGACCAGAACACACCGATCGCGACAGCCAAAAACAAAACAGCCGACCAATCGGTCGGCTGTTCCCTTAAGAAGCCGCTGAAGGCTTGCGGAAGGTCTGGCTCGAACGAGCACCCTTCCGCCCGCCTTGCGAACGCCGCCTTACTGCTTCGTGGCGGTGGGGGCCGGCGCGACCTTCTCAGCCGCTACGGGGGTGGCCTTCGCTTCTGCCGGAGCAGCAGCCTTCGCCGTGCTCACCTTGGTGGCCTTGGCGTGCGCGGTGGCGTGCGCGGTGGCGTGCTTATGTGTAGCGGCCTTGGCGGGTGCTTTCACAGCGGGAGCCGGCGCGGCTTGCGCAACCGGGGTGGCCGGTGCCGGGGCAACAGCGGGAGCCGGGGCAACGCCTTGGGCGAAAGCGGCGCCGGTGATGGCGAGAGAGGCGACAGCGGCGAACAGCTTCTTCATGATGAATCCTTCTTTGAGGTTAGAGGCACAGCAAGTTGCCGTGCTTGCCCGTAAAAACGACCCGCGTTGATTTGGCGTTGACGATGAGGTTGTGACAAACCGTAAGCAATGTTTCTGCAGAGCCCATCGCCGATACGTGTGCCTCGCCCCGAGAATTCACCAAAGGGGGGCGGAGCGCTCGTCGTTCAGTTCGAAGCGCAAAGAGATGGGGCACGGCGAGATGCCGAGCAACTCGCGGGGCTGCTGCGCACCCGCAACGCCTTGGTGAACGCACTGGCTCCATCCAGGTGATACGGGCAACTAGAGCCTCGTCTGCTTGGCGAATTGGTAGGGATCGCGGTTTGGTAGGCCAGGCGCTCGTCGGCTTAGGGCACGGTTCGGCCAGGAGCGGCCGTTGCGCACTGCCAGCCCCCCATTACCATGGGTCACATGTCTGCTCTAGCTTTTCTTCGCTTTCCCGTAGCGCACCCAAAAAGCGTCCGCGATTATGAGGGCAACTAGTTTGGGGTGATGGCGTCCTACGGTTTCACACGAGAAGGGGTAATAGCATGGCTAGGCGATTTCTCTATTTAAACATCGGCTTTGCTGGATTTTGCATAGCAGCAATGGGCGCGATAACAGGGTTTATCGGCTTCGGGATCGAGACGCGGTGGCTGTCTCTGCTTGGCTTTGGTATCACGATATTCGGAGTTCTAGTCGGTTTCATCGGCATTGTGCTCGGCTGGATAACGATCGGCGGGCAAGCCATAAGTGGGAGCGTTAGCGCGGCCAATGAACTCGCTGCGAGGATCAAACGATTCCGAAAATAGAACACCTCTCCGAGGTGGCGACCGTTGGCATCGGCGCGTATCAGCCACTCTTCCCGCTCGCTTTGAACGTCTCAGAAGGGTCGGAAGGCGCCGACCGGGCGCCCTCTCCTTACATCACCATATCCGACTGCGGATTCGACTGGTCGTCGCGCCGTGAGTTGCCGCGATCGTATCAGTCGGCAATGGTCTCCAACGCCCTGCCTCGGGTCTCGACGCCGAACCTGCTCACGATCCCTGCGGCCGCAAGGAAGCACAGCGCACCCAGGCAGAACACGCCAGCTTGCCCAGCAACCGGCAATATCAGACCCACCAGCGCCGGGCCCAACAACGAACCCACCCGCCCGACCGTCGATGCCATCCCGCATCCAGAGGCGCGTGCACGCGTGGGATAGAGTTCAGGCGTATAGGTGTAGAGCACCGCCCACATACCGAACATGAAGAACTGCATCATGCCGCCTGAAAGTATCAGCACCGTGGCGTCTGGATTGGAGCCCGCCAGGCTGCCGTAGATGAACACCATGCATGCACCGCCCACCAGCGTCGCCACGCATGCCGGCTTGCGTCCCCACCGCTCCACTGCCCATGCGGCCCACAGGAACCCCGGAATTCCTCCGATGGAAATATAGACCGTGTACAGGACGGATTTGGTCACCTCCACCCCGGACTGTTGCAGCAACGCCCCAATCCAGGTATTCAGCCCATAGAACCCCAGCAAGGCAAAGAACCACAAACCCCACACAGTCAGCGTCCGGCTGCGATACTCACGAGACCAAAGCACACGCGGACCCGATGCGTTTGACTCCGCCATGGTGATCACGGGGCTGACTTCGGGCAACGCATCCAGCTTCAACCGCCGCATCACCGAATGCTCGATGCGCTCGACAATGTCGGCCGCTTCAGCATGCCGGCCCTGCGATTCCAGCCAGCGGGGGGATTCCGGCACGTAGCGGCGGATGACAAGCAGGAAGACGGCCGGGACGGCACCGAGCAGGAACATCGTGCGCCAGCTATAGGCACTCAACACGTAGTACGACATCAAGCCGGCGCAGATGAAAGCAATCGGCCAGTTTCCGTCCATCAATGCCAGATACTTGCCACGCTGGCGTGCCGGAATAAACTCCGACAACAGCGTCTGGGCCAACGGCAGCTCCATACCCATGCCAAGACCAAGCAGTATCCGATAGGCGCCGAGTTCCATTGGACTGCTCGCCGTGGAACAGAGGTAGCTGCCAACTCCCCAGATGATCATGCTGAACTGGAAAACCGGCTTACGGCCAAACCGGTCCGCCAGTACCCCAGAGCAGATCGCGCCGATGGCCATCCCGACGAAACTGGCACTGCCGAGCATCCCCGCCTGCGCGGAGGTCAATCCGAACTCTGTACGGATCGACCCCAGGAGATAGGTCATCATGGCCAGGTCGAGATTGTCGAAGAAGAAGGCCATGGCAATCACGGCAAACAGGAATCGGTGGTACCCGCACACGGGCAGTCGTTCCAGCCGGTCGCCTGTGCGCACGCGCATCAGCTCGAGCGGTGTGTGTTTCATGTTGTCTCCAGTAGTTTTGATGCCAGCGCCTGCAGGCGCTGATCACAATGGGATGACGCATCGATGCGTCATCGCTTTCTACTGTCGCGTGGAGACGTAGTCGAGGCCCGTGCGGAAACGCCAAGGTCTGTCTCGAAGGTGCCAAGCCACTCACGTGGTATCAAAAAAAAGAGGGGTGCTTGAGCACCCCTCTTTTCGTCAGCCGTCAGCGCGCAGCCGTTACCTTGTCGCGAACTTGTGCGGATCAAATGCCTCCGGCGGCAAGCCGGACAGCGTGGCACCGGACTGGAATGGATAGCGTAAGTATGGAGCCTTTGGTTGCCCCGGCGGCGAGTACTGGCCATCCGCGAGGATGCGTTTCTTTGCACTCAGTTCGCGAATCTCGCATCGATAGGCAATGATCTGATTCGCCGCACCGTCCTCGATCGGCGAATAGTCCTTCTCAGGTCGGAACTTATCCAACGCCTGGTTCTGATGTGCCCGCACTTCGTCGGTGCTCTCCCGGAGTTTCACTTCACATCGCGCGATCACGCTATAGTACTCAAGGCTCGTGTTCTGTCCCTTGGGCGCCTTCAACAAGGCCACCGGTCGATCCACTTCGATAGTGATCAGGGGATTCGCCCGGATCGCCGACGCGAGCTTGCCAAATCTCGAGCTGTGGATCAGGAACGCGTCGCCGGTAAAGGTAAAGCTCTGCGCGGTGATGTAGGGGAACGGCGTGTCGTGCACCGCCACCCTGCAGATCAGTTCATTCCTGAGGAATTCCTCGATCGCGGGCCAGTCTGCCCAGGCCAGATCGGTCCGGCGCATTTCGTTGTGCAAGTAGGAAGGTTTCTCGATGGTCATGATCGGGTGGGTTCAATGTTGAGTCCTGAACAACCGCATCTGATTACGTTCCGGACCTAAACCAATGCCGCGTAGCGGCCGGCGAAGGGCATCGGCCAGCCACTCGAGCAGGGTTTCAAGTTGTGGGGGAAGCGGAGAAGCGTGGTCGCGCGGGATGGCGTCCGCATCGAAAGCTGGAAACAACGCCACCTGCGACTCATCCCCGTCCGTCGGGCTGACGACCACCGGAATGCATCGGTTGGGAGTCTGCGCAAAGGCGGCCAGGCTGTCGCACTTGTTTAGGTAGACCTCGTCGACGCCAAACTGCCGCACGGCAAGCTGGAGTTGCGCGACATCCAGCATCCCAATCCGACGCGGTCGCCCGGTCCCCGTGCCATATTCGTTCGACAGCATCCGGATCGCCACACCGATGGAGAACGCATCCCCTTCCGCGAGCAACGCCTGTGGATCAAAACGGACGGCTTCGTCGGCCCTTCCCCACCCCTCTCGTCCGGCCCGGGCGCAATAGGCCTCGGACCGCTCCGCACCGAGCTCCGTTGGCAACGGCCCGCTGCCCACGCGGGAGACGATGGCCTTGGCCACGCCGATTGTCTTGCGGTGATACTGACAAGGGAGGTCGCCCCCCACGAAGGCGTAGGAAGGCAGAGTATGGCTGGACGTCACCCAAGGCTGAGCGCCCTGCACAACATCCAGCATGACCGACTGTGCGCCCTCGAAGAGTACCCGCGCACCGCGTTCGACCCGCTCCAGCAGTGCCGCCGGATTGTCTGTCACAAATGGTTTGACGACCCGCCACGCCTGGCGCATTCCATCCATGAAGATTGACAATTCCTCATCGCTGTCCTGCGCAGCCAACCGTGCCATCCGCTCGAATGCGCTGCCCTCATCCAGCAGCAGATCGCGAATCTGACACGCGGATCGCTCGCCGCCTCGCATGCGGGCTGCCAGGTCCGCGTAACACGGCCCGATGCCGTTACCGGTTGTGCCGATTTGCCCGCCATCCTGGCGATCTGACAGGAAATGGACGGGCTGAACGATCGGGCATCGGTCACTGATGGTCAGTCGCCCGGCCAGGTTGATCCCCTGCCCGGCCAGCATTTCGATTTCCGACGCCAGTTGCTGCAAGCCGATCACGCAGCCGGAACCGATGTAGAGGGCGACCCCTGGATGCAGCACGCCGGAAGGAACCTGGCGTAGCCGCAATGTGCCGTCAGGCGTGACGATGGTATGCCCTGCGTTCGCGCCGCCGTTGAAGCGCGCGATCACGTCATACTCGCCGGCGAGATGGTCGACCACCCGGGCCTTTCCCTCATCGCCGTACTGCAGCCCCACCAGCACGTCCGCGTATGCTGCTCTTGTCGCGGTATTCATCGACTACGCATCCAGGGCAAACGTCGCCTCGATTTCCACCGGGGCACCGAAGGGAAGGCTCGCCACCCCCATCGCCACGCGTGCATGACGTCCCCGCTCCTCGAAGATCCGATTGAGAAGCTCGGACGCCGCGTTGATCACCTGCGGCGCATCATTGAAACCCGGCTTCACCGCGACGTAGCCACCAACCCGGACCACGCCACGAATACGCTCGAAGTCCCCCTCCACGGCCGCGCCAACCCAACCCAGCATGTTGGCCAGACACAGTCGTGCGGCATCCTGAGCTGCTTCCACGGTGACTGCGTCGGGAACCGTGCCGACAAGTATCGGCTTGCCATTCTGCAGCGGCAATTGCCCCGATACAGTCAGCAAACCATGGTGAAGCGTGTATGGGACATAAAGTGCCTTGGGGATTTCCGCCGCAGGCAAGACAATACCGGCGGCCCGGATACGATCCATCACTGACATACTGACTCCTCGACTTGATAAAAGGTCGACGGAGCCTGCACGGTGCTAGCAATCCGCCGACACCCTGACTGTGCCGCACGGCGCGGTATGCGATTCGCGCGGTGACGCCAGTTGATGTCGAGCAGACGCCAAACTGTCCGCGATGCCTAATCCCCAGCCATATCCCTGAAATATTCAGTAGGCGTCATGCCCAGCGCTCGCCTGAACATGGCACTGAATGCACTCGGGCTCTCATATCCAAGCTGCAAGGCAATGTCCGTGACATGACAGCCCTCGGCGAGCAGCCGTACAGCTGCCATCAGTCTCGCCTGCTGCTTCCAGCGGCTGTAAGTCATGCCTGTTTCCTCCGGGAAGAGCCGGATGATGGTCCGCTCGCTGGCGCCCACCGATCGACTCCATGCTTCCACCGAAGTCTCGTCAGAGGGATCGTCGAGGATCTTCGCGCAGATCTTGCTTAGCCGCGTATCCCTCGGCATCGGCAAATGCAGCGGAACAACGGAAAGCGGTCGCAAGTCCTGCAGCAGCAATTCGACCACCAGGCTGTCACGACTACCTTCTTCGTAGGTCAAGGGCATGCGAACCACCGCCGATATCAGCTCCCGCAACAGAGGCGGGACGGCCACGACACAGCAGTCATGCAATTCCTCGGGAACGGCATCGGATCGGACATAGACCGTTCGCATCTCGACGTCACCGCATGCTTGCATGGCATGTTCGACATTGCACGGGACCCATACCGCGCGCTGCGGCGGCACGACCCACGAACCGAAATCGGTTGTGACCAGGATTGCGCCTACATAGGCGTAGATGAGTTGAGCACGTGGATGTGAATGCGCGCCGATATGGAAGCCATCCTTCAGCTTCCGCGCCATGCCGCCTACCGGCCGATCTATCGCCTGGTAGTCATCCCGGTTTTCGCTCTTTCCAAACATGGCGTCCTTGCGATAGTCGTTGTCATCCACGGGCGCGACGCATCAGGCACCGACAAGTATCTTGGGCCGGACGTCAATTCGCGTCGGAACAATCTAGTGGAATCGAGACATCGATCCAACAGTCTGGAGCCAAATGTAATGTCAGTGTATCGAAACTTCAATCAGGAAGAACTGGACCATCAGTACAACGTCAGGGCGGGCATCCCTGGCTTCCAGGACATCTTCCTGGCATGGGAAAAAACCAGCGCGGCGTTTCGGCGCGCCAATCTGGTTAGGGAGAATCTTGCATACGGACCGAACGTCAAACAGGCGCTGGATTTCTTTCCCGCCAGAACGAAGAACCGTCCGTTGCTTGTCTTTATCCATGGTGGCTATTGGCAATCGCTCGACAAGTCAGACTTCAGCTACATTGCTGCGCCCTACCTGAAGCGCGACATCAATGTCGCCGTGGTGAATTACCGCCTCGCCCCCGATGTTGGCATGGCCGGCATCGTTCGGGACAATCGCGATGCCGTGGCATGGCTCTATCGCAACGCTGAGGAACTCGATTTCGACGCGAGCCGTATCTTTGTCTCGGGACACTCCGCCGGCGGGCATCTAACCGCTACGCTGGCAGGGACGGATTGGGAGACGCTCGGCGTGCCCGCCGATATCGTAAAGGGAGGCTGCGCGATCAGCGGCCTGTATGACCTGGAGCCCATCCGCCTGTGCTATCTCAACAAGGTGGTGCAGTTGACCGAAGCGGATGTCGCAAACTACAGCCCGATGCGCCATCTGCCGATGGTGAAAGTGCCCATGATCCTGACCGTTGGTGGAGATGAGTCGCCGGAGTACCACCGGCTCCAGCGAGAGTATCAGGCGCTGCTGACCGAATGCGGATTCGACGTGCAAATCGTGCCGCAGGAGGGTGGACATCATTTCGATGCGGTCGATCTGCTGGGCGATGCCGACGGGACCCTTGCCGCGTCCGTATTGCGCATGATCGAACGAACCTGAAGCTCAGGTTGCGGGCCTCGCTGATATCTTGCAGTCGTTAGCCTAGTCCGCCTTTGCAAGAAAAGCCGGCCAATCTCATGCGACCCCAGTTCGCTGTCGGCCGGTTGTCTACACTGCAAGGCTCTTTCCGCCCGCGCTTGGCATCCCGTTAGCCGATATCGTGACGCCCATCGTCATCGACTACATCATCGCCAAGGCGCACTCGTTCAACGGCCCGGGAGCCAGCGAAGGCCGCTAAGGATTGCGGATTCAACCGGTCGTTGCAACACAGCTCTCCGACCAGCCTACGGCACGGCACGCGTGGCGTAGGCTGCGTCAATCTCCGCACGTACCGCGCCCGGTGGCCGCCCGACCACCCGCTTGAATGCGCGGCTGAACGCGGCGAGCGACCCGTAGCCAAGCCGGTACGCAACGGATTCAATGGCCTCGCGGTCGCGTGCGATCCATTGCGCGGCGAGCCGCATCCTCAGCTCGGTCAGGTAGCGCACGGGCGTCATCCCAGTCGCCGCGAGAAATCGCTCGGCGAACACCGAGCGCGACACACCTGCTTCGGCGGCCAATTCCGCGACGCTCCAGTTTCGGCCCGGATCGCGATGTAGCGCGACGATCGCGCGGCCGAGCTTCGGATCGAGCAGCGCTTGCACCCAGCCCGTCGCGTCGCCGCAGCCACATTCGACCCAGCCGCGCACGATGAACGAGGCGACTACGTCCGCGAGCCGCGCGAGGATGCCCGCGAAGCCTGCGCGTTCCGAGCAGGCTTCGCGCTCCATCGCATCGAGCATCGGGCGGATTTCGGGGTAGCGCGCGAGCAGTGTGCCGACGTGCATGAACTCCGGCATCGTGCCGACGAGCGGCTGCATGCCGCCAAGATCAAACTCCATGCACGCGCTGAAGATCAGCGCGTCGCCGAGCGTCGGATCGGATTTCGCGCACGGCGGTGGAGTACCGACCGACGCGACCGAGTCGCAGATCTTCGCGCTCTCGAAGGCACCGATGGGACGGCACGGGGCGTCTGGATCGGACACAAGTGCGTGCATGCTGCCGTGCGGTAACAGGATCGCGTCACCAGTTTCAAGCCTCATCGTTGCGCCAGCCGCGTCGCGCAGCAGCACGGGCCCGCGCCCGACGAAATGGAACTGCGCGCGTCCCGGGACGTGGCCGAAGCTCAACCCGAACGGTCGCGGGACCTGGATGCGGCGATACTGGACGCCGCTCAGGCGCATCCCCAGCAGCAGCTCGCTGACGAGGTCGCGCACGTCGGGAACGGGAGCCGGAAGGGAAGCGGACATTGGATCCGGACGATTAATCAATGATTGCGGATTGTATGTCATATACCGTCCTGCCATCGCTGCTTACGATATGCCGTCATTGGCACTTTTCCCGATTTTCCTGACATGGAACGACGCATGAATCCCGGATTTTCCAAGGCCGCTCCGCAAGCGGCCTCCAGTGAACCCGCCTGGGGCGCGGTCTTCGCAATGGCGCTTGGCGTGTTCGGCCTCGTAACGGCCGAATTCCTGCCCGCAAGCCTGCTCACACCAATGGCCGACAGCCTCGGCGTGACCGAAGGTGTCGCCGGGCAGACGGTGACGGCCACCGCAACGGTCGCGCTCGTCGCGAGCCTGCTGACCGCCGCCGCGACGCGTACGATCGACCGACGGCGCGTGCTGCTCGCGTTTTCGATACTATTGATCGCGTCGAATCTCGCGGTTGCGTTTGCCACCAACCTCACGACGATTCTGATTGGCCGCGTTGTGCTCGGCATAGCGCTCGGAGGCTTCTGGACGATGGCAACGGCCACTGCTATGCGACTCGTGCCTGCTGCGATGGTACCGCGCGCGCTGTCGATCATCTTCAGCGGCGTGGCCGTCGCGACGATCGCCGCTGCCCCGCTCGGCAGCTACTTCGGCCACCTGATCGGCTGGCGCAACGTGTTCCTGTTAGCCGCCACGCTTGGCGGCGTCGCGTTTCTGTCGCAGGTCGCGACGCTGCCGTCGATGCCGCCGAGCGGAACGACGCGCCTGCGCACGTTGATCGACGTGCTGCGCCGGCCGACCGTCGGTCTCGGAATATTCGCGACGACGCTCGTGTTCACCGGACATTTTGCGTTCTTCACGTACCTGCGGCCGTTCCTCGAACAGGTCGCGGGCGTTGGAGTAAACGGGCTGTCAGCGATCCTGCTCGGCTACGGGGTCGCGAACTTCCTCGGCACGTCGCTCGCCGGCCGCGTGCTTGAACACCGGCTGCGGCCAATGCTGATCGCAATGCCCGCACTGATGGTCGTGCTCGGCATCGGGCTCGTAGTGCTCGGCCGCGCGCCGATGATCGATGCGGTGCTAGTCGCGCTTTGGGGGATGGCGTTCGGCGGCGTGCCGGTCGCATGGTCGACATGGGTCACGCGCACCGTTCCCGATGAAGCCGAGAGCGCGGGCGGCCTGATCGTCGCGGCCGTGCAGCTCGCGATCGCAACCGGTGCGGCGGCAGGGGGCGTCGTGTTTGATGCAAACGGCGCGACTGGTGTGTTCGCCGGGGCCGCCGTCGTGCTAGCCATCGCGGTTGCGACGATCGTGACGGGCGTACCGCAACGCGTGGAGACAGTATCCGCGCTGGTCGAGCGTAGACCGCATTAAATCTGTCACAGTGCGACAGTAGACGCCCCAACACGCCAGACGATTCCGGCCAAGCAACCATTGAACCACTCGCCATGCATGAACGGCGTTCTACCGCCCCAAATCGCAGTCAGTGCAAAGCAAGGAGAACCCCATGATCAAGGTCAACGTGATGTATCCGTACACCGAAGGCGCGCGCTTCGACCACACCTACTACCGCGACCGGCACATGCCGATGGTAAAGGCGAGGCTAGGCAGTGCCTGCAACTACTACACCGTCGAAAAGGGCCTGGCTGGCGGAGCGCCAGGTGCGCCACCCGCCTTCGTAGCGATGTGCGCGTTCATCTGTGATTCCGTCGAAGGTTTTCAGGCCGCGATGCAACAGCACGGCGCTGAGATCATGGGCGACATCGCCAATTACACCGACATCGCGCCGGTGCTCCAGGTCAGCGAGATCGTCGTCGAACGGTCGGATCGTTGAATTCTCCGCAGCCCGCCTTCCAGCGGCGGCGCCGGCGCCCCACCCTGCGCTCGCCCGGCCGCCGCTGGCCATTGCCGCCGCCCGATGGGGCAGCAGCATAGCGATAAAAACGAATCACAAAAGGCGCACCCGTGCCGACATCTGAAAACGCCTGGCCCTACGGCCTTTGAATCTGGGGTGGACAATAATTGCCGCCGCGGCAAAAGAGGGTTGCTTCGCAAGCATCCCCTCCCCGTTTGCCGTGGCAAGGATGACTTGGTGATTCAGGATTCGGTGCAATGTAACGGCAATTCGGACTGAAGATGCGCCGATGCTGGCCGTAGCCGCCTAGCGCGGCACGGCCGTCGAGCCACGCACGACGAGTTCGGGCGTCAGCGAAACGGATACCACTGGCGCCTCGGGCTTGCCGATCTTCCTGAGCAGCAGCGTAGCGGCCTGCTCGCCCATCTCATGCACGGCAATGCGGATCGTCGTCAGCGGTGGGGTCAGCGCATCCACAAACGGCATATCGTTGTGCCCGACAACCGATACGTCATCGGGGCAGCGGATGCCGTGCTCGCGCAAATAGTCATAGCAGCCCATCGCGACGAGGTCGTTGCCGGCCGCGATCGCCGTCAGGCCCGGCAGTGACTGGAACAGTTCGGCGCAGGCCTCACGGCCGGCCTCGCGCGAATAGCTGGCGGCCTCCACCACCGCGTAGTCGTCGCGGCGCAGGCGATGGCGCTTGACCGCCTGCAGGAAGCCTTCGCGACGCTGCTGGCCCGTAGACGTAGTCTCCGGCCCGGCGATATGACCGATGCGCCGATGACCGAGCTTCACCAGGTGATCAACAGTCAGCCGCATCGCCAGCAGGCCATCGCTGACCACGCACGACGCGCACCCCGTCGGCTCCCCCCGGTTGACCATCACCACCGGGATGGAAAGCTTCAGGCAGTAGTCGAGGATCGGGTCGTCGCGCTCGGCCGTGGCCAGCACCAGCCCTTCCACCTGCCGCCCCATCAACTGGTCGATAACGAACCGCTGGCGCGACTTGTCGGCGCCGGCATTGACGACGATCGGCACATAGCCGTCACGCGCCAGCACCGATTCGATACCAGCCAGGATCGGCGGGAACACCGGGTTGGCAATATCGGGCAGCACCACACCGACCAGTCCGGAGCGCTGCGTGCGCAGCCCGGCCGCGATCCGGTTCGGCCGGAAGCCGCGCTGCTCGGCCAACTGCAGGATGCGTGCGGCCACCTCGTCGGCCACCAGATGCCGCGTGGCCGGATTCATCACGCGCGAGACGGTGGAGTAGTGGACGTCAATCTCGGCAGCCAGGTCTTTGAGAGTCAGGCGTTTGCGCTCGGGCATGTTGGCAGCGGGCGGTGCGATTTCGGGTTGGCGATGCGCCATTCTAGCGCCTGCGATCGGCACGCCCGTGCCCGCTTGCTGCCGGATGGTGGCGCCGGTTACTGCCCCGCCGTCACCCCCGACTGCCGCACCACTGGCGCGAGCTTGCCGATCTCCACCTGGATATAGCTGGCGAACGCCTGCGGTGTGCTGCGGCGGGGCTCGGCACCCTGTGCGGCCATCCGCTCGCGCACGTCAGGCGAAGCCAGCACCTTGCCGATCTCCGCATTAAGCGCATCGACGATTTCCTTCGGCGTGCCCGCCGGCGCCAGCACGCCGAACCAGGAGTCGAAGGCGTAGCCCGGCAGTCCGGCCTCCGCTACCGTCGGGATATCGGGCAGCACGCTCGTGCGCGCGGGCGTGGTCACTGCCAGCGCGCGCAGCTTGCCTTGCTTGACAAACGGCATGGCGGAAAGCGTCGGCGCGAACATCATGTCACCGCGCCCGGCCATGACATCGGTCAGAGCCTCGCCAGTGCCCTTGTACGGAATATGCACGATGTCGATCCCGGCCTGCATCTTGAACAACTCGCCGCTCAGGTGCGTGGAACTGCCCGATCCCGCCGAGTCGAAGTTCATCGCGCCCGGCCTGGCCTTCGCCGCCGTCACCAGATCACGCACCGACTTGTACGGACTCGCCGCGTTCACCACCAACACGTTCGGCACCGATGCCACCAGCGAAACCGGCGCGAAATCCTTGACCGTGTCATAGCCGAGCTTCGGATACAGCGTCGCATTGATGGCGTGGCCCACCGAGACCAGGATGAGGGTGTACCCATCCGGCGCCGACCGGGCCACCGTGGTGGCGCCAAGCGTGCCGCCCGCGCCGGGCCGGTTGTCGACGACGATCTGATACGTGCCGCCTTCACCCATCTTGGTGCTGATGATGCGCGCCAGTATGTCGGTGGCGCTGCCGGCCGAGAACGGCACGACCAGCCGGATCGGCTTGCTGGGATAGTGCGGCGGCGCTGCCGTCGCCATGGTCGATGCGATTGCAAGGGAAAGCATGGCGCCAAGCGCCTTGAAACGTCGAAACATGATAGGTCTCCTCGCGATGCGTGTGCGGGTGCGGGTGCGGGTATTCGAACGTCAGAAGAAGTGGCGCATGCCGAGCGCCACCGTTTGCGGGTCGGCGCCGGCCTTGATGCCAAGCTGGTTGATTGCGAAGTCGTAGATCGCGTTCTTCTTGTTGTTGATGCGGCTGTAGTACGCGAACAGCGCCGTGCGCTTCGACAGCGGATAGTCGTAGCCAACCGTGAACTGGATAGCCCCGGTCTCGGCGCCGCTACGGAAGTAGCCAATCGTGCTGGTCGACGACCCTGTACCGTTCGCCGCATACGCAACGCCAGCGCGCACGCTGCCGGTACCCACCTGCTGCACCAGCGACGCGTAATAGGCGTTGCGCTGCAGGTCGCCCGTATCGGTGCGGTAATGCAGGTGCTCGTAGATCGCCGCAATGCGCGTCCCCTGGAACAACTGGTATGCGATGCCGAACTTCAGCGCATCGTCGTTGCGGCCCGCTGCCTGATAGTGCTGGTGGATTTCGTAGGCGACGGTGGCGTTCAGCGGGCCCCGTTCGTAGACGGCAGCCATCGAGTACAGCGCCGGATTGCGCGGCACGGTGAGCTTTTCCTCTGGCAGCCCCCAGCCGAGCGAAACACTGACGCCGGCCAGTGACGGCGAACGGTACTGCACGATGTTCTTCTGACGCCGGTCGAACGAACTGGTGTCCTGCACGTTGTCGGAGCTCGAGGTCGATCCGTTGCCGATCAGCGCCATGTAGCCGGCGGTGGTCGGGTAGTACGGGTCGTAACCCATCGTTGCCTCGGTGTAGGGCGTGGTCCAATGCCCCATGAAAAACAGGCCATAGTCGCCCTGCAGACCGATGCGCGAATTGCGTCCCGCGATCTGTCCCTGCCCGGTATCGATCGACAGGTTGCTTTCGATCTGCCACACCGCTTTCAGCGATCCGCCCAGATCTTCCTCACCGCGGAAGCCGAACACCGAACGGTTGTTGGTCTGGCGCACCACGCTGCCAAGCGACGTGCCATTCGTCGAGGTACTGGCGCTCGAATACTCGATGGCTGTGTTGAGCCGGCCATAGATCGTCACGTTGGTTTCCGCGCTGGCGTCGGCTACAAGGCCGGTCGCCATGACGACCAGTGGCATGACGTGGCGTCGGCGCAGGTGCAGTATCGGGGGCATCTTTTTGTCTCCAGGTTTTTTTATGTTCTTCTGATGCCCGCCTCGGGCCGCATAACACGCAAACGTTTGCATTCCGGGGCGGACGAGGACTTCAAGGGTCAACTGCTTATGGTTATGGATTGACAGCTTTCGGATAAGGCATGGCCAGCAGCAGCATCGCCGGGCGATTGCCAGGGTTGGACACCTGACGGCCCTCTCCCGGCGCCAGCCGCACCGAATCGAACTGGCCCAGCGTGACGCTCTCCCCGGGCGTCCGGATGCATACCTCGCCTTCCAGCACCACGTAGTGCTTTTCCACGGGCGAGGCATCCATGGACGTGTGGCCGCCCGGGAGGATCACGGACACGCCCATCCACAACGCCTCGGACGGCCCAGCTTCGTGCCCCTGCAAGCGCAGGCAATGCATGCCTTCGTGATTGGCCGGGAAGTAGGCCGGCGCCTGTGCGAACCGGGTGGTGTTCATGGCTTGAGCACCACGCGCTCGCTGGCGCCCTGCAGTACCGCGCGATACGCCTCGCGGGCATCCGCAAGTGCATACGTGTAGTCGTCGAGTACCGGGAATGGCTTCAGCGCGCCGGAGGCGAACATCGGGGCGAGCGCATCCAGGATGCTCGCGCATGCCTGGCTGTCCAGTGCGAGCGTATCGACGCCGACATACGTGTGTTGGCCGCGATAGAACGCGAAGATGTCGAACGGCACCGGCTTCTCGATCGTCGAGATGAAGATCTGCGTGGCGCCAATCGCCATGGCCAGATTCGCTTGCTCGAAGTACGGGCTGCCCACGGTGTTGTAGACGATGTCCGCACCATGGCCTCCGGTCTCGGTCCGGACCACCTCGGCAATGCTTTCGCGACTGGCATCGATCATGCGTACCGGTCCGCTTGCGTGGCCGCGATACGGTTCGGCGCCACGCTCGACGGCGAAGACACGCGCGCCGAGCGCCGTGGCGATCTGGATCGTGGCCTGCCCCACCTTGCCGTTTCCACCGCCGACCAGCACCACGCCGCCTGCCTTCGGCATGCCCGCGCGCCGCAATCCCTCGTAGGCGGTGATGAACGGCACGCCCACCGCACCCGCTTCCAGCAGCGACAGCGTTGCCGGCTTGGCGCGCACCGATTGCGCGTTGACGCGCAGGTACTTGCCATGGGTGCCGTCGCGGCGGATGCCAAGCTCGCCGCCGCTGCCCCATACCTGCTGGCCGATAAGCGCGGCCGGTCCATCTATGACGACGCCTGCGTAGTCGCGCCCAGGTGTGCGCGGCCAGACCGCGTGGGGCATCAGACCGAGCGTCGCCTTCACGTCGCTCGGGTTCACCCCGGCGCTGGCCACTTCGATCACGCATTCGCCGTCGGCAGCCTCGGGGCGTGGCACGCCCAACAGGGTGAGATCGAGTTCGTCGATGTTCGCGGCTTTTCGTTTGACCTGAATAGTGTTCATGATGATTGACATGCAGTAGAGAGAAATCAGACTTCGCGCAGTCCGAGCGTGCGGCGCGCATCGGCGGATGAAGCGATGTCGCCACCGAGCGACTTCACGATGTCGCGCGCCTTGGCGACCAACGCGGCGTTGCTCGGCGCCAGCACGCCTTTTTCGAGATAGATGTTGTCTTCCAGGCCGACTCGGACGTGGCCACCCGCCAGCCAGGCCTGCGCGACGATCGGGAACTCCGCGCGGCCGATGCCGAACGCCGACCAGTGCGCGCCCGGTGGCAGCATGTTGCGGGCGTAGAAGATCGTTTCCGGCGTGGGTGCGAAGCCATACTTCACGCCCAGCACGAAAGTCCACAGCCCCGGGCCTTCAAGCACGCCATCACGCATGAAGTCGAGCGCCATGTTCAGATCGCCAGAATCGAAGATCTCCAGTTCCGGCATCACGCCCGCGGCGCGAATCACCTCTGCCATCTTGCGGACGTTGCCCGGCGTGTTGATCACCACGTCGGCGCCCGAGTTCATCGTGTTGAGGTCGAGTGAGCACACGTCGGGACGCAATGCGGCGATGTGCTCGACGCGCTTGAGCGGATGCAGCAGCGTGGTGCCCGCCGCGGCCACGCGCGGCTCGTCCTCGTCGGGCACGAAGCGCCCGCCGGGGCCCGTAGTCAGGTTGATGATCAGCGCACGGTTGCGCGCGCGGATGCGGTCGATCACGTCGGCGTAGTAGTCGAGACGCATCGACGGTTTGCCCGTTTCCGGATCGCGTACATGGATGTGCGCGACGGCGGCGCCAGCCTCGGCCGCTTCGAGCGCGGCGTTGGCGATCTGTTCCGGTGTGATGGGCAGGCCGGGATGCTGGTCTGGCTTGACGATGTTGCCGGTCACCGCGCAGGTGATGATGGTCTTGCGTGCGTGCATGGATACGTTGAACTGAGAGGAAAAGGAATCAGCCGAGCTGGCGCCCGCCATCAACGACGATGGTCGTGCCCGTGGCAAAGCGAAGCGATGTGGCGCACGCGACGATGGCGTCGGCCACGTCCTGCGCCTGGCCGATCCGCCGCAGCGGTGTGGTCTTGGCCGCGCGTTCATTGAAGCTGCTATCGCGGCCCGGTACGAAGCCGGTATCCACTACGCCGGGCGAAACATTGAGCACGCGGATTGCAGGAGCGAGTGCACGGCCCAGCGACATTGCCATGACGTCGAGGCCCGCCTTGACCGCGCAGTACGCAACGTTGCTGCCTTGCCCGGTACGCCCCGCGATCGAGCCGACGTTGACGATCAGGCCGTCACCGTTCGCGCGCAGCAGTGGTGCGAACGCGCGAATCGCGGCGAACTGGCCGCGCCAGTTGACGGCAAACATTTCGTCGATCAACGTATCGTCGAGCGCATCGAGATCGGCATGCGGAATCGCACGTGTGAAGCCCGACGTGTTGACGAGGATGTCGACACGTCCGTAGTGATGCTGGACGTCGTCCGCAAGCAGCCGCAGCGTGGCGCTGTCGCCGACTTCGGCATGAGCAGCCAGATGATTGCCGGCCGGCAGCGTGGCGACGGCGCTCGCGGTGCGGTCCGCATCGCGTCCGGTCAGCACCACGCTGGCGCCGATCTCTGCCAACGCATGGCCTGTGGCGAGGCCAATGCCGCCGGTGCCACCGATGATCACGGCGACTTTGCCGGATAGGGAATGAATAGGCATGTTCGGTTGGATGAATGGAAGGTCGTGATAAACATTGCGACGGTGGAGCGACGGGTTCGTCGGCCCATCAATCGATCGGCGGACGCGGGAACGTCTGAACGCCGGGTTCCAGCGTGAAATCAAATGCCAACGTGTAGAACGGCGCGGGTATGTCCGCCCACGGGCTGCGTCCCGCTTCCACCTGTTGGAAGCGGCCAACGAGCTGGCGATGCACGCCGAACGTGACATCGGTTTCGAGGATGTCCGAGTCGTCGGCAAACACCTGCGTCACTAGCGTGCGATAGCCCGGCGCGGCGACGATGAAATGGATATGCGCCGGGCGATACGGATGGCGGAACTGCGCGGCCAGCAGTTCGCCGACAGGGCCATTGGTGGGCACCGGATAGCCGGCCGGGCGCACGGTGCGGAAGTGATAGCCGCCTTCGGCATCGGTCTGGAACAGTCCGCGCAGGTTGCGGTCCGGCTGGTTCGGGTCCTGATTGTCGTAGAGCCCGACCGGCGACGCCTGCCAGACTTCGATCGTCGCGCCGCGCAATGGCGTGCCGTCGGTCGAGCGCACGGTGCCGCTGACAAACAGTGGCAGACCCGGTGCATCGTCCTGCACCACACAATCGCCACACTGGTAACGCGGTGCATTGGCGCGATAAAACGGCCCCAGCAGCGCGCCCGGAGTACGGCCACCCACTGTGCTGTTGTTCATCGTGGTCACCAGTGTCGACAGGCCCAGCACGTCGGCGGCGAGCACGACCTCATTGTTGGTGGCGTGCGTGGCGTGGCCGAGCGCGGCGATGAACTCGAGCCCTAACTCGAACTCCTCATCGGTCGGACGCACTTCGCGCAGGAATTCGTGCAGATGCCGCACCAGCGCCGCCATTACCGTGCGCAGGCGCGGATTCTCCGTTCCCTCCATTGCACGCCTGACAACGTCGGTTACCGACCATTCGTCGTCGATCAGGGCCAGGTCATCAATGGATTGCGGCGTCGATCGAGATTGCATCGTCTCCATGGTTTCTTCCTTCTTCTCATGTTTTTGCAAACGTTTGCATTATGGACACCGAATCGTGAAGATCAAGCAGAATTTTTCGTCCGCAGGAACCCGGAACGTCACAGCGACCCGGAAAATCCAATCAAATCAACGGATACGGTGCGTGTCAGGCAAAACCCGTAGTTGACCGATGGGAGGCCGCCTAAACCGTCAGCGCCCTCACTTGAACAGCCAGCGCGCCACAAGCCGGGTATAGCGTGGCATCACCACGTAGACCATCAGGAACACGATTGCTGCCGAAACGACGGCCTTGTCGGCAAACGAGTCGCGGGCGAAGCCGAGACGGGTGAGCATTGGCACCACCCCCAGCGGTACAACAATGCTGAGCGGCAAGATCGCGCTCCACGTGACAAGCCACTGCTTCCACGCGGTCGGCACCTTGACCGGTGCGTGCTTCGGCGTGAACCAGAAATCGAGACCGGTTCGGATCTCGTAGCGATCGCCCTGCCGCAGCGACGACTGCATCCGCGCAATATGCTGCCGGCGCTCATCGGATTCCGTCCAGGCATTCAGGCTTTTGAAGTCAGCGAAACGGACGATCGTCGCGTATTCACGGCTCTTGCCGACCGGGCGGATCACATCGGTGCTCAGGTAGCCGGGAAACCTGGAGCAGGCGACACGGATGTCGGCGAGCCACGTCTCATACTGCCCGGCGGCGCCGGGCTCGACCTCGTGAACAATGATGCTGGTCACGATGTCCTGAGGGTTGAGGGTTGTCGTGTTCATCTCGCTCCCAATGGATAGAACTCAGTCGCTTTTGAAATGCGAGAGCGCGTCAGGGCTTCAGGACCGCGCATGGCATGCGGTTCGACTTCGCGCCCATGATTTCACCGCCCAATTCCAAAGATCAAAAAATTTGAATAACACTGACAATCCAGATCGGATGTTTGTGCGCTCGCCATCGCTATAGTTCTGCACATGGACAGCGCAACAACGCAACGAAGCGAAAGCGGCGCTGCCAGATCAAGAACTCAAATTCCTTGAATAAAACTTAGTGGAGAGCACCATGTCGAACGCCAAACTGGAAGTCCTGACCCCGCGCAACAGCCAGCTGATCATCATTGACCACCAGCCGCAAATGGCCTTCGGCGTCCAGTCGATGGACCGCCAGACCATGAAGAACAACGTTGTGGGCCTGGCCAAGGCTGCGAAGGTCTTCGACGTGCCGACCACCATCACCACCGTAGAAAGCGAGTCGTTCTCGGGCTACACCTACCCGGAACTGCTCGACGTATTCCCCGGCAAGCAAACCCTGGAACGCTCCTCGATGAACTCCTGGGACGACCAGAAAGTACGCGACGCGCTGGCCGCCAACGGCCGCAAGAAAGTAATCGTGGCCGGCCTGTGGACCGAGGTCTGCAACACCACCTTCGCGCTCTCCGCCATGCTTGAAGGCGACTACGAAATCTACATGGTGGCCGACGCCTCGGGCGGCACCACCAAGGAAGCGCATGACTACGCCATGCAGCGCATGATCCAGGCCGGCGTGGTACCGGTGACGTGGCAACAGGTTCTGCTGGAATGGCAGCGCGACTGGAAGAACCGCGAAACGTACGACGCGGTGATGGCCGTGGCCAAGGAACACTCAGGCGCCTACGGCATGGGCATCGACTACGCCTACACGATGGTTCACAAGGCCGCGCAACGCACGGCGACCCCGCACGCATCGATCGCGCCCGTGCACGCACCGGTGATCGAGCGCTGATGCCTGCCCGCAGCCAGTCATCCCACGGAGCACACAAGATGAAATCAGATCGAAGCGTGGTCAACGGCGCCCTCCTGCTGGGATGCTGGCTGGCGGTCAGTACGTCAAGCGTGGCGGCCGCAACGCTGGTCGCCCGGACACTGATTGCCTGAGCATGTCAGTCGCGCGGGGGAACCCTCTCCCGCGCGCAACGTCCTGACAATCGGTCAGTGATTGGCCTTGCAGATGCCAAGCTGCTGCGCCAGCAATACCAGATCGGCAAACGTGCGCGCCCGCATCTTGCGCATCGCCTGCCCGCGGTGAATCTTGACGGTAACCTCGCTGATGCCGATCTCGCCCGCAATCTGCTTGTTCAGCAGTCCTGTCACGGCCAGTCCCATGACTTCGGATTCGCGTGGCGTGAGTGTGGCGTAGTTCGCCCGAATCTCATCAACCTTGCCAACCGCCTGGCGGCGCAAACGGTCTTTCTCCAGCGCGGCGGATACGGCGTCCAGCAAATCCTGGTCGCGAAACGGCTTGGCCATGAAGTCTTCGGCACCGGCCTTCATGGCCGCGACGCTCATGGCGATGTCACCGTACCCAGTCATGAAGATGATCGGAATATGAATGCCTATCTGCCCCAGCCTGGCCTGCAGATCCAGTCCCCTCTGGCCACGCAGCCGCAGATGGCGTTCGGCATTCAGTCCATCGATCGTCAGACGCTGAAGAACAATGTGGTCGGCCTTGCCAAGGCCGCCAAGATCTTCAATATCCCGACCACCATCAGCACCGTGGAAAGCGAGTCGTTCTCGGGCTACACGTTTCCAGAGCTCCTTGACGTGTTCCCGAACGCGAAAACACTCGAGCGATCATCGATGAACTCCTGGGACGACCAGAAGGTGCGCGATGCGCTGAAGGCGGCCGGCCGCAAGAAGATCGTGGCCGCAGGACTGTGGACCGAGATGTGCATTACCACCTTCGCCCTGTGCGCCATGCAAGACGCCGGCTATGAGTTCTACGTGGTTGCGGATGCCTGTGGTGGCAATACCCGGGAAGCCCATGACTACGCGATGCAACGCATGATCCAGGCCGGCGTGGTGCCGGTGACATGGCAGCAGGTACTGCTCGAATGGCAGCGCGACTGGGCGCATCGCGACACCTACGATGCCGTGATGCAGCTCGTGAAGGAGCACTCCGGCGCCTACGGCATGGGTGTGGACTACGCCTACACGATGGTCCATAAAGCCGCGCAACGGACCGCCACGCCGCACGAATCGCTCGCACCCGTACCGGCACGCTGAAGGTGGACTGACACACGGCTGCCCTGTCGGCGGCCGTGCCTTGCATCGAACGCAACGCTGGGTTGCGCGGCGTCCCTATTCAGGAATCCGGACGCGTGCCTTACCTTTGTGTCATCGCCATTTCGTTTCAGGACTGGAGCGCTCCATGACACCGATAGACATCGTCATCACTTATGACTTCATTTGCCCCTGGTGCTGGATCGGGCATCAATCGCTGAAGGCCGGCATCGAGCAGGCTGGCATGGCTGGCCGATTCCGCTCGCAATACCAGCCTTACGAGCTCAACCCGGACATGCCGAAACCCAGCTCGGATCGCAAGGCATATCGCAGCCGCAAGTTTGGCAGCTGGGAGCGGTCCCAGGTGCTGGATGCGGAGGTTGCGGCGGCTGGGAAACGCGTGGGTCTTGCATTCAACTACGACCGGATACTGGTCACGCCGAATACACGCCTGGCACACCGCCTTATGCGCTACGTACAGGACCACGACGCCGCACGCGCGGATGACTTGTTCAGCGCAGTGATGGAAGCCTATTTCACACGCGGACAGGACATTGGTTCTCTGGACGTACTGGTAGACATCGCGGTTTCGATCGGCGTTGACGCAGCCAACGTGCGCGAGTATCTGGACGGCTCGACCGGAGAAGCCAGCGTCGTGACCCAGGAACTACAGGCCCAGTTGGATGGCATCCGTTCGGTGCCCACATACCGGGTCGGCAGCCAGCGCATCACCGGTGGTCAACCGCCCCAGCATTTCGCCCGCGCCCTGCAGGCTGCTGCCGGCGAAGTGGAGAACATGTAGCCCCGGGGGGCGAGGCTGGCCTGCGGTTGACACAGACGGCGCGCTTCCCGGCCGCCTATGAATCCCTGCCGCCCTGCCCCTGAAGATAGCTCTCGATTCGCGAATCGGGCAGAAACCAGAATGCAGCCATCGCAATCAGAATGAGTGTTGCCACGATACTGCTGAAGAAACTCACCACGATCGCCAATGCGTAGACGACGAGCGACACCCTGCCCTTCCGATCCTTGCCAATGGCACCTGCGAGCATGGAGCCCTGTCTCTCCGATGCCATGATGACGCGCTGCAGAATCCAATAGGATACGGCGCACATGAACAGCACAAAGGCGTACAGCGCAGTTGGAATCTCCGAGAATTCTGACTTGCCAGTCCAGGTGGTGGTGATGGGAATCATCGTCAGCCAGAACAACAGATTGAGGTTCGCCCACATGACCTTCCCGTTGATGCCACGCACCATCTGGAACAGGTGATGGTGATTGTTCCAGTAGATGCCGACATAGATAAAGCTGAGCACGTATCCAAAGAAGTGAGGCGCCTCTGCTCGTACGCCAGTCCAGTTGAACTCCGCAGGAAGCTGAATCTGATAGAGCATCAGCGTCAAGCTCACGGAAATCACCCCATCGCTGAATGATTCCAGCCGACTTTTGTTGATGGTCATGGCCGTGCTCAAATGAACTGCTTGCGGAACGCAAGACTGGCCAGATACAGGATCGCCAGCGTGAAAGGCAGCACACTCCAGAAGCCGATACGCATGTAAAGCACCGCGCCAAGGAACGCGCCCGCGACAAACCCGACGACGATGCTTCCGCTTTTCAGCACGGCAACCCCATGTTCGCGGCTGAACGTGCGCACGAAGTTGGATAGATCGATGCCAAACTGCGTGGTGTTCCCCGTCATCATCGTGCTGGGGCTGATGTGCTTGATCAACGTCTTGCTCGCCGTGTTGCGGATTGCCAGAGCCATCAGACCCAGGCCACCCGTCAGCGCCAGCTCACCCGCGCCGGGATCAAGGAGTGGATCGAAGTACAGTCCCACCAGCATGAAGGCGGACAGGAACACCGCCTCCGCCACGAACAGCCAGCCCAAGGTCTTGTGGGACTGGCTGCAGCGGTCGATCCACATCTTGGCCAGCATGACCGTGACGATGAATAGCGGAATGGCGCCCAGTTTCACCCACAGTCCCGTGCCCCCTTTCACAAGGGCCGCGCCTGCCAGCACCAGGTTGCCAGTCACATGGGCGGTGAAGAAGCCAAGCAAGGCGATGAAGCCGATGGTGTCGATGGCGCCACCCACGATGGTGAGCAGCACTGCCGTGCGGCATTGCGCCCACAGGCTGGCTGCCGGGTTGTCGTGGGATTGCGAATCGCTGATGGCCGTCATGTCCGTTACGTCCTCCGAAGAGCATTGAGCACCTGCGTCAAGGACGCTCACGCCGGTTTGATCATGTCACGCGCATACGCCAGACCCGTGCCGTACCCACCACCATGCTCCACCACAATCGCGCGAGCCTTCTCATAGGTTTCGTGGCGGGTCCAATCCCGCTGGAATTCGAGCAGGAGTTGAAGCCAGGAGGTCATGACTGCGCCAGCGGCTGCCATCCGTCGCAACGCGAGGTCATGGCTTGTCGGGCTCAGTCCACCACAGGCATCGGCCACGACGTAGACCTGATACCCCTCTGATAACGCGGAAAGAACCGGGAAGCTCACGCAGGCCTCTGTCAGCAAGCCCGCAATGATCAGCGTACGCTTTCCGGTCGCCGTGATCGCATTGCGCACCGCATCGTCTTCCCACAGATTCATGTTGCGCCGTTCGATCGGGGTGACGTCCTTCAGCACTTCCCGGAACGCTGGCATCAATGGGCCGCTGTACACCTTCGAGGCCGAGGTGGAAACCACAACCGGCAAGTCGAAGGCGACCGCCGTCTTGGCAACCGCAAGCCCGTTGCTGCGCAGAATCTGCGGGTCTTGAGACCCAGCAGCAAACGCTAGGCCCGCCTGCTCATCAACGAGGATCAGGGCGCAATCGGCAGGGTCGAGCAACGGTAGTTTGGACATGTGGATTCTCCTGTGTGTCTGGGACTGCAATCTCGTTGCAATCCTGGGGGCTGCGCAGCAAGTCTATTCAACTAAATTCAGCAATCGAACTGGCGTCGCGTGGTCGCACTGTTTGGCGGTGTTTTTGGCTAGTTTCTGCGCGATGAAGGGAACTATAGCGGCGGACTCTGTACTTGAATCCTCGGATTCGCGCACAAATCAATCAAATTTTTTGAACTCAAGATTTCATCCAGCGACGCCGCCGCCAAGGGCGACGCGACTGCACACCCGACCATCAGACGAACCGTGGAATCGGTCCTCTCTGCGGTGTCTGGTCCGGAAGCGTGACTTCCTCCCGATCGACGTAGCACCACCCCCACCCCTCAGGAGGGTCGTATCCCTCGATTGCGTATTTCGGGGCGCGTGATCAGCGATTTCGGGGGAACGTGATCACCTGTTTCGGGCGGATGCTGATCGCTGGTTTCGGCGGAACGTGATCACTTCGGCGATGCCGCCGAAATCGGTGATCAGC